>ENA-OSEO01002858-OSEO01002858.1-sediment-metagenome-genome-assembly--contig:-NODE-2858-length-22560-cov-4.089267_pt1 | contig 22560 bp, 19 predicted proteins | sample MGYA00237883_ERZ534232 | MGnify/ENA metagenome assembly ERZ534232
CCCTAAGCTGGTTCTTATCCAGCTCAGTTTACTAAATCTACCAGGCTAACGGTTGCTTTTTATCATTCCTCCTTTTCCAATTAAAAAATTGATTGTTGATGCACAAAGCTGGTTTTTATAAATGAGTATATTTATTCCTCCATAATCCTGGGGGATCCGGAATAGATTGCGAAGGGGAAGACCCAATAAGCGACAGAGGATAGTCCTGTTTGTTCCAGCATGGGAGCAGATGAGGATATTTCCTCTGGCCTCTTTTACAATCTCCGATAGGGCGGAATAGGCACGGCCACTCAAATCCATAAAACTTTCTCCTCCAGGAGGCCGGTACGAAGCTATGTATTTTCCCCTCTTTTCATACTCCTCTGGGAACTGTTCCTTAATCTGAGCCATTGGCTTTCCCTCCCAGGAACCAAGGTTAATCTCCCGTAGGTCTTTAAGGGTTTTTACCTTCCTGTTGTTTCCTGAAACTGCACAAATTATTTCCGCCGTATCCCTGGCCCGTTCAAGATCACTGGAGTAGAGGGCATCAAAAATAATTCCACGGAAGAAGAGCCCTATATATTCGGCACTGCGAATACCCTTGTCGTTTAAGGGTATATCCGTCTGCCCTAAATATCTTCTCTCCTGTTCCCCTGGGAAGTGGGATTCACAGTGCCTGAGTAGATAGATTATTCTGCTTTGCATAATCCTGATCCTTGGTGCGGGTTTTGCGGGAAGCCAGGATAATAGGTTCTAGGCCAGTAATTTCCCTTATAAAAGCTTCGATATTTTCCGCTGTAGCGAATCGCCTTTGGATGGATTCCTCCGCTTCCGGGTATATCTGTAAAGAGCGTTCCCTTCGCAGGGGAAGGGGAACAAGGGTATCACTCTCAGTGTACTTATCCGCAAGAAAAAGCACAGCGCCTTCTGTAAGAATCCCTTGTTTTGTCTCCTTTGAATAATTGTAATCCATGTGTTTTTCTATAAGAGGTGCTGCAAGATCCAGACCATAGTACCTCGCAATTTCTGCGCCAGTCCTTGCATGGTTAGGTGTGCCCTTGGAAATATCATGCAGCAGGCCCGCGGTACGGGTTAGGTCTGGATCCAGAGAGAATCCTCTCCTGTTAAGTGCATAGATCAAGGAAAACGCCCCCTGGGATACCTTTATCGAATGTCTAACCCTTTCTGCAGGAACCTTATGACGCTCAAGGATCTCGAGACATTCCTCCAAACCGGGTCTCTGCTGTTTTTCGTAAAGCTTTAATGCCTTTTCATAGTGCTCTCTGGTATCCATATCTAAAAGTACCCCAGGGCAACCGGTCTCCAGATCTCTGGCGGATTTGCCTGTATTCTGCAGAAAACCTCCCAAGCCGCCGGGACCGCTATACTCCAGGATTTCTGTAATCCAGGGGAAAGGGATTACCGGAGGATGGCCTCTCTTCCCCTTACAGCAGGGAAAGACTACGCAATCCTCCTTTGGGTCGAAGGCCTGGAAAATATCCGCCAGGAGCTTCGGATACAGCAGGGGATGGTCGGAGGGCAGTATACTGAATCCCTTAGCCGGATGCAGCAGAAGATCCACGGCAGCGGTTTTTACGGAAGAAAACATCCCTTCTGTATAATCTGGATTATGCAACGAACGAATCCCCAGGGAGTCGAGAATCGGAAGGAGGCGTTCTTCCCGGCAGCCAGTTACAACCCGGATATCTGATACCCCGGCTCTCCGTAAGACCCTTACCTGTCTTTGGATAAGCGGTTCTTCGGGAAAGGGCAGGAGAGGTTTGAAATCTCCCATCCTGGAGGAACACCCCGCAGCTAGGATAAATACAGTAATTGATTCAAAACCGTTCATTAGACTCTCTCCTAAGATCCTTGAAAATTCCTTTTACAGCTCCGGGGAAAAATCTGTCCTGATCTGTTTCCAGGAAAAACCAGATCTCTGGAACAGACCTTCTGCCGGGAGAAGGAAAACAGAGCCCGCGTAAAAGCTCTTCCCTGATATCGATTTCTGCAGACTCGCCTAGGAAGGGGAGTCCCTTCAGGTGAATTTCCAGTACCTCATTGCCCCCCCTGGATTTAATTAAACCGGTGTAATCCATCACATCGGACCGTCCTAGAAGGAGTTCATCCACTGCGGAAGCAGAGATCTTGAGGCCGTTAGAAAAGGTAAAGCCTCCCTCCAATCTTCCTGCTATCCTCCCCAGGGAATCAAGGGAACTGCCGCAAGCACAGGGGCCTGTAATTCTTTTTGCTATATCTCCAGTTCTGTATCGAATAAGGGGCATTCCTTTCCGGGTGAGGGTGGTAAATACAACTTCCCCAGCGGTGCCATCCTTGGCTGGGGAGCCTGTATCCGGATCGAGGATCTCAACAAGGAGATCCGCTTCCCGGGTATGGTAACCATTCCTTGCTGAGCAGGTTACCCCGCCTCCTAGACCCATTTCTGTCATTCCGTAATGTTCATGTACCGGGCAGTTCCAATGGTTTTCAATATAGGAGGCGAGACTTTCCGGCACATAGTCTGCGCTCAAAAGAACAGCCCTCAGCGCCGGGGGAGAGTACCGGTTAAACATTGCATACTTTACCAGGGCGCCTACCTGTCTAGGAAAACCAACAATTACCTGAGGTTTTACAGAATCGAGTCTGTTCCAAGTTTCCTTTAGGGATAAGACAGGTCCGTGCACTATACCCATTGCTCCAAGCCTTGCGAGACCTCGGCAGAGGAGATCCCCTACGCTTCCCGGTCTCTCCCCGGGCATAAGGATCAGGACCTTGTCGCCCTCTTCGGTAAAGGTGCTCATCCCATGGTGAAAAAAATCGATTGTAAGCTCCTGGTCCTCCTCCGTAAAGAAGATCCTTTTCGGATTATCCGTGGTGCCAGAGGTAGGAAGGGTGACGATCCTGGAGATGGAATCCTGGGGGACACAGACCATCCTCAAGCCCTGTTCCTTTATCTCTTCCGGTGTGGTCAGAGGAAGGCGGGTAAAATCGGAGAGGGTTTTAAGCTTCTCTGGAAAAACTCCCGATAATTTTTCAGAATAAAAGGAACTGGCAGACTTTGCTCTACTGAGGGTTTCCTTAATCATCTTTAGCCGGTAGGAATCGAGGTGTTCTAAAAACCCCCCTTCATCCCCGTAGTGATAACCGGTGCGACTCATGATCCATTCTTCTAAGGGTGTTCTACTCATAACTCTGGTCCTTTTAGGGCCCCTGCCTCCTCCTCTTGTTCCCGGAAAAGAGGGGTGCCGCAGGAGGAGGTAAGGTTGTAGGCGCAGAAGGGTATAAGATGCCGCTTCCGGGAGAGGACGGAAACATAGCATCGAGACAGGCGGTTAAAATCCACAGTCCAGGCATCCTGAAAAACCATTCCAGTAATGGTAAAGGTCTCCCTCCTGATTGTATTGAGAAATTCATCCCAGCCCTTGAGACCGGAATCAGATACCAGGACGGGGCTGCAGCAGCACCCTCCTGTTTCTCCCGGCTCCTTTGCTATCAGATCCTTTTGTGAGGGTAGGGCCCATTTGGAAGAGACGAAATCACGGGAAAGAAGATGCTGTGCTCTGGAGGAATCCTCCCTAGGCCTCTTTTTAGGTCTTATCTTACCCTCCGGGCTTTTTAAGAATTGACCGTGAAAAGCACAGCCGGGATGACCGCTTCCGGAGGGGTAAAAGTGTTCTGTTTTAAAAACTCCTGAGGTTTGAGTTTCAATTGCCGTAAGAACCTCCGGTAAGGTGATCCTTTTCCCCTCTGTCCCTTCCCCAGGGTAACGGCCGAAATAGGTTGCAGGCTGGAAATGAACTCCCTTTACAAAGGGGACAAGTCCCACAGCAAAATCCAGAATAGTGCCAATTTTGTCTGTATTTATCCCTGGAACAAGGGTTACAGCCAGAACTACCGGGAGTCCTGCCTCCCTGCAGGTCCTTAGTGCCCTTTTTTTCAGCTCGAAAAGTTTTTTACCCCGGATTTTCCTGTAGATCCCGTCCTCGGTGCCGTCGAACTGGAGGAAAACCACGGAAAGCCCACATTTTTTAAGACTCTCTGCATACCCTGGCTCTTCCGCAATCCTTCTGCCATTGGTATTAAGCTGGAGGTATGGGAATCCCTGCTCCTTGCCCATAGCTATTATCCTGGGAAGATCATTGTGCAGGGTAGGTTCTCCTCCGGAAAGATGGATATTGTATGGTCTCTGTCCCCCCTTTTTTTTTAACAGGGAGTACCATTCCGATATCTCCTCTAGGCTTGGATCGCTATTCTCTGTCTGCCCAAAGCCTTGCTTTGCCGAGGCAAAACAGAAAGCGCAGCCCTGATCGCATCGATTTGTCACCTCCAAAAGAACACAGCAAATGTTCTCCAGGTGATCTGTACAGGTATTGCAGTTTAATGAGCAGCGTGATCCGGAGATCTCTTTGCCTCCTGGCAGTCTGCGATTCTGCCAATCTTCCCAGGAAGGAGATCCCTTCCATACAGTAAGGGAGAAAAAACCGTGCTGCGGGCATTCCTTTTCCAGGAGTATTTCATCTCCCCTTTCCCTGTATACAGCCTTTAAAGGCTTAAGGCAAACAGGGCAGCAGGACCCGGTTTCCAGGTTTACAGAGGTTTCAAATAATACAGAAGGCATCAATCAACTCCAGGGTTTTTAACAAGGTCTCTTCCACAAGGCTCAAACAATGTTTAGCCTCCAGTTCCGGATTTTCCTCTAACAGGGGATAGCAATCCGTTTTCCCATAGCGGTTTGTAAACCATTCCTTAAGTTCCCTTATCCCTTGCATCGATCCCGGGGGAGGAATCAACAGGGAGATGAGACAGGCGGAACCCGTAAGGCTTCCGCAGGCAAGTCCGGTATTCAGTCCTCCACAGAGGCCTCTTGAAGCTTTAATAAGCTCAGGGTTGCTTAAACCATAGTTTTCCATCCCGATAGACAGGATTATCTGGCTACAGCAGAGACCTTCCGCTGCCAGGTTTGTTATTCTTTCCCTAAGATTCTTCATTAGAACTCCTCTTACCTAGATAAAGAAAATATCCAAACCTAGGGATTCCGGCACCGGGCAGGAAAGTGGAACATTCATCCTTTACCGTAAGGAATAGCTCTAAAACTGCCTGGAGGGAACCTCTCCTCATTATCTCTTCCCCTATAAAATCCTTAAGAAGATCGGTATGCTCTTCCCAGATTAGATTACGAAACCCCTCTGCTCCTGTATGTTCAAGGAGTTCCTGCTCTGTTAAGGCGCCGTAAGGGCAGGTTCCGGCAGAAAACAGGCTCTGTGGAATATCTGAAGGCCCAGGTTTTATAAACAGGTCTGTAATAAATAGAAGTCCGCCAGGTTCTAGAACCCTCTTTACCTCCCGCAGGATACTGCGGGTATTGCCCAGCCCGGATAGGCTGCATTCAATGGATACCCCCGATAGACTACTATCAGGGAAGGGTATCTCCCTACAGTTTCCCTGGATTATCCGTTCTCTGTTCTCCGTAAATTCAGGAGCAAGTCTTCCTGCCGCTGCAAGCGTATCCGCCAGAATATCCACCCCCCAGGCATCCAGGCCAAACTCCCTCATCATCAAAGCAACCGTTGCTCCGGTCCCGCAGGCAAGATCAAGAACCCTGGCACCTTCGGGAAAGGAACAGTACCTAAGCGCTTTTCTGGTCAGTGTAAAGCCCCCCGGCCTTAAGGTTGCCGGTTTCTCCTTTTGCAGGAAGATCCTTTCATAGACAGGATTCATTTATCCTCCAGGGTTCTTTCTACTTCTGCCATTTTCCCCAAGGCGAGTTCCTCCGGAACATAGATCTGTCCGCACTTGGGGCAGCAGGGAAGTTCCGCAGGAAAGGAGCTTTTTAGGTAACTTACCTTTACCTTTAAGGGTTCCAAGGGTACTGAACAGTTGGAACAGAGGATCTTTTCATCCTTTTCCGCTTTGTAACCTCTCATAGGGGCTTCTACTCCTCTATACTGAGCCTATGGCTGTAGGCATTATGTATTCTGTATCCCTTCCCCTCGGGGGAATATTCAACCCAGTAGGTGATTATGCCGGGCTTTAGGTGAGCGGCATATCTTTTCTTATCCGAAAGGAGGATCTTCTTCCCTGTTTTTTCTGCCTGTTCAATTACGGCACGGATATCCGCCTTAAGGATCAGCCGCTCCTCAAGAAGGCTGCCTACCTCCTTATCGATAAAAAGTTTAAATTCTGTTTTTTCCTCTTCCTGTTCTTCCATTGATTCTCCCCAAAAATGGTAAAGCAAATCCCTTTTTAGTCTTATCCTGTTATCCTGTCTTTCCGAAAACCCCGGCCCTTTCCCTAAGGGAGAATACTCCGGGTAACCAAGCTCCTTTGCGGGAGGAAAAAGAAAATCGAGAATATGCCATACCGCCCTTCCTTTTCCGGAAAAAGCCTCCCTGCAAACAGCACAATAGGCAGCCATGGGCAGACCGGATTCCGCAAGCCTCTTACTTACCATCTCCGAGGCTATTCCCGGGGCGGCGAAAACTGTAAGTCCTCCAAAACCGCAGCACTTGGTATATTCCCCCGAGGAGGCAATTTCTGAAATCTTTATACCGAGCCCAGAAAGGATCGATCTTACGCTTTTCTGCGTCGCCTTATCCTCACGGGCGGTACAGGGATCCAGAACCGCAACCTCCTCGGGCATGCTTACATCCATTACTGTTCCATCCAGGGGCTTGTTGCGGGAGGCTATTCTAGAGGGGAGACCTTTCTCGGCAATGATCTCCCAAAGGCTTACTATACTTTCTCCGGGTAGGTTTTCTAAAAGAACGGCCTTGCAGGAGGAACAGGCGGTGATGATTCTGGGTTTTCCCAGAGAAGTCCACCGGTCCCGTAGATCCTTCAGGGTTTCCCTGTAGAGTTCCTCCCTTCCTGCCCATTTTGCCGGGGCGCCGCAGCAGCCTAGCATTAGCCCTGTCCTCTCCGGCAGGAGGGATACAAGGTAATCATAGACGGAGACTACATGGCCGGGGGATAGCCCGGCAAGCTGACAGCCCGGGAAAAAGATGAAATCACTAGTATCGGTACCAGACTGATGGCGGGAAAGAATTGCTCTGGATTCATTGCTGAAGAGCATATCCCGTATTGGAAAATCATGGATTGCAGGAGGCATGGTGCCTTTTTTCCACATGGTGTTCCGGGCGGAAAGAGATATCTCCCCCATATTCACCTTGGTTGGACACAGCTTTTCACAAAGCCCGCAGAGGCTGCAGGAATTGATAAGCGGTTTAGCGGTTTTTATGCCAAAAACAATGGAAAGGTTGTTGGAGATTTCCCTGATATAACTCTTTGGATAGGATTCAAAGTGCTGAAGATATACGCATTCCTTTACGCATTCCAGGCAGGAACACTGAAAACACCTTTCTGCCTCCCCCTGGGGATCCGACTCCACCATCCTTGGAACCGGTTGTTTTCCCTTAAGGTTTGTGTATAAAGCGGTAGTATAGGAGCCTTCATTTTCCCTTCCCGAGGATAGGGAGACTCCCTTTAAAAACCTCTCCGCAGAGATTGCCAGTCCCTTGCCTTCCCTTATCTTTAGAATAGGGGAGTACCCGCCCTCTCTTTCCTCTGTGTCGGGAAGAGAAAATAAACCTTTTATTCCGGTTTCAAAGGTTTCTATAAAAACCTTGTCTGCACCTGCTTTGGTCTTTTCCTGCAAGGGTGTTGATTCCTGACTAAGGGATAAGGGCTGGAGAAGCCCCTCTCTATCCCGGAAGGAAACGATCACAGCATCGAAGTCCCTGGTAAGCTCCCTTAGCTCTGTAAGCCCAAGGGGGCTTGAAAAGTGGAATTTAAGTTCTGTTTCCGAAAACCTGGAGAATTCGCTATCCCTGACCTGGGCAGGGAGAATCTCTTCAGGGATCTCCCCTAGAGAGCCTCCTGGAACCGGGGATCTTTCAAAGACCGTTACCTTGTAACCCTTTTCGAGTAGTACATGCGCTGCTGCAAGCCCCCGAAGCCCGCTGCCTAAAAGGGCCACACTTTTATTATGGTATCTGAAAGGCTTGGGAATTCCTGCAGATACCGCCTTAGAGCCTGATTCCTTTAGGATTCTGTAACAGTATAATTCAAGCTGATTAACAGCCAAGGCCCCCCCGTAGGAAACCCTGTTGCAGGCGGATTCACAGGGATGATCGCAAAGATGGGCTATCAGTCCCGGAAAGATCACCTTCTGACGAAAAAGTTCGAAGGCTTTTTCCAGGTTATCCTTCTGTATATGATGAATCATCCCCCGGACATCCACATGAACTGGGCATATAGAGGCGCAGGGAGGAAGGTGCTCCTGAATGCACCTTTCCTCCAGAGCCTTCATTTCCTGATAATCCATTATTTCATGCCGGCAAGAACCTTTTCCGGTAAGGCAGGCAGATCCCTTATTCTTACACCGCAGGCATTATATATGGCATTGATGACCGATACATGCGGGCTTGTAAGAGGAACCTCCCCCACCCCGGAGGCTCCCTGGGTGCTGGTTTTCCTTGGGGTCTCCAGATAGACAATTTCCAGCTCGTCCGGTATGTCCTTTATATAGGGAAAACCGCATCGGACAAGATTTGTATGTTTAGAAAGATCCTCAAAATCCTCGGACAGGGCAAGGCCGATCCCCTGGGCAAGGCCTCCGTATATCTGACCATCCACCACCAACTTGTTAGCGATTTTACCCACATCTACGGCGACGCTCATTTTTAATACCCTGGTTTTTCCAGTTGCAACCTCTACTTCAACCTCCGATACAAAAACACCGTACATATAGGCAACATAGGGATCGAACTGTCCGGTCTTTTTATCCATCACTGTGCACAACTGTCCGGTGGCGTAATTACCTGTATAACGCAGGGGAAGACCTTCCTTTTCCATCTCTGCGTAGGTTCTGTAGGACCCGTCCTCCTTTTCCATCGCCTTCATAAGTTTCTCGCAGGCATCGGCAATGGCGTTTCCCACTAAAAGCTGGCTGCGGCTTCCTGCGGCAGGACCGCTATCCGGACAGAGACCCGTATCATTCATAACAAGCCTTATCTTTTCCGGCGGCACCTGCATCGGCCGGAGGGCCTCGTGGGCTGCTGCCAGAGATCCCATATCTGCTCCTTGCCCATGATCCTCCCAGGTATTGTAGATTGTTATGCTTCCGTCGCTGTTGAGTTCAGCATCCGCCTCGGCCACATCCACACTGTCGTTTCCTACACAATAGATGCCCAGGGAGACACCAACACCCCTTTTCCTTTCCGGTGTGCTCTCCTTTTCCGCTCTCTCCTTTGCCTTTTTATATTTAGGGCGCATCATATCGAAGAGTTCAGGCAGAACATAAACATCCGGCTTACATCCGGTAGGTGTCGTTGCTTCCTCCCGGTAAAGGTTTTTATACCGGAATTCAAAGGGATCCATTCCCAGTTTTTCCGCCAGCTCATCCATCATGCTCTCGGAGGCAAAGAAACTCTGGGGAGAACCAAAGGCGCGGAAGGCGGAACCAAAGGCATGGTTTGTAAAGGTTACCTTTCCCAGTCCGCGGATGTTTTTGATGTCATACCCGGCTCCGATAAACTGGTTGCCTTTAGTCATAAGAACATCCCCGAATTCAGAATAGGCCCCATGATCCACTATAAAATCGTACTCCATTCCCAACAGGTTTCCTTCCTGATCCGCCCCCATTTTCAGGTTTATGAAGAAGGGGGATCTTTTGCCTGTGTAGGTGATCTGCTGATACATGTCGTATTCCAGGTACACAGGCCTGCCCGTAGCCATGCAGGCTACCCCAAGAATCGCCTCTAGGGTAGGACTGAATTTGTATCCAAAGGTGCCACCCATGTTGTTCTGCACTATCCTGAGTTTATCCGCTTCTACTCCCAGGCCCTCGGCGATCATCATTTTATGGGTGTATAAGGCGATGCTCTTGGAATGGATCGTTAGTCTCCCTTCCTCGTCAAAGTAGGCAAATCCTACATCCGGTTCTAGAACCAGGTGGGGCTGTCTCTGTAGATAGTACTCATGCTCCAAAACTACCTTGGCCTTTTCCAGCAGGGGAGCTGTATCCTCTCCCTTAATTGTGGGCTGTTCAAAGTAGACATTGGGTGTTCCTGGATGAATCTCCAAGGCCTCTGGATCCGCCGCCTCCTTGGCGCTCATATAAGCAGGCAGTTCTTCATACACCACCTGAACCTTTTCGGCAGCTGCTCTGGCGTGTTCTTCCGTGTCTGCACAGACTACCGCAATGGCGTCTCCAAACTGGAAAATCTTTGTATCGCAGAGGATAGGTCGGTCCTGGCCGTCGCACTTTGCCCAGGGATAGGTCATAAGCCCGTTTATTCTGTTTGTTCCTTTTACATCCTTATGGGTGATGATCCGGTATACACCGGGCATCTTCTCGGCATTTCCTGTTTCCAGGGATAGAATATTGGCATGGGAGACCTTAGCCTGTACCAGGGCAAGCCTTAAGGTATCCTTGGGCATTTTTAGACCCAGATCTGCGCCATAATCAAGGGTTCCTGTGACCTTTGCCAGGGCGGAGGGCCTTGGATGTTCCGTTCCAAAGACCCTGCCGTCCGGGGGCATCTTATAGGTAAGGCTGTCTGTTGATGCCTCTCCCCTCACCACCTTGGCTGCGGCCATTACTGCGTCAACAATCGGTTTGTAACCAGTGCAGCGGCAGGCATTCCGGTTTTTCTGAAACCAATCTCTCACTTCTTCCCGGGAGGGATTCGGGTTGCTGTCCAAAAGCCCCTTGGCGGACACTATAAAGCCGGGAGTACAGATTCCGCACTGAGCGGCGCCGTATTTTATCCAGGCAAGCTGAAGGGGGTGCGGATTTTTAGGAGTACCTACTCCCTCTATGGTTATTATTTCTGCACCCTCGGACAGATTCTTTACTTTGGTAACGCAGGATCTTACCACCTTTCCGTCCACCAAAACGGAACAGATTCCGCACTGTCCAGCCCGGCATCCTACCTTGGTTCCTGTTAAGCCCAGCTGTTTTCTGATTAAATCGGAAAGGATCGCCTCTGGTTCCACAAGAACTGTTGTCTGTGTTCCATTTACATTAAAGCTTCGCTTAATCAAATTTACGGTTGTTTCTTTCATTTATAATCTCCCTATAATTGTATTGATAAAATACCCTGTCCAAAGGCATAAAAGGTCTATCGACAGTTAAAGTACCCGTTGGGGAATCCTTGATTGAGTTGTTATGGTTGTATTCTGGGAGATCTTATAAGGGTGGAATTTTTTTAATACTCACCTGTTTCCTCCTTTCCAAGCGTGGGAGGCCTTTTCGTTTCCAAAAAGACCCATCGGTTTGCCTCCATGGCCGAATCGGCTACAGGAAGGTCAAACTCGGAGATTTATTTAGCCTTATTGTATTATAACTCTTAGGCCCTGTCAACTTGCAGGGATTATCGGCTTTCTGGAAAAGTCGGTTTTCTAAGACCTACCGTGGGAGTCTTCGGAGAGTTTGTAGGAGGCTCTCATCTGCAGAGCCTGTAGATCCTTTCCAGATCCTCCTGGGTGTATCCCGGAATGTTCCAATGTCTGCACAGTTCCAAGGCTTGCTTTGTAAGGGCGGGGATATCCAGGGTTGATATTCCCGCCTCCCGGCAGGACACGGGGGTGCCGATCTTTCTATACCAGGCTTCCAGGGAGGAGATAATCAGATCCCCCCTTTGGGAGGCGGTAAGACCGGAGCCAGTGGTCTGGATCTGGAGGATCCTCTCTCCGAAGCAAAGGAGCCTGGGCAGGATCTCTTCCTTTTTATATTTAAGCCAGGCAGGGATAATTATGGAGAGGCCAGCACCATGGGTTATCCCATACAAGCCGCTTAGGGGGTGTTCCAGCATATGGTTGGGAATCGAGGCCCCCTCTACACCGGCCTTGAGTATCCCGTTCCAGGCCAATGCGCCGGCCCAAAGAACAGCGGAACGGGCCTCCCGGTCTTTGGGATTCAACAAAAGCCTTTCCATGGCCTCTATTACCGCCCGGCAGATCCCTTCCGTCATCCCATCCTGCACAGGATTCCACTCTGGTCCCGCGGTAAGGTATCCTTCCATCATGTGGGAGAGTATATCGGTACAGGCATAGGCGGTATATTGCAAGGGTATGTTAAGGGTCAGATCGGGATCCAGGAAGGAAACTTTTGGAAAGAGACGGATCGAACGGGCACTGAATTTTTCCCCTGTGTCCTGATGGGTAAGAACCGAGGCGGGATTCATTTCTGAAGATGTGGCGGGCAGAGTCTGAATAGCAATCAGGGGGAGGGCCTTTTTTATCTCCCTCTTTTTTAAATAAAAATCCCATAAAGCACCGTCGTGGCAGGAGCCGAAGGCAATGGCCTTGGCGGCGTCTATAACGCTTCCCCGGCCGGCGGCAATGATCAGATCCGCCTGGAAATCCCGGGCTTTCCTGATCCCCTCTTCCGCCTGGTTGAGGGTGGGATTCGGTTTAATTCCCGGATGATCATGCCAGGAGATTCCGGAGGAGGATAGCTGACCTACAATTGTATCATACAGGCCGTTTCTTTTAATGCTCCCCTCGCCGTAAACCAGAAGGGCTCTTTTTCCCAATTTGGCGGATTCCTCCCCCAGCCTGTTCAGTATATCCTTGCCGAAGATGATTTTTGTAGGTGTTTCCCATTCAAAATTCTGCATATTCCTCTCCCTTGTCCAGGCTTCTTCGAGATATCTTTTATCGGAATTTGCTGGACCAAAAGCCCTTATCTGTTATTTATCCCCCGCTAGGGGAACGATGCAGATAAAGGAAAACTCCGTCTCCCCACGGTTAAGGAATTGGTGCTCCTTTCCCTCGGGGACATAGGCAACTGAACCTGGTTCCACGGGATACTCTCTTCCCTCCAGGAAAAGAACTCCCTTGCCTTGGGTTATATAATTTATATGGGGCCAGGGGTGGATATGTCTCGGGCTGTGGCCGTCCTTTTTAAGGGTAAAAAGACGCATTACATTATCCTTCCAGCCTTCCGGGGGGCCTATGAGGGATTGTTTGGTCACTCCTCTGCAACCCGGGGCATTTACCTCCAAGAGGGGTATATCCTTTACATGACTAACCGGCATTTGCTTCCTCCTAAACTAAGGAAGATACCAGGAATATCCCTTTTTGCAAACCCCCGGGGGACCAGGCAGATTGCTGTCCGCTTTTCCAGGCTTTTTCAGGAAGACTCAGCCCGAGATTTCCAGAGATGCGCCTAGTTCTGGAAAGGGATTACCACATTGAAAACCCGCTTCTCCTGTTTTTCTTAGATGTTCAAGACGCCGGATTGATAGCTCGGCGAAGACAGGGTTTATGTCGGAGGTATAACATAGCCGGTTTTCCCTTTCGCAGGCCACCAGGGTGGTTCCGGCGTGGGAAAAAAAGTCTGTAACCAGGTCTCCCTCCTTGGTACTTGCCCGGAGGATCCGAATGATTGCAGCCAAGGGTTTCTGGGCATAGGCTCCAGGTACATTCTCCTTAAGCCTGTAAAAGACCTGTTGTATATCCACCCAGACATTTCCAGGCCGAAGGTTTTCCGATCTGCTCCTTTCCAGATTTTCCCTTATCTCTCCCCCAACCTTTTTGTAGTATCCCTTAAGGATTTTAGGAATTTCTGTGTATACCACCTGGAAATAGGGATTCCCCTTGGTGTAGTAGAGGAGTTCCTGCCGCAGGCACATCCAGTTCTTCTGGGTTCCGTAGCCCCGCTGGTTCCGCAGGGTGATAAAGCTGCGAGATTTGAGGGAGGAAAACTCCCGCAGGAGTAGCATTACCTCCGGCAGGGGCTGAAACCCCTTTTCCTGGTCTGCCCCAAGCCAGATGTAAAGGTGGCTGTTTTCCGCAAGGCTCGCCTCGGCATTGGTAACCCAGAGCCTGGTAAAATCGATGTAGGTCTTGGAATCGGTGGAAAAAAGATCGGCAGTATTCTTTTTTCCCACGGAGATGTTGTAGGGGGGGTCATGGATTCCGCAGACAGACTTGTCCCCGCCCAGAAGCTTATAAATATCCCCTTTTGCCGAGGCATCCAGAACTCCGACCCTGTGGCCTCTTACAGGGTCCTCCCAGACCTCCCCTGCCTTGAGCCTGCAAAGGGGTAGGATCCTTTTTACCAGTTCCGGATGCGTATCCAGTCTGGGAAGGGCCTCCTTATCCATGAAGGAGCTCTGTAAGCCGAAGTTCTATAAAAATAAAAATCATAATTCCCACCACCCGTACTATTAAACCTGGAACTATCTTACCTGCTTTGTATTTTCCGTTCTTTCAGAGAGGGTTTCCCCCGGTTATAAGGCCTGGGGCGGTTCGGCTCTTCTTTTTTCCCGTAACCTCTTAATCGGTTCAAGTTCCGTTACCAGCAGGGAGAGAAAGATCAATCCGCAGCCTAAAAGCATAATACCGGAAAACTCCTCCTTTATGAAGACCACCCCTATAAAAAGCGCGAACACCGATTCCAGGGAAAAGATTATGGAGGCATGGGTCTCCAAAGTGAATCTGAGGGCATAGTTTGAAAGAAGATGGGTTACTACCGTACCAAGAACTATCATATAGGCCAGAGGTAATAAGCTCCGGGGATCAATGGAGGAGGGGAGGGGTTCTGTAAACAGGGCGGAGAGGAGAAATAGTCCTGCTCCCACACCGGTTTCTACAAGGGTCATGCTGATAGGATCGATCCTTTTTGCAAAATAGCCCATGGTAATAATATTTCCTGCGAAAAAGAGGGTGGAAAAGAGAATAAGAAGATCCCCGCGGTTAAAATTGGAGCCGCCTAGACCCGTAAGAAGGGCGGTGCCTAGAATGCAGATCAGGGAACTTATAAAGGAGTCAGGCCCGGGGAATTTTTTCTGCAGAATCCAGAGCAGGAGAGGCACCACCACCACGTTTATGGAGGTAAGAAAGGCTGCCTTTCCCCCCAGGGTATACTGCAGACCAGCGGTATGGAAACTGAAGGCAAGGAACATGGTGATCCCAAGAATTGAACCGGCCACCAGATCCTTCCGGTTAAGCCTTACGAGCCTGTGAGGAAACAGGGCGATCATCAAAACAAAGGCCAGGGAAAAACGGATTCCGTTTAGAATCCGAGGAGTAAGGTATTCCAGGGCACCCTGGGTAACGGCGTACTGGCCTCCCCAAACAAGGGCGCAGGAGAGCAGCATTACATCGGCAAATAGGCTCTTTTTTTTATCTAATTGGACTGGAGGCCCGTACATGGGATTCTCCTGAATTATAAGGATCCGCAGACCCCGAATAGAGGGCCCTTTCCGGGCCCCTGCAAAGATCTTTTTATCTGAATAGGTTTTAACCTAAGAGGGGGCTTTGTATCTTTTAATAACTATAATCTGGTGAATAAGGTTAAAGAAGTACAGAAGAAAAAAGAAGAGTACAACCCCGGCGGGAAGTTCATAAAGTATAAAGAATATAAAGAGGGGCATGAAAATAGACATCACTTTCATCGACCTGCTGCCCGGAAGAGGCGACTGAGTAAAACGGGACTGAATAAGGATTGTGGCAAGGAAAAGGAAGGGAAGGACTCTTACAGCCTGCCAACCTAAAACAGGAAGGGTAAAGGGGGAGAAGTCCCAGAGTGCATCCGGGAGGGTGATATCGGAAATCCAGCCTGGAATAAAAACGGCCTGGCGGAACCGGATATCCAGGCTCAGTACCGTATATAGGGCCATAAAGAGGGGCAGCTGGATAAAGAGAACCAAAAGGTTTGACCGGGGTTTCAGGTTTTCTCTGGCCAGAAGCTCTCCAAAGGCCTGATTCAAGCCCCCCTTGTCATTCTGGTACTTCCTGTTAAGGCTCTCTATCTCCGGTTTTAGCTGTCCCATTCGGGCATGAAAAAGATACACCGGGTTACTTAAGGGTATAAGCAATAGTTTTACAAAAATTGAAAAGAGTATAATTGCCACACCATAGTTGGGAATAAGGGCATAGAAAAGGGAAAGCAGAGCCGCTATTCCATTGTTAAGCCAACCGAGGGCCCTATTTTTACCCAGAAGGGCCTGTAAAGGGATCTGTTTTTCCGCTATCCAGGGATGACTGGCTGTAGCGGTGAGAATTTTTTTATCCTTAGGGCCAAGGTAAAAGGTGTAATTGTCTTCTGTTCTTGTAACCTGGGGATCCTGTCTTTTCAAATAAAAGGAAGAGATTCTGCCCAGGATGGGATCTGTGTAGTTTTTAAGGGCATATTCCGTGGATTGAAGATTATCCGGTAAGGCAAGAAGGGTAAAGTATTTTCCCTCTATTCCAACCCAGGGAGAGCTTTGCTGTACCTCTAAAAGCTCCCCTTCCGGGGCACGGACATTCTTCTCCGTATCCTCTATTAAAAGGGTAAAATACCGAAATTCGTTCCTGTTATCCAGGGGTCTGTCAAAAGGACCTAATTGGGGTCCAAAGGAGAGGGTATACAGGTAGTCCCCCTCCACATAGGGAGCCCTTCCATCCAACCCTTCCAGGGAGTGGGATAACCGGAAAAGGTAGGCTTCCGGGTCCAGGGTATAGGTTTTTCTTAAAAGGAAGCGGTTACCCTTTTCGTCTGTAACTTCCCGGCTGAACTCTATCCTTCTGCCGGTGGGAGAAAGGGAGTAGTTAAAGATATCCCTAACACCGGGAAGACCGGCGTTCCCCAGATGAGTCATAAAGGGGGCTCCCGCCTTTGGATCGGCAAAGACAAGCTCTACGGGGGTCCCGTCGGAATTGGTATAGTTTTTGAGCAAGGCCCCGGTTAAAACTCCCCCTTGGTTGCTGAAGGTCAGGCTGTAAACCTCTGTTTCCAGGGTAAATTCTCTGGGAGAGGTTTTTGCATCACCGGAGGGTGAACCCCAGGGAGTTTCCTGCTGGATAGGGGTTGGAACAGGTTCCTGCGGTTGTTCCGCCGGTTCCTTTTTTGGAGAAAAGAAGCGCCGGTTAATCTCCATGGCACCAAAGATCAGAAGCATTGTCAGTGCCCCTGCCAGAAGAGCTTTTTTATTTACAGCCATCAACCGCCTCTCAGAATATTGGTAATCTCTATTATTGCTCCGTCGGGAATGGAATAGTTCTCCCGATCCTCCTTTGGAACCAGCCTTCCGTTAACCTTTACAGTAACAATCGGTTCCTTGAGGGTGTAGCCGAGAAAATCGTAGATCTCAGAAAAGTTGAGTTCTTTTTCCCACTGCCTAGATTTTCCGTTTACAGTGATCATACCCCGAAAGGTTAGCAGGGAACAGGGGAGCATATCAATATAGCGGGAGAGTAAAATCAATTTTTTTGTTTATTTTCTCTGATTTTATGCTAATATATGGGTGAAATTCGGCATTTATTATTGTAGAAATCGGCAATAGAAATGTAAAATAGGGTTGTCTAAACCTCGTTGAGGAAGGAACCCTGGCTTAAGGTTAACAAAAGGGTTTTACATTATAAGGAGGTATCATGCCTTTAAGATTCGATCTTGCCAAGTGTACAGGCTGCAAGCTCTGTCAGCTGGCCTGTTCTGCGGAGCATGAGGGCGCTTTTAATCCGGAAAAAGCGCGCCTTAAAATGATCCATGAGTATACGGATGCGGGAATCCATATTGATTCCAAGTACTGCACCTTCTGTAAAAAATGCGAAAAGGCTTGTCCGGTAGGTGCCATATCCAACAACGGAAGATGGATGATCGTTGACCATGATAAATGTATAGGCTGTGGAACCTGTGTAAGAACCTGCCCCAAGAATGTCATTTATCTGAATGAAAAGAAAAAATCCATTATCTGCGATCTCTGCGGAGGCTCTCCGAAGTGTGTAGAGTGGTGCCCCAAGGGAGTAATCACTTTAAAAGAGAGGGTAGCAAAATGAACAGCATGATGGGAAAAATACTTTATGTAGATCTTTCTTCAAAAAAGATTGAGGCAAGGGAAACACCTTTGGACTGGGTAAAACTGTATGCAGGACAAAAAGGCCTTGGCACCAGGATACTGATGGAAGAGATACCTCCCTCGGTAGAAGCCTTTTCCAAGGAGAACTGCATTGTTCTAAGCACCTCTGTTATGGGGGGAACTGTAGTCTCTTGTTCAGCAAAACTTGCCATGACCACAAAGTCGCCCCTTACAGGTACTGTAACCGATGGTTCTGTTGGGGGGCATATTGGAGCAGAACTTAAATATGCCGGATACGATGCCGTGGCAATAAAGGGCAGGGCGGATAAGCTTTCCTACCTCTACATAAGCCCGGACAAGGCGGAGATTCGGGAATGCGAGGATCTTAAGGGAGCAGGCAGCTTTAAAACCGAGGAGGAGCTTAAAAAGAGGAACAAGGATGACAATCTGAAAATCCTTGCCATAGGCCCAGGAGGGGAAAACCAGGTATTGTATGCCTGCGTATCCTCGGAAAGGTACCGCCAGCTTGGTCGTGGCGGCATTGGCGCGGTCATGGGCAGCAAGAACCTTAAGGGAGTGGCGATTCGGGGATGGCTGGATGTAAAGGTGGCGGATATTAAGGCTCTTATGGAGATGGCGGCGGAGATGCACCGGGAGGATGCGGTAATTGCCGAGGAGAACGAGATCTATGTCTATGGTACCCCGGTTCTTATCAATCTATCCAACAATACGGGACTCCTGCCTACCAACAATTTTCAGGAAGGAGTGTTTGATAAGGCGGAAAAGATAAACGGCGAGTCCTTCAAATCTCTGCGTAAAAATAAGAAGGCCTGTTTTTCTTGCGGAATCGCCTGCGGAAACTATGTGGTGGCCGGCGAAGCCAAGGTAGAAGGCCCGGAGTATGAGACTATCGCCCTTTGCGGTTCTTCCATTGGCAACGGAGATCCTGCAAAGATAATCGAGATGAACTCGGTGTGTGATGATTACGGTCTGGACAGCATCTCTGCCGGGGGTGTCATTGCCTATATGATGGAGATGACAGAAAAGGGGCTCCACGATTTTGGTATACGCTTTGGAGAAACCGACAAAGCTATTGCTCTGGTAAAGGAGATTGCCCTTCTTAAAGGGATAGGCAAAGAGGCCGCTTTAGGCAGCCGGAAAATGGCGGAAAAATACGGGGGTCTCGACTTTGCTATTCAGGTAAAGGGACAGGAGCTTCCGGGATACGATCCCAGAGGATCCTGGGGAATGGGCATAGCTTATGTTACCGCTCCCAGGGGGGGCTGCCATATGAGCGCCTATCCTATTGCCGAGGAGGCCTATGGCACCTTGGATCCCTTTACCTTTGAGGGAAAGGCAAAGCTCGTGGTGGATATGCAGAATACCCAGTTTGCAAAATTCTCCATGGGGGTTTGCGACTTCTGGCCTATCAGCGCCGAGAAGCTTGCAAAGCTCTGGGGCGCCACCTTCGGCGGAACCCATACCGAGGAGGATGTGAACAAAATGGGAGAGAGGGTTTTCAATCTCCAGAGGATGTTCAATGTTATCCTTGGTTTTGACAGGGAACAGGACAAATTGCCGGAAAGATTCTACAAGGAACTCCTTAAGGCGGGACCTCCTGCGGGGAAACCGATGACCTGGGAGGCTTTTAAGAAGGCCATGGATGAATACTACAGTCTTAGGGGATGGGATTCTCAGGGAAGACCTAGGGTGGAAAAACTTGAGGAATTGGGAATAGAGAAGAAGTTTATAGAGCTTTATAAAAAGGTTTTATAGGCTTTATACTTTTTTATTTTTAGATAGAAAGGTCCGTTGGACCTTAAGAGAGCGCCGGCGGAAACGGCGCTCTTGTTTTTTACACGGCCGAAAGGTTTTTTTGGAGTTATTTTATGAAGTTGCTGTTGGTAGGAGTCGGAGGAGTGGGAGAATCTATTGTAAAGATTCTCAAAGAGAGAGACCCAAAGGGCAGCTGGCTTAAAAAGGTGATCCTGGCAGACTGGGATCTAGAAAAGGCAGAGAAAGCGGCAAAAAGGCTGGGGGATCCGGATCGGTTCTCCGCTGCCAGAGTGGATGCCCGGAAAAAGGAGGAGATCGTCTTTCTGGCTAAGAGCAGGGGAACCGATTTTATCATGGATGCGGCGGCCCCCTTTGTAACCAACACGATTTTCGATGCCGCCCTGGAGGCGGACTGTGATTACATGAATATGGGCACCTGGTCTGTTCCCCTGGAGGAGGGGCTGGGTTACCGGGAGCTTATGGCGGATTACAATTGGTCCAGGCACGAGGACTGGAAAAAGCAGGGACGCATTGCTGTAATAGGCCTTGGAATCGATCCAGGGGTGGTGGATGTCTTTGCCCGGTTTGCGGAAAAGCATCTTTTTGACCAGATCGAGGAGATTCATGTAAAGGATGGAAATAATCTGCAGATTGAGGGAATGGATATAGCCTTTGGATTCAATGTATGGACTGTGTTGGACGAGGTGCTGAACCCTAACGTGGAATGGAAAGAGGGCAAATTCATCTTTGAAGAGCCTTTCGCCGGGGAGGAGGTCTACCAGTTCCCTGAGGGGGTTGGTCTGCAGAGGCTTGTTAAGGTGGAGCATGAGGAAACGGTATTCATGCCCCGGTACATAAAGGGGCTCAAAAACTGCACCTTTAAAATTGTGCTGGACGATCAGCTGAAAAATGCCCTTCAAGTCCTGGAAAAACTGAACCTGCGGAGCCTTAATAAGGTTAAGGTTGGGGATGCGGAGGTAATTCCCAGGGATCTGGTGGCGGCGGTAGCGCCGCAGCCTACGGAACTGGGTTGGCAGATGAAGGGCAAGATGTGTGTAGGAATCGATGTGCTTGGGAAGAAGGAGGGCAAAACAAGAAACCTCTTTCTTTACCAGGTTTTGGACAATGAGGAGGCGATGACCCGCTACGGGCTTCAGGCTGTGGTGGTTCAAACCGGCTTTGGCGCGGCTATCGGGCTTGAGCTTTTAGGCCGCGGAATCTGGAAGGGCGTTACAGGGGTGCATGCCCCGGAGGCCTTCGAACCGGAACCGTATCTGAGTCTAATGGAGGAATACAGATTTCCCTACGGCATCTCCGAGAAGGATTCGGAATATAAGAGGGAATTGGACAAGAAACTGATCCAGGGGATTCTTAAAAACAGATAGTCTGAAAACCGAGATTTAAAAATATAACGGCGGGCAGTAAAGCCCGCCGTTTTTTATAACAGGGTATCCGGGCAGGATTAAGGAAACTCCCTTAACCCTTGCTATCCTGCCAGGAAGAATCGGTAATTAAATCCCCGGCCAGGGAGGTCCGGAGCTTGGAAAGCACTCCGGAAATGTCGGTAAGATCCAGGGGGAGAATCACGTTCGTATCCTTTCTAGCAAGGCCGGAGAGGCTTCGGATGTAATCCTGAGAAACCCGAAGGAACACAGCGTCGTCCCCCCCTGCCAGGGAGAGGGCCTCCGAGATCTTTCGAATCCCCTCCGCCGTGGCAGTGGCCAAGGATCGTATCTCCCTGGCTCTTCCCTCTGCTTCGTTTATCATTCTCTCCTTTTCCCCTTCGCTTCTGTTTACCGCCTCCTCGTAGGCTGCCTGGGAGTAGTTGATCTTGGATTCCATCTCCCCAATGCTCCGGGCTATCTCGGCTCTTTTTTCCCGCTCCGCCTTAAGCTGAACCTCCATGGACTGAAGGATTATCTGGGGTATGTTTATGTTCTGGATCTCATACCTGGAAACCTTGACACCCCAGGCATCGGAGGCCTCATCCACGCTTTTTACCACCGCAGCATTTATCTGGTCCCGCTCCTCAAAGGCCTTGTCCAGTTCCAGCTTTCCAATTACAGAGCGCATGGTGGTCTGGGCCAGCTGGATGGTGGCATACAGATGGTTCTTGATTCCGTAGCTTGCCAGTTTTGGATCAATGACCTGAAGATACAGTACTCCGTCCACCTCGATTTTCACATTGTCCTGGGTAAAACAGGTCTGCACAGGAACATCAATGGCCATCTCCTTAAGATTATGCTTGTATTTTACCTTGTCTATAAAGGGGATAAGGACATGGAATCCCGCCTCTAAAGTTCTGGAATACTTTCCAAGCCTCTCCACCACAAGTGCGGTTTTTGCAGGAACAATTCGGATGCTCCTCAGGATCGATATAAATAAAAGAAGGCCAAAGAGGCCAAGGATAACATAGAGAGGAATTAAGGCTATCATTTTGTACCTCCCTTTTTAAGCACTGGAAGAACAGAATCCAAAAGGCCCTTGAGCCCCGCCTCCTCCAAAGGCAGAACAGAGGAGGAGGATTGTTTTAAAACCTCTCCCAGGGTTTCTATATATTCCTCCACGATCTGAAGGTTCATCGCCTCCCTTCCCTTTTCCTGATTTATCGCCTCGGCAACCTCCCTTATGCTCTGGGCGGTAGCCTCTGCAAGGCTGCCTATGGCTCCTGCCTTACCCTCCGCCTCGTTTATTCTCTTCTGCCTTTCCCCGCGGCTTAAGTTTATTGCTGCCTCTCTCTCCCCCTTAGAGATGTTGATCCTGGAGATCTTTACCCCCTCGGAGGTTAGAATCTCCGCCCGCTTCTCCCTTTCCGCCCGCATCTGCTGTTCCATAGCCTTAAGGGTAGTTTCTGCGGGGCTTATGTCCCGGATCTCATAACGGGTTACCTTTATCCCCCAGGGATCGGAGGCCTCATCCACCGCCTTTACAATGGAGTTGTTTATCATATCCCTTTCAGAAAAGGTCTTATCCAATTCAAGACGGCCTATCTCGGAGCGCATGGTGGTTTTAG
>ENA-OSEO01002859-OSEO01002859.1-sediment-metagenome-genome-assembly--contig:-NODE-2859-length-22524-cov-4.563594_pt1 | contig 22524 bp, 20 predicted proteins | sample MGYA00237883_ERZ534232 | MGnify/ENA metagenome assembly ERZ534232
CCCAGGGAGCCATGAGCGGCCTGGACTTCCTGGTGGTCCAGGACATCTTCCTGACCGAAACGGCCCAGCTGGCCGACGTGGTCCTGCCCGCGGCCAGCTTCGCCGAAAAGGACGGGACCTTCACCAACACCGAGCGCCGGGTCCAGCGGGTCCGGCCGGCCCTGGAGCCGCCGGGCCAGGCCCGGGGCGACTGGCGGATCATCGCCGAGGTGGCCGCCCGCCTGGGCCAGCCCCTGGCCTGCGAATCCAGCGCCTCGATCATGACCGAGATCGCGGCCCTGACCCCGATCTATGGCGGGATCAGCTACCGGCGGCTGGAGCGGGACGGGCTGCAGTGGCCCTGCTGGCACGCCCGGCATCCCGGCACGGCCATCCTCCACCGGGACCGCTTCAGCCGGGGCAAGGGCAAGTTCCACGTCGTTCACGACGTCCCGCCGGCCGAGCTCCCCTCCCGGGCCTACCCTCTCCTGCTCAGCACCGGCCGGATCCTGGAGCACTGGCACACCGGCAGCATGAGCCACCGCTCCCGGGTCCTGGAGGCCCTGGCCCCGGAGAGCCGGGTGGAGATCAGCCCCGAGGACGCGGCCAGCCTGGGCATCGAGGAGGGCGACCTGGTCTCCCTGAGCTCCCGTCGGGGCGAGGTCCGGACCAGGGTCAGAAAGACCCGGCGGGTCAGGCCGGGCCAGGCCTTCATGGCCTTTCACTGGGGCGACGCGCCGGCCAATCTGCTGACCAATCCGGCCCTGGACCCGGTGGCCAAGATCCCGGAGTACAAGGTCGCCTCGATCAAGGCCGTTCTGGCCGTCCTGGAACGGGCCGCCGAGGACAACGCCTTCCTGACCGCCCTGGCCGAGAATCCGGCCGGGGTCCTCCAGGCCTATGACCTGACCCCGGAGCACCGGGAGGCCCTGGCCAGCGGCGACGTTGAGGCCATCGAGAAATGGGTCGGGCCCCTGGACGAGCGGCTCCAGGCCTGGCTCAGGGCCCGCCTCGGCCAGGAGGAGTGGTCAGAGGCGCGGCTCTCAGGCCCCGGGGGCGACTGAGCGGCAGCAGCGAAAGCCGGTCAGGTTGCGGTCGTTGGCCGGGACGAGCTGGCCCCGGTTGGTCAGGCGCTTGAGCCGGGACATCTCGAACCAATCCCCGCCCCGGATGACCTTGGACATGCCCGACTCGGGCCCCCGGGGGTTGACCCGGGGCGAGCGGCCGTAGTAGTCGCCGGCGAACCAGTCAGCCGTCCACTCCCAGACGTTGCCGCCCATGTCCTGGCAGCCCAAGCCGTTGGCCGGCCGCGAGCCCGCGGGCAGGACCTGCCAGGCCGCCTTGACCGAGGGTCCCCCGGCCAGGGGCTGGGGGCCGTCCAGCCCGCCCCGGGCCGCCTTCTCCCACTCGGCCTCAGTGGGCAGGCGCAGGCCGGCCCAGGCCGCGTACCTGGCCGCGTCGAACCAGGAGACAAAGGTGACCGGCTTGGCCGGGTCGGCCAGGTCAGGGGCCAATGTGTACGAGGGCATGGACTGCCCCGTCTCCTGGCAGAAGCGGGCGTAGAGGCGGTTGGTCACCGGCAGGGCCTGAATGTAAAAAGCCTCCAGCCAGACCGGATGGGCCGGCCCCTCCTCCTTGGGCCCGTCGTCCCGGCCCATCAGGAACTCGCCGGCCGAGACGAGCACCTCCGGGCCGGTTTTCATCGCTGACCTCCGGCCCGGAGCTCAGCGGCCGAGGCCCTTTCCAGGAGGGCCTGCCAGGCCCGATCGGTCTCGGCCTGAATCTCCCTGATCTGGTCCGGGGTCAGGTGCTGGAAGCGGCCCTGAAAGGAGAGGTACTCCTCCACCGGCAGCCCCCGGGAGGAGTGGTTGATCGTGTAGTTGAGGCCGTCTTCGATCTCGTAGAGCGGAAAAATGTTGGTCTCCACGGCCAGGAGGCCCGCCTTGGGGGCCAGGTGCTCGGCCATGCGCCAGCCGGTCGGACAGGGCGAGAGGAGGTGGATGAACCGGGTGCCGCGAATCGCCCTGGCCTTCCTGACCTTGGCCTCCAGGTCCTTGGGGAAGCCGATGGAGGCGCTGGCGGCGTAGGGGACGCGGTGGGCGGCCATGATCTCCATGATCTGCTTCTTGCGGCCGGGCTGGCCGGCCGGGCTGGTCCCGGTCCAGGCGTGGCGGGGCGTGGCCGAGGAGACCTGGATGCCCGTGTTCATGTAGGCCTCGTTGTCCAGGCAGACGTAGAGGAAGTCGTCGTTCCGGGCGGCCGCGCCGGAGAGGGACTGGAGGCCGATGTCAAAGGTCCCGCCGTCGCCGGCCAGAGCCAGGACGACGACGTCCTCGATCCCCTGGACCCTGAAGGCGTTGGCCAGGCCGGCCGCCGAGGCGGCCGCGGTCTCGAAGGCGGCCAGGAAGGCCGGGACTTTAAGGGCGGCGTGGGGATGGACCCCGGCGATCACGGCCGCGCAGGAGGGACCACGACCACGGCCGTCCGGGGCCCCAGGGCGCGCAGGACCAGGCGCATGGCCAGGGCCTCGCCGCAGCCGGGGCAGGCCCCGTGGCCGGGGCGGAACATATCTTGGGCTCTGGGGCCGCCTTCGGTCATTCCTTCCTCATCCAGACGGGCTCGTCCTGGGCGCTGTCCCGGGTAAGGGCGTCTCGGGCGATCCGCTCGATCAGCTCCGGGCCGACGTCGGCCCCGCCCAGGCCGGCCAGGTAACCCTGAATCCAGCCTTGGCCCAGGGCGGCCTTGAGCTCGGAGCAGAAGATGCCTTCCCGGCCCAGGGAGATGTTCCGGTCAATGACCGCGATCCGGGGAACGCCTTGCAGGACCCGCCGCAGCTCGGCCGAGGGAAAGGGGCGGAAGAGCCGGATCTTGACCAGGCCGACCCGTCGGCCCGCCTCCCGCAGCCGGGCCAGGGCCAGGCGGGCCGTTGAGGTGATGGTCCCGGCCGTGACCAGGGCCAGTTCAGCCCCGTCCAGCCCCACGGCCTCGACCAGCCCGTAGCTGCGGCCCAGGAGCCGGCCGAAATCCCGCTCCGCCTCCCGGACCGCCTCCAGGGCGGCGGCCATGGCCGCCTGCATCAGGCGGCGGTGCTCGAAGTAGTCCTCCGGACCGCAGACCGGGACCAGGCAGCCCGGCCGGTCGAACTCGAAGCGCCGGGGAAGGCTCACCGGCGGCAGGAATTGATCGACCGCCTCCTGCTCCGGGACCTCGACCGGCTCGGTGAAGTGGGAGATCAGGTTGGCCTCCAGGTTGACCAGGCAAGGCAGCAGGACCGCCTCGGCCACCCGGAAGGCCTGGATGATCGAGTCCAGGCTCTCCTGGTTGCCCTCGCAGTAGATCTGTATCCAGCCCGTGTCCCGCTGGGCCAGGGAGTCGGTCTGGTCGGCCCAGAAGCCCCAGGGCGCGGCCAGGGAGCGGTTGACCCCGGCCATGACCACCGGGGCCCGGCTGCCCGAGGTGAAGTGGAGCATCTCGTGCATCAGGGCCAGGCCCTGGGAGGAGGTGGCGGTGAAGGTCCTGGCCCCGGCCAGGGAGGCGGCCAGGCAGGCGGCCAGGGCCGAGTGCTCGGACTCGACGCGCATCATGATCCCGCCCAACTGGCCGGCCGCGTCCCAGTCCGAGAGCCGCTCGTAGATGGGCGTCTGGGGCGTGATCGGGTAGGCGGCCACGATCTGGGTCCGGCAGAGTCGGACCGCCTCGGCCACGGCCTGGTTGCCCGAGAGGTACCGTCTCATCCCTCCCCCTCCAGGTCCATCACCCCCCGGGGGCAGACCGCGGCGCAGACGCCGCAGCCCTTGCAGTGCTCCGAGTCGACTCCATAGACAGTCTCGCCCGGCTGGGGCGGGTTGATGCAAACATCAGGGCAGAAATTGAAGCAGAGGTCGCAGCCAAGGCACAGGCCGCAGTTAAAGCACCTCTCCGCTTCCAGCCGGGCCCGGCCGGCCGAGAGGGGTCGCTCCGGCTCGGCCGGTTCCGGCCCGGGCCAATCGTCCAGAAAGAGGGGCTCCAGGTCCTCGAACCTGACCAGGGCGCCCGGGTCCCAGCCGGGCCGGGGCTTGAAAAGGGCCTCCAGGGCCAGGGCCGGGCCCTGGGCCAGGTTGATCCCGTCCAGGACGGGTTCCAGGGGCAGCTCCAGGGTGTGGAAATGGATGGCCAGGGCGGCCCGCTTGCCCGCGGCGACGGCCTCGACCACCGAGCTGGGACCCCGGGCAAAGTCGCCGCCGGCCAAGACGTTCGGCCAGGCGGTCGGCGCGACCCCGGTTGGCTGGCTCGGGTCTGGATTAGGCAGGCCGGCCCGGCTCAGCCAATCCGGCTCAGGCGCCTGGCCCACGGCCAGGATGATTTGATCCGCCGCCAGATCGAGGGTCTGGGAGTCGTCAAAGGAGGGCCGGAAAGCGCCCTGGTCGTCGAAAACGGCCAGGCAGCGCCGCAGCCGGATGCCGCTGACCCGGCCGCCCTGGCCCAGGATGGCCGCCGACCCCCAGCCGGGGTGGAAGACGACCCCCTCCTCCAGGGCCTGGCGGCAGTAGCGCTCCTGGGCCGGCATTGCCGAGCCCTGCTCCAGGCAGGCTAATTCGACCCGCTCGGCCCCCAGCCGCATGGCGACCAGGGCCGCGTCCAGGGCCACGTTGCCCCCGCCGATGACCGCCACCCGGCCGAGTTGGCCTCGAACCTGGCCGCCGCGGGCTCTCTTAAGGAAGTCCAAGCCTTTTTCCACCCCGGCCAGCTCGACTCCCGGGATATCCAGGTCGAGGCTTTGCTGGCAGCCCAGGGCCAGAAGCACGGCCCGATGGCTCTGTCTCAACTCGGCCAGGGCCGGGCCGTCGATGCGGCGGCCGGTGTGGACCTTCACGTTCAAGGAGAGAATCCGGGCCAGGTCCCGGTCCAGGACCTCTTGGGGCAGGCGGAACTCGGGAATGGCCCAGCGGAGCAGGCCGCCCGGTTCCTCCTCGGCCTCGATCAGGCTGACCGGGTGGCCCAGCCGGGCCAGATGATAGGCCGCGCTGAGCCCGGCCGGGCCGGAGCCGACCACGGCCACGGGCCGGTCCAGGCCGGCCCGGCTTAAGAGTTCGGGCCGGGCCGCGCCCAGCTCCGCGACTGCCGCCTCCAGATCCCTGATCCTGACCGGCCCGTACCAGTGACGGCTGAGACACTCGGCCTCGCAGGGCTGATGGCAGACCGCGCCGCAGACTCCCGGCAGGGGGCTCTCCTCCAGAAAGGCGCTCAGGGCGGCGTCGAAATCGCCCTGGGCGGCCAGATGGAGGGCCTGGGGGATGCTGTTTCCGGCCGGGCAGGCGGCCCGGCAGGGCGAGGTCTTCTCCCGGTGGACCGGCCTGAGCCGGCTCCAGGTCCCGGTCGGACAGACCTCGGTCGAGACCCGGGCCACGGGAATGATCGCTTCCGGATCCAGGCAACGCGGCCGGTTCATTCTTCTCCCATTGGTTCCAGAATTCTCAGACTCTCGTGAGCCCGACGGGCGGCCTCGAGGTTGGCCTCCCGACGGGCCGGGGCCAGCTCGGCGATGGCCGCCAGGACGTGCTCCAGGCCCAGCCGGCCGCTGAAGCGGGCGTAAGCCCCCAGAAGGGCGGTGTTGACCGCCCGGCCCAGGCCGAGGCCGGAGGCGGCCGCCTCGGCGTCGACCAGGCCGAGCCGGAAGCCCCGCAGGGCCTGGAACTCGCTCTCTGACCGAGCGGTGTTGATCAGGATCCGGCCGCCGGGCCGAAGCTGGCCCGAGACTTCTTCCGGGTCCAGCAGGCTTGCGTCTAGGCAGATGAGCTCGTCGGCCCGCTTGACGGCGCACTTGAGCAGGATCTTGTTCCGGTCGACCCTGAGGTAGCTGACCAGGGGCGCGCCCCGCCGCTCGCCGCCGTAGACCGAGTAGCCCTGGGGGTACAGCCCGGCCTCGAAGAAGGCTTGGCCGAGCATCTGGCCGGCCAGGACGACCCCCTGGCCTCCCCGGCCGCAGAGCTTGATCTCCACCATGCTCATTTTAAGACTATTTTATTGGGTATTGCTTATTATTTCTAAATCGACACATTAACTTATCAGGGCTTTATTGCCGCCTGGCCAGGCCGGTAAAACAACCTGAGTCAACTTAACCCAGCCCGGGTCCGAGCACAAGAACTGCCCTTCGCCTGCACCGGCCGCCGGCCTAGCCGTCGGGTCGGGGTTGTACGGCCTCTGGCTCTGCCCTAAACTGGTGTCCAAGGCCGCGGCCCCGCCGGCCTTGCCTAATCAAGGGGGCGTCAACCATGCGCTGGAAGTTGATCCTGGCCGCCATCGGCCTGGGGCTCGTCGCCCTGGTAGTGATCCTTTACGCCGTCCTGGCGAGCTACGATTTCAACGACCTCAAGCCCAGGATTGCCCGGGCGGTCCAAGAGACCACCGGCCGCCGGCTCAACCTGGGCGGCCAGGTGGAGCTCAGGCTGGGCTGGAGCCCTGTCCTGGCGGTCGAGAAGGTAAGCTTTCAGAACGCGGCCTGGGGCGCCCGGCCGGACATGGCCTCGGTCAAGCGCCTGGAGATGCAGGTCAGCCTGCTGCCCCTGATCCGGGGCCGGGTCGAGATCAAGCGGCTGATCCTGATAGAGCCGGAGATCTGGCTCGAGGTCGACAAGAGCGGCCGCTCCAACCTGGACTTCGAGGCCGAGGGCCGGAAGCCGGAGCCGGGGAGCCAGACCCTGCCGGCCTTGAGCTTCAACCAGGTTCGGCTGGAGAGAGGCCGGCTTAATTACCGGGACGCCCGCTCGGGCCTGAACTACCCCCTGGCCCTGGACAGCCTGACCGCGGCCGGAAGCGGCCAGGGCCCCATCGACCTGCTCTTCCAGGGCTCGGGCAACGGCCAGCCCCTGGAAGTCTCGGGCAGCCTCGGCCCCCTGGCCGCCCTGCTCGATCCGACCCGGGACTGGCCAATGAACCTGACCGCCCGGACCGGCGGGACCGAGCTGGCCCTGTCCGGCTCAATCAAGGACCCCAGGAAGCCCAGCGGGCTGGACCTGACCTTCGAAGTCAAGGGTCCTGACCTGGCCGATCTGGCCAGGCTGGCCTCGGTCTCCCTGCCTTCCGGGGGTCCGTTCCTGATCTCGGGCCGCCTGACCGGCCCGACGGCCGGGACTTATCAGCTTACTGACCTGAAGCTCGGCCTGGGCCAGAGCCAAGCGGCCGGCCGCCTGGAAATGAACCTGGCCGGCCCGCGGCCCCGCCTGAGCGGCGATCTGACCGCCCAGGATCTGAACCTGCGGCCCTTCCTGGGTCAGGCCCAACCAGGCGGCGCGGAAAGCCGGAACGGATCTGAGAAGGTTTTCCCGGCCGAGCCCCTGCCCTTCATGGCCCTCGGCCTGGCCGAGGCCCGCCTGAAGCTTAAGGCCGGACAGGTCCGCCTGCCCCAGGCGGCCCTCTCCGACCTGAGCCTGGACCTGGACCTGGAGGGAGGACGCCTGCGGATCGACCCGCTCAAGTGCTCCCTGGCCGGCGGCACGGTCGAGGGCCGGCTGGACCTGAGGACCCTGGAGCGGGGCGCCTCGGCCGGCCTGGCCGCCAAGATCAGGGGCTTGGACCTGGCCCAGTTGCTCAAGCAGCTGGAGGGCGGCGGCCTGGCCGAGGGCAGGCTGGACGCCGACCTGGACCTGACCGGCCGGGGAGCTTCCGTGGCCGAGCTGATGGCCGGGCTCGACGGCCGGACCAGCGCGGTCATGGGCCGGGCCAAAATCGACAACCGCTACCTGGATCTCCTGGGCGCCGACCTGGCCACCAGCGCCTTGAAGCTGATCAATCCCCTGGGCCAGGAGAAGGGCTACACCGAGGCCAACTGCCTGGTCAGCCGCTTCGAGATCAAGGACGGCCTGGCCCGGAGCACGGCCCTGGTCCTGGACACCCGGGAGATGACCCTGGTCGGCCAGGGCCAGATCAACCTGAAAACCGAAGAGCTGGACCTGGCCTTCAAGTCCTCGCCCAAGAAAGGCCTGGGCCAGCTCAGCCTCAGCCTGGGCGAGCTGGCCCGGCCCTTCAAACTGGCCGGCACCCTGGCCCGGCCCAGCCTGGCCGTTGACCCGGCCCAGACCGCCCTGGCCCTGGGCAAGGCGGTCGGGGGCACGGTCCTCTTCGGCCCGGTCGGCGTGGCCGCCGCCCTGCTGAGCGGCCGGAGCGGCGATGAGAACCCCTGCCTGGCCGCCCTGGAGGCGGCCCGGAAGGGCGTCAAGGTCCAGGCTGAGGAGAAGAACCCGGTCGAAAAGGCGGCCGAGGGCGTGGGCCGGGGCCTCAAGAAGCTCTTCGGCAACTAGTCGCCGGACGGCCCCCTCACTTGATCATCAGGTTGGGCAGCCAGACGCAGATTGAAGGAAAAAGTATGCAGATTGCTAACCCGACTATTTGCAGGCCCATGAAGGGCCAGACCGAGCCGTAGATGTCGGTCATGCTGATCTCCGGCGGCGTGACCCCCTTGAGGTAGAACATGGCGTAGCCGAAGGGCGGCGAGAGGTAGGCCAGCTGGAGATTGACGTTGAAGAGGATGCCGAACCAGAGGGGGTCGAAGCCCAGCTCCTTGATTATCGGCACGAAGATCGGCACGCAGAGGATGACCAGGCCGATGACGTCGATGACCATGCCCAGAAGAAAGAGGATGATCTGGATGACGATAAAGACGCCCCACTTGCCGAAAGGCAGGGCAAAGAGCATCTCCTTGACGAAATCGGCCCCGCCGGCCAGGGTGTAGACGCCCACAAAGATAGAGGCCCCGAAGCAGATCCAGAACATCAGGCCGATGGTCTTCATGGTGCTCAGGAGAGCGTCCTTGAGGTTGGCCCAGGTCAGCCGGCGGTTGATGGCGCAGACCACCATGGCCCCGACCGCGCCCACGCCCGAGGCCTCGCCCGGGGTGGCCACGCCGAAGAAGATCGAGCCCATGACCGCGAACATCAGCAGGATCGGCAGGATCAGGCTCCGGGTCATCATCAGCTTCTTGAGGAACGTGTCCTGGCGGCGTTCGCTTTCGGGCAGGGCCGGCCCGTCGGCGGGCCTGAGGAAGCACCTGATCCCGATGTAGGCCATGAAGAGAATGGCCAGAAGCACGCCCGGGCCGATGCCGCCGATGAAGAGCTTGCCGATGGATTCGCCGGCGAAGGAGCCGTACATGATGAACATGATGCTCGGCGGGATGAGCACGCCCAACCCGCCTCCGGCCATGATCGAACCCAGGGCCATGCCCTTGTTGTAGTTGTGCCGGAGCATGACCGGCAGGGCGATGAGCCCGGTGATGATGACCCCGGCCCCGGCCGTGCCCAGCATGGCCCCCATGATGGCGCAGCAGGCCACGGTGGCCATGGCCAGGCCGCCCCGGAGCGGGCCCATCCAGCGGTGGATGGCGTCGAAGAGGTCGTCGGTGATCCCGGAGTGGCGCAGCAGGTTGGCCATGAACATGAACAGGGGAATGGCCAGCAGGCCGTAACTCTCGACGATGGCCCAGACCCGGAAGAGGACCATGGACAGGGCGTCCGGGCCCTGGAGCAGGAGCCCGAAGATCAGGCCCACGGCCGAGAGGACCCAGGCCAGCGGCACCCCCAGGGCGAAGAGCAGGAAAAAGCCGCCGAACATCAGGAGGGAGACGAGTTCGATGCTCATGGCCGCGCCTTCAGGCTCCTCAGCGCCTCCAGATTGCGAATGAACCGGGCCAAGCCCTGGAGGAGCAGGAGGAAGGTGCCGATGGGAATCAGGGCCCTCATCGGCCAGATGATCGGGTTCCAGAGGGTCATCGACCGCTCCCAGGTGACCAGAGCCTCCCAGGCCCACTCCCCGCTGGTCCAGATGAGCATGACGCAGAAGAAAAAGAGGAGCGGCGCGGTCAGGACCAGGTCGACGATGAGCCTCATCCGGAGCGGGAGCCTGTCGTAGACTGTGTCGATCCTGATGTGGGCGTTGAAGTATTCGGCGTAGGCCCCGCCCATGAGATAGGTCGCCCCGCAGAGATAGATGGTCAGCTCCAAGCCCCAGACCGTGGGGCGGTTGAAGAGGTATCTCATGATCACCGCGTAGACCACCACCACCGAGGCGACCACAAAGGCGGCGCTGAAGATCCGGCCGGTCCAATCGCTGGTCTTGTCGATCAGCTCCAGGAACTTGCTCACGGATAACCCCTCTCGGCCGCTGCGGCCTCCGGCCGTTTCGATTCCCGGGCGGCGGCGATTCGCCGCCGCCCGGGCCGGCCAGGGGGTGGTCTACTGGACGCCGATGCCCTTCAGAAACTCCATCATCGAGGTGAGGGTCTCATCGCACATGGGCGACATCTTCTTCATGTCCATGGCCACTTCCAGACCGAGCTTCTTGGCCGCGGCGTCATCCTCGGGACCCAGCGAGGTGATGGTCAGCCCGTACTCGGCCATCCGCTTGAGGGCCTGGCGCTGGTGGGGCTCGGAGATGAAGTAGTCCATGACGATGTACTCGCGCACGGCCGACATCAGGGCGGCCTGAAGATCAGCAGGCAGGCTGTCCCAGGCCTTCTGGCTGACCATGACGTCCCGGGCGGCGCAGTAGGTGTGCACGCCGGGGTACTGGACGTACTTGGTCACCTCGTGCAGCTTGGCGTCCCAGTCCTCCTGCGGGCCCACGAACTCGCAGGCGTCGACTATGCCGGTGTCCAGGGCTGAATAGAGCTCGGCCCCGGGAATCTTCAGGACCGAGCAGCCCAGCTTCTCGAACATCATGGTCGTGGGGCCGGGCAGGCTCCTGACCTTGAGGCCCTTGAAGTCGGCCAGGGCGGCCACCGGCTTCTTGGACATGATGCACTCGGCCGAGACCACGTTCATGCCCAGGTGGCGCAGCTTGAGTTTCTGGAAGTGCTTGTTCAGGAGGTCCTGGCCGCCGGCGGTGTGGTACCAGCCGGCCATCTGCCAGGGCTCCCGGAAGAGCATCGGTGGGGGCTGGACCGAGAGAGTGTAGCCCATGTCCTTGCCGCCCAGGTAGCTGGCCGTGTGGATGCAGCCTTCGAAAACACCCCTGGACATGGCGTCAAAGACCTGGGGGTCGGGGACCAGGGAGTTGCCCGGGTGGAGGGTGATGACCAGCCGGCCGCCGGTGGCCGTCTCCAGGTTCTTGAAGGTGGCCTGGGCCACCTTGAACATGTCGGCCGTGGGCATGGCGTAGGTCTGCCAGTTCCACTTGTAGACCTTCTTGGCCTCGGCCTGGGCCGACACCGGCAGGGCCAGGAGGGTTAAGGCCAGGGCCAAGCCGACCAGAACGGACAAGCGTCTCCTAGTCATGTCTCCTCCTTGTCGAAAAATGAAGTTTACACGTCGCCTCTCCAGTCAATTCGGGGTTCTTACTGGTTCGGATTCCGGATGATCATCTCCGCAAGCGGCATCCTGAGGGATTTGATCGAGCCGATGGCCGTCCAGCCCAGGGCCAGGTGAAGGGCCGGCTTGATGTACTTGGGCAGGCCGTATTTCTTCTGGAAGGTGGCCGCGGTCTTCTCCGTGCAGGAGAGCCAGACCGCGCCCAGGCCCAGGGCGTGGGCCATGAGGCACATGTGGTCCCCGGCCGCGGCGGCGTCGTAGCCCATGTTGTGGGGGACCAGCTTGTCGTGGCCGACCGTCTCGTAGACGCGGGTGTCGTAGCAGATGACGATCAGGACGCACTGATCCATGGACGTGGGGATGTCGCTCCAGACCATCTTGGCCTCTTGGGGGTCCTTGATGACGATGAAGCGAATGACGTCCAGGTTGCAGCCGCAGGGCGCGGCCCGGCCGGCCTCCAGGATCTGGTCGATCATCTCGTCGGGGACGGGCTTGCCCGCGACCCAGTCCCTGACCGAGCGGCGCTCCCAGAGGAGCTTGCGGACGACCTTCATCTCCTCTTCGGTGAACGGCTCGGGCAGGACCTCTTCCATCTCGACCTTCTGGCCGGCCCGCATTTTCCGGGCCAGCTCGATGTACTGCCGGCCCCAGCGGAAGTCATCGTCCTCGACGTTGAAGCCCCGAGCCTGGCAGACATCCAGGAGCAGCTCGGCCTGGAGGCCGAAGGTGGCCGGCATCTCCTTGCGGCCCAGAAGGATGGGGTAGATCTCCACCTCGATGGTGTGGTGGACCCTCTCCCGGAAGAGGGCCCGCAGGCAGACCGGCTCCATCTTCATCAGGTCCGCCCGGGTGTAGGGGTCGCCTCCGATCCTGAAGATGGTGACCCCCTCGAGCTCAGGTCTGGTCACGGCTGGACCTCCTTTCTTTGGCCAGGGCGGCCTCCCCGGAAGTTAGTCCAGGGTCACCCTGAAGTCACAGCGGTCGCACCCCTCCATGATCGTCTCGGTCCGGGTCAGCTTCATCCTGGGGTTGAAACCTTCGATCATGGCGAAATCCCGGCCGCAGGACAGGATCAGACCCAGGTCGGTCAGGCCCAGTTCCTTGTACATCTCGGCGTAGCGGCAGCGCTTGACGTCGAAGTCGTAGTGGGTCTCGTCGAGCCGCAGGACCTCCTGGACGTAGGCGCCGCCGGCCGACCAGGCCTCCATGGCCTTGGCGAAGTGGGCCAGGCTGTCGCCCCCGGCCATCTGGGCCGCCTGGACCCCGCTCTCCAGGGCCAGCTTCTCGATCACCGGCTTGACCACGGCCAGGGCCCTGTCCCGTCCGAACTCCCGGCTAAAAGCCTCGATCAAGGGCCCGGCCAGGCGGGCCTCGATCTCGCGCCGGACGAGAATGGGAATCTTACTCAGGTCAGCGCCCATGATTCCTCCTCCCTCAGCTCAGGAACTTCTTCAGTCTGTCCATGGCCTCGGCCAGCCGGTCGGCCGGGTGGGTCAGGGCGATGCGGAAGAAACCCTCGCCGTAGCGGCCGTACATCGAGCCCGGGATCATCCAGACGGCGATGCCGTCCAGGACCTTGAAGCACCACTCCTTGGAGTTGGTCACGCCCTGGGGCAGAGCCGCCCAGATGTAGAAGGTGGCCTTGGGGTTCTCGACCTCGATCCCCATGGACCTGAGGCCTCTTATAACCACGTCCCGCCGCTCCTGATACATCAGGTTGCGCTGAGACATGAACTCGGTCGAACCCTTGAGGGCTTCGGTGGCCGCCACCTGGAGCGGATAGAACATGCCCCGGTCCGAATGGGACTTGATCTTGGCCATCCCGGCGATGATGTCCTTGTTGCCGACCATCATCCCGGTCCGCCAACCGCAGGCGTTGTAGGCCTTGGACAGGGAGTTGAACTCGATGCCCACCTCCTTGGCCCCCTCGACCTGCATGAAGCTCGGGGCGCAGTAGCCGTCGAAGCAGACCTCGGAATAGGGGTTGTCCGAGATGACGGCCACGTCGTACTGGCGGGCCCACTCGACCAGTTCGGCGTAGAACTCCAGCGGGGCGTGGGCCGAGGTCGGGTTGTTGGGGTAGTTGACCCAGATCATCTTGGCCCGCTTGGCCAGTCCGGGCTCGATCGCCTTCAGGTCGGGCAGGAAGCCGTTCTCCTTCAGGAGGGGCACCGGCTCGACCACGCCGCCGGCGATCTTGACCGAGGCCACGTAGGCCGGGTAGCAGGGGTCTGGCACCAGGGCGGCGTCGCCGAAGTCCAGCAGGCAGGTGTGGATGTGGAAAAGTCCGTCCGCCGAACCCAGGAGCGGCAGAACCTCGCTCTCCGGATCGCACTCCACTCCGAAGCGCTTCTGGTACCACTCGGCGATGGCCTCCTTGAGCGGCCGGGGCGAGTAGAAGCTGGGGTAATGGTGGCTGCCCTCGTCCAGGCAGGCCTCGGCCAGGACCTTGCGCTGGCCCTCCGGCGGAACCACATCCGGGTCGCCCAGCCCCAGATTGATGACGTCCTGGCCCTCCTCCCTCATCCGGGTCAGAATCAGGTTCATGGCCGTGCCCAGATAGGCCTCGAATTCGTTCAACCGCTTGGCCAGCTTCATTTTGCCTCCCAATCTTCGGCTCCCTTCACCGTGGGCCTGAACTTCCAGGCCCGGGAAGACCGCCTCTATGCCACTGATTTACCCGCCTCACTGGCGGCCCGCTCCAAGCGGGTTCTTTATTCCGGCGCTCTCTTCTCCGCCCTCAAAGGAGCCGGTCCTTGAGTTTGTCAATGAAATACTGGACGTGCTCCTCCAGAAGCCTGGCCGCACCGGCCTCGTCGCCTTGCTGAACTGCCTGGCAGATTCCCTTGAGCTGACCGACGATCTCCGGGGTCGGAATGACCCGGCTCAGGGTCGAGCCCCAGAGTCGGGCGCAACGGCTGTGCAGATTGGTCAGGAACTCCTGGAGGACCGGGTTCTGGGCCGCCTGGTAGATGATCTCGTGGAAACGAAAGTCGACGTCGATCAGCTCCCGGTGGCCGCCGTTCTGCAGGTACTCCCCGGCGTCCTCGGATAGCTTACGGAGCTTCTCCAGCTTGTCAGGGGTGATGCGCCTGGCGGCCAGGGACCCGGCCAGGGCCTCCAGTTTCTTCTTGACCTCGAAGGCGCAGCGGATCTCGTTGATGTCAATCTGGCTGACGTAGGTGCCGTAACGGGGAATGGCCCTGACCAGGTTCATCTCCTGGAGCTTGCTGATGGCCTCGCGCAGGGGGGTCCGGCTGACCTTGAACTCGGCGCAAAGGTCCTTTTCCGAGAGAATGGTCTCGGGCGGGTACTCCAGGTAGACGATGCGATCCCTCAGGGTGGCGAAAACCTGATCCGCGAGCTTGGTGTTGTTAGAAGGCATCAATATTACTCATGTATACTAAGAGTATTCCTAAAAAGATTCCAACCTAAGTCCCACAATGGCCGCCCGTTTGGGGCTTTGTCAAGGAAAAAAACCGAGCCCGGTCTTGAAGCCCGGGCTCGGCCTCGGATCCGAGATTATTTCCCCGGCCAGAGGGCCGAGGCGGGAGGTCAGGCCCTCAAGCGGCCCCCTGCCCGGCGGGCCCTCGGCTAGAGCCCCTCATCCTCGTAGACGTTGCAGATGCAGCACAGGAAGGTGGCCGGCTTGTCGCCGATGTTTCTCATCCCGTGCGGCTGCATGCTGGGCACGTAGATGAAGTCGCCCGGACCAGCGACCACCTCCTTGATCTTCCGGTCGGTCTCAGGGTCGAACTGCCAGCACTCGAACTGGCCCTCCAGGATGTACATGGTCTGGATGTAGAAGTGATTGTGGATCGGGATCTGACCGCCGGGCTGAATGGTGAAGAACCTCAGGCCGTACTCGGGCCAGCCCGTGCCGTCGTCGCCGTACTTGGACAGCCAGCGAATGCTCGTTCCGGCTACGTCCAGCTTCTCGCCCTTGTAGGGAAACTTTTCTATCTTGACGTCTTCGCAATCCTTCCAGTTGTGAACTTCCATGACTCCCTCCAGGCCTAGCCGGCCCATCCGCTGTTCTGGTTCCTTGTTCTATGTCTCTCGGCCGAGGTCCGGCTCAGCCGGGCATCCGGCCCAGCTCCTGGGAGCGCCTGGTCGCCGCCTCGACCGCGTTCATCAGGGCCGCCCGCACCCCGCCCAGCTCGATCTGGTGGAGACCGGCGATGGTTGTGCCCCCGGGCGAGGTGACCATGTCCTTGAGCTGGCCGGGGTGGAGCCCGGTCTCCAGGAAGAGCTTGGCCGCGCCCAGGACGGTCTGGGCCGCGAAAATCTCGGCCACCTGGCGGGACATGCCCATCTTGACCCCGCCGTCGGCCAGGGCCTCGATGATGACGAAGACGTAGGCCGGCCCCGAGCCGCCCAGGCCCGTGGCCGCGTCCATCAGCTTCTCGTCGATGGCCACAGTCCGGCCCACCGCGCCGAAGACGGCCTCGGCCACCTGGAAGTCCTCGGCCGAGACCGAGGCGTCGGCGGCCAGGCCGGTCACCCCGGCCAGGACCATGGCCGGGGTGTTGGGGATGGTCCTGATGACCCGGGTGCCCGCCTTGACCGAGTCCTTGATCGTCTTGACCGCCACCCCGGCCGCCACTGAGATGACCAGCTTGTCCGGGCCCAGCCTGGGGCCGATCTCCTCCAGGACGGCCTGGCAGACCTGAGGCTTGACGGCCAGGACGATGACCTCGGCCCAGTCAACCAGGGCCTGGTTGCTGGGCTCGCCCCGGACACCGTGAGTCTCGGCCACGAGTCTGAGCCGACTCTCCAGGACATCGGAAGCCGCGATCTGGGTCGGATTGACCACCCGGTTGGCCACCAGGCCCTTGATGATGGCCTCGGCCATGTTGCCGGCCCCGACAAAGCCGATCTTCTTTCCGGCCAGCGCGGTTGGGCTCATGATCCTCCCCTGTCTCGGCCCCCGCGGGCCGCCTGGTTTCAACCAATCCCGGGGCTTTGAGGAAGCGGCAGAGGCCTTCGGCCTCCGGCCGCTCTTCAGAAATAGCTCCTGATCGTGTCCACCGAGACCTCGATGTGCCTGAGACTGGCCCGCCTGAGTCTGGCCTCGTCCCGGTCCAGGACGGCCTGCATGATCTCCAGGGTTTCGCTTAAAAATGATTCGGGGTCGAACTCCCGGTTGATGGAGAGGCAGAAGCGGAGGGAGTGACTCAGGAGCCACTCCAGCTGCTGGCTCAGGAAGTGATTCCGGGCCGCCCGGAAAAGGGTCATGTGGATCTTGAAGTCCAACTCCACTATCTGCTTGTTGGTCGCCCCAGGGCCCAGGTTCGAGACTTCCTGCTTGAGCTGCTCCAGGGCGGCCCTCTCGGCGTCGCTGATCCGCTGCATGGCCCAGATGTTGGCCTGGACCTCCATGATGAAGCGAATCTCGCTGATCTCCTTGATCCGCTCCAAGCTAAGGGGCGTGACCGCGAAGTGGGAGCCCTGTCGGACCACCCAGCCCTCGGCTTGGAGGAGGATCAGGGCCTCCTTGATCGGGGTCCGGCTGACCCCGCAGGAGGCGGCCAACTCGCTCAGGTTGAGGACGCGCTCGGGTGGGAGATCGAGCCAGATGATCCTCTCCCTGAGCAGATCGTAGATTTTCTTGGGCTCTATGGCCATTTTCCGGTCAAGACCTCCCCGGCCGTCTCTCCGAGCCGAATCCTGTCTCGATTAAAACTGAATTTACCATAAATGCACGATCAATTCATGTCAACCAGATTTTCTGCGACGGAGAAGAGGATTTTATGGCGGGCGACTCAGCGGGCTCGCGCCAGACCGGCGCCCCGTCCGGGGTCTGGCCCGGGCCGGCGGACAGGGCCCGGGCCAGCCAGGAAGGCTTCAGCCGGCCCGGGCCGCCGGGCCGATCTGCTCCAGGGTGAATTCGAGCCCCAGGCTCTTGAGCGTGGCCTCGCTGGGGCAGCCGTTGCTCTGATTCCAGCCGGCCGCCTCGAGGTAATCCCGGATCTCCTGAAGGTTGTCCACCCTGACGCCCTTGGTCGGGCCGCTGTCCAGGGGCGGATCGCCGATGACCCGGCCGGGCAGCCTGATGTCCAGGCTGCGCAGCCCCTCCCGGATGTTGAAGGCCATGCGCAGGGCGGCCAGGCGGGCCCCGATCTCCTGCATCTCAGCCAGACCGAACTCCAGGCCGACGGCCAGTGACAGAAACTCGGGCAGGGCCGAGGCCCGGGAGATGGCCGTGGCAAACCAGCAGACCCCGGCCGCGTTGACGCAGTGACCGAAGTTGCTGGTATAAAAGTGGGCCGGGCCCTTGCCCCGGTAATTGTACCTGTCTTTGATCCGCGGGATGCCCAGGCCGGACGGCAGGAAGCCCTCCTCGACCAGCCAGGAGCTCCACTGGGTGTGGCGGCCGGGCGTGGCGTCGATGACGTAGCTGGCCCCCAGGCCCGGGCTGCAGCGCGGATCGTGCATGGCCAGCTCCTCGCCGCCGGCGTGCATGGCCGCCTCGGCCGCGCCCCGGCCGATCCGCTCGGCCGCGGCCCTGGCCCCGTCGCCGAAGAGCCGGCCGGCCGGGCCCTCTCCCCGGGCCATCTGCTCGGTCAGGCCGACCACGGCCTCGGCGCTGCCCCAGCTCAGGTCCAGGCCGCCCACGTCCTGCCGGGTGATGAGGCCGCGCTCGTACAGTTCCATGGCCAGGGCCACGGTCGCCCCAGCCGAGATGGTGTCCAGGCCGAAGTCGTTGCATATATTGTTGGCCTGGACGATGCTGGCCAGGTCGTCGTTGAGGCACATGCTCCCGAAGGCGGCCAGAGTCTCGTACTCGGGCTTGTGGCCCTCCAGGCCGGCCCGGTGGCCCTCCTTGACGATCACGTGGCCGCCGCAGGCCACCGGGCAGCGCCAGCAGCCGAAGTGCTTCTCCTGGATGGCAATGACCCGGTCGTCGCTGATGGCCTCGGTGCCGGGGAAATCCCGGGCCGTGCCGGCCCAGTTCTTGATGGGCGCGTCGCCCCTGAGCACTGAGTTGGCCGTGCCGCCGCAGGTGCCGTATTTGTGGAAGCCCTTGTAGCCGGGATTATCCTTGTAGCCGGAGACGATCTCCTGTCTGAGCCTCCTGAGCCCCTCCCGGTCGGCCACCGGGACCTCGCCCTGGAGGTGGGCGACGACGGCCTTGATCCTCTTGGCCCCCATGACCGCCCCCAGGCCGGAGCGGCCGGCGGCCCTGCCCTTCTGGTTGATCACGCAGGCCAGGAGCGAGGCCCGCTCACCGGCCGGACCGATGCAGGCCACGGCCGCGTCCCGGCCGTATTCCTCGATCAGTCTCTCCTCGGTCTCCAGGCAGCCCAGGCCCCAGAGACGGCCGGCCGGCCTGATCTCGGCCCGGCCCTCAATCAGATGAACGATCACCGGCTCGGGGGCGGCGCCCTGGAAAAAGAGATGATCAAAGCCGGACAGCTTCATGGCCGGGCCGAAATTGCCCCCGCAGTTGGCGTCGCCCCAGCCTCCGGTCTTGGGCGACTTGGCCACCACGGTAAAGCGGTTGCCGGTGACGGCCTCGGTGCCGGTCAGGGGCCCGGTGGTGAAGCCCAGCCAGGCCTTGGGACCGAGGGGGTCCACCCCGGCCGGCTGGCGGGTGAAGAGGAAGTAAGCCCCCAGGCCGTAGCCGCCTAAGTAGCGGCGGACCATATCCTGGTCCAGGGTCTCGTAGCTCACCCGTCCGGCGCCCAGATCGATGAGACCCATCCGGTTGGCAATGCCCTGAACGCTCATCCCTGCCTCCTTGGTCAGCTTCCGGTGAATCAGTTTCTGGCCCGCAGGGGCCTCAGCCGCCGAAGACCGGCAGAACCAGAACCAGCTCGTCGCCGTGAACCAGGGTCTGGTCCGGCCTGGCTTTCTCCTGGTTGACCAGGGTCAATACCTTGAGCCGGCCGGCCGGGTCCAGAATGAGCCCTCGCGTCGCCTCGCCGCAGTCCTCGAGGAAGCGACTCAGGAAGGAGCCGACCGAGTCGCCCTCGGGAGCGTCAACCTCCAGATCGTCTCGGACCTGGACCAGCCTCAGGCGCAGTTTGATCTTCATGGCCGCCCGTCAAGAGCCGTTGTCCTGGCCGCCCTTCCCCAGTCACTGTGGTGTTGAGACCGGCCCTGGGCAGGTGGTTTAAGCCCGCCCATCCCGGCCCGCCGCCGCGTCAGTCCTGGGCTTCACTCCTTCCCGGCCGGCAAGCGAAGCCTGAGCCAGTCGTGCATCTGGCGCAGATTGCGGGTGGCCTGCCAGCGGCCCTGGGCGAAGACGCCGTAGTCGGCCCCGGCCATGGCCGAGGCGAAGCGGATGGAGTTGGCAAAGAAGAGCCACTGCTCGACCCACTGACGCTCGATGGCCTCGTCAAAGGGGCTTCGGCCCTGGGCCGGTCCCTGGGCCAGCCCTTTCCGCCAGGCCTCCGAGAGCAGCCGGGTGGCGGTCAGGGTCAGGGCGTTGGCCGTCTCGACCGAGTGATCCAGCCTGACCCAGTGGCCCTTGACCCAGGAGGTGCTGTGGCAGGCCAGGCAGACCTTCTCCAGCCTGGCCCGCCTCTCCGCCTGCTCCTCGGGGCCGATGAGCTGCGATCCGGCCGGCCGGCCGTCCAGGGAGACCGGCAGGGGCAGGCCGTCCGGGGAGCGGAGCCGGCTGGTGTCCGGCTCGAGTGGGTGGGGGTGGGCGTAGATCAGCCCCATGAGGCGGACGTAGAGCCGGTCATTCATCTGGTGGGTCCGCTGGGCGAGCACCTCGCCCTGGTCGTCGACCAGGAGGCTTAAGTGACAGGCGGCGCAGGTCGGAGCGGTGAAATCCCGGCCCACGGTCCAGGGCACGGGCTTGAAGTCCCAGTTCTTGCCCAGGGCGGCGTGGATGTTGCCGTGCTTGCTGACCTGATAGACCGGGTAAGCCGGTACGTCCGGGCCCTTGTGGCACTCCGAGCAGGTGTAGGGCTGGCGGGCCGTCTCGAGGGCGAACTGGTGCCGGCTGTGGCAGGCCCCGCAGGAACCGAGGCTGCCGTCCGGGTTGAGACGGCCGACGCCGTGGTTGGGCCAGCCGGCCAGGACGGGGAACTCGAAATCGCCGTAATCCGTGTGCTGGGTCCGCCGGCCGATGACCTTGACCTCGGTGCCGTGGCAGTAGAAGCAGGACTCGGCCTCGGTCAGGGGATCAGGAGCCTGGGCGGCCAGTCCGCCCCCTTCTAGGACCAGCCCGCCGTTGATCTGGGCGGCCAGGTCGCTGAAGAGCGGGTTGCGGGCCAGGTTGCCCCTGGCCTGGGACATGATGTTCTTCTGGAACTGCCCGGCCTCGTCGGGGTGGCAGGCGGCGCAGTCGTGGGGGGTGACCACGGCGTGGACCCGCCGGCCCTCGTGGTCGAAGTCGTCAGGGTGGGCTCCCTGGGTCCGGACGTGGCACTCGGCGCAGCCCACGGCCGCGCCGGCCAGGGCCGGGGGGATCTCGGCGGCCGAGACCCGCCGCTCGAGCTCGGGCTTCTGGCGGGCCTGGGCCGGGGTAGTCCGGGCGTGGGCGCTCCGGCGCCAGTCGGCGACGATGCCCGGGGTGGCCGCGGCGTGGCAGTCCAGGCAGGCCTGGCTGGCTTCGCTCAGGGGCGCCTCGGCCGCCCGGCTTGAAGCGGCCGGGACCAGGACGGCGGCCAGGAAAAGCAAACAGACCCAGCGCATGGTTGCTCCAGCCTGGAGGGTTCTGGAAGCCCTTGTCTCTGCGGGCGGGCTGTTGAAAACCCTTTCTCAGACTAAGCCAGCCCCGGACCGGCGTCAACCTCTGGCCCGGCCGGCCGGGAGCGCCTCACGAGGCCGTTTTGTGCCGGAACCTCAAATGGAAGGCGGCGCCCTGCTCCTGACTCAAGCTCACCGACCCGCCGAGCTGTTCCTCGATCAGGGCGACCACGATCTGGAGGCCGAGGGTTTCGGCCCGGCGCCAGTCAAACCCTTGGGGCAGGCCGACTCCGTCGTCGCTGGCCTTAAGTTCCATCTCCTCGGGGCTGATCAGGCGGGCGCTCAGAACAATGCGACCCGGCCGGCCTGCCGGAAAGGCGTGCCGGAGGGAGTTGGTGATCAGTTCGTTGATCGCCAGGCCGCAGGCCACGGCGCGGTCGATGTCCAGAGGCAGGCTCTCGACGTCGACCTCTTTCCGGATCCGGCCGCCGGGAAAGGCGTAGGCCCGGAAGATGTTGTCGGTCAGCTTTTTCAGGTATTCCCTGAAGTCAACCACGGCCAGGGTCTCGGAGCGGTAGAGGGCCTCGTGAACCAGGGCCAGGGCCTGGATGCGCCCCTGACTCTCCCTCAGGACGCCCTGGACCTGCTCGTCCTTGAGGCCCCTGGTCTGAAGGTTGAGCAGACTGGAGACAATCTGCATGTTGTTCTTGACCCGGTGATGTATTTCACGGAGAAGGACTTCTTTTTCCTGGAGCGCCGCCTTGAGCTGGATTTCGGCCCGCTGGCGCTCCTCAATTTCCTTCTCCAGCCGCCGGTTGATCAGCTCCAGGCGGGCCCGCTCCTGCTCCAGGGCGGCCGCGGCCGTTCTCTGCCGGCCAAGCATGGCCTCCAGGCCCCGGACCAGGACCGAGACTGAGATGGCCGTCACCGCGTTGAGGAAAAGGAAGTTCGTCCCGGCGCCCACTCCCCTTGGCAGCGGGTCGAGAAGGGGCTGGCCGTCGACGAAGTGGCCCAGACTGATCAGCCAGCCGATCCAGGCCAGGGTGGCCACGTTGACCCCCAAGGCGGCCATCGCGGCCCACGGGCCCAGAAGCACCCCGGCCATTATGGGAAAGGCGAAGAGCCAGGCCGGTCCGCCGCTCAGTGGACCCAGGAAATGAATCACGCCCAGCCCGATGATGTAGGTGAGCAGGCAGGCGCCCAGGGCTCGAACCTCGTAAGCCAGGCGGCGCGAGAAGAAGAGGACCAGAGCCGCAGCGTAAACTCCGGCGTCGAGGACAATCAGTTCCCAGAGGCCCCGGCGAACCAGCAGCATTACGCCCGGGACCAGGGCGAAGGGGGCGAAGGAAACGCCGCTCAGGAGAAGAGCGAAGAGGATCCTCTCCCGCCAGTAATGCAGCTCATCTTCGCGGAGTCCGGAAGGCAGGGCCCCGATCCTTCGCGTCAGACTCCGGAGTCGCCCGAAGAGGCGCCCCGGCGCCTGGTCAGGTTCGGTCACGGCTCTTCTCCTGACCACCCCGAACCGCTCCGGCCCCAGGCCCGCAGAGCGGCCGGCTGAGAATTCAGCCAAGATCCCCTTCCGCGACTCCCCTCCATCTCGGCTGATAATATTATAGTA
>ENA-OSEO01002860-OSEO01002860.1-sediment-metagenome-genome-assembly--contig:-NODE-2860-length-22516-cov-8.327466_pt1 | contig 22516 bp, 19 predicted proteins | sample MGYA00237883_ERZ534232 | MGnify/ENA metagenome assembly ERZ534232
GTAACCGACTGCAAGCATCTGGAATCACTTACTCAAACGAAGGCCGAAAAATTCCAGTTGAATTGCGTACCAAGACACCGCGGGTGTCAACAAAGTCACTTCGTGCCACATCGGTAGGCCGTGGTTTTCCAGTCAATGTAATGTCATGATAGCCAAGTCCAGCAGGACATTGACCCGGCAGTCGCCATTGATCCCGCCCACGACGATGACCTCGCGGGCCTCGGCCCTGAAGTAGGACTTGCTGGGCTCGGCCGTGCCGCCTTGAGCGGCCATGTTGACTCTGCCACCATGGGGACGGCCAGAGAAAGAGGCAGGCAGGACCCTGCCGGGTCCGCCTGGAGCCGATCCCGACTCCTTGCCGAAGGCCAACACACTACCATGGCACTCCGGAAACCTCTCACAACCCCTGGACCGATTTCCGGGAGCAAAACCAAGACCACCGTCCACTATCAGGTCCTCGTCAAGACGGCGTCCGAGAGACATTGCCGGAATGGAGGGGGATGTCGGGACATGCAGCCCGGGCCGGATCATTCAGGTCATGATGACAGTCCACCCGCCGGTCGGCCGGAGGACTGACGAACGTGCGATTTCCACGGCGCTCCCACGGATTCGCCGCGCCCCCCTCTCGTCCGGTCCGCCCATGCTGTCGCAGGCGGATTTCAATGTGACCATGCTCCAGGGCCACATTCCAGCCGGGCGCCTGCAGGCCTGATTCCTGTCCCCCATGTACAGCATTGGAAAGAGCGTACCCGGCGGTTCCTGCAAACAAGAACCACAGCAAGATCGAACACAATCAAAGTGTAGAGCTAATCCTGCACACACGTCCACGGACTACTATCAGGCACGAAGACAGTGAGGGTCGAGATTTCGTGAAGGCGGCGGCTCTGTGAGCGATCCAGTCGAACCGGCAGGGATAAAAAAGCCGATGGCGCGCGAGAGCGGAACCGGGTTGGAAAGCGAGGCTGGACGGCACGTGCCCACCGTCGCCCTAAGCGGACCGTTGTCGCGTTCCACGCGTAGCAGAATGGTGCGGTACACGTGGGCCTTCTTGAAGGCCATGGGTTGTGGTTCCTACGCGGTATTTCCCCGTTCGAGACGGGGGGCGGTTCTTTGTGAGATGGATGCCTCTGGGGAACGTCAGTGATAAGCACAATTAGGTTCTGGCTTGCTTGAATGGGGCAACACAGGTGAAGCGGGCACTTGGCTCGTTCGGGACAGGACATAGCGGTGAACGACGAGGAGGGTACTTGGCCTTGGGCGTGTTGCCCAGAAACCGCCAAATACCCGAATAGAATGACGCAGGGAAAGGGCAGGAGTATGAAGAGCAATTATTGTTTTCTGGTGCTGGTGGCCATGGCCGGCCTTGCCGTGGTCAGCAGTGCTAACGCCGCCGAGGTGTTGGTCACGGACAACATCGAGGTATCCGAGACCTGGACGGCGGACAACGTCTATCGTCTGCAGAACCAGATTTACGTTCTGCCGGGGGCGACGCTGACCATCGAGCCGGGTACGCTCGTGCAGAGCACCGCCGGTGTCGGTGGCAGCCTGGCCGTTTGCCGCGGGGCCAAGATCTACGTCAACGGCACCGCCGACCAGCCGGTCATCATGACCAGCACGAACGATGACCTGGTCTCCTGGCATGAAGGCTGCAACGAATGGGGCAACCTCACTCTCATGGGCAACGCCCTGATCTCGGCCTCCCACTACGGCGGCGAGCCCGTCGGTTCCAACACCAAGGAGCCCACCGGCCTCAACGAAAAGCAGATGGAAGGTCTGACCGCCGATTTCCCCGGTGATCCCAAGGTCATGTATGGCGGCGACGATGATAACGACGACAGCGGATCGATCCGTTACCTGTCCCTGCGCTACGGCGGCAAGGTGGTCGACCTGGCCAATGAACTCAACGGGCTGTCCTTGGGCGGCATCGGTCGGGAAACCGATATCCATCACGTCGAAATCATGAACAACGTTGACGACGGGATCGAAATCTGGGGCGGCACCGTCAATCTCAAGTATGTCAGCATTTGGAACGTCGGGGATGACAGCTTCGATGTGGACGAAGGGTGGCGTGGCCAAGCTCAGTTCGGCCTGATCGTCCAGGGCTACAGCATCAACGCCAAGCAGGGCTCCGGCGTCGGCGACAACTGCTTTGAGACCGACGGCGCCGAGGATTCCGATGCCCAACCGGTTACGACAGCCGCCATCTACAACTTCACCGTGATCGGCCAGCCCATCAGCGGCGACCACGGGACCGCCTGGCGGGACAATGCCCGGGTTCAGTACCGCAACTGCATCTTCATGGACCTTGGCGAAGTCCTGGTCAAGAACGACAACAGCGATGGCGATGGGGCCAACGGGTACGGCTACAACGGGACTCTGCCTTGGGCGGATACCTGGACAACCGACTACACGGTCACGTCCGCGGTCAACGCCGGTACCTGGGCACCAGGCGCCTTCAATGACCCGGCCATGCTCTACCAGGCCCAGACCTCCGGCAAGCTGGCCGAGATTCGCGACAGTGTGTTTTACAACAACCAGGCCGCCAACGCCTACGCCGAGGCGGATGCCCGGGGCGTGCGGGATGCGGCCAATAACAACGTGACGGCCGACGTCATGCCCATTCAGTCTCTGACCCGTGGTGACATGGTCACTCTGGGCAGCCTGTTCATCCTGCCCGTTACGCACGTCAATCCATGTGCCGCCAATGACGCCGCGGTCAGCGTGGACAAGGCCCCCGCCAATGGTTTCCTCGTGCCCGCGCCGTTCCGCGGTGGTTTCAGCCCATACTACAACTGGTTGGCCGGCTGGACGGCAGTGGACGCCTATGGCATGACCGACACGTCCATGAACACCCCCAACGACGCATCGACCCTGAGCGTGCCGGATGACGGCGACTTGGACAATGACACCGATGTAGACCTCGTGGACTTTGGCAGATTCAGCGAGAGCTGGCTTAAGGGAGTATAGCTGTCTTGTGGTGAAGAGCCTGTGGTCGGGCGGCAGAGCCTCCGTGCTCTGCCGTCGGACCGCTTCTCCCTATGATGTCTATGGTTACGTTCCGGTTATCAAAACGTTTGCTTCTGGCTCTCGTCGTGATCGGTATCCTAACGGGGGGCTGCCGAAAGCGGGTTTCAGACGGTGCAACGGCGGGGCAGACTACCGACAAAGGCCTCACGCCGGTCGACCCGCCGCTGGCCGCGTTTCAGAGCGAGTTGCTCGACCTGGCTTTCCGTACGGCCACGGCGATTCCGGCCGAGCCCCACATCAAGGACCGCTCGCGGGCCCAGGAGGCGGTCGTCGCGACGTGCCTGAAGCTCGATCAACCCCGGCGGGCCCTGGGATACCTGGAGGGCATCGATAATTGGCGCCGGGGATCGTGCTATGCTGATCTGGCCCTCTATTCCGTGCGGCGGGGCCTCGAGGTCGATGTGCAACACTATTTGGATCTTGCCGCTGCCATCGCCAATGAGGACATCGAGGCATGGCGGCGGGACCACATCCGCGTGAAGATCGCCCAGGTCTATGCTTCGCGGGGGCAGATGGCGAAAGCCGCCGCGCTGGAAAGCGGCCTGCCGGCCTCGGAATCCGGCAAGGTGGACCGCGTGAAGGCCATGGTCTGCACGCAAGCGGACTTCCATGAGCACATCGCCGTGTTGGACGGCCTGGTCGCTTCGGGGGACTTTGACGCGACTCACAATGCCTTGGGCGCTTATGCACAGATGTTCAACCGCTTCTATGCAGACCCGGCCCGTCGTGCGATGCTGGAAGACCGCATCACGACGGGCTGGGCCAAGCTGCCGATCTCTATCCGCATCGATTTGCTCGTGGAGATGGGGGGCTTTGCTTTGGGCCACGATGACCCGAGCAGCGCCCTGCGTCTCACCCGTGAAGCACGGGGTCTTCTGGATGCCCACCAATGGCGTCTTGAGCACCGCATGCCGCTGGCGGCCAAGCTCATCACTCTGCACTTCAGGGCGGGGGATCCCGATCGCGCTTGTGCCGATGCCGAAGCGCTGCGGGTTCTGTTCGATGCCGAGAAGGAGCAGATCGTGAACATTTACCGAGCCGGCGCTCTTCGTTCCTTGGCCGAGGCCTATCAGGCGATGGGCGATACACCCAGCGCCCGTGCCGTGTACAGACGTGCCGTCGAGGAGGGGATAGCGAATCCTAATTCCAGACCCCGTGCTGAGGACCTGTCGGCCACATGCTGTTCGATGGCCCTGGGTGCGGTGGAACCCGATGCTGAACTGTGGACGCGGCTCCGTGAGATCAGCGAGGCATTAGGCCCACCATGGTAAGACCGCGGCTCTCTGGTTGGTTATCCTGGGTTGTCTTGTTCCTGTCCGCCACGGCGGGCGCTCAGCAGAAAGGGGGTATTCGTGGGGTCGTGTATGACAAGGACTTCGAGGTGCCTTTGGCTGCCGCTCAAGTCACAATTGTGGAAACCGGTGAGACGGTAGCCTGTACCGATGAGGGCAACTTCGTTTTCGCTCAAGTGGATCCTGGACCTTACACGGTGGTCTTCTCGAAGGAAGGCTACACCCGCCAGGTCAGAACCGACGTCGTGGTCGGGCCGGGGCGGATGACGGAATTGGAAGCCTCATTGTCGGGTGAATTCACAGACATGGAGGAGTTCATCGTTCAGGATGTTCAGCTCGGCACGGGCAACGAGGCGGCGCTGCTCGATCTTCGCATGCAAAGCCCGGCTCTGATGGATTCCATCAGCGCCGATCTGATGAGTCGGGCCGGGGCCAGCGACGCGGCCGGCGCCCTGCGCCTGGTGGCCGGCGCCACGATCCAGGAGGGCAAGTTCGCGGTCATTCGCGGCCTGCCCGATCGCTATGTCAACTCCCAGATGAACGGCGTGCGTCTGCCCACCGCCGATGCGGACAAGCGGGCCGTGCAGTTGGACCAGTTCCCTTCGGCGGCGATTGAGAGCATCCAGGTGACGAAAACCTTCACCCCGGACCAGCAGGGCGACGCATCGGGCGGAGCCGTCAACGTGATCCTGAAGGGTATTCCCGCGGAGACGATCTTCAATCTCGGTGGCTCCACGAGTTTCAACACCCAAGTAGCCGGTCGTGACGATTTCCTCACCTACAAGGGGGGTGGGCTCAGCTATTGGGGCAAGGATAAACGGAATATCCTTTCCGGTGACGGTCCCTTGGCCGGCTTTGACGCGTCGCTGGACGGAGCCGTGGGGACCTCCACCTCGGATGCGCCGATGGACTACAAGTGGTCTACGGCGCTGGGTGGCCGGCACGATCTTGACAACGGGGTCCGCGTCGGCGGCTTCGGCAGCTTGTTCTACGAGCGCGACAGCTCCTTCCACGACGATGGTGTCGATGACAAGTACTGGGTGCGCAAGCCCGGCGATTCGATGACGCCTCAATGGGGCGGCGACAATTCACCGCCGGAGGACTGGGACCCGGAGAATCCCAGCGGCGACAGTTTTGAGACATCTCTGTTCGATGTGACGCGCAGCAGCCAACAGGTGCGATGGGGCGATCTGGGTGTCCTTGGACTGGAGACCGAAAACCATCTGCTTCAGTTGCTCTATATGTCCACACGGGTGGCCGAGGACACCGCTACGCTGGCGGAAGACACGCGGGGCAAGTTCTACTACTTCCCAGACTACGATCGCTACGATCCGACCCATCCAGGAAACACCCAGAATGGCCGAGCAGCGGCGCCCTTCCTCCGCAATGAGACCCTGACGTACACCGAGCGGACCACCGAGACCCTGCAAGTGCGCGGCCGCCATACCTTGCCCGATCTGGACTTGGGCATCGAGAATATCATAACCTTCCGGCGGCCGGAAATCGACTGGACCGTGGCGAGCAGTTCCGCGGAGCTGTACGAGTACAAGAGGCAGTTCGCCTCTACCTGGCAGGCGGAAGGGGTCCACTCCGTTTTTCCCTTCATCACCTTCCCGGAAATCTACCAACAGCTCAAGCCTGCGGAAAACATCAACTTGGGTAATCTGCAGATCGTGGAGAAGGACATCCTCGAACAAAGCGACCAGTACTCTGTCAACCTGAAGCTTCCCTTCGAACAGTGGAGCGGGGATGAAGGGTACGTAAAACTTGGCCTGTTTCACGATCAGGTGACCCGTCGCTACAACCAGGACACCTACGGCAATTTCACGGACACGGTCCGCGGCTTGAATGTCAACCCGACCTGGGAAGCCTCGTGGGAGGAGTTCTGGAGTCAGGTCTATCCCAACCAGTCGCACACCATCCTCGACGGACCCCCTTTCGTGGATGTGGACTACGAAGGCAAGCAGAAGATATCCGCCTGGTACTACATGGTGGACGTTCCTCTCGATTCATCATTCAATCTCATCGGGGGCTTTCGTCACGAGGACACCGAACTGAGCATCACCAATCAACCCGAGGCGGATGTCACGTGGATTCCTCCCGGCGCCACCGGGCCTGTGAAGCTGAACCCCGGCGACGCGGACGTGTTCTTCGAGCAATCCGACGCCCTGCCGTCGATCGGATTCGTGTATAAGCCCTGGGACGCGATCACGTTCAGGGGCTCGTACAGCGAGACGGTCGCCCGCCAGACGTTCAAGGAACTCACACCCATCCAGCAGCAGGAGTTCTTGGGGGCGGACGTCTTCATCGGTAATCCCGAGCTGACCATGAGTTCACTGAAGAACTACGATCTGCGTCTGGATTACACGCCCTACGAGGGGGGTCTGGTCTCGCTTTCGTACTTCCGGAAGAAGATCTACGACCCCATCGAATACGTCCAGGGGAATGCCGGATTCAGCTATACCACGGCGATGAACTACCCGGAAGGGCGACTCCGTGGCTGGGAGGTGGAGGTGCGGCAGGACCTGGGACGGCTCTGGAACAGGCTGACGGGCGTCTCCCTGGGCGCCAATGCGACATTTATCGATTCGGAGGTCCGACTGCCGGCGGAGGAGGCGGCGGCCTTCGAACAGCCCAATATCAGGGCGCCCATGCCGAAGCGGGATATGACCAACGCGCCGGAACATCTCTATAACATCTTCCTGACCTACGAGCCTGGACCGGGGACCCAACTGGGCCTTTTCTACACCGTGCGCGGTGACACCCTGGTCGCGGGCGCGGGCCAGTCCGAGGGGAAGTTCATTCCGAACGTATACGAAACGGCATACGGAACACTCAATCTCAGCCTGTCCCATCGCTTGAATGAGACCTGGAAGCTACGGCTGCAGGCCAAGAACCTGCTCGATCCACAGATCGAGACCGTGTATCGCTCTGAATATCTGGACGGGGATCGAACCAAGGGGTCCTACCGTAAGGGCATCGAGTTTTCGATCAGCCTGAGTGCGGAATTCTGACCGGAGGAAACCACTCCCGGAAGCGCCTATGAGAAGGGATGACATGATGGACACAAGGAAGACCATACCAACGCCGGGCCGGGCCCGCCGACATCACGGCCCGTGGCCGATGCAAGGCCGCCCGAAGACCATCACGTGGACGGGCATTACCTGTGCCTTGGCCCTCCTCGTGCCCGGAGGCGTGTTCGCCATCAAGGGCGCAAGCGTTGACGCCACGCGAACCGTGATCGAGAAATGGGTTGAGACGCGTCGTCTCATTTCCCAGGAGAAGCGGGATTGGGCGCTGGCGAGTGAAACCCTGGAGGAGCGCATCGCCCTGGTGGAGCGTGAAATCGAGTCCGTGCGCCAGAAGGCTCAAGAGGCCGAAAAAAGCATCGCCGAGGCCGACAAGAAGCGGGCGGACCTGGTGCTGGAGAACGAGCGGCTCAAAGACGCCTCTGCATCCCTGAGCAGTACGATCACGACCCTGGAGTTCCGGACGCAGGAGTTGCTGCGGCGATTGCCCGATCCCATCCGTACGCACGTCAAGCCGCTCAGCCAGCGTATTCCCACCACGCCGGAAGACTCGGATCTGTCTATGGCGGAGCGCTTTCAGAACATTGTGGGAATCCTCAACGAAATCAACAAATTCAACGCTGAGATCACCGTCGTTCCTGAGGTGCAGGAACTGCCCGATGGAACCCGTGCCGAGGTTACCGCGATGTATGTCGGGATCGGGCAGGGATACTACGTCAGCGCCGACGGGAGGACGGCCGGTTTGGGAGTGCCGTCCGACGAGGGTTGGGTGTGGCAACCGGCGGATGACGCGGCCGCGCAGATCGCCCAGGCCATCGCCATTCTCCAAAATGAACGCGTCGCCTCTTTCGTGCAACTGCCGGTCCATATCAAGTAGTCGGGTGAACGAATGATCATGAAGACCAGAATCATACTCCTTCTCACAGGGGTGCTTGTCGGATCGACCCTGGCGGGCGGGCAAGATAGCCCGCAGGGGGCACAGAGCACCTTCCAGGAAGCGGCAGATGCCATGCAACAGCAGCTTGCCGAGAGCATCGCCGAACTCAGCCAACTGCGTGAACACATGGCGGCCGAGAAGATCCCGCTGGCCCGGAGACTCAGCGACGTGGAGAACGAACTGATCCAGACCCGGGCCGAGTATCAGCAGACCACTCGTCTGCTCGACAGCCGCACGCTGGACCTGAGCAACCTCCAGACCGAGATCAAGTCGCGTCAGCAGGAAGCGACTTACCTGTCCAACTTGTTGGGCGAGTACATGCGGAACTTCGAGTCGCGCCTGCACATCGCCGAGATCCAGCGCTACCGCGAACCGATGGAGACGGCCAAGCTGGCCCTGGAGAACAGCAGCCTGTCGCAGCAGGCGGTCTACCAGGCCCAAGCCGCGCTGGTCATGGCTTCGCTGGAGCGGTTGCATGAGGCGTTGGGGGGCATGCGCTTTGAGGGAACCGCCGTCGACGGCGACGGCGTCGTCCAATCTGGCACGTTCGTCCTGATGGGGCCGAGCGCGTTGTTCCGGTCGCAGGACGGCCAGGTCGTCGGAGCCGCCGAGCAGCGTCTTGGGTCGCTCGAACCCACCGTGATCGCGTTCCATAGCGCCTCGGATACCGTCGCGGCCGACAAGGTCGTCGCCGAGTCGGCGGGGCGTTTCCCGTTGGATCCGACACTCGGCAACGCCCACAAGATCGAACAGACGAAAGAAACCCTGCTGGAACACATCCGCAAGGGCGGCCCCGTCATGTACCCGATCTTCGCGTTGGCCGCGACAGCGCTGCTTGTGGCTGCCTCTAAATGGCTGAGCATGGCCTTTATCCGGTCGCCCTCGCAGAAGCGCATCAACGCCCTGCTGGATGCCGTGGCGCGGCACGACCCGCGCGAGGCCCGACGGAAGGCCACCGCGATGGGAGGCCCCATCGGCGGCATGCTCGCCGCCGGCGTCGAGCACCTGACCGAGCCCCGTGAGCTCATTGAGGAGGTCATGTATGAAAAACTGCTCGCCACCCGGCTCAAGCTGCAGCGATGGCTACCGTTCATCGCTGTCAGTGCCGCCTCGGCGCCCCTGCTTGGGCTACTGGGCACCGTCACCGGCATCATCAACACGTTCAGACTGATCACGGTGTTTGGCTCCGGCGACGTGAAGACCTTGTCGGGCGGCATTTCCGAGGCCTTGATCACCACGGAGTTCGGCCTGATCGTGGCGATTCCCTCGCTGTTGTTGCACGCGTTCCTGTCCCGCAAGGCCCGCGGCGTCATCAACCAGATGGAGAAGGCTGCCGTGGCTCTCATCAATCAAGTCAGCAAGACCCCCTATAAGGACACGCTCATGATGACCGAAGAGACCCCCTCGCAGCGCACTGGCCATGCACCTGTTCGGCCAGACCCGGGCGATGTGCCTGCGAAAGCGGGCAAGTCACACGAATTGCCCGAGACGAGGGCCACCTCCCAAGAGGCCAATCAGCCAGACAGACGTTAGCGCAGACGGAGGTTTCACCATGGAGAATCCAACCCTTTGGACGGACACAGGCCCATGATCGCCGCCATGCACGTCGAGGCCGTTGTTGGGCACTTCAGAGTCCTGGTCGAGCAGGCCGTGGCCATATGGCTGTCGGGCGGGTGGGCCATGATCGCCATCGCCGCGACGGCCCTGGTCATGTTCGCCCTGGGCATGCACGTCTATCTCAGGCTGATGGGAAAGGGTTTCACCATCCCGGAGCGAACGTGGCGTCGCTGGCTTGACCACCCCGAAGAGCGCAAGGGCCCCATCGGTGAGATGCTCAATTTCGTGACCGGCAGCACGTCCTTGCAGGACACGGTATTGTTTTTCGACGAGTTACGGGCGACGGAAATCGCCCCCTTTGAACGTGACCTGCGGGTGATGAAGATTTGCGTCAGCGCGGCTCCCTTGTTGGGCCTCCTGGGCACCGTGACCGGTATGTTGTCGACGTTTGCGGCCCTGGCCTCCGGCTCCGGTGGCGACAAGACGATGGGCCTCGTCGCGGAGGGGATCTCCGAGGCGCTGGTCACTACGGAGACCGGGTTGTTGATCGCCCTGCCCGGCCTGTTCTTTCAGCATCAACTGGTTCGCAAGTACGAACGGTACAAGGCCTTCCTGGCCCATCTGCAAACGGCCTGTACCCAGGAACTCTATAGGAAACTTCACAGGCAGAAAGTAACCGCCTGGCATTCCCCGGACTACCTGTTCCGTTAGACGGGGCCGACCGAAGGGCTCCTCCCCAAGGGGGACCGGTCAATGAGGGTCAGGGGACGACGGACGCTTGAATCGAGGGAAACATGGCACGATTTCGTGATGCGGCAAGTGATGACACCACCGAGACGGGGATCGATATCTCTCCGCTGATGGACTGCGTGTTTATCCTGCTGATCTTCTTCATTGTCACGACCACGTTCGTCGAGGAAACGGGCGTGGAGGTGGATAAGCCCCAGGCCGCCTCTGCCGTGCAATTGGAGAAAACCAGCCTTCTAATCGCGTTAACCGCCAGGGGTGAAGTGGTCTATGGCGGGCGGGAGATCGGCATCAGTGGCGTCCGACCGCTGGTTAAGCGCATGCTCCAGAAGGAGGATATTCCCGTGATTATCCAGGCCGATAGCGCCGCCCAGTCGGGCCTGCTGGTCCGCGTCATCGACGAAGCCAAACTGGCCGGGGCCACGAAAGTCAGCCTGGCCACACGCAAGTCTGCCGGGGGGTAAGTCCCGTTGTCATGATGGTGAACCCTAACAGCAAATCACGTCGCGTCGCCCTATCGCTGGCACACCGCCTGCTGGTGGTCCTAGGGGCGATGGTCTTGACGCTGGCCTTCTTCCTCGTGTTGCCGCTGATGCAGACGCTCAGCAAGCCCCCGGACACGGATATGTTGATCCAGACGGTGGACACGGCCAAATTGGAGGCGCCCGAGCCCCCTCCCCAGCCCGAGCCGGAAGAGCAACCGGAGCGGGAGGAGCAACCGCCCGAGCTGACGGACGAGGCGCCTCCGCTGGATCTCTCGCAACTGGAGCTGGCATTGAACCCGGGCCTGAGTGAAGGCTGGCTCGGCGGTGATTTGGCCGTCAAGCTCAGCACGATCGTGTCAGACAACAAAAGTGTCGAGAACCTTTTCTCCATCGCCGACCTTGATCAGAGACCGCGTGTGATCTATCAGCCCAGCCCCGTTCTGAGTGTCGAGGTGCGCAAAAAAGCGCCGGGTACCGTCTACATCATCTTTGTGGTGGATGAACAGGGCCGGGTGCAGAATCCCAAGGTGCAGAAGTCGACGGATCCGGTCTTTGACAAGCCCGCGCTCAGTGCCGTCAAACAATGGAAATTCGAACCAGGTAAACGTGGTGGCCAGCCCGTCCGTTTTCGTATGCGGGTGCCCATCACCTTTCCCAAGAGTGGATAATCATGGACCAACGGAACACGATGCTGCAAAGTAGACCGTCTGTGCGCTTTCTGGAACGCTTGGCTCGTGGAGTTGCCGCCCTCTTGGGCGGCCACGAGCGCCTTGCGGCCGCAGGATGGCTGCGGCTTATCACGGGCGCCGCGATCCTTGCCACCGGCGGCATGATGGGCTGTACATCGTCGCGGGAGACGTCCGTTCAGCCCTTGCCGCCCCGCCGTCATGTGGCAAATCCATCGGCCGAGGAAAGTACGTCCGGCGCTCCGTCGCGGCTGACGGATGAGGAACTGGAGATATGGAACGACCCTACGTTTCAGAAACGGTTCGCCGAGAGCTACTTGGCCGAAACCGAGATTGAACCCCGTCTCACAACGATCGAATACGAAACAATGCAGAAGGTGCTGGGACTCATCGCCGTCGACAAAATGGATGACGCGGCTCAATTTCTGCAGAAGTCCCAGAATGAGGCCACCAGCGCGGTCTTTGACTTCACGCTGGCCAACATCTATTTTCAACAGGACCGCCTCGATGAAGCCGCGTCCGCCTATCGCGTGGCCGTTGAAAAGTATCCCAGATTCCGCCGCGCCTGGCGGAATCTCGGCTTGATCCATATCCGCCAGGGGGACTACGAGAAGGCGCTGCCCGCCCTGACCCGCGTCATCGAGTTGGGTGGAGGCGATGCGGTCACCTATGGTCTGCTGGGATTTGCCTATTCCTCAACCGACAAACACCTCCCTGCCGATTCGGCCTATCGTACGGCGATCCTGCTGGACCCGGCGACACTGGATTGGAAGATGGGATTGGCACGAAGCCTCTTCAAACAAGAACGGTTCGCCGAGGCCGTGGCCCTGTGCGGACAACTCCTCGAGGAGCAGCCTGACCGCGCCGATCTTTGGCTGTTGCAGGCGAATGCCTACATTGGGCTTAACCAACCGCTCAAGGCGGTGGAGAACTATGAACTGGTCGATCGCCTCGGCAAGTCGACGCCGGACAGCCTGAACATGCTCGGCGATATCTACATCAATCAGGAACTCTACGAAATGGCGGTTACGTCCTACGTGCGGGCCCTGGAGAAGGACTCCCAAGTCAGCGCTGACCGCGCCATCCGAGCCGCCAAGGTTCTCATGGCCCGCGCGGCCATTTCAGAGGGGCGACATCTGATCGAGCGCATTGAGCAACTCCGCGGCGACCAGCTCGGGACGGACGATCGCAAGGATCTGCTGAAGCTGCGCGCTCGCATCGCGGTCGCCGAAGGAGCCGATGATGAAGAAGCGCAGGTCCTCGAGGACATCGTGACGCTCGACCCCCTGGATGGCGAGGCCCTGATTCTCCTGGGTCAGCACAGCCGTCGTGCCGGGGACACCGAGAAAGCGGCCTTCTACTACGAACGGGCGGCGGCCATTGAGGGGCATGAAGCCGATGCCCGGGTTCGTCATGCCCAGTTGCTGGTCGAGAACGGTAAGTATGCTGAAGCCCTGCCGCTACTGCGCCGCGCCCAGGAAATCAAGCCCCGTGAGAGTGTCCAGGTGTACCTGGACCAGGTTGAACGTGTTGCCAAGGGCCGGTAGAGGCCTGTCGGGCGATACCCCGGCCTGGAAGGGGCTCGCATGGAATGCGAGCGAGGATGCTTGTGAGGCCACTTTGCCCAAAGCTGCTTGCCGAGTTTTTGGCCTGCTTGGGGTGAAAGGCCAAGCGGTAAGGATACGTCTATGTACATTGAATCCGCGAAACACACGAGAATCTGCGATATTGGGCCGAAAGCGGCGGTCCGTACCCTCGCGATTTGGCAGAATATGGTCTGGGCGGTGACATTTCGGAGACAAGGACTCGGGCAGGAAAAGGCCCCTGATTTCGAGCCCTGAAGGTCCTACGATAACCGTAGCAGATCACGGTTCAGACCTCAGAAGTCTGCGGACATTTCCCTCATGATCAAGAATGACAATCAGTCCATCTCCGTGCTCATCGCCGCCCATGCGCACGACATCTTTGTCCGGGTCACGTAAGTTGTTGATTGTCAGAAAGCCTCCCGAATCATTCTGGCTGCAGGACTGGCTGCAAATGGTGAGTCGTTCCTTCTTGGCATCCAGCAGCCGAGTACGGGAGTAGGTGCCTTCCAGAAGCCTGTCGTATTCGGACCACTTGCCTACCTCAGAGATCCATCGTGGGTTGCCCTCTGCGTCGAACAGGAACATTCTGGGAAGGGTGTCCTTGTCGAGAAACAGTCTGAATCGTAGATTGTCATCTCTGAAACCTGAAGCCATAAACGATAGGCTGTCTCTGGTGATCAGCACCCCTCCGCCTTGGTTGGGCCGAAGCAGAATGGCCGGGGTGTCGCCTATGAGCGTGATCTTCTCCGTGACCACTTCCGAAACCTCCACCACGTCGTGTCCCCACCCAACGTCCCCGGCCCCCATGCTTAGCCAGACAGAAAATGCGAGGCAGAGCACCACTCCGAGCCGCTTCATTCGACGATTCTGTCTTTCCAGACGGTTTAGTCGTTCCAGGATGTGTTCTGGCTCGTGCATGACTTTACCTCCCTGCAAGTGTTTCCTAACATTCTCCATTCATTACTGTCGGCACACGCTCCTCTCTATCGTTAGTCCTGCCTGGCACAGACTGCGAGCCCAAGCTGTTGCCCGCAGCAGGCAGGCATCCTCTAGTGCAGTGTTTGCGAAATAAATGCAATTAACGCTCATGGTCGTGCGTCTTCCCTGTAAACGGGAAAGGACGCCAAGGATGCGAGTCGCTGCAACGATCAAGGTGACCGACCAGCAACGGAAGACCCTGCAACGCTGGGCTCGGGGACGGAGCACGCCGGTGCGACTGATGCAGAGGGCCAAGATCGTCCTCCTGGCCGCCGACGGCAAGGAGAACAAAGCGATTGCCAAAACGCTCGCGGTCCAGCCCTCGACGGTGAGCCGCTGGCGGAAGCGTTTCGCCCAGAGCGGCTTGGCCGGCATCGAAAAGGATGCCCCGCGCGGCGGGCGCAGGCCCACCCACCAGCGGCGCTGGGCCAAGCGGATCGTCGAGACCACCCTCCATGAGACGCCACCCCACGCGACGCACTGGAGCATTCGGACCCTGGCCAAGCACCTCGGCGTTCGCCCCAACCTGGTCTATCGCGTGTGGAAGACGCATAACCTGAAACCGTTCCAGGTCCGAACCTTCAAGCTCAGCCGCGATCCGGACTTCGTCGAGAAACTGGTGGATGTCGTCGGGCTGTACCTCAATCCGCCCGACCATGCGCTGGTCCTGTGCTGCGATGAAAAAAGTCAGATTCAGGCGTTGGACCGCACCCAGCCTGGCCTGCCGATCAAAAAGGGCCGGTGCGGCACGATGACGCACGACTACCAGCGTCATGGCACGACGACGTTGTTTGCCGCCTTGGAATTGGCCGAGGGCAAGCTGATCGGCACGTGCATGCCGCGACATCGTCATCAGGAATGGATCAAGTTCCTCAAGCTGATCGATGAGCAAACGCCGCCGGATCTCGATCTGCATCTGATCGTGGACAACTACAACACGCACAAACACCCCAAGGTCCAGGCCTGGCTGAAGCGGCATCCCCGGTTCCACATTCACTTCATCCCGACGAGCAGTTCGTGGCTGAACCTCGTGGAACGCTGGTTTCGCGACATCACCGACAAGCGGATTCGCCGGGGCGCTTTCAAGAGCGTGCGTCAGTTGATCGACGCCATCATGGCTTACATTGAGCAACATAACGATGCTCCGACACCCTTCGTCTGGACCGCCAAGGCGGAGGACATCCTCGTCAAGGTCGCCCGCGCCTGGGAGGCGCTTAATGTCGCATCAGAGTAGAACACTACACTAGCATGCCCCCGTTTCTCACAGTTGACTCATCTCCCGGCAATCCTCCACTCTTCCGGTCAAGAGGAAAGCCACCCACGCGATTCCCAGGTAGGAAACTGCATATCGGAGACAGGCGTATATCAGGATATACAGGTGACGCATGGGCGGCCTTTAGTGGCACCTCAGAGCAAACATTCAGGCTGGGGGGACGAACTGGAATCATCACCCATTGTCCTCCAGCCAGTGCAAGGCCATGATGGCAAGGTCCAGCACATCCACCCTGCAGTCGCCGTTGATGTCACCGGCGACGATCGCATCACAGGGCTCGGCGCCGAAATAGGACTTGCTGGCCTCGGCCATGCCGCCATAGGCGCCCATGTTGACGCGTCCGCCGTTGGGAAACGGTTCCAAGCCGATCGGGCTCATTGGGTCACCGGTGTCAATGCAGGGACTTGTCTTCTCGTCGGTCACCCAAGTCGTGGTGTTCGGATCCCAGTGCCCCGCCGGGGACATCAGATGATAGTCACCATTGTCAGGGTCCACGAAATTTGGATCGGCGTCAATATTGCCCACGCCCGGCCAGCCACCCTGGACGTCACTGTAGGTGGCGGTCGTGACTCCGCTCGAGTCGTCTATCTGTTGCGGACTGTTTGACCAGAGAATGCAGTTGACCAGCGTTGGACTTCCCCCTTGGGAAGTCTCAAGCATACCGTTCCATATACCTCCTCCTCTCGAGGATGCGACATTATTAGCTATCGTGCAGTTCGTCACAATTGGATTGCAGTTGTCGCCATTCAACATGGCGGCGCCCTTAATTGCAGTGTTGCCCGCAAAAATACAGCCCTTCACCTCGGCGTGGGCATTGTCTCTATTGCACATGCCCCCACCATTCGCTGCGGCATTATTCGCGAACACACAATCTGTGACTGTGGAATTGCTGTAGCTATAATTCAACATCCCGCCGCCGCGGTCGTCGGTCGTGTTCTCACGAAAAAGACAACCCATCACTTTGGCGTGGCTCGTGGGGCCCACCATCACACCCCCGCCCCCCTTCCGGGCGTGATTGCCGATGAACCGGCAGCCGATGACCGTCGATGCACAATTACTGTAGTCAAACAAGCCTGCACCCCACTCACCAGCGACGTTGTCTACGAACTCACAATCGCGAAACTGGGCGCTGCATCCCTCGTAGTTACCCGTGCCGCCGGCGTTCAGTCCCCAATTACCGTCAAAGACACATTGAGTTACGATCGGATTGCTGCCCTCAGCATTACCGATTCCACCTCCGGCAGTACCGACGCCCAGCCAAACGGGTCCCGTGGCATTCTCCACGAATCTGCATCGTACAACATGCGGGTGGCTGCTTTTCTCATTATACATTCCCCCACCGAAATGCCCCGCCGAGTTATGGCGGAACAGGCAATCCGTCGCGGTCGGGCTGCCCTGGCTTGTGTACATGCCTCCGCCATCCAGTCTCGGATCATCAGCGGCGTAGGGTCCGTGGGCGTTGCCTCCGGTGATCACGAAGCCTTCAAGCGATGACGTTTCGTCTGTCCCGCTGCCGGTGACTACGTGAAGGCTGTTTTCGGCGCGTGTCGGTTCATTGACCATATTCTGGATGCTGCCGGCGATCACATCGTTACCCGCCAGATCGCCGCTGAGGATTGTCTCGTACGCCTGGATGTCCCGTCCATCCGGGTCCGGCTCACCGAAACCGGCGTAGCCGCCCTTGAGGGCCACGCCATTGATCAACTGGAAGGTGGCTTCCCGGTCGCCGGGTGTGACGCCGGCGCCCTGGTCGGGCTTGTACGTGCCTTGTGCCACGCGGATCTCATCGCCGTCCTCGGCCGCGGTCAGGGCGTCCTGCAGGTCGATGAATGCGTTCTCCCAACTACTGCCGTCGTTGGCCCCTGTGGCGTCCGCATCGACGTAGAGGATGTCCGCCAGGGCTGCATTCGAGCCAATCAGCATCGCTGCGCCACATATCAGAATTGTTGTCTTCCACCACATGATTTGGTTCTCCCTTCTTGCAAAAAAACGTTCAGCTTGTGATTGGTATCGATACCCACTGCCGGGCGCGCAAACCAACCGCCCGGCCCTGGGGTTCACACAGCACACGATTCACTACGCCGGTCAACACTGGCGGCTACCTTCTACGCCTTCGCAAAAGCAGCCAAGCGCCTGCACCTAGCGTGAGAATCGTTGCCGGCTCGGGCACGACCGAACCGGTCATGACCGACTCCATGAAGCCGCCGATGGTGGGGGCCGCGAAGATGTTCGTCTGCAAGTCCATACCCTCCATAATCGGTCGGAACGACCATCCCTTCAGATGAAACGCCGGGTCAACGAGGTCCATCCCTGCCCAGACGCCCGTGGCGTCGAGCACCTCCATGGCCATCGGCTCCTCGTTCCAGTACTTCAGAAGGATCACGCCGTGCTCTTCGTCCACGATCGCCCTGGCCGCGTTGAGGTCGAGCAGGATCTCCGATTGGCCCGACAGGCGCATGGTCCCTACGATCTCCTCGGTGCCTGGATCCCGGGCAGTCAAAACGACGTCTGGAATCTGCGATAGGCGGAAGATCAGGTCAGCCTCCGGAATGACTTCGACCGACAGGATCTCGAAATCCGTGGAGGCGCCGGCGCCCCAATACGGCATTGGCCCGCCCTGGCTGGGATGCCACGTCCAGGGCCCGTCCTGATACCGGCCCTGCCAGACGTCCTGCCCCGTCGCCAGCCAGCCCAACTGCGCCGCCGAGCTGTAGTTCGTGAAGGGGATCAGCTCCCCCGCACAAAGCGACACCCAGAGGCCCGCGATAAGAACGGGCACAAGCCGTTGGATGATTGTTGTTCTTGTCCAGCACATGGTTCACGTCTCCCTTCTTGTGAAAGCTCCTGGTTTGCGGTATCGTATGAATACCCACTGCCGGGCGCGCAAACCAACCGCCCGGTCGGGGCCTGGGCCGGTGAGCGACCTGTCAGGATTCGATCTCACCGGCCATTTCTTGTAAGTCACTGCTGGATGCCGGACGCCGGTAGAACACCGGAGCAAATCGGTCCGGACATCGCATTCATTCTCTGGGTCCACATGCAGGGTCGTTCGGATCGGCGAAACAGTCGATGAGCCAGTTGCCGGCAAGAATCCCCAGGTCCTCCAAATTCACCTGGCAGTCGTCGTTGACATCCCCCGCCAACCTGTAGTTGCACAACTCCACAAACGTGAACCTGGTCACGGCTACGCCCCCACCACCCGTAGTGGCAATCTCGGCTTCTGGGTCTCGGGAGAAAATCAGGGCATTGCCGTAGATGCCGCCGACCATGTCAAAGCTGGGAGTGGCAGAGCCCGTATAGCCGGAATACGTGATAAACTCGACAAGCAGGTTTCCCTCATTCGGGTCATACAAGAATGGCGTCTGCAACTCCGTCACGTAGTCAAATTCCCTCGGCCCCTCCGCCGGCCCGATGTTGTCCGTGTGAAGAGTCTCCGGGCCGTCCCACACGATCGTCTCATCCGGCCCGATGTTGTCGGCAAAGGCCATGCTCAGTGTGCCCGGACCCGACTGCGTCGTGGATATGCGAACCTGGAGGTCATCCCTGTGAACCGTGACGGGGCCCGGCACCTGCCGGTCGGGCCGAACGGCGAAATGCGTCAGCAGGTAGGGTCTATGCTCCAGCGCGCCAAACTGATCTGAGCCAAAGACCATCTGCATTCGCAACGGTGTGTTTGAAGGAGAAGTGGACCATCCGGAACCTTCCACTTGCTCAAATTCACTCGGATACACAACCGTGATCGTCTGCCGTTGCGCTTCTAAGGGCGCAACCACACACAGCACCACCACCACGGCAAGCACTGCCAATGTGTCCTGTCCTCGTCTCCTTGTCTCCACAATAGTACCTCCCTTCATGCGTAAACCTCCGGCTTGCGATTGGAATCGATGCTCACCGCCGGACTCGCAAACCAACGCCGGCCTGGGACTGGCCGATGAACAACCTGCCAGGATTCGATCTCACCGGCTGCATATTTCACTCGACGACACGTAGACCCTTTTGTAGGTGGCGCTCGGCTCCGACTCGCAGCACCTCAACCACCACTGATTCGGTTAACTTGTTCTGGTCATGGGGATCTGTGTACTCCAATCTAATGGTGCACACGCCGGGTGAAACCGGCAGGATCAGTCCCTCCGCCGTGACTGCGACTACCGATGGTCGATCGCAGGTGTACACCGTCTCATTGGTGACCGTGGGAGCAAGCCCCGAACGCTTCAACGCCTGCACCCGCAACTGCACGCACTTGACAGCCCCGGCCGTCAGCAGCGCCGGTGAAAATACCTCAAGGCACACCGAGCGGTCATTCAACAACACCTCCTCAGGCACAAAGGTGAAACGCCAGACAAGTCCTCCGTGTCTCGAACCGGCAGATGCTTCCGTCACCTCGTCGCCAACCGCGAAAACCCAACCACCTTCCGTAACATACCCGGGGCCGTCTGCACCCATATTGCGATCTGAGCCCGTCGCGGTTCTCACCTCCAGTGTCAGGTTGCCCGCATTCTTATCATAGAAGAACGGGCGCTCAAGGCCTCCGCCCAGGCTCCACTCTTTCGGCCCCGCTCCAGCCATACCCGCCGCCGAATACACAACCATCCCCTGCTCCACACACACCACGTCATGACCGCGATTGTCCGCAAACACTCGGCTGAGGTTGTCCGGGGAGGCGTTTGTGGTGGACAGCCACATTCTTTGCTCTTCGAAGAAGACGATGTAAGGCGCGCCCACCTTCTTGTCTGGGCGTAACTCCACTCGGGTGATGTACATGGGTTCGGCAAGAGCGTCGAATTCCGTGTGAGAACGAACCATCTGAAATACGCATCCATAACCGTATTGATCCGGATTGACTTCGCCCCCGCCCTCAACGTCCGCTGCATCGTTGGGAACGACGACATGCATCGCTTCTGGAGGAAGCGGAACCCGCTTATACCAATCGCTTCGCAGAACGGGCGAGCGCATCCAGGAGCCGGCACCGGTGGTGCCGTCCGGCGTAGGCTGCGCGAAGGCTCCCATTCGCAGAACCCAAATGCCCAGTTCGTTCGGCTCCGGCGTAAGGCTCGCAAGCAAATTCTCTGTCCGCTCAAATGTTCCTGCCCTTCGGATAGCAGTGATTTCGCGGTCACAACGATACTGAGCGCCCGGACTCCTGCTCATGGATCTGCCCGTCTCCAAGACAGCAATCGCCTCCTCGGTCTGCCCGCTCTGCCCGAGGATCCTGCCCAACCCGATCCACGCATTCACAAGATAAGCGTCTAAATTGCCCACCGGCTGAGGATGGCCGATCAGCGAGATCGCACGTTCAAAGGCCGTCCTTGCCTCCTCTTGCGAGCCGCGGGCCAGATGGAGTTGACCGATGCGAGTATAGACCTCTGCCGACTCGATCCGCAGTTGATCCCGCGGGTCCTGCTCCAGCAGGAATTCCTCGTAGAATCCAATCGCTTCGCCGAGCAGAGCCTCTCGTAGGTACTGCATGCCCGGGACATAGAGCGTGTCTTCCGCGAAACGGGTCATAGCGTCAACGGCGGCCCGAGCGTTCTCAAAATTCGCCTCCGCACGCTGGTATTGCTTTCGGGCCTGGTACAGCCCCGTAAGTGCCGCTGACAAACCCACGATGACTGCAACCGCAATAACGGCCGAAGTGATCACGCCCGCCCGGTTCTTGGCGACGAACTTGCCCAGCCTGTATCGCAGCGTCGGTGCCGCGGCCTGTACGGGTTCACTGTTCAGGTGGTGTTCGACGTCTGCCGCCAGCTCCGTCGCCGTGCCGTAGCGGCGCCCTCGGTCCTTTTCCAGGGCCTTCATGATGATCCAATCCAGGTCACCACGAAGTTGTTTCTGTAAGGTGTCCGCCGTCGTCTTGCGACGGTCGGCCACATCGGCGAGGGTCTCGCCCAAGGCATGCAGCTTCGTGGACGGCTTGGTGGGCTCCTGGGTCCGGATGATCTCCTGCATGCGGCTGTAGCTCGATTCCCGAAGGGCCTTGGCGTCGAACGGGGTGCTGCCGGTCAGCAACTCGTACAACAGGACGCCCAGGGAGTAGATGTCCGTGCGGGTGTCGATGTCCAGGCCGCTCCATTCGGCTTGTTCCGGGCTCATGTATTCCGGGGTGCCGATCAGTTGTTCGTACTGAGTGAACAGGGTCTTCTCGGTGAGCTTCTTACTGGTGGCCTTGGCAATGCCAAAATCGATGATCTTGGGCACGGGCCGGCCATCGTGCAGGGTGACCAGGACGTTGCTCGGCTTGAGATCCCGGTGGATGATCCCCTTCTGGTGGGCGTGTTGGACGGCCTGGCAGATGGCCACGAACAACTCCAGCCGCTGGCGGGTGGTGAACCGGTGCTCATCGCAGAATTTGGTGACCGGGGTGCCCTTGACCAGCTCCATGACAAAATAGGGCCGACCGGTTTCCGTCGCCCCGGCATCGTAGATCTTGGCGATGTTGGGATGATCCATCATGGCCAGGGCCTGCCTCTCGGCCTCAAATCGGGCGATGACCTGTCGGGTGTCCATCCCCAGCTTGATGATCTTCAGGGCCACCTTCCGCCGCACCGGCCGCTCCTGCTCGGCCATGTAGACTACGGCCATACCCCCTTCGCCGATCCTCTCCAAGAGCTTATACCGCCCGATGACCGTGCCTGGCTGCTCCTGGGAGGGACCGGGCGGGGCGAATCCGATCTCGACGAGGGGGGCATCGGGCACATCATCGGCGTGCTGATAGGCGTCCAGCAAGACCTCGACACGGCCCCGCAATTCCGAGTCGCCCTGGCAGGCTTGGGCCAGAAATGCGGCCCTTTGCTCGAGGTCCGCGATTTCAAGGGCATCCGCAAATATGGCCTTGATGTTCCTAGTACGACAGCGCTGGTTTTGCTCAAGAAAACCACAGAGCTAAGCCGATGAACTCTTCAAACGCATACAATTTGGAGAG
>ENA-OSEO01002862-OSEO01002862.1-sediment-metagenome-genome-assembly--contig:-NODE-2862-length-22502-cov-5.920401_pt1 | contig 22502 bp, 15 predicted proteins | sample MGYA00237883_ERZ534232 | MGnify/ENA metagenome assembly ERZ534232
GGGCGGCCGATACCCTGGAGTCTCTGCTGGTAAGGCCTTATGATCACATTGATCTGGATCCGGCCGGCAACCCGCACTCCGGGGGAACCCTGGGCAGGTATACCATATCGTGGAATGTCACGGAAGACGCCATGATGCCCGCCACCAAAACCATTGCGGTCACTGTGTCTTACGAGGATCGGGGCAGACCCCGGAACGTGTTTTTAACGTATTACAGGTCCAATATATAAAAGGATTCGCCATGCGACGCATCGATATTCAACCGGCCATAAAACGGCTCCACTCCTTCTTGGGTGCTCTCATTCCTGCGAAAGCAGGAATCCAGCAGTCTAAAAACAGGATCGCTGCGGCCGCTTTTAGGAGCACCGGCGACAATGACCGGTATTACTGCCCCGTGAATAACGAAAGGGGGTCTCTGCTGGTCATTGCCATCATGGTCGCCCTGGCGGCGACCGGTCCGGCCATCGGAAACGTCTTCAGCAACACCGTCTTCAACCTCATCGGAGCCTCGGCGCCTTCCGTCACCCCTCTCAATCCCACCCAGTTCTGGGAATTGGTGACAGCCGTGGCGTCGTACACACCCGATTCCATGATCGTCCCGACCAACACTTCCGCACCGCCGACGACCACGCCCACGCTTGGCCCGTCTCCGACCAGCACGCCGGAAACGCCCACCGCCACGCCCACCGAGGCGCTGCCGCCGTCGATCCGGCTGGTGTACGATGACGAATCGTTCCTGCTGATCAACGTGTCCGGCGAGACGCTGGACGTCAGCGGCCTGGCGTTCGCCCGGACGCTGGCGGGCGGCGAGGAACGCTCGTTCCGGGCGTCCACCTGGCGCGATACGCAGCAGATGCAGGCCGGCGGCTGCTACCAACTGCTCTCGACGGGCGCCGCGCAGTCTGTGCCGCCGGAGTCCGTGTGCGAGCGGTTCCTGGGCTGGTATCGCACCTCGCTCACCGAGCGGTATTTCTGGATGGCGGACCGCGCCGGGGCGACCTTCACCGTGCGCGCCGGGGGCGATCCGGCGCCGCTCGCGGAGTGCGACATCGACGCGGGCGAATGCGCGTTTCATCTCCCACCCGGCGAATGACGCGCGGGACGAAACGGGAATCGCGCCCCGGCCCTGCTGCCTATGATGGCGTGGCGGGATGCCGTGACGCGTCGTGAGCGATGGCGTAGATGGCGTAATGGAAGGAACTCACTGATGTTCACCGTCGATCTTTCGGACAAAGTGGCGCTGGTCACCGGCGCCGGGCGCGGCATTGGCAAGGCTATCGCGGCGGCGCTGGCCGGTTCTGGCGCGGTTGTCGCCGTCAACGACATCGACGCGGCCAGCGCGGAGCGCACCGCCGGCGAGTTGGGGCGCGGGGCGCGTGCCTTCCCCGCGGACGTGGGCGATCCGGGCGCGGCGGCGCGGCTGGTCGAGGAGGTGGCCGCGCGCTTTGGCCGGCTCGATATCCTGGTCAACAACGCGGGGATCGAGCCCAAGGCGCCGATCCTGGAGCTGAGCGTGGCCGACTGGCAGCGCACGTTGGACGTGAACCTGAGCGCCGCGTTCTACACCAGCCAGGCGGCGGGCCGGATCATGCGCGCGGCGGGCGGCGGCGCCATCGTGAATATCGCGTCGATTGCCGGGCACAACATCCCGCTGCCCAACCGGGCGAGCTACGTCGCCAGCAAGGCCGGGCTGATCGGCTTCACGCGCGAGTGTGCCCGCGAGTTTGCCGCGTATGGCATCCGCGTGAACGCCGTGTGTCCCGGCGTGATCGAAACCGAGATGACCGCCGAGTCGCGGAGCAACGCCGCCCAGCTCGAGAAATGGCTGGCCGACATCCCCCAGGGGCGTTTGGGCCAGCCGCCGGACGTGGCCGGGCTGGTATTGTTCCTGTGTTCGGACGGCGCGGCGTACCTGACCGGGCAGGCGATCAACGTGGACGGCGGCAAGGTCATGCTGTGACGTCCGGTTCGTCCGGGGTGCCAAAAATAACATGCGCGATACCCGATCCCTGGTATACTTGAGCCATTCGAAAAACGTTAGTGTGGGAAAGAGATATGCCCCAGTCGCCGCTTGACATCAGTGAGCAGGAGATCCGCAAGCGCTGCGGCCCACTGCTCGAAGGCGCTATCGAAGAAGCGACCAGGCTACGTCACAACTATATCGGCACCGAGCACCTGTTCAACGGGCTGACTCAGGCGCCGGGCAGCCCCGCCGCGCGGATGCTGGTCGAAGCGGGGATCGAGCCGCGCGAGTTTCGCAACCTGATCCGGCGCGAAGTGGGCGCCGGGGATGACGTGGTGGGCGAGTGGCCGCCCCTCACCCCGCGCTCGCACCGCGTCCTGGCGATGGCCGTGTACCTGGCCGACGACGCCGGGGACCGGTTCGTGACCGAGGAGCAGCTTCTGCTGGCGCTCCTGCAAGAAGGAGAAGGCATCGCCGCCCGCGAGCTGATCAAGGCCGGCGTGGACATCGTGCACTGGATCGAACGCCTGCTGGACATCATCGAGGGCAGCAGCGACGATGACGATTTCGACGAATTCCTGTTCGACGACATCGACTCGTCGTTGATGGCCTTCGACGACGATGACGACGACGCGGGGCGCCGGATGCCGACGCCGCTGCTCGACAAGTACGGGCGCGACCTGACCGAGCAGGCCCGCCTGGGCAAGATCGGCCCGGCGATTGGCCGCGAGATGGAAATTCGCATGGTGGCGCGCACGCTGACGCGCAACAAAAAGAACAACCCGCTGCTGCTCGGTGATTCGGGCGTGGGCAAGACGGCGGTCGTCGAGGGGCTGGCCTACGCCATCGCCAACGGCACCGCGCCCAAGTTCCTGCACAACCGGCGGATCGTCGGGCTGGAGATCGGGATGCTGGTGGCGGGTACCAGCCTGCGCGGCCAGTTCGAGGAGCGGATCGTCGGCATCGTCGACGAGGTGAAGAACGCGCCGGAAGTGATCCTGTTCATCGACGAGATTCACACCATCGTCGGCGCGGGCGACACGATCGACAGCAACCTCGACGCGGCCAACATTCTCAAGCCGGCCCTGGCGCGCGGCGAGATCACGTGCATCGGCGCGACGACGTTCGAGGAATACCGCAAGGCCATCGCCAAAGACCCGGCGCTCGACCGCCGCTTCCGCACCATCGACATCAAAGAGCAGAGCGTGGCCGAGTCGCTGGTCGTGGTCGAGAACGTCTACCACCGTTACGAGGAGCACCACAAGGTCACCATTCTGCCGGAGGCGCGCGCCGCGGCAGTGCACCTTTCCGACCGCTACATGCGCGACCGCCGCCTCCCGGACAAGGCGCTCGACCTGCTCGACGAGGCGTGCGCCCGGCTGGTGATCCAGTCCAACAGCCCGGACCAGGACGAAGATGCCCCGCTGCTGGAAGTCTCCGCCGAGACGATCACCCAGGTGCTCAGCGAGTGGACCGGCATCCCGGTCAGCGAGCTGACGGCCAACGAGCGCCAGCGGTTCGCCACCATGGCCGACGCGCTGCGCCAGCGCGTGGTCGGGCAAGATCATGCCCTGGAGATCGTCTCCGATACGATCAAGACCAACCGGGCCGGGTTGGGCGATCCCCGGCGGCCCGTGGGCGTGTTCCTGTTCCTGGGGCCGAGCGGGGTCGGCAAAACGGAGTTGGCGAAGGCGGTGGCCGAATTCCTGTTCAACGATGACGACGCCATGATCCGGCTGGATATGTCCGAGTTCCACGACGAGCACACCGTCGCGCGGCTGATCGGCGCGCCGCCGGGCTACAAGGGCATGGAACAGGGCGGACAGCTCACCGAGGCGCTGCGCCGCAAGCCGTACAGCGTGGTACTGTTGGACGAGGTCGAGAAGGCCGCGCCGGAGGTGTTCGACATCTTCCTGCAGGTGTTCGACGAGGGCCGCCTGACGGACTCGCAGGGCGCGACCATCGACGGCCGCCACGCCGTCTGGATCATGACCAGCAACATCGGCACGGGCGATGTGGGCAAAGGGCTGGGCTTCACGGCGATGCCGGACCAGTTGCCCGATTACGACTTCCATCTCAAGAAGCATTTCCGGCCCGAATTTCTCAACCGGCTGGACGAGGTCGTCGTGTTCCGCGCGCTGACGCACGAGGCGCTGAACGGGATTCTGGACCTGCAACTTCGCGAGGTCCACGATCGCCTGGTCGAGCAGAAGCTCACGCTGACCCTCGACGAGGAGTCGCGGGCGCTGCTGCTGCGCGAGGGGTACGATCCCGCCAACGGGGCGCGCCCGCTGCGCCGCGCGATCTCGCGGCTGTTGACGCGTCCGCTCAGCACGGCGATTCTGAACGAGACGTTCGTGCCGGGTGATTCGATCCGGGTCGTCACGGCGGGCGACGAGCTGAAGCTGGCGAGCGAGAGCAGCCCGGCCAAGCACGACACGCCCGAAGGGAGCGCCGAGCGGGCCACCGCCGACGGGCCCGATCCGGCCCAGTCCGAAGCTGCTGGCGCCGAGTGAGCGCCGGTTATTCGTGGGGATGGGGACCGGCGTGGGGGTGCCGCGCGCCCCTGGCCGCGCCGGGATTCAATGACAGACGATAGAAACATATGACCACGAACGAGCTTCCTCCCGTTCCTCAAATCGGCGTGAACCCGCTGGACCTGCCGCCCGAGCAGGAGCAGCGCCTGCTGAACCGGCGGCGCAAAGCCGACCAGAGCGACCCATTCGCCACCGACCCGGACGAAGAGGTCCGGCGGCTGGGGCGGCTGGCGCTGCGCCGGGACGTCATGCACCCCTACGACTACCTGGCGTTGGGCGACCTGTGCGCGCGGCTGTCGCTGGTCGAGAATGACCGGCGGCTGCGCGTGTTCTACGTGGGCAAGGTGCTGTACGCTTATCGCCGGGCGATGGAGCTGGCCGGGTCCGATCCGGACGATCGCGAGCTGGCCGAGCGCGCTTACGAGTCCTTCGTGCGGTGGGTGGTGCGCGTGGCGCGCGCCGTGCCGTCGCGGCGCAATATCGCCGTGGCGCTGTGGACGGTGGCCGAGGTCGAGCAGAACGGCGCGCTGGACCGGCTGAGCGACGAGGCCCAACTGCTGGCGCTGTGGTACGTGGCGCCCCCCCAGGCCGAAGACATGACCCCCCCGCCGGACCGCACCCCGGCGCCCGAGCCGGAGGACGTCACCGAGATTTACCCGGACGAGATCGTGACGCACGGCGACGAGGGGACGGACGTGGGCACTGGCTTCCTCTCGATCGAAGCGCCGTCCGAGGTCAGCGAGACGCGCTCGGACAAATCCGACGTGTTCGTGCTGGAGATCGAGGCGACGCAGAGCGCCTCGCGCGGGCACACGTCCACGCCGGTCCCGCTGTTGAACGGTTTCGTGCGCCGCACCGAGGACGGCGAATTTGCCTATGGCGACCGGATCGACGGGCGCTACGAGGTGGCGCAGGTGCTGCGCGGCGGGATGGGCATCGTCTACCTGTGCTACGACCACGAGGACCGGAAATCGGTCGCCCTCAAGACGTTCCAGAGCCGTTTTCTGACCAACGAAAACGCCGTCGCCCGCTTCACCAACGAGGCGCTGACGTGGATCCGGCTGGAGAAGCACCGCCACATCGTGCGCGCCCAGCGCGTGCAGAAGTTCGAGGGGCGCCCGCACATCATCCTCGAGCACATCTCCGGGCCGGAGGGCCTGGGCCCGGACCTGCGAAGCTGGATCCGGCACAACCGGATCGACCTGCCCACCGCGCTCGAGTTCGGCCTGCACATCGTCCTGGGGATGCAGCACGCCTCGACCATGCTGCCCGGCCTGGTTCACCGCGACCTGAAGCCCGCCAACATCCTGGTGCGCCACGACGGCATCGCCAAGGTGACCGACTTCGGGCTGGTGCGCTCGCTGGACCTGGACGATCTGCCCGGCGCCGACGACGTCAACGGCGACGCCGCCCACCTGACGCGCGCCGGGGCGGTGATCGGCACCGCGCCGTACCTCTCGCCAGAGCAGTGCCGCGCCGCGCCGGTCGATATGCGCGCCGACATTTACGCCTTCGGGTGCGTGCTGTACGAGATGCTGACCCGGCACACCGTCTTCGAGGCCAAGCGCTTCAGCGAGTGGGTCGAGGCGCACCTACACGCGGCCCCGGCCTTTCCGGATTCGGCGGAGACGGTGCCCGACGAGGCGCGCGCGCTGGTGCTGGCCTGCCTGGAAAAAGACCCGGACAACCGCCCCCAGACGTGGGGCGAGCTGGTCGACGCGCTGGCGAGCATCTACGCGGCGGTGACCGGCGAGCCGCCCGAAATCGAATTGAGCGGCCCGGCGCTGGAAGTCCGCGAGCTGATGGACAAAGGTTACAGCCTGACCGAGCTGGGCTATGCCGAGGAAGCGCTCGAGGCGTACAACCGCGCGCTGGAAATCGAGCCGAAATCGGCCTGGGCCTGGGCGCGCAAGGGCCGCACGCTGCGCCTGCTGGGGCGCTATGACGAGGCGCTCGCCAGCTACGACCGCGCGCTGGAGCTCAATTCGCGCTTCGCCTGGGCATGGACCGGCAAGGGCCAGGTTTTGGAGCGCATGGGGCAAATCGAGCGGGCGCTGGCCGCCCACCAGACGGCGACCGAGCTCCAGCCGGGCAACGTGTGGGCGTGGTACAACCAGGCCGAGGCGCTGCACTCGCTGCGCGAATATGCCCAGGCGATGGACGTCCTCGACCGCGTGCTGGAGATCGATCCGCACCACGCCGAGAGCTGGGCCAAGCGCGGGCAGGTGCTGCGCGCCTTCGAGCGTTATCCCGAGGCGCTGAACGCCTACAACCGCGCGCTGGAACTCAACCCGCCTTACGCCTGGGCGTGGAACGGCAAAGGGCTGGCGCTGAAGGCGCTGGGCCGGCTGGAAGAGGCGCTCGAAGCGTTCGAGCAGGCGGCGCGCCACCAGCCGGGCGAGGTCTGGCACTGGTACAACCAGTCCGAGATGCTGGTCGAGATGGGCCGCTACCAGGAAGCGCTGGCGCCCACCCAGCAGGCGACGCGCATCGCGCCCGGCCACGCCTATTCGTGGGCCAAGTTGGGGCAGGTCTACCGCTACCTGGATCGTTTCGAGCAGGCGCTGCACGCCTACGATCAGGCGCTGGACCTGAAGCCGGATTACGCCTGGGCGGTCAACGGCAAGGGCATCGTCTACGAGCGCATGGGCCGGCTCGACGAGGCGCTGGAGATGTACCGGCAGGCGTCGGAGCTGGCGCCGGATGACGTGTGGCACTGGTACAACCAGGGCAACCTGCTGGTCCTCCAGGAGCAGTACGAAGAGGCGATTGCCATGCTCGAAAAGGCCATCGCCGTCAACCCGGACCACGCGCGCTCGTGGGCGCGGCTGGGCAACACCTACCGCCACATGGACGATCCGGCCAAGGCGTTGAGCTACCTGGCACGTGCGGTCAAGCTGGCGCCCGATTACGCGTGGGCGTGGAACGAGCGCGGCGTCGCGCTCGAAGTGCTGGGGCGCTATGACGAGGCGGTCGATGCCTATGGCCGGGCGTCGACTGCCGAGCCGGAGAACCCGCTCTACTGGTACAATAAAGGCGATACGCTGGTTTTCCTGAAGCGGCACGAAGAGTCGCTGGAGGCGTTCCAGCGTGCGCTGGAGGCTGATCCCCGCTACGTGCGGGCGTGGGCCAAACAGGGACAGGCGCTGCGCCGCATGGGCCGCTACGAGGAGGCGCTCGCCAGCTACAGCCGGGCGGTCGAGCTGGCGATGGACTATGCCTGGGCGTGGAACGGGCGCGGGCTGGCGCTGAGCGCGCTGGGTCGCCACGAGGAGGCGTTGAGCTGCTTCCGGCGGGCGGCGTCGCTCCAGCCCGATGACGTGTGGTTCTGGTACAACCAGGCCGACGAGCTGATCGTCATGCACCGCTACGAGGACGCGCTCGCGCCGCTGGAGCGCGCGCTGCGGCTGAGCCGCGACCATCCCGAAAGCTGGGCCAAGCGCGGGCAGGCGCTGCGCCGCCTGGGGCGCTACAAGGAGAGCGTCGCGGCCTACGACCACGCGCTGAAGCTGGAATCGCATTACGCCTGGGCGTGGAACGGGCGCGGGCTGGCGCTCGAGGCGATGGATCGCCGCGAGGAAGCCCTGCTCAGCTACGAGCGCGCGGCCCAGGAAGACCCGTCGAGCATCTGGTACTGGCTCAACCAGATCGAGCCGCTGGTGTCGTTGGGCCGCCAGGAGGACGCGCTCGACGTGATCGAGCAGGCGCTGGCGATCGACGCCAACAACGATTCGGCCTGGGCGCGCCGGGGGCAGGTGCTGCGCCGCCTGGACCGGCACGAAGAAGCGCTGGAGGCATACGATCGCTCGCTGGCGATCTCGCCGGATTATGGCTGGGCGTGGAACGGCAAGGGGCTGGCCTACGCCGCGCTGGAGCGCTGGCAGGAGGCGCTGGAGTGCTACGAGCAGGCGACGAAAGTCGCGCCGCGCGACGTGTGGTTCTGGCACAACCGGGGCGAGGCGCTCATGCAGTTGGAACAATGGGCGGACGCGGTGCGCGTGTTCAACAAGGCGCTGGAGATCGACCCGGCACACAAGCCCTCGCGCGATAAGCGCACCGAGGCGCGGCGCAAGCTGGACGATGGGGAAGAGTAGGAGCGGAAGCGGTGGACGAAATTGTGATTGCGTTGATGAGCGGGCCGCAGGATGGCGCCGTGCTGACGTTCGAAACGCTGCTCGATTCCGGCGAGCCGACCGAGATCACGATCGGGCGGCGCGAGGGCTGCGACATTAGTCTGAGCTACGACAGCCAGGTGTCGCGCGAGCACGCCATGCTGATCTACGATGGCGAGCAGTTCTGGCTGGAGGACACCAAGAGCACCAACGGCACGTTCATCGGTGAGGAGAAGATCACCGAGCGCACCGAGGTCTTCCCCGGCCAGTTGTTCCGCGTGGGGCGCACCTGGCTGCGCATCGAGCCGATGATCACCTTCACCTCGTCCGATATGGACGATCTCCCGTTCTAGGGCCGGAGCCGCGATGCCCTGCCGCGCCTGTATGATCGTCCTGCTGGTGCTGGCGCTGGTCGCGCCGGTGGCCGGTGTCGTGCACCCGCGGGCCGCCGCCCAGGACGAAGGCGTCCCGCTGCCGGTCGCCCGCATGGGCCAGCATCCCCGCCTGTTGATCACGGCTGAGTACATTGACGCCACGCTGAAGCCGCGCGTGGAAGCCGCCGCGCCGACCTGGACGGCGTTCGCGGCGTATGTCGACTCCGGCGAGCCGGAGGAGGACGCCGCCTGGACGGCGGGCACGGCCCTGCGCTCGCTGGCGGCGGCGTGGCTGGTCACCGGCGAGCGGACGTACGCCAACCGCGCCAAGACGATCATGGTCAACCTGGCGAACCGCGTCGAGTCGCACCCGGCGCTGTCCGGCGCGGGCGGCCTGGACGGTGCGCTGATGGACGACGTCGCGGCGCTGGCGCTGGGCTACGACTGGCTGCACGGCACGTTCACCGACCAGGATCGCGCCTACCTGCGCGGCACGCTGCTGCGCGCGTCGAATGCCCTGCGCGACCCGGCCCGCGACACGAGCGGGCTGATCTGGCTTGAGGGGCGGGTGATGGCGTTTGGCAATTACACGGCGCGCTGGCTGTGGGCGCTCAGCGCCACGGGGCTGGCGCTGTGGGGCGAGGATCAGGCCGCCAGCAGGCTGATCGAGTTCAGCCGCGACGTGCTCACCGGGACGGTGATCCCCGCGCTGGACATCCAGACGGGCGGCGCGTGGGCCGAAGGGCCGGTCTATGGCTTCATCGCCAACTGGGCGACGGTCCAGACGGCGCTGGCGTGGTGGACGGCGCGCGGCGAGAACGTGTTCGACGATAGTGACTGGTGGTACGACCGGCTGGCCTACGACCTGTTCCTGTACCACCCCGCCCCGACGCGCACCTATAACCAGGACTGGGGCGACCCGATGCACGACTACCCGGCGATCATCGGGGATGCGGAGCGCTATCACCCGGCGGTGTTCTATGGCCGCGCCCAGGATTTGCTGCTGAGGACCGTCTTCGCCGGGACGCCGCACGCCGATTGGATGGACTGGTTCTTGCGCCAGCCGCCGGATTCGATGCCCGGCTGGATGGCAGTCGAGGAATTTCTGTGGCGCGACCCGGACCGGACCGGCTACCCGCCGCTGGCGACGACCTGGATCGCGCCGTACACCGGGCACGTCTTCATGCGCTCGCGCTGGGCAGACGACGGCGGCCAGCTCGATCCCGCCGCCACCTACGTGAGCTTCGTCGCCGGGGACCGGCTGGCCTACCACCAGTTCTACGACCAGGGCAGCTTCACGATCTTCCACGGCGGGCGCGACCTGGTCGTGCGCAGCGGCGTCTACAGCGGCGACGGCACCTCCGACCACGACGCGAATTACGTCGCCCGCACTATCGCCGCCAACGCGATCCTGATCTGCGACCTGGCCGAGAATTTCGACGGCATCCGGCCCAACGGCGAGCGCGACGTGTGGCTCAACGACTGCGGCCAGCGCACGATGAACCCGTTCAGCCGCACCGCGATCGACGTCGATTACCTGATCGAGAACTGGCGCGCCTACGATACCGGCTCGCTGGTGCGCACGGCTGAGGTGGGTGACGTCACGTACCTGCGCGCCGACATCACCGGGGCCTACAACAGCACGGTCTACGCCACGCCGGAGAATCGCGCCAAAGTCTCGCAGGTCGTCCGCGAGCTGGTGTACTGGCGGCCCAACATCGTGATCGTGGCCGACCACGTTGTGACGACGTACCCCACCTACGCCCCGCTGCAGGTGTTCCACTTCCAGACCGAGCCGGTGCCGCACGGGCTGTTCTTCCGGTCCCAGGTGAATACGAGCGTGGTCTACATGCAGAACCTGCTGCCCAACAGCCAGGTGACGATGGTGCCGGGCTATCAGGTGGCGGGGCAAACGATCGATCAAAGCTGGGGCGAGCTGGTCCGCAACGCGTTTGAGGAAGTGCCCTACGGCCCCTATCGCCTGGAGGTAGCGCCCGGCGATCCGGCGCTGGAGAACTGGTTCCTGACCGCGTTCGTGATGCAGAGCGACATGGACCCGCCGCCCGCCGAGGGACTGCTGGTGACCGGCGAGAACGTGCGCGGCGTGGTGCGCGGCGCGGCGCAGGCGATGTTCGACGCGAATCCGGGCGACGACGTGGACGTGACGCAGGCGGCTTTCACCGTGGGCGCGGGCGTCGAATACGTCCTGGTGACGGGGCTGGTCCCTGGCGCGGACTATGTCGTGCAGGCCGAGGGGCAGCTCAACCAGGCGCTGGCCGCCAGCGAGGCGGGCCTGCTGCTGATCGGCGATCTCCAGCCGGGGGCGATGCGCCTGACCCTCGTCGAATAACCCCTCGCGCGCCCGATTCCCCAAGGCGATCTGTGCATTTTCTCCAATGGGCCCGCTTCCCAATCGCGGTACAATGCGACCAACGTATCACTTGTGAAGCGAGGAACTTATCATGGCATCCTGGAGTGAGTTTGCGGCTGCCGATCCCGATCTGGCCGCCTGGGGCGAAAAACGTTTCGAGCGCGAGCGCGTCGCCTACATCGCCACGCTGAACGAGGACGGGTCGCCGTGCGTCAACCCGGTGCACCCTGTCATCTGCCAGGGAAAGCTGCTGCTGTTCATCGCGCCGGACCTGCCCAAAACGCACAACCTGCGCCGCGATGGACGGTACGCCATGCATTCGCTGGTGCACAACCTGAGCGGCACGGGCGGCGAGTTCCACCTCAACGGGCAGGCTGCGCTCATCGAGGATGACGCCGTCCGCCAGCGCGCGATCGAGGCCGCTTGCTACACGCCGGCGGGGCAAACCGTCCTGTTCGAGCTGAGCGTCGAGCGCGCCTATTCGACCGCGTATGAGGACGACCACGTCAAACGGCAGGAGTGGCGCGCCAACGGCAAATAGCCCGGCGCGTCCCGCCTAATCCACGATCAGCGCGGCGAGCGAGCCGAGCCGGACGACCGCGTCGGGGTCCGGCGCGCCATCCTGCACGACCGGCAGGCGCGTCACGTCCGGCAGGGTGTACATGCCCGCGCGCAGGGTGACGTCTTCCGGCGCGACCTCGCCCAGGTCCAACACGTGCTCGGTGCGCACGCGCTCGCCCGCGCTCCAGATGAAGGTCGGGTACTGCCCGCCCCAGGGGCGGCGGTCGTCCTGCGCCACGTTGACCCCGTCCGGGCCTGCGGCGTGCACGAAGATTGTCGCGTCGAGCGCGGGCCGGTCGACGAGCGCTTCCCAGTCCAGCGCCAGCCGGATTTGCCCGCCGTCCAGCCGCTGCGCGAAGGCCGACCGCAGGGCGATGCCCTCCCCCAGCGCGGCATCGACGGCCAGCGCGGCGGAATTCGGCTGTGGCGCGGCGCGCTGCGGCACCTTGATCCAGCCGATGGTGGCCGCGTCGCCCAGGCTGGCGCCGTCCGATCCCACCGCCTCGACCGGCTCCCCGGCGAACACTGTGATATAGACGCCCGTCACCAGCCGGTACGCGCCGGGTTCCAGGTCCGCGGGGATGGTCAGGATGTGCTGGTCGGGGACGGAATCCGCTTCATCCCACAGCGTGGAGGGGTACAGCCAGCGCCAGATCAGCACGTCGTCCCCGGCCAGCCGCTGGCGATCCTGGGTTTGGAGTTGGAGATAGGCGCTGTACTGGTGGTGGGCGGACGGGTACGCCGCCCAGTCGAGCGTGTAGGCGATGGTCTGCGCGCCGGAGTCGGGGGGCAGCGTGTCCGGCCCGCGCCAGCCGAGCAGTTGGACCTGGTTGTCGAAGATCGCCAGCGGCGAAGGCTCGCCGGAACGCGGCACGGTCCGCGGCTCGAAGGCCAGCGCGCCCTCTTCCAGCACCGGCCCGACGCGCGCCATCAAGTCGCCGTTGGGCCGCGTGACGATCTCGGCGTCGTCGATGCCGTCCAGCAGGCGGGCGTGCGCCGCCGCGGACAGCGGCGGCAGCAGCGTGATCGTGCCATCGTGCAGCAGGCCATAGGCGCGCGTGTCGCGCAGGATGTCGTCGCGTTCCAACCACCACGGCACCACCAGCCGGGTTCCCGGCGGCAGCGTGAAGTCATCGCCGGCGGTCGTCATGTCCTGGTAGCGCGGCAGCAGCCACGCCCGCGTGGTCGGCAGGTTCAGCTCGTCCAGCGGCACCAGCAGCGGCGCGTCCTGCCCGGCCAGCCAGCGGCCCAGGTCGCGCTTGTCGGTCCGGAAGAACCATTCGCCGTGCCCCAGGTGCCGGTCGTAGATCTCCCACACGTAGGACTTGTCCCAGTAGGCCGCGTAGATGCGATGGGCGCGCCGCGCGTCGAGGGCGGTGATCGCCACCAGCGCGACGACCATCCCCGCGGCGACCAGACGCCACACCGGCGGGCGGCGCAGCAGGGCGGCCAGCGCCAGGATCAGCGCGACCCCGGCGGCGATCACCAGCGGGAACGCGGCATACGCGCCCGCGATGCGCAGGCCATGCGGCAGCTCGTTGGCGGCGGCGGCGGGGATGATGCTCAGCGCCAGCAGCGCGGCGATCAACACGGACGACGGCTGCCGGAGCCGGACCAGCAGCGCCAGCAGGCCCAGCCGGAACAGCCAGTCGAACACCGGGGGCAGCAGGGGAGCCGAGTCGGCGTTGTACTGGGGGTTGATGTCCCCGCGGGTGAAGAACTGCTCCCACACCAGCTCCGCCCGCCGTTCCAGCGTCTTGTCTCCGGCGTCGATCTCCTGGGTGCGGCCCAGCACGGCGTCGCGGTTGTGCACAAACCGCCAGCCCACCGGCGCCACCAGCAGCGCGAACGTCACGCCCAGCCAGACCAGATTCGGCAGCCAGCGACGCCACGTCTTGCGCCGGACGATCACCAGGGCCAGCGCCAGCGGCGCCAGCGCGGCGGGCACGATCAGCGCGGCGGTGTAAGTGGCGAACGTGGCGGCGAGGCTGGCCCCGCTCAGCACGAACAGGCGGCGGTCGCCGGTGCGCAGCCCGCGCAGCAGCAGCCCGGCGAACAGCAGCGTGAACAGCGGCTGGGGCCCGGCGCGGTAGATGCTGCGCGAGAGCACGACGTGGCTCAGCGCGACGGCCAGCGCCGCCGCGGCGGCCAGCCCGGCGATCCCGCGCGTGGTGGGGTCGCGGTCGTACAGGCACTGGCGCGCCGTCCAGTACAGGGTCGCGAGCGTCAACAGGCCGGTGTACACGTTGACCAGGCGCATCGTCCACACGCCCGGCCCGACGGCGAACGCCATGATCGCCAGGATGCCCTGGTACAGCGGCTCGGGCCGGGCGGGGTTTTCGTAGACGGGATATTTGCCGGTCTCGCTGATCTGGTAGGCGTCCATGACGTTCCCGGCTTCGTCCAGGCTCACGCCGGGCGGCCACGTGTCGAGCCGGTCCAGGCGCAGCCAGAAGCCCACCAGCAGCAGGGCGACCATCAGCCATTGGAAGTGTCGGGACGTCATAAGCTCAACTGATCTCGAAGATGTGCACCTGCCAGGGCTGCAAATCGACGTACAGGCCGAACTCGGCCATGTCGCCGCCGGCGCGCTCGTACTGCGCGCCGGTCATCACGTCGCGCAGGCGCCAGTCGCGCCCCGCCAGCCCGAACTCCGGCAGCGCGATGCGGCCCTGCGACGAAGATGCCGCGTAGTTGACCACGACCAGCCGCCGCTCGTCAGCGAGCCGCCACGTGAAGGCGATCAGGTTGTTGTGCGTGGCGTTCAGGTCCCAGGCCGGTGACGTCTCGCGCAGCGCCCATTCGCCGTGGTGGTAGACCGGGTGCGCGGCTTCTTCCAGCAGGGTGCGATAGAATGCCTCGATCACGGGGTCGATCTTCTCGGCGCCCCGGCGGCCCAACTGGACCGGCAGCCGGACGCGGGCGCCGTGAAGCTGGCCCTCGTGCAGCAGCGTGCCGCCCGGCAGCGCTGCGACCAGCCCGGCGGCGGCCAGGTGCCGCCCTGGGCCGAGCGCGTGCTCGGCGCGCTCCTCGTCGTGATTTTCGATGAAGCGCAGCATGTGCTGCTGGTAGCCGCGATCGGCGGCCAGGTGAGCCGTGATGGCGCGCACCGGCTCGTTCTTCAGCCGGTCATAGAGCCGCTTGTCATACGTGTAGTCGAAGCCCTGCTGCTGGAGCGCCCACTCCATGTCCCAGTACACCTCAGCGACGAACAGGGTGTTGGGGTGATGGCCTTTGACCGCCGGAATCACCACCGGCCAGAAGTCCAGCGCGGGCGGCTCGCCGGCGCGCTCGCCCCACGTCTGGGCGAACACCTGGTTGGTGACCAGCATCGCCATGTCGCAGCGAATGCCGTCGCACTGGGCCGCGATGTCGCGCAGCGTCTCGACGGCTTTTTCGCGCAGGACAGGGCTGAAGGCGTTGAGCTGGGCGGTGTCGGTCCAGGCGGGGAAGTACGGGTCGCGCCCGTTGGCGAAGACCTGCTCGTGGTTGGCGACGGGCCCCAGGAAAAAGTGATCGGGCTGGCGGTCCATGTCTTCGCTCGTGCCCCGGATGAAACATTCGGGGTGTGTCTCCAGCCAGGGATGGTCGACCGCGACGTGGTTCGGCACGAAGTCCAGCACCAGCCGCAGCCCGCGCGCGGCGAGTCGCCCGCGCAGATCGGCCAGTTCGTCACGCCCGCCGAGGTGCGGATCGACCTCGTAGCGGTGGATGGCATACGGCGAGCCGACGACGTCCTCCGGCGAAAAGTCGGGCAGCGCGCGGTGATATTCCGCCTGCAGGCCGGGGTGTTCCTGGGCGATGGCGCGGCCCGCCGGGCTGCGCTCCCACACACCCATCAGCCACACGGCGTCGAATCCCCAGCTTGCGAGCGCGTCCAGGTCGGCATCCGGCACGGTGCCGAGCGTGATCGCCCGCTCGTAGGACTGGCCCAGCGCGTGCAGCCACGGCCACGTGTTGATCTCGTAAATCAGGGGATTGTTGCGCCAGGTGGTGTCCAATTCGCGGCCCTCGCTGTTCCGGTTTCACCGCTTAGCATAACCCAGAACACGAAAAAAGCCACCGGGTGAAAGCCGGTGGCTTGGGGGTGGCGTCAGGGGTTGGCGGCCCTGCTATTGCCGCTCGGTCGCCGCGGGCTGCGCCTCGACCGGCTCGTGTTCGGCCAGCCAGCGCTCGCAGGTCATGGCGGCGGCGGTGCCCTGCCCGACGGACGTGCCCACCTGGCGGAAAATGCGGTCCTGGACCTCGCCCGCCGCGAAGACGCCCTCGACGTTGGTGTGCATCTCCTTGTCGGTGATCACGTACCCGAACGGGTCGCGCTCCAACTGGCCGGTGAAGATGTCGCTGTTGGGATCGTGCCCGATGAAGATGAACACGCCATCGGTCGGGAAGTCGGACACCGCGCCGGTCTTGATGTTGCGCAGGCGGACCGCCTCGACCTGGCCGTCGCCCTTGATCTCCTCGACGACGGTATCCCAGATGAAGTGCATCTTTTCATTGGCGAAGGCGCGGGCTTGCAGCGTCGCCCCGGCGCGCAGCTCGTCACGGCGGTGGATGACGTGCACTTCGCTGGCGAACCGCGTCAGGAACAGCCCTTCCTCGATGGCGCTGTCGCCGCCGCCGACCACGACGACCTTCTTATCGCGGAAGAAGAACCCGTCGCAAGTGCCGCAGTAGCTCACGCCGTGGCCGGTGAGTTCTTTCTCGCCGGGCACGTTCAGGTGGCGCGGCGTGGCCCCGGTCGTGACGATCACGGCATCGGCCAGGTATTCGCCGCCGTCGTCGGTCTTGATCCGGAACGGCGAACCGTTCTGGAAATCGACCTCGGTCACGGCGGTGAACGTTTTGATTCGCGCGCCGAATTTCTCGGCCTGCGTTTTCATCAGATCAACCAGCTCCTGCCCGCTGAGACCCTCGGGGAAGCCGGGATAGTTCTCGATCTCGTAGGTCAGCGACACTTGCCCGCCCAGCTCGTGCCCCGCGATGACCAGGGGGTCCAGCTTGGCGCGCGCGGTGTAGAGCGCCGCGGTCAGCCCTGCCGGGCCGGAGCCGATGATGATCACCTTCTCGTGCTGGATTCCGCCCTGGCTGTTTTCTGGTGCGCTTTGAGGGGTTGATGTGTTGAGCGAAAATGTCAGTTTGTCGTTCATTATGTCTCGCCTTCATGCTATCCGGGGGCGCGAGTCGCCCTCGATGAATGGGTTGTTTCTGATAACCTGACACTAAGCCTATCTCATTTGATGCAAAAACAGGCGATTGGGTTAGGTCTTTAATGTGATTCTAACACGGGCTTATAGCGGTTCGTCAAAGCGCTGGATCTCGACGAGGTACCCGTTCGGATCGCGCAGAAAGCAGTGATAGATCCGGAAGGTGTCGCTGTGGGCGGGCGGGGCTTCGAAGGTCACCCCCTGGGCGCGCAGGTGATGGTACCAGCCATCCACGTCATCAGTGACCAGTGTGAGGATGATCCCGCGCGACTGGGGCGGGGTATCTTCCCGGTGGCAGAAGCCCACGAATCCGCAGCCGAGGCGGTAAATCCGGCAGCTACCCTGATCGCGGGCGAGCGGCAGGCCCAGGACGCGCTCGTAGAAGTGCGCGGTTTGTTCCAGGTCGCGCGTGTAGAGGAAGGTGATCGGGTAGTCGAGCGGGAGCGAAGACATTCGCATCTCCTGGTGCACACACGGACCAGACGAGCTGTACATCCAGGGAGATGGCACCGGTCGTTTGCTGTGTAGGCTGGCCGGAGCGAGCAGGAAGCGCTCGCGTCATAAGCGCTTCCCGCCGTTCTGGCAGCGCTTCACAGAATCTTGCTCAGGAACAACTTGGTGCGCTCGTGCGACGGGTTGCTGAACAGCACGTCCGGCACGTCTTCCTCGACGATCTGGCCCATATCCATGAACACGGCCCGGTCCGCCGCCGCCCGCGCGAAGCCCATCTCGTGCGAGACGACGATCATCGTCATGCCTTCCTTCGCCAGGGCCATCATCACGTCCAGCACCTCCTTGATCATCTCCGGGTCCAGCGCCGAGGTCGGCTCGTCGAAGAGCATGATCTTGGGGTCCATCGCCAGCGCCCGCGCAATCGCGACGCGCTGCTGCTGCCCGCCGGAAAGTTGCCCCGGATAGGCGTCGGCTTTCTCCGGAATGCCCACCTTGACCAGCAGGTCGTGCGCTTTGGCCTCGGCCTCGGCGCGCCGGCGTTTGCGGACCACGCGCTGCGCCAGCATGATGTTGCCGAGCGCCGACCGGTCCGGAAACAGGTTGAAGCTCTGGAAGACCATGCCCACCTCGGCGCGCACTTTGTTGATGTTGCGCGCGCCGGTCAGGGGGATGCCATCGACGACGATGCTGCCCCCGTCGATGGTTTCCAGCCGGTTGATGCAGCGCAGCATGGTGCTCTTGCCGGACCCGCTGGGGCCGACGACCACGACCACCTCGCCGGGCATTACGTCCAGCGTCACGTTGTTCAGCGCGTGGACGGTCCCGCGCAGGGTATGGAAGCGCTTGTGAATGTTCCTGATTTTGATAATCGGTTCGCTGTTTTGGCTCATGGTGCAAATCCTAACCTGGCAGGCGCGAGCGCCGCTCGATGATCCGGACCAGCATGGACAGGAACAACGTCATCAGCAGGTACAGAATGGCGACGGTATTATACCCTTCGAACGCGCGGAACGTACGCGACACGTACAGGCGGCCCAACTGGAGCAGGTCTGGCAGGGCCAGCACCGAGATCAGCGCGGAATCCTTCAGCATGGCGATGAAGTCGTTGCCCAGCGGCGGCAGCACCACGCGCACCGCCTGCGGCAGAATCACGTATCGCATCGCCTGCGGATAGCTCATGCCCAGGCTGCGGGCGGCTTCCATCTGGCCGCGGCTGATGCTCTGGATGCCCGCCCGGAAGATCTCGGCGATGAAGGCGCCGTAGCCAAACGCCAGGCCGATGATCGCTTCCCATTCGTCGGACAGGCTGATCGGCGTGTTGTCGCGCAGCCACGGGCTGACGACGAACCCGGCGTACAGCAGGATCACCAGCAGCGGAATGCCGCGGATCACCTCGACGTAGAGCGTCGAAAAGGCGTAGAGGAACGGGTTGTGCTGGACGCGCATCAGCCCGATGATCAGCCCGATCAACAGCGCCAGCGCGTAGGCGATGAACGTCACGCGCAGCGTCAGGAAGATGCCGGCGTTGCAGCCGCGCAGGTTGTTCAGGGCACACACGCCCGGCTCCATCCGCCGGTTTTCGAGGATGCTGTCGCGGTCGAGCACGACGAACTCCGGCGCGACGGTCTGCACCGTGATCTCATCGTCCGTCTCTTCGAGCACGGCGCCGCTGATCGTCTCGTCCACTAGCTTCACCGTCACCTCACAACCGCGCTGGCATTCGCGCGGCGGAGTGGGCAGGATCACGCCGCTGTCCGGGTTCTCGTCCATCCAGCCGGCCACGGCCAGACGGTCCTCGTCGCTGGCGAGATACACCAGCCCGCTCACCTCACCGGTGCCGGTCGCCTCCAGCGCGGCGTCGATGTCCGGGTACGACACCAGCGCGGCGCGTGCTTCGCCGTCGGCGTATTGCAGCGGCACGGGGATGTCTTCGAGCGAGTTCAGCTCTTCGAGGGCGGCGGTGATGTCGGTGCCTTCGACGAACGCGATACGGACCTCGTCGCCCGGCGCGACGGACCGGTCGGCCCGATCCTGGTTGATGGCGATGGTCAGCGTCGGCACGTGGAAGTAATCGACGTCGCTCTGGCGAATTTCGCGCGTGTCGCCGCCCGGCAGCGCCAGGCTCATGTTCGTCTGGCTGAGCGTGTTGAGCGTGCCGGTGATGATCTCGCCCTGGCGCTCGATGGTGACGACCTCGCGATCCTCACAGCCGGGATTGGCGTCTCTGTCGCATGGGATCACCGTGCTCTCGCGGCTGAGAATGCGGTCGGTGGAGAAGGTCGTCGTCTCCTCGTTCACGGTGCGGATCGTCATGGTGTCGTCGTCACGGTCGGTCATGATGCCCGTCACGGTGACCCGGTCGATATACGTCAGGGTGATGCGGACACCGTCGCGATCTTCGGTCCGTTCCTCGGTTTCGATCCGGTCTTTGGGGATCGTGATAAGCTGGTTGTCCAGCGTGCGCACGGTGATCGCTGCCGGCGATTCCGACTCGATGAAACCGGTCTGCGTGACCAGATGGTGATCGATCACGTCGTCCAGCAGATTGTAGATCACCGTCTGGACGGAATCCTCGGTTTCGCCCACGTAGCGCCCGATGATCGACTGCGGCTCGCCGACGATCTGGACGACGGAGAAGAGGTCGGTCGTCGAGCTTTGCGGATCGTCGGTCAGGAAGCGGATCACGCGCTGGTAGGCGACGGAGGTGAGCATGGAATACAGCACGGCAACGGCCACCACGCCCAGGATGATCGCCCACCAGGGCAGGCTGGCTAACCAGCCGATGGTGCGCTCGTATGCACTTGGTTCAGGGATGCCTTCGCCGGAATGCTCGGGGGGAAGAACAGAAGCGGGTTGGACAGGGTCTGTGCGGCTGCTTTCGTCTGGCATGGCATTTCTCGCTGATCGATCAAAGCTTATACATAGACGCCAGGCCAGACCCGGCGCCCTGGTTGCTGACCTAAGTTAAGTTCAGTGCCGCACCGAACAATCGACCGGCAACGGACTGGGGTTTCCCTCACAAAAGGACGACCATTTAGACACACTGGGCGACTGGGAGTGGTCACCAGCCGCCCAGGTTCAGGCTTGCTCTCAGGTTACTCCGCGGGTTGGAACATGCTGGGTGCGTCGATGCCGAACCACTTGTTGTGGATGTCGTTGTAGGTGCCGTCGGCGATCAGCTCGGCGAGGGCGTCGTTGATGGCGTCGAGCAGTTCGGGCATGTCGGGCTGGACGGCGACGCCGTAGAACTCGTCGGTGAAGGGATCACCGACCATCACGGCGCCGAGGTCCGGGTTCTTGGCGATGATGTCGGCGCTGACCGGGCCATCGTTGACAATCGCGTCGATGGTGCCGTTGGCGAGCGCCTGGAAAGCCAGGGTGATCTCGTCGTAGCGCACGACCTCCACGCCGTCGATCTCGCTGGCGGCGATGTCGCCGGTGGTGCCGCTCTGGACGCCGACCTTCAAGCCGGGCAGGTCGTCAGGCGACTGGATCTCGTCGGCGCGGTCTTCGAGCACGGCGATCATCTGGCCGGCGTTGAAGTACGGGTTGGAGAAGTCGACGATCTCTTCGCGCTCGTCGGTGATGGTGGCGGCGCTGGAGACGGCGTCGAACTCACCGGACGCCAGGGCGACGAAGATGCCATCCCAGCGGGTGTTGACCCACTCGATCTCGAAGCCGGCACGCTCGGCGATGGCGTTCATCAGGTCCGGGTCGAAGCCGACGATGTCGCCGTTCTCATCGACGTACTCGAACGGCGGATACTCCGCATTCAGCCCGACCGTCACCACGCCCAGCCCGCTCTCGATCATGGTTTCCGCGGCTTCTTCGGTGGGTTCGGCCATGGCCTCTGGTTCCTCAGCGGCCTCTTCTTCGGCGGGTTCCTCGGCAGCTTCTTCCTCGGTGGCGACCTCGACGGGCTCCTCTTCGGCGGCCTCCAGATATTTGGCGAAACTGTTCCGTACCTTTCCCATAGGCGCAATCTTCATCACTTTAACTCCTTGTAGTAAAGGACAGTCTGGTTCTTATGCATGACCCTCAGCACATCAACCCTGCGCGCATCCTCATCGACCACGTAAAAGACGCGGTAATCACCAACTCGGAGCCGATAGTCTGGATTGCTGATGCCACGTAGCCGTTTGATACGGCTTTTGGTCTCTTTCGTGGGATCGTGCTGCAGGTGTCTCTCCATTGCGTCAGCAATTTGCGTGGCATCATATTTCCGCATTGCATCCAAGTCGGCAATTGCGCTGCGTTTCAAATTGATTGTGTAGACACCCATAGCAAAATAGTGCCATAATTATGCTATCCTGTCAAGGAAAAGTGCCGAACCAGCGGATTCAGTTGTCCATCAAGGCCTTCGGCCTTCCTGGCAAGTGATCCGTGGCGTTAGGCTGATTAAAGTGGCAAGTAATTTTGAATTCCTGGAAAGGAGGAAAAAGCCATGAACATAAAGATTGCTGTTTTGTTATTCGCTTTTCTCGTTTCTCTTGCCGCTCATTTGGCCGACGCACAGCAGCACGTCCAGGCAGTCTTCATATTCGACTTTCCGCCTCTGCACAGGGCCGCAGCGGCATCAACCGCTGAACTGGCGCTCAAGAACCGGCTACCGATGATATCCGTTAATTCGTCGTCAACCCAACAAGGCGGCCTCATGTCCTATAGTGCCGACATCTTCCTCCCCGAGCTTTTCCGACGGGCGGCTACCTATGTAGACCGGATTCTGAAGGGGGCCAAGCCCGGCGAGCCGTCCTGGGAAAGCCCCTGGGGCGCGGGCAGGCCCGGCTGGCACATCGAGTGCAGCGCCATGTCGCTGAGGTACCTCGGCGAGCAAATAGATATTCACGGCGGCGGGCAGGACCTGATCTTTCCCCACCACGAGAACGAGATCGCCCAGTCGGAGTGCTTCACCGGCCTCAGGCCG
>ENA-OSEO01002863-OSEO01002863.1-sediment-metagenome-genome-assembly--contig:-NODE-2863-length-22495-cov-61.040102_pt1 | contig 22495 bp, 9 predicted proteins | sample MGYA00237883_ERZ534232 | MGnify/ENA metagenome assembly ERZ534232
CTTCCCGGTGCGCCGCATGCCAATGGCAACATCAACCTTACCCGGTATTCCCGGAAAATCAATTTCCCTGGAAACCAGTTCCGGCAGTTGGCGCTCCTGAAAATCATCAACCAGTTGGGCTGCTCTGTTTTTCATACGCCGTATATTATCCTTTTTTTTTCAACAAGACAATTATATTTTATCTCTTTTTTTAAGATAAATGTGCTTCCTGCTCCCTGGTTCCCTCTTGTGGTTTGCCTTAACCGGCCGCGAACAACAGAGCATGCAGATTTGGTGAGGGAGAGGCAGGCCAGGGGGAGGTCCGCAGATTACGCAGATTACGCAGATTTTGATTCTGAAAAGGGCATTTTAAGGGGAAAAATAGGAGATTATTTGATTCTTATATTGATAATTCAGCATGTTGTCTTGGTCCGACCCCGACCTGCGTTATTTTCAGGGGCGACTAAAATAATATATTCTGCAGATCGTTGACTGTGATGGCTAAGTAAGAGCGGGTGTCAAAAATTGTCTCCTTGGTCCGACCCCGACCCTGCGTCAACCCCCTGTTATTTAGGGCTCTTGGCTTTGCGAGCAAAACTAACCAAGCAGTTGCTGTGCTTTATGTAAAAACTCCTTTTTACTCTCAGCTTGCAGTTCTTTGAATTTTTCGATTAGCCATTCCAGCTTTAATGCTTCCAAGCGAGCGACAACGTTGGTTGAAATCACATCGATCTTTTTTTTATGGGCAGGGGTTATCATGGGCGGAGGAGAATTGATACGAGAAAGAAGTTGATTGGCTTCAGGGACGGACATAGTATCGACATTCTGGGCTTCTGCAATTATTTGATCAACCCAAGCGGCACTTTCAGACTCTCTTGTTTCTGATATATCATCATAAAAAATTTGTATGGTTTCTATCGGTTCCCATGGAAGCTCATCGTCTTCACCAAATATTTGACTGGTTTGATTTTTGATATCAGCGAATGATCTTTCAAAAACATCCCAGGAAATATTTTTATCTGAGAGTCTAAAATAACAGTCTCGGTAATGCCTTAGCGCCCTACGCATTAAATGAAAATCTTCCTGGTCGGTAGGGAGATTTTCAAAGGCAGTTACTAGTGAGTCTACTTCATCAAGAATTTTTTCAATATCGACTATTCCCTCAATATTACTTTCCCATATTTTCTCGGCTCGTTCTACAATCTTGTCTTCGCTTTGTTTTAATTTTTCTAGAAAATCTACCAATTTATCAAATATATTTCCTATTTCTTCTAATTGAACGTTTTTTGCTATTTCCTGTAATTTTTTAATATGTTCTTGTCCGACTTGTCTTATCGCCCGTAATTCTGCTACTCGGCCGATTCGAGCAGCATCTGAATGGGAAGTCAACCAGGTGTGAATATCCCTTGTAATTTGCTTAGATTCTGCGATTGCTTCAGCATTCCTGATAACCTTTAAAGTATGCTCTTCCAGTAAATCAGCTTCTGCCTCAAGGCCTAGTTTTTTTAGATTTGGGCCAACAATGCGCAGCATTTTGTGTTTGAAATCTCCAACTGCAACAGGTGTGTCAGCTTTAGGTACCTGTTGGGTGATCCAACGCGAAAAATAATTTTGAATTGCCAACTTTGATTTTTCCAACCCAGTTGCAATTTCAGCTTTTTGCGATTGGGTCCAAGCAGGATATTCCTCTACCATTTGATCATAAATTTTTTTCAAATCGCTGGCACCCCATACAAGTAAAGCTACGTCCTCACGCTCCATGCCATTTCTTAATTTTGAAATTGCTTCATCTTGCTTCTTCTCAATTTTATCGATAGCTTCGCTACTGAAACGAGATTGTTCCATAAAAGCTTGGTGCCTATACACCAACATCGGCGGTACAGGAATTCGGCTCTGAAGCTCGGCGGAACGTTTCAACATACTGAATTTACTAAGATGATCCTGACACTGTTCCCATTCGTCCAGCAACGTTTCCCATTCAGACGAAGCCTCACCTAGTTTAAGTAACTTCACGCCAGAGGCCGTCAGCAAGTTGATAAATTTACCCTTGAAAACCCCCTCTTGAAGCCACTGAGAAATGGCAATTTGTTGACCATCTTTTTCGACAACAAGGTCATTAGCTCTTGGAGCAACGAACACTCCTAGCAACAGCCCAGCTGAAGCAATATTCGCTCCATGGGGCGGCAAACAAAGTTGCTTAATGATTTCTCCGACGGGAAGTCGCTGTTCGCTGATTAAGATGTCATCCCATTTTTCAGTTACACTACGAATAGTCGGTAAGGAGGGTCTTCTGGAAATAGTACCTTGACTGGGATTGAATACTCCCCAGGTGTCTTTCAGAACACGTATGGCTCGATTTTTTGATTTGACCGGCTTGGCCAAAACCCCTTCAAAATCCAATTTGCTGTTTAACAGTTCTCTCGTCAATTCATGGCAAGTTTCAGCGGCATTGCCTCGAGCAGTATTAAAGCCATCAAAAGGGAAAGGAATGGGATCGGTATAAATTCTGGCAAAAAGTTCGCCGCCAACTTGCCGTAACCGTTTGGAAGTTATGGCCTCTTGTAGGCCGCTTACATAATGTCGATCCTTGATCATTTTTTCAATATGACCGCGGATAGCCTTGGCCAACTTTTCTTTATGAGCGCCAATCAGGTTGCCGAATTTGGCCTTATCGGCCTCTCCCATGTCCAGCAAAACCGCATATTCGGCCAAAGCCTGTCCAAGAATGCCAGCTTCGTCATGTAACAAGACCAACAAAATCGGTAAAGCAACCTGGTTCTGTTCCTGCGCAACCGCTCGCAAGAGTTGCCGGCTCACCAGTTCAACTGCAGCCAAATCGCGGTTGGGTTCGACAAACAAATAAATAACAGTTCCCCTTGGAACCTCGACCTCCACAGCTGCCGCCCATTGCTCACTAGCAATTTTAATCTGGGAAGCCAAGTAACTCATATTGGTGGCAACGGCACCATACCGCCATTCTCGGGTGGTTATTTTATTGGCCTCGGCAAAATCACACTCAATATTTTCAAGCAAATCGCACCACTCTAAGGCCTTGCTGGCAAAAAGCTGTGCTCTGTCCGCTTCACTGTAAGATCTTGATTTTTGCCTAATAAAGGCAAGAAATTGGGTGCGTGGAACAGCGTCGCCTAGAATATCAAAGGACTTGAATGTATCATCCCATTCCAGCACATTATATTCTTCCTGGAGAATACGTATGCCTTGTATAGCCAATTCCCCTGAGACTCCTGCAAAACATGCAAGAGCCTGGATTGCCTCCTCCTTGTCATCCACTTGCAGTCCAAGCTTGGATGCCAGCACCACTGCCCTGAGCAGCAAAATCAGTTCATGTGTAAAGCGAGAACCATGTTTGGCAATTACTGTTGCATAAGCATGGGCAATTGAGCCTTGCAGGCCCATTTCCTCAGCGCTAATGAGGTCCTGCAACAACATCTCCGACCAAATTTCCGCCGGAGAAATGGTCCAATCTTTTTTGTCGACAAATTTTTCAGAACCGAAACGTTGAAACACCTCACCTAGTAAAGCTAGAGCCGACCGTTCCTGTAAGTATTTGCCGGCTGAGGTCAGATAGAATAACAGCCATGTCGTGTAAGGAGAAAGCGGCCAGCATCCTTTGCCAACAACATTGTGGAATTGCTCACTATTAACCCAGAGTCGGTATTTTTGGGCCGATGGGAACCATCGCAAAATATTGGCCATTGCCCTGCTAGTTTGCTGCAGAGCCTTACTGCTATTGAATTTCTCATCAAGGAGTTCTGGCTTGCGTTTTTCCAGCAGACTGGCAATCAGGGTTTCGAGGTTACTAGAAAGAAATAATTTATCAGCCAGTTGATAGCGAGTGACATATCGGATAATTTCATTTTTGTATTCAGGCGCAACTCGATCCACATAGGTGTTCAAATCAAACTGGATAAATCCTACAAAACAGGCGGTGCCAGCGTTAGCCTGAATTCCTTCAAAAAGATCCTGCAAAACTCCACTGCCGGCAATTTGGCTACGCATGGTGGCAAATTCGGTGTATTTCCCGAATTCATCAAAAAGCACAAGCAAGCTACGGTAAGGTTTCCCGTTGCCACAGTATTCCCTGGCAGCGATATCGATGACATCCTTGACCGACTCACCGGCCAAGGCCCGGATGGTCATTCCTTGTGATGCAAAAAAATCATGTACCTTTGCATAGATTCGTTCGTCCTGTTGTTCCAACTCAGCAATAATTTGATCCAACGGCCCAACATCTAGAGCAGCGACTAATTGCCTTACCACAGATTCGTTGGACATCCTGATGAGTGAAACTGCCTGGCCAAAGCGTGGTCGCAATTCATCAAAAGGTTGCGCGTCATGTCCATCCTGTCTCAAGCGACTTACAATCTGCTTGGTGAACTCAGCGGTAAAATCGAATGACTGCATGCCATTCAGCACTACCACCAAACACGGTTGGACGGTATCCCCCAAGTTCAACCTGATTTCACGGCCGATAACTTGATCGGCATTGGCAATGGCTTGTAAAATATTCTGCGCCGTTTGGCTTTGTGGGGAACTTAGCAAATTGGCAAGGGTAAGGCCAAGGTGAGATTTTCCGGTGCCATAGCCGGCAATAGCCAGGGTAAAGGGCTGATCCTCGACACCGTAACAACGATTAATGATACTTCGGGAAAAGCTGGCGGTATCGATTAAACGGTGCTCATGGGTGACGCCGACATCATTCTGATCGACGCCATGATATTTTGGTCCATGGAATACAAAAGCATTGGCTGCGACTTCGGACTTTTGGGGGTCAGTCCCAAACCAGTTGATATTTACCGCCCCGTTAAAAAGGCGATCCCCCCGAAAGCAGACCACATCATTGAGTTTAGGTTGTTTAGCCATGTGCGCTCCCCTGACTCAAATCATATCATTATAAATAGATCTCCACGCTTCCCCTAAATCGTGCTGTGGTGACAGCAACCATGGCTCCATGTTTCTGTCCACATCCAACAAACCACGTTGTTCAACCTGTCTCAGCACCTCTTTCCATGCCAAACTGTCCCAAGCGGGAATGGTTCTCCAGCCAGCAGCTGTATTGAGTTCCATTTCCGAGACTTGCCGCCGGTCAGGGAAGTGGTCTTGGAGCAGTTGTAGAAGCCAGGCCCCATAAGCAAAAGTAAACTCATCAACAATTGGTGCCGGTCTTCGGCTAAACGAGCCATCGGAGTTCTTAATCAACGCGCCACAGGTCTTCAATGCAGCTTCATCATCATAGGTTCCAAACAGGGGACCGATTAACCCATTACCTTTGCTGACTCCATATACAGCTTTGAGATAAGACTCCAAGCCTTCCTTGCTAAATGTGGCACCTAACCCCTGGCTACCGGCGAAAAAAGTATGATACCAAACATCTGCACCAAACAAAGGTCTGCAAAGTTGCAGGTGGGCCATCCATTGGCTCACCTCCGTTTTCAAAAAAGGATCTTCGAGAAGCACAATGCGGCCAAAATCAGTCAACTCAGGCTTCTTCACCGCAGACCTTGTTTTTTCGGACAGCCGGAGCAACCCCATTCCTCTGCAATAATCCAATATCGCCGGCACTTTGCCGCTGGATTTCCCGGTTGGAATACCGGTTACCCGAGAAATCTCCAAGTAATTGCCAGACCCACCCGCAGCGGCAAAACTCAACATGGCACTGATATATTGCCGCTCCGGCTTGAAGGTCTTGTGGAAATTCCTCGGGAGCCGGGTAACTGCTGGTATTTCAGACATCAAAGCCACGTTCTTCCAGTGAGGTGATTTTGATGCGCTGGGCCTGAGTAACAAGTTTGTCGGTGGTGGGGTTCCAGGCCGGCCCAATGGAGTAACATTCTCCCTTCCCAAGGCTGGCAAGAGATTGCACCCATTCATCGGATTTTCGTCGGGTGAGCATGGCGGCAATATCAGCGAAGGATTTCAATTCGGTATCTGCCGGCCGGAAGAACAATTTTTGGGCGGCATTGAACATTTTATCCCGTTCATCTTTTCTCATACTGCTCATTATCTGGGTTGCCATGATCAACGACAATCCAAACTTACGTCCTTCCCGCAGGTACTTGGAAAGCGGGCTTCCCTCTCGCAAATCCAAATTTTGTACCTCATCCAACACCAGAACTTTCGGCTTGCTTTTCTCTCCCTTGGCCTGCAAGTAGCCGTATAAATCCCATAAAACAAATTCAGTAACCAGTTTGCGGGTGTACATATCCAATCCGGCAAGCTGAAAAATATGACAGTAAATTTTTTTATCATACAGCAAGTCCCCCCATTCCAGTCCGGCCTCGCCATCCCCGAAGGGTCGGTCTAAGATAAAGGGACGAATTTTACTGAACAATGTCTGAGCTGCGCTTTTCTGCTGTTTTTCCTGCATCCGTTCCTGAATCATTGACAGCATGTGATCAAGACTCATCCGTGCCCCGTACTGTCCAATGCCGTCCATTATGACTTCATGCAGAACACTAAACTGTTGATCGCCAATGCCGTAAACTGCCTCGAAAATGCTGGCAATCCTCTTGGCCACTGCATTGGCATTTTCCTTAATCGCTATGCCACCATGATCTGATGACTGGGGAATAAAAGGGTTGATCGGCAAAGGGTTTTGCCGAATTACGTGTTGAACCGGCCGTAAAACATCATTGGTTACAGTTTCAAGCTGATTGGGCAGAAAGCCGTCAGTATAATCAATAATCAGGCTGTGTTGCTTGCTGCGGCTCATTTCATTGAGCAGGCACTGGATGGCATAGGTTTTCCCCATGCCGGACTTGCCAAAAATGAGCAAATGCCGGTTTTCCAAGCCCGGATGACCAAACTCCCAATAAACCGGTAGCCCCTTGGGAAGAGTAGTGCCCAACAATATACGCGCCGGCTTCAGCGAGCCAGCAGGTACGGGCTGTTCAGCAGCAGCCACAGAATCGAGCCCGGTATATCCATATAGCTGTTGTGAATCTTTTTCTTCTTTAACTGCTTGCGTGGTAGTAGTCGTCTGCTTTGATTTCGCCAATGAGGAGGAGCTATCCAAAGGTGTCGTCATGCTGTTGGTACTTTCTGCGTCAATTTCACCAAAATCATCCTGTACGGTTTCTTCAGAAGAACCACCTCCGTAATCATCCTCGTCCGTATCATCTTCACCCCAGGCTGGATGATCATCTTCAGGGCGGGAGGCAAATTTTTCGTCTTCCATGAAATCGCAGACATTGCCAGGAGCCAAAACAGCCTTATTGTGCAATCCATCCCATGAAAAGGAGAAATTCTGTTTTTCCATGGCCAAATTCTTGATGAACGTGCTACCAGTTATAAAAATAGCAGCTTGGACTCCTGTTGAGCTTTCCCAAGTGCCAATTCGCTGTAGCCGGTCGTCAATCTTGTCGATCCAAAAGGCGAAGACTGCTGCCTTCCAGGTAATCTCAAAGTCACCTTCCCCCAGGCGTTCCAGTGCGTTAATCACCTCAGCCTGTCTGCTCCGTTTTATTTCCGCCTTGCTGGCAATCAGGCGATGCAGTTGCATCCACCAATATCGTTGATCCGGCCGCCGATCCTCCGCCGAGCAAGATTGAATAGGGACAAAAGCAGACTTAAGCACGCTAAGGCCGTTGTTGATTTGGGACCGCGCCTTGCGCAAATGCTCCTGCGATTCCTTGGCAACTTTGCATTCGATAAGATGCATTTCCAGATGCAATCGCTGATCTTCACCGATTCTTGCCCTAAGCCACAGCAAATCAGGCTTGCTCCTATTGTCCGCCAAATCGAACCAGTGCCCGTAGGCATCGAGGGAAACAAAGTCATCACAAAGAATGGTATCCTTTTCTTCCAGCAACATTCTCCTGACTAGAGCATAAGCCATGAAATCACGAAGGTGATTGTCGTCAACCCCTGTAGCCCGTACGAGCGACAAACCGGATAGCTTGCGAGCCTCCTGTAGAACTCCACGGGTTATCTCTTGACAGTCCTCGGCGGTCCATCCGGTTTCGGCAAAATGGGACCCGAGCGCCGCGCAGAGACGGGCATGAATATCAGCCAGAGTGAATTGTTCAGTGGAGACAGTGTAATTATCTTCACCGTGGTTGCCGACACCGGAACCAAATCCGATGATTTCCCGTTCTTGGTGCTCTTGAGTTGTCTGCTGTAACGGTTGCTTGACCAACCGCTCGTCGATATTGGGATCTATGCAGACCACCCATTCGGTTTTGTTATGCAGTTCGTTAATCACCGGTTGCCACGGTTTGAAATCCCCGCTGCCGATAACGATGGTGCCGGATTGGGGGGATTCCTTGGCCAAACAGTGCATTAGGTTGGTGTGCGCCGCGCCCAGTGTGAACTGACGATTACTGGTGATGCGGGATCGTCGATATTTATCCGCCGGAGTATCGACGGTGCAGCAGGCTTTTTCCAGAATGGGGAATTTCAGGTCAATATCCGTAATGTTGAACGGCGGCACCCTCTCAAAACGATTATTGCTTTCGCCAACACCAATGAAATCATAGAAAACAGCAATGTCCGCCTCAAAGTTTTCTTTAAGCAAACGCTGAAAAAATTCTCGCTCTCCCCTTTCCACTAAGCGATGGGCAACAGCAAAACGACAGAACATGTAAGGGGCGTACTTCTTTTCGGATTCAGCAGCCTCCCACCGCTCCCGCCACTGTTCAATCCATTTTGCGACATCCGAGTCATCGCTGGATTCGGTAAAAATCGTCACACTGAACGCATAACGTCGATTACGGTTGCGGTGCAAAATATAGGTTTTTGGCTGTTTGTGATCTGCAAGCAGGTTCAGGTACTGATCGATAGCGGCAATCACGGGCTGAATGTCTCGATTCCTGAAAACGGCCAGGCTCAAGCCATCGCGGGCATGGGGGTGCAGATGAAAGTAGTCGCGTATCAGACGTAGAAGAAGCTGTGATTCGCTGGTTGCCCGAAACATCTCTGTATCGGAAACCTCATCGTCATCGCTGATGATATCGTAATTCGACAACAACCTTGTGGAGAGTGTGCCATCCTGTTGCGGTGATGTTCCAAGCAAATGGATCAATCCTTGCCCTCGGATGTTGGTGTCGAGGTTTTTATCCTCATTGCACAGCAAACCGGCAAGTGGGGCCTGTATGGATGCTAGGTCCACATAAGCGCGCCAGATATGCTCCTTGAAAGAATCCCGACGGTTCTCACGCGAGATTTCCTTTCGTGCAGCATAATTGAAACACTGGAACATGTAGATAATCTGGGCTTCCAGCATTTCCAGCAAAACAGGATGCAAGACAGTGGCAATCCCTGATTGCTCATATTGGTCAGCATACCATTCCGTGGAACTACCGTCTCGTTGGGCAATGACGAGAAAAGCCCGTAGCAGCATGCCGGCTGATGGGGACATGATCGCATTTTCATCTGCTGTTGCCGCCTTGCAAGAGTCTTTATACGCATTGGCGAGTTCCGACCATTCCGTGGTTCTCCCTTGCCCTGTGAGCAAAGCGGCAATCACCCCACGATCGAAGGCCAATCTTACGAATCGGTGATATTTAGCAGCCAATGCCTTGAGTTGATCAAATGCGCCATCACCAACATCCAGCCAGTCATCGCTCAGAATATTGGTCAAAAATTTATCATCTTCTCTTTCGTCGCGCACACAATGCAACAGTACTCTTCTTATCTCTTCATCAGAAGAGGTTCGCAGGAGTTCATCGTAATAGGGTAGATGAAAAACCGGTAGTTTGCTGATCGCTTGGTGGGCATCAAGGGCAACTTTGGCTTTCAGGAGCAAGGACTGCGACAAACGATAAGGGTGATGTTCGGGAAGGCGCCAGGCAAATTTCCTTTGCAGAGGCTTTGCCTCGGTATCGGCCTTGACTTCAACAGTGAAAGTCAAATGAGGCTCAGCGGTCTTGGTATATTGGTAACGGATTTTGTCATGCGCTAGAAAAAAGGTTACAACAATTTCGTCACCATGTTTATTCGTCAAGTCAATACGTTCGGCCAACTGATCCAGGCCACCTACCAAACACGCCAAATATGCCGCTGCTTTTTCGTTTTTGTCGAGATAGTTGTCACCCTCAGATTCCTCTTCCTCATCCATGTCGTGTTTAAAAATGTCACCACGGATAGCTATCTCAGTAATCTGCGCATCTGGATCAATATTCCGCTCACGGGAAAATTCAGACAAACTACGCCAGATGGTTGTGAGAAGCATTTCAACCGGGTTACCGGATATTTTGCGAATCCCCGGTGGTCTGGGCTCTCTAGGTTTTCGGTATTTAAGAATTTTATCAAGAATGGTAACGAAATCGCATTGAATTAATTTTGCACGTTCTCCCGGGTTATCGGACTCGACGTACTTACGCAGACCAAGCAGCAATTCCTCGCCGGACTGGTAAGGGCCGAGCACATCGTCGTCTTCAAGGGGAAAACCGGGGTCTTCGCCATTCTCAAGAGCTTCAAGCAGATTATTGATAGCCTTGGTTGCCTTGCTACGCGCGCTCGCTTCAAGAAAAAGGGTATAGCTGAAAAAAGCTCCAGCCCGATCAAGATAAGGGCCAAATGATTTGGTTTTGTTCTGCAAAGGGAATCGCGCGAAGGAAGGTAAGCCAAAATAATGCAACTGGGTCAGGATGGTTTTTTGTACTTCAAAGACATCTCCAGCATGACTCAGATCGATTCTTTCCAGCCAATCACTAATCCGCAAAAGATCGCCCCGGCCGTAATCAATTAACGGTTTCAGGATACGGTCAAAAGATTGCAGATCGGCAGCCCGGAAAACATGAATGCCTAATCCTTGTAGTTTTTGCTCCATCCAACCGCTGAAACTCTGCGACATGTCCTGCCGCCAAATGATATCTGGGGTACACGTATGAAAATCTGCCAGGCTGGCAGAGTCGGTTACCCGGTCCGCCCCGCATAGCACCACCAGCGACAACTTAGCATCCTTCGGGGCAATGTTGCGGTAATAGGTAAGATTCCCTCGGTCATCCAGCCACTGTTGACTTTGCGCTTTTTGCCGTTCAGCAGGTTCCCAGCTATCAGTCAATATCTTGGCAATTTTCAAGGTAAGCGCAATGTCAGTCCCCGCCTTGCAATAACTGTCCACGGCATCGGCAATGCTGAGCAGATTTTTGGCTGGCATTTCCGGGATCATGATGATCATCCGTTGCCCGGCGGCGGCACCCTGATGCCTGGCTATTTTCCCGTCAATATGGCTTAAGACTGTGTTGGTAAAATATCTCATACTCGCCTCTTTCAACGACCGCCGACGGTTGGATCTTCTACCACCAAAGCGCAGGAATCTGACAAACGGATAAGGAACCCGGCTGCTTCCAACATCTCCTGCAGCCAGTTATCGGTATCGTTTGGCAAATAAACCCGGTTGCCATCCGCAAGCCATTCGCTGGCCCGGCGGATGCCGTCAGCATCGAAGACCAAGCCGTAACGATTTTCGACAATCTCTTTGAACCGATCAAATGTGATTCGTCCACCTCGAGGAACAACTGTGAGGACCAAAAAGCGCAACAGTTGTTCATTCAGGACAAAGCGGGCGCCAGCCCCCCGTCGGGGAATGATCAGCCCGAGACGTTTTGCCAGACCAACAAAGAGCTTCCCGGCATAACGGCGATCGGCTTCCTTAAGGGCGTTGTTCCGTGCATCATCACCCTCCGGCAAGACGATTCCTTTGTTTTCGTTGCGGATTGCCTGAAATATTTGTTTTTCGATCATTTTTACGGTCTGCTGCGACACCCTTTTCACGATGGGTCGGTTTTCCTCAGGCGCGGAAACGGCCAGCCGGTAACCCGGCCAAGCGGTAAAATGGTTGGTGGTGGTATATCTGGCGCTCTGGAAAGCCAAACTGCGTAAAACCTGCATTGCGCAAGCAGATTCAAGCAGATAAATTCGGTCTATGACATCGAGGTTTGCCTTGCATAACCGCAACAAGTCAACCGCGAAGAGGTAGCCTTCCTGCCAGCTTTCCGCTGGGCACCAACCCGCAGTCACATAACGGGGAGAGTCATTGTGATAATCAGTTTTTAAGGCTGTTTCCGACTCGATGCCGCTATCAATAAATTCGGCCAGCTCAGTAATAGCCTGGGGGCATTTATACATGAGGCCGCTCAATTCCTGCACAAGCTCAGCGTGAAGCCATTCCGGATCCTGTTCATTGTTATCAAGTGAGGAATCCAACATCACACCGCTCTCTTCTACCCATTTATGGATGGTTTCTTTGTCCTTCCTAAGGGCGTTGCATATTTGAAGGTACAGCACTTCACCGCCACGGGCCAGGAAGCGATGCTTGTTCATGGTCAGATAAGTATTAAGTGATTCAATCATATCTTGCCAGTGTGCGGGGGGAGTAGCCTTCGCCTTAGTTTCGTTCCAGATTGTTTCGCCAGCGAGAAATCCTGGACAAATTGGTAGAAAAGATTGTGCGCACCATGTACGCCCCACACCTGCTCCTTGGAACCCCAAAAATAAATTTTCAAGAGTTCGGACTACATCATCCTTGTGCCCGACACCGGTCATTCGGATTCTAGACTTTAAAATATTTAATAAATCTCGATGATGATCACGATGAACTTTGTGACGCGACTCAAGGCGAGAAGCGCCCAAAAACGAAAACAACTTAAGGTTAAGGCGTGCTTTGGTAGAATAATCGAGTTGACTGTTTGACCAACTATGTAATATCTCAATAGGTGGCAATGGAGAGTCAAAGCTACCATTACCCTCAATCTTTTTCGAGGATGCAAGTATTAGTAAAAATTCGACTAGAAATTCAGTTTGTGTTTGATCAACATAAAGCCTGCTTCCGAATAATTGTATAGCTGGATTGCTTTTATATGCTTTTTCATTTTTAGCGACATATGGAAAAGTCTCAGACATCATTCACCTCCAGCCACTCGTTATGCACTGAATAATGTTGGCGACGAAAAGTATGATCTGTTTTTAGGCGAACCAACATCACACTTTCACCAAGAGAGCTAGCTTTCTCCTGTATCTGTGCTTTGTACCGCTCCAAACGTTCAATATATGCTGCTTGGAGCACCTCGCCCAATTCGCCGAAGTGACGCATGAGTACATAGTCCAAAAATGGTAAAGTTAGAGGTAGATCAACTCCTTCAATTCGGTCATGTCCCTTGAGGACTAATTCAGTACGTAAGTCACCGGCAACACTGGGTTGGACATCAAGAGTGAGACTGGTGGCCGTGCTCCAGTCTACATAAGCCAGGACAACTTGGGCGCTTTGCCTGACTTCGTTTCGACGCCGGCTGAGTGTCACATAAAGTCGTTGATCATCACGATGGTGGCTGGAAACTTCAGGAAGGCGCACGCCGGTGAGATGCTCTTGCAAAACATGAAATACTTGTTGCCGTAATTTGACTTTTTCAGCTTCTTTGAGTTTGGCGTTAGTATTTTGCCATCCAAACCACTGCAAGATAGCAGGGGAGTTTAGATAGTTTGAAAGGTATGATTGGTCTTCCTCTGGAAAATCGTACAGAAAATAGAGAATACGCCGTACCTGCTCTCTAACATGTGTTGCTCCAGCGACAGCCTTTCCTCCCAAATCTCTAAGGGTGTCAAACTGTTGGCTGTAACCAGCTACGTTTATAGGAACCCTCTCACCGTGGGTTCGCAGCCATAGTTTCCTTTCCCAAGCGGGGAATAGCCTGCCACCAAATTCTTGCCGCCTTATTTCTTGGACAGCTTGCATTTGTTGCGCCGATGCATCTTGAACTCGGCCATTATCGCCAAAGAACCGATTGAAAAACATGAAATCTGGCCCAATTGGAACCCGTCTCTTGTGCATTGCTTTGATTTCCGCTTCCTCCAAACCGGATGTAACCATGTAGGCGATATGCTCGGTCAGTTGTCGAATAGTGAGACGAACGCCATATTCATACATTCGGCGATATGCCAAAAATACTCGATCCAACACTCTATCTTTATTGTGTTTTATCAAATCGATATTCATGCATATCGGACACTGGGACCGACAACTTTTTTGTGTGCACTCATCCCACAGGCTTGAGGTAATAATTTTTTCAAAAATGTGCCGAGCGATTTGCAGGTTGTCCATCAGGGCCATGTTCAGAACATGGAACTGAATGCCGCCAAGAATCAGATCGCTTTCACCGCTGGGTTGGCTGATTGCTGTCAAAACCTGGCTTTCCAACTCTAACTTATCGATTTCCAGCACTGAAATCTGCTTTGCGAAAAAATCTAGCAAGGTCCCCGTGTTGGTTACCAAAAGAAATCGTCTTTTGTTCAAGAGCAATTCTTGGATAAGAGAGTTGTCTTTTTCACGATGACGCTCACTAAGATCTTTGATGATTGTGATTTTTTGATTGGGAATATCTTCTCGTTCTGTCAGGTGACTGGATAGTGCATCTTCAGTGGGAATCCCATTCAATAGCTTAAAAGTCTCCAAGGCTACGGTCGATTTTCCATCCCCGGCATGTCCAGTCAAAATGACATGTCTGCCGTTTTGGTCTATAAGATCACTTACAATTTTTGTCGCAATTGGGTGTGGAACATGGATTTGAGCAAATAAAGGATTACATGCCTGAGACTCGGCAAGTGAATTTTCGTTTTTAGCGCTTGTTCTTTGGAGGGAATTAAGGTAATCGACAAATTCGTTTGTATATTCGACAAGGCGCGGTTCAGATATTTGTACTGTGCCATCTGTGGTGGTGGCTTTGGCTTCATGCTTATTTTTAAAAAGCGTATCATGCAATATGCTTTCAAGCAAATTACTGGTTTCTTCACTGTGCACGAAGCTAACAAATTCATCGCTCAACTGAGCACATTCAACTATGTCAATTAAGGCTTGAGGCCCTCCAATCGTAGTAGTGTTTTTCAGAATTTGTTCTTTTCCAGGCTTAGGGATAAGTTCCCAAAAAGATGACGACCTAAGATGAAAGAAAGGGGTGTGAGGCCTATCTCTATCTCTGCCGGAAGCATATTTAGTAAATAACTCAGTGAATATCCTTTTGAAATCACCATCAAAATATATTTTGCCGTCTTTGCATTTACCTGCCTGGATAATTTTTATTGTGGCCAGTATTGCAACAAGTTTGTGAGGCTTAAAGGATTGCAACTTGTATTTATTGCACATCTCTCTGATTTCGCGCTCGATCTCCATCGCATGACTCCCTACCTTTTTCCTCGACTGCTTTTAATTGCAGATGTTGAGCTTACCATCATTTTCACTAGTGTTTCCATTTGTTCATTGGTTGTTCCGACCCCAAAAGAGATTCTTATCGTTTCTCTAGCTGTATTTTGGTCCAAGCCGAGTGATAGCAACACAGAAGATGCAGTTATTGCACCGTCTGAACATGCCGAACCATTGCTTATACACACGGTTGCAAGGTTATCAATAATGAAATCGCTTGGAATACCAGGTATAGTAACACTGGTTGTCCCTGCTACTCTAGAAGTATTGCGTCCGTGAATGATACAATCAGGGAAACTTGAAAGTAATCTTGACTCAAAAAAATCTCGAATATTAAGCAAATTCTTGTTTTTTTCGGCTAATTTTTCTTCAACCAGATTACATGCTTTGCCAAAACCCACAATTCCCGGGACATTACTCGTTCCGGGACGAATACCACCTTCTTGACCTCCTCCTCTAAACGGTACTGGCCAAGGCCAAGCTTTTGATCCACCTTTAATATACAGCGCACCAATTCCCTTTGGGCCATTTAATTTGTGGGCGCTAAATGAAGCAAGATCGCAATCCCATTCATATATATTTATTGGAATTTTACCTAATGCCTGAGCGGCATCTGTATGGAAGAACGCTCCGGCATTGTGTGACAAAATAGCAATCTCTCTAATTGGCTGGATGGTTCCAATCTCATTATTTACAGCTTGCACAGAAACAAGAGTCGTATCAGCAGTTATTGCTTTTCTGGCGATTTTAATATCAACAATACCATCTGGGGTCGCAGGCAAAAAAACTACATCAAAGCCACGTTCAATTAAAAAATTTGCTGGCTCAGTTATTGATTTGTGTTCGATAGCAGAAACAACTACTCGTTTTTTTGTGGTATAATTTGAAAGTAATAGTCCTAAAAAAACTATGTTGTTGCTTTCCGTGGCCCCAGACGTAAAAAAAATTTCATTTTTGTTGCAATTAATACTTGATGCAATCTGTTTGCGGGCAATCATAATAGCTTTAGCCGCTCTCCTGCCCGCTAAATGCCTACTTGCAGGATTCCCAAAATTATCAGCCCAGAATGGTTTCATAGCTTCAACCACTTCTGGGGCACATGGAGTTGTAGCATTATGATCAAGATAAATCAGTTTTACCATCGTATCGTATTATTATAAATGGCATATAGTACAAATATTACTTTGTGCCTCTTCTGATTTTTCGAAAATGTTTTTCAAGAGTTCGTGTTGTGCAAACTGAACTTTTTGTTTTCTTACGATAAAATTTTCTTTTATTTGTGCAATACGCTCGGGAAGCGCAAGCTCAGCTAAGCTCTCATCTTCTATCCATGTATACCTCTCACCCGTCAAAGGATTCTCTTTTTCGTATTCCATGGCTTTTTGGTAGAGTTCAGGATGATTTTCTAGCAAGCCAACCCACTCAATTTTTTGCTGAAAAAAACAAAAATAGCACCCTGATCGTGAGCGCCATTCATAATACTTTGGCATACCAATTCCGGATTCTTCCAAGATACGTATTACATCATCATGCATTATACCGTGTTCGATGAAAGGAAATTTTGTTGTTATATTAGGTTTTTTTGATAGGTATCCAATTCTGTGTGGCTCATCAGCACGGATTCCGACATAACTTACGACCATGTCTTCGCCAATATATTCTTCATAAGGTTTTAGTTTTAGATACTCGGTACACCATCTTGATTTTGGAGAAGGGAGAAATCCTCTTTTAATTTGTAAAATTTCATCGAACCCATATCCATCTGAATACTTAAGTTTCTGTATTTTTTTTCCAAGGAAAGCCTCTAATCGCAGCAAATACTCATAAGTTTCATCAAGCTCTTTTTCTGTATCACAAAATACATATTCCATCTCCGGAACCTTATCCAGCATATACACAGCCAGGGCAGAGCTGTCCTTACCACCGGAAAGGGCCAATATATGGCGAACTTTTTGATCGACAGGAGCGATATTTTGTTGTTGCGTTTTATCGAGCATTTTAACCTCTCTTGCCATCTTCGGTTGCTTGCTTCTTGTTCTCCAACTCATGCATTGCCTCACGCAAAGCGGCTTGCAAAACGTGAATAGGAGAGTTTTCGGCCAGTTTTGGTAGTTGTTGTTTGAGCAAGACGCGTAGTTTATCTTTTTGTCGCACTTCAGCCGCTGTCAGTTCAGGGCCTATATCTCCGAAATTGTCCCAGTATTGTCGGAACAGGTCCGCGACACCGTCCGCCATGCCGGGAAAGCGATCAATATCATGATCGGTCCACTGTTCAAAAGCGCGGCCTGAAATATAGGAAAGGGCCGGGGATGGATTGTAATTATCAGCAATCCCCTTGAGAACGCTGTTACAGAAAGGGGTCAGAACTTCGTGGTTTATACGCGGGTTAAGCCATGCGGCGCGCCGGCCGAGTTCTTTCCAGCCTTCGTCTTTTTCGGGCAAATGACATTTGCGTAAAAAGATATCCCGCGACTTGTCACGCAGGGTAGCGGCATGGACCTGGAGCTTCTGGAGAGCAGTGTTCAGTTTAGCGAAGAAGTGATCTATGTCTGCATCCCTCTTCTCGTTAACCAGGAAGGGTTTCAGACCAAAACATTCCGGAAGCTCACGGAAAAGTAATTCTTCCGGGGAACGGGCATTCATGAATTTGTTGCGCATAGCAATAACAAATTCCGGGGTCAGCTTGGTAGTTTTCTGGGTAACAGGCGGTAAGGCGTTGAGTACCCGGAATAAAGCCCTAACGACCGGCGCGGTATTTGCCGAGGTGTTAAACCCCCTGGCCAGACGATTGATTACCGCGTAGCGAATGCCATCAAGGCGGGCGCCGGATACTGTGAATAAATCCGGCCTTTTTTGTAAAAGTTCGAAATGGGCAACCTGGGGGTCGGGCAAGAAGCTGCCCTCCCGATACAAAAATAAGATGTCTTGGTGGCAAAGATAGAAACTGGTGAAAATTATCGGATGAACTCCATCTGCTAAGCCAATGGGAGCCTTGGCCATCTCATTGAAAATTTCTTTCAGTGGGATTTGCTTCACCTCGGGGAAAAATATCATTTTTTCCAGCACTTCCCAGCAAGGCCTGAGATTCACGTCGTTTTCCGGAGGCGGAGCCTGGAATCGCCACTTCCCGGTCGCCGGGTCAAGTGCATGGATACCAGAAGCGCGCAGCACCGATTCATACATACTTCTTTCCGGGGGAAAACCCTCAATGCCAAGGCGCTCCTGTTCTTGCTGCGTCAACATTTTTGCCAACAAATTACGACGAGCGGCAGCAGCAGCCGAGGAAATCGACCGCCGGGCTATCAGTTCATTACGCAAACGGGGACTTTGGTGATAGATATTATCGCAAGCTGTTGAAATTAATTTGGTTACCTCAACAAGAGATTCAGGTGCTTGCTCTTCCCCATTCCAAAACCAGCGACAAGAGTTGCCCTGGGGAGCCGGTCTGGGATCCATGAGAGTTTGCACAAGATGGACAATTTTTTGCTCTCCTTCAACCAGCCGTAGGCTGAGTTCTCGACGGGCAACTCTGTCATCTCGAAGCTCTTCGGTATTTTGTTCCACCCAACGCAGACAAGCCACTTCTTCGACTACTCCGCGTAACGCCTCAATTTGCCTGGGCAAAGCAACAACCAATCCGGACTGCATGCCGGTTGCCAGTTCGGCGCTTTTTTGTAACGCAGAGTAGTCAGCTTGAGGGATAACCACCAACACTCTGCCAGCGGCGCCGTTCTCCAATTTCAATGTTTGGTACTTTTCTGGTTTTTCAAGCCGGTCCACATAATTAATGCTGAAGAAACGATAGGCTCCGGTACGAAAATTGTGACGCCGGGCTACCATAATGCGCGCCGGCAAATGACGCTTGAGGGTTGAGAGAAGCGAATGTCCCTCCATGCGCAGATGCCGCCTGGCATCCTTCATCCTTGCCTCAATATCAACGTCGCTTCCCTCCCACACTCGGTAACTTCCATCAAGATGGCGGTAGGTGAGAATGGACTGTTGTTTCAGTTTGGCAAGCTCCATCTCAACATCGCTGATCCGAGAAGCGCATTCGAGAAATTTTCTCGTTGCGCGTAACTGACAAACCTGTCCCAGAACATTCAGCATCGCAACGGAACGGATCAGTTCATGGGCCAGTTTCGACAGGTTGCTTCTGCTGTTGATGACATCATTGGCCTCTAGCAGGCGCTTAGCATGGGGCAATCGAGCAAGGGCCACCTCGAAGTTTGTCAGCAAATAGTTATAGAGGTCGTGCAAACGCAAGAACCCTTCATCGTCGTTGATGCTTTTGTGAATGTGCTCTTGAAAACCGTATGGTTCGTGGCTGGTCAAATATGAAAAAAAGGAGCGCTCATTTTGTGCCAGTCTTCGAAAAAGATGCGGTATGGCAAGCAGTACCGTTGGATGCAGCGGCCAAGCCCGGTGAGCCAAAACATTAAAGGTTTCCCGATTGATGCCTATAGGTAGTGGGGCTGAGCATTTTTCTAGTTGACCAAGGGCAAAATCGATGGTCTGTTCAACCTTATCCGGCAAGGGCTTGGAGTGATGGAGTGCATCGGCTACCATTTGCATCGTGGTGGCTGCTGTTTCGGCAAACTGAATGGAATGAAAGCGCTCTTGAACTTTGGTCCATTCTGCCCGAATGGTCCTTTCGGCTAGTTCGACATAATCATCGAACATTTGGTGCAAGGTGATTAAAAACAACAATGGAATAGGGGGGTGGCGATTAGCCGCCTCGGCAATCTCCTGAAAAACGTATACATCGCCGCCTTCTCTGTCTTGCAAGGCGTACTCCAAAACTTTTCCGGCTTCGTCAATCAACAGCAATAAACCACCATAGCCCTGCGATTTGGCTTCGTTTCCAATTTCTTCAAGGAAGAGCAGGATTGTAGCGGTATCTTGCCAGAAATCCCCCTCCCACGCATCGTGGATGCGGGCAATCAATTTCTGCACAGAGGCCGTTTTCCTAAGTTCGGCCAAAGAGTTACCTAAACCCTCCAGAATCAGTTGCGCAATCGGACGTCGACGGGCGGTTATCGCGATTGGAAGGAAACCGCCGCGTCCTTTGGATGTGCTACGAATTTTATCAAATTGTTTCCCAAGATTCTGGTGCTTGTGGTCCAATAAAGCCCGGGCGGCTGTTGCTGTTTTAAAGTCACGAGTAAGAAGTTGACATAAATACACCACAAAAGCTGATTTCCCGGTACCATATGGGCCAATGAGGGTAAAAGCTCGTTGCCCGTTTTTCTTTTGCAGACCATCGGCGATTCGCTCAAGCGACTGAATTACATTGGGTGTTATAATGTAACCGTCAAAACTCTCGGCGCGTCGCCAATCGCTGGCAAGATTAACTGAGCGCAAAAAACGGGGGGCAACATCGACGAACTCTGCAATTTTCCCAGCCTCGTTCATCTCCCCACCTTCTTTTTATAGTAGGAATCCAACAATTTGTTACCATGCGTGAGAGTGCAATGGACTGTTGCGATACCGGCTGATTCAGTAAAGCTGAAATCTTCCCCCCACATCGGGTCAACATTAAGAGTGTTTATAGCTTCAACAAGTGAGTTTTCATCCAGCATAAAAACCTGGCCGGGACTGAATTCGTGGTACAACACATCCTGTATGCGGGTGGAAGGGCGGGTATTATCCTGGTTTAGATAATCCCAAATGGCATAACCGATTACTTCTGGTGGCAGTGAAGGCTTAGGGCCGATTGCAAAGCGGTACAGCTCCCCGTCGTTCATGGGATGAATCAAATTGAGTTCTTGCAGTGGGCAATCAAAAGATTCTTCGCCGTTTTTCTTTTTTTCAAAACGGCGTGATCCCGCATAAGCGCGAATATAGCAATCAACATCGCGTAACAATACATTATCGGATGGGGGTTTTCGGCCCTTTTGCTCAAGAAATCTGGCCAAAGCTTCCGCAACTTCACGTTTACTGTATTCCGGCTTATGCAGATACGAAAACATGGCGCCTCCGGCGGTCAGAAAATCACGATTGGTTATCAATCGCCAATGCAACAACCAAAGGGAAGCATCATCTTCAAGAAAGGGGTCCCACCCGTCTTCACCAAGAATTCTGTGGGAAAAGGGTGTCAAGGCACCATCGGCAATGATACTCGTCATCTCACACCAGTATTTGATGCTCTCGACCATGTTTTTGCCAACCCCAAGTTTGACAATGGCGTCGTCGTCTCCGAACTTTCCACCCTGGTTCACAAATTGAAACCCCTTCTCCAGCCAGCCGTAACGAAAAGCGAAAGTTTGGTGGCCTGAGAATTTATTTTTTTTTGTTATCATTTCTTCGTTAGTTACTTAGGAATCCTTCGGATTTCTTGAATTAAGCTGGTAGCTTGTCAAAATTGTTTTTTTGGAAAGCAGCCTTTTTCATAAAATTTATACTCTGAAATCGATTTCATTTTGACATTACTGCACATAATAGTGGGCGCTGTGTTTCGGCGCCGTATTGTTCATGAAATTCCGGCAAGTTAAGACTGGGTTGAAATTATATTTTTCGCCATGATGCTGCTCCTCCTTTTAAGGTTATGCACAGAATAACATGGACGGTATATCACAGAGTGATAACCCTCTGAAATTTTTTTTGTGGCCTTAACTCCCCAACTCAAACACCACTCATTTCTCGATGTAAAGTAGATTTCAAGCAGAACGGCTCGCTGTCCATGTAGAAAAAGGGATAGGCCATGTTGCCGGCGGAGCCGAGGGGCATGATCCGCTGCCAGTAGCCGGCGAAGGTTTCCGCCAGTTCGAAGGCCGGTTCGATGAAATTGCGGGTGATCCGCCCCTGGGCGACAAGGTCGAGGATGGAGAGCAGGAGCAGGGGTTTGTGCGGTGCACGGAAGGTGGTGGCCTCGGTCCAGCGGTTCCGGTTTCTGTCCGTCCTGAGTTTTGCGAAGGCGTTTATGTAGCAGTCAATCTTTCCGCACATTTACCTGGCCGGAGTCAATAGGTTTATAATCAGTCTGATCATCAAATTCTTCTGTTTCGGATCACTCTCGGCAATCAATAAGGCCAGGGCCACCAGCCCGTTGTCATTGATACCGGATTGTTCCAGTACGTTGTTCTCCTGCAGAAAAATCAGGAAGAGGAAGGAGCCGATCCGCTTGTTGCCGTCGCTGAACGGATGGTCCTTGATGATAAAGTAGAGCAGGTGGGCCGCTTTCTCCTCCACGCTGGCATAGAGGTCCTGACCACCGAAAGTCTGGTCAAGGTTGCCGAGGATGCCCTGGAGATAGTGGTCGCGCTCCTGCCCGAAAAGCTCGGAAGCCTCGCCCCGCATGAGCAGATCATCCTTGAGCGCCTTGATTGCTTGTCGGGTCTGGCCATAATTCATGGAATGCCT
>ENA-OSEO01002864-OSEO01002864.1-sediment-metagenome-genome-assembly--contig:-NODE-2864-length-22481-cov-26.970005_pt1 | contig 22481 bp, 20 predicted proteins | sample MGYA00237883_ERZ534232 | MGnify/ENA metagenome assembly ERZ534232
GGGAGAAACACAAGTAATCGTCCAGGAAAAGATCTCCAAAAACAAATCTTCAGAGATTGAACTAATTAGCAAAGATGAATCTAAAAAGATTTCCAGGATTATTCAGGACTATTATGAAACAGCTTTTCTGGACCCCGACAAATGGGACAATGGTAAATTTACCGAATTATCCTCGTTTTTTACTCAAGATATCAAAGATCGCGTTACCGGCGAGGATTTTAAAAAGCTTTGTTTTTCCGAAGATGCGAGCAATATAGATTATCTGGAAACTCTTGATGCCAATATCCCCACCATTTGGCTTGATATAGATGAAAATCTTCTACCACAACTATGCGTAGTAACCACTGAGGTAGAAGCGAGATTTGCTCAAAAAGACAGCAATACTGCTTATTTTACAAGTACCGGAACCTTTTATCTGATACCGATTGATAATACCTGGCAGATCATGGACTACAAAACCAGTTATGAGCTGGAAACAGAAGGAGTATCAGATTAACATTTGAAAGGAAATTAGGCTTGAGCAATTACAGTAAGAACCACAAATTTTCATATATGCAAGTTGGCGCATTTCATTTGGGTATGCTGCTTCTTTTTATGGTTTTGTCGGTTTTAATAACTTCGTGCTCAAAAAAGGTTGAAGAAAAAGACAAAGAAAGTACAAACTCTACAAAAATCAAAATACAACGGGTAAGAACTGCTGGCTCCGGTGAAATTCTTAATAATCCTTTTAATGTCCTGCTCTTGGGAAGCGATTCCAGAAACGAAAGCATTGAAGGAAGAAGTGACTCTATTATGATAATCCACGTCAATCCTCAAGAGCATTCGGCTTTCCTTATTTCTTTTCCCAGGGATTCGCGGGTAAGTATCCCCGGCCATGGGACAAACAAAATTAATGCAGCAATGAGCTATGGTGGACCTTCTCTTACCGCAAAAACCATAGAGAATCTTACCGGCATAAAGATTGACTACATCGCGACAACAACCTTTTTTGGTTTTACCAGAATGATCAACAATCTTGGTGGAGTACAAATAACACTGGAGGATTCCATAAAGGATCCCTGGGCTGGAGCAAACCTAAAGGCCGGCGGGCAGACATTAACGGGAGAACAGGCATTAGCTTTCTCTAGATCGAGGCATATACCCAATGGTGATTTTGCCAGAGCCAGTCACCAACAGGATGTAGTGGTTGCCGTATTTGATCAAGAACGTGAAAAACAACAACCGCAAGACATTTTGAAATTAATAAATATTTTCATGAATGATTGCGAGACAAATCTTACTTACCCTGAGATATTCCGCTTCATAAACATTGCTTTTAACATTAAACCAGAAAACGTAACCAAAAAGGTACTCAAAGGAAATACCGGTACTGTTGGCGGCGCAAGTTATGTCATTCTAAACCAGAAAGACCTTAATGAGACGTTTCAAAGCATTAAAGTCTCTGATGAAGAAGGTTTAGATGAATGAATATGAGGAACTTGTAGTTGTCTACAAAGCTCCCAATATGATAGCTGCAAATATGGTTAGAGGTATTCTTGAAAACAACGATATCCCTTTTACTGTTAGATCTCTGCAAATTCCCATGTATGATGATATTGCTCTGATGCATAACGAAGTTTGGGGTGAAATCCTTGTTCCCAAGAAGTTCCGTGATCAAGCACTTAAGCTTATTGATGACTACTGCAAAAACATAGAAGATTAATTAATCCGGTCTTTCTTTTGTTTACTTTTTATCAATATCTCATCATTAACGGGGAAGTAGAGCATGCTCGTTGCTTGCATCGCCTATAAAAAATACTTCTTTTAGCATATCTAATTCTCCTACATGATATTTTTCTATTAACCATGTTCTCCCAGTTCACACAGTTGTTATAAATATATATTATAAGTATTTATGTTTATTAACTAGAGAGTGGAGCATGAAAAGGGAAGGAAGAAAGGCATATTTCTATTACTTTACATAACACATATTATCATACGTTACTAATTTTTGATTAATTTCTTATTTTTTCTCCCTCTTATTTTTCTCTTTCATCTGTTTCTATTACCGTTGATCCTTGCTCCGACTATTCTATCTCCTACATGTTTCTAACAATCTCTATGCTTTCAAGCAAACGAAATCGATAATATCGGGCCAAATGCTTACAACCCGGGCTTTTTACCTAAACTGATACTAACAAACATGCATTATTACCTTGGCTAAAGCGCTTATTTTGGATTTAAGAGACTTTTAACACATGTCTAATGGTTTTCATCATTATATGTATTAATAATTATTAAATATCTCTGTTTTTCAATATATATGCCGTTTTTTTTGCAGATATCATATAACTATTTTAATTAAGCTTAAATAATTTGTTTAAATAAAAAATGGCTCGATTTACGAACCATTAGTCTATATTATTAATCTAATTTCCAAAATTATTATATAAATTATAAAGGGCATTTGTTTTTTAATGATGCTCCTACTCTGATTGTGAAATATATCACTAACCCATATCAACAAAACTATTAATAAACTTTATCGCACCCGATTTCTTTCTTATCCGAACTACCAAAGCCTTTTGATCCTCTTTTTGTCTCATCTAGTTCATCAACGACTCGAAATCTTACTTGTTCAACCCTCTGGATAACTAGCTGTGCTACCTTGTCTCCCCTTTTTACTTGAAATACATCACTGGGATCCAGGTTCACTAAAATAACACAGATCTCGCCTCGATATTTCGAATCAATAAGGCCCGGGGTGTTAACAACACTTATACCATTCTTGGCGGCGAGGCCCGACCTGGGTTGAACAAATCCCGCATAACCTTCAGGAATGGAAATTGCTATTCCTGATGGCACAAGAAATCTCTCTCCCGGTTTCAATTCAACATCAACCCGGCTATATAGGTCACAACCTGCATCGCCATCATAAGCATACACCGGAACCGGCAGTTCCTTGTCTATTTGCTTTAGCTCAATCTCCATAAATCTCCTTCAAATAAATTTGAATATTTGCAATATATGTTTTTTTGACCATTGACGCTATGTAATATTACTAAGGAGCCGGTTTTACAGATTCAGCGATCTTCCTGACATCTTCTTTTGTGATTCCTTCGCTAGTATTCACACTGACAATGTAAGTACCTTTGCTTGTATGCCATAATACCTGGTATGACTTTTCATTGCTTTGATAGCTATGCTCTTCGTAATGTCTTCCTGCCGCATCAAATTCACCGGTAAATTCAGCATCCGTCTTATATGCCGGATTTGAGCTTCCAGAAATAGTTAGGCCCTTGGTATAATCAACTTCATAATATGCAGGATTTGCGCTTGTTTCCCTAACTTTAAGAACTCGTTCAATTTCGATTCCTGCCGGAAGATATTCCGGTACATAAACAGACATACCAGTCGTTGCTTTTATGCCGGCATATTCCGCGGCATTTTTTTGCATAAATGTTTGCTCGGCACCCTCCGAGTTCTTCTTCTCTTCTTTTTTCTTATCAGTTTCAGCTTTTTTGCCGCACCCAAATGAAATAGAAACAAGAAACACACACAGAAATAATACCCAGAATTTTTTTGCCACCTCTTAACCTCCTTCCCTCTTATCGACTCCTATTTTACCATAATTGCCGCTTGTTGGCTCCATTTTAAATATTATTTTCACAAAGTCTTAAGCCATGAACAAAGGCAGAATTATAAAATTACGGGAACATAAAAAAAATCCAACTATAAAATTATTGGAATTTCGATGATATAACTATTTAATTTTATACCGTTAAATAGTCCGATTGTGCCCTGATTGTTAAACAATTAAGCTTCTGTACTTTGTGGGAACATATTTACAACATTTATCAGCCAAATTCAATAAAAAATCATCAGAATAGGGTTTTTTAGTGCTCAGTTCCGGTTCCATCACGTGCTTGGGTTCAAACTGCTGCAGGAAATATACTGGGGCTCCTATCCGACCAAGATAGGCAGCCATTTCCAACACATCTTCTTCATCAACATATCCCGGTACGACAGTAGTCCTGAACTCAGCTGCGATCGCTCCTTCTCTAACTGCATCGGTTACCAATTCCGCACTTTTTCTTATACAATCCGCATCCAAAAGTGTTTGAGCCAAATCCGGATATTTTTCAAACTGTGTTTTAAAATCCATGGCAATATAATCAACCAATTTATCTTTAATAAGCTGGGAGAGAACCCGAGGCAGGGTCCCATTGGTATCCAATTTTATCGGATAACCTAACTTCTTTATCTGGGATAGGAGACTTTTAAGTCCCGAATCAACACAAGGTTCTCCCCCAGAAACCACACATCCGTCAAGCCATTCTTTCTTGTCTATCAAGTGCTTTTCTACTTTCTCCCAGGAAACATCGGAGAGTTTTTCCACACCTGTAACCAAGTCTGCATTATGACAAAAACAACATCTTAAATTGCAACCGCCCAAGAAAAGAGTCGATACAATTTTCCCCTGCCAATCAAGCATGCTAACAGGGACTATTCCTTTTATACTTGCTGCTGGTAAAGACATTCGCTTATCTCGCTCTTAACCGGTACCTCGCCTAGCCAGGATCTTATCTGGGTACCGTCATTTTCCGTTAAAACTATTGAAGGTGTTGACAAAACTCCGTAAAATGCCGCTTCAGCTAGTCCGTCAACTTCATCAACGTTGTGATACTCGACGTCCGGTATATCAGCAATTGCTGCTTTGGCTGCCGGACACTTGGGACAATTCTCTCTCCAGAAAAGCTTCACTTTTGCCATTTCTTCCCTCCAAATTAGTTCTTATCCTGTCTTTCAGCTCTCCTGTCTTACCTTTATTCCAGGTTGGGACTTTAGAAAAATAGCCGACAATACGCGTAATTCCATAAACGTCATCGGACTCACAAAGAGGACATATTTCCTGAAGCCCTCTTGACGTCCTGCGACAATCATTACATACCGTAAATTCAGGACTAAACGCCAGCTGCGCACAATGGGTATTATTAAAAGTTTTTACCACAAAGTTCTTTATTGATTCCGGTGACGGTTCATATTCTCCTAACCAAACATGAACTATACTCCCGGCTTCAATCAATGGATGGAAAAGGCTCTGTTTTTGGACACGTTCAATATAATCAAGCGGAGCATCAACCGATACATGTACTGAATTCGTATAGTAATACTCATCGCTATTTAAGCCGCCTTTTATTACTTTCTTTGTCTGATTGGGAAAATACTTCATGTCAAGCTTCGCCAACCGGTATCCGCTGGACTCAGCCGGTGATTCTTCCAAGACCATTTTGATGCCGTTGTCATTTGATATCTGCTTACACTTAATATTCATGTGTGAAATTACTTTTAGTCCAAACCGAAGAGCCTCATCCGATTCATGAAGCTGTTTTCCTATATGCATTTGAACCATCTCGTTCAGCCCCAGTAATCCCGTTAGATAAGTCAATCTATTCAAACGTAAATACGGCTCTCCATCCCGGCCGTTACTAAGAATCGCTAGCGGTCCTTCTTTACCTAGTTCCAGAAGACTTGCAATAAAGGCCTTCTTCTGCAGGTGGGCTTTGCCGATCAGCTCTAAGGCTCTATTTAACTCAGCAAACAACAACTCATCATTTCCTTGGGCTTTGTATGCTATTCTCGGTAAATTAACCGTTACATTCTGAAGTGCCGAAAAACGCATTCTTTCCGGTGTCTTCGTTTCTTCTAGATCCTCCTCGTTCAATTTCAATTTCAAGCGACAACAATTATGAGTCAGGACTCCATTAGCTAGGTGAAACTGGGGTTCTTCCACCATCTCAAAATCATAAACAAGCCCAAAATAATCCTCGGCTTCGATAGATACAATCGGTAAGTAGGCATAGTCTTTGTTTGCTCCGTTTTCCCACCATATGTTTTCTTCAGGCGAACTACCCGCTCTACTGGTATAACCGAGTTTTGAAAGCTCATTTATATCAAATGCGATTTCCTCTTTGCTTTTATTTCCCTGTTCTTCAGAGGTAGTAGAGATTATCGAGTTTATTCCCAGTGTTTTCATTACCACACGAATATCATCAGCAAATTCCCTCGAGCTAACGCAAAACTTATCAACCAGTTTTAGCCTATCTCTTAAACCGGTATATACCTCGAGAAAACTTCTTAAGAAACTCTTTCTAAAATTTTCATTTGCATTAAATATCTGTCCTTTGAGATGTTTTTCTTCTTTTGTATTACCTTCTAAAAATTGCTCTACAAGCCAAACCATAGAGCGGTTCGGACACTTTAAAATGATTTCCTCATTGCTCTCGTCCCTGCTAACCGTTGTATTATCAAAACCCGACATAAAACTTTCTAACCATTCGACATATTCAAAAGATTCAGGACGGAAGCAAAAACGAAGCTGCATATCTTCTACATACCCTGCTGCTGAAAATATTCCTAGGAATTGACCAAGGTCTGGATCTAATTTTACGATAGCCGGAACCAAAGCGTTCTCTTCCGCCCCGAAAACAATCTTTTCATTCTTATAGTTCAATCCCTCACCGACTACTATGCTAATGGGTATCCTATTAGCCTTAATATACCTATCCATCTCTAAATAGGGGAGATTATATTTTTTGCTAAGACGTTTTGGTTCATTTACTTGTTTTGCCACTCCCTTGATTTCTAGATCAATTCCTTGTGCAAAAGCTTCTTCAACTAGATCTACTTCAAATATTTCTCCATTTACATTAATTGACTTGGCCACCGGAACCAAATCTCCGACTACGAGTTCATCAGCCTCTTTAACTATAATCTCCCCTAAATTATTTTCCCAAACAAGCATAGGATGGTCCGGAGTCGCTTTCATGCAACTACCGTCTTTTAAGGTTAAGGAAAGCAATCTTTTGGTTTCCAGCCTGGAATAAATCTCTTTTACTTTCTTCGATTCTCCCACCGGCGTTGTTATACTAATATTTGATGCTTCTCTCCAGCCGATTTGCCTACCGCACAATTCCTCAATTGTGCCGTAAAACAGCTTCCCGTCCACATCGGCTAATATTTTTGTGCTCGGGTGGAGACACTGGCTTACCGTTACTTCATCGCCTCTATCAAAAACAAAATAAGTTATCCCTTGCTTACTGGCTACTTTGCTGGCTAGATCAAGAAATTCCTCGTGTCCTGGAGCTTCAAAAAAGTCTTTATTTACATGAAGAAGGGGCTTGGGAAAAACAAATGTTTTTGAGGTCGCGTCACCTTCAAGATATATCTCAAACATACCTTTGAGGAACATCTGGGCTTCTTTTTCATATTCCTTATAAGTCTTTCCGGTATATTCTCCGCCCGGCCCAATCGCTTGGGTGTCTTGAAAATGCCTCGGCACATTATAGTAAAGGTTAAAATCAGTAAATGTTACCTGCGATCCTCTTGCTCCTGCTAGTTGGTTAAATTCATATATGAGCATTTGTGCCAGTTGTTTGATCCGCTCATATGAAAGACCAACCAGGTAAGGAGCAAAAAATACATTCACCGCTTCCCATCCTACCGCTCCGGCATAGTGGGACTGTAGGCTCGACGCCATTTTTACCATATGCCCAATTAGCACTTCCGGATGTTTTGCCGGTTTAGAAGTGCTTGTGATATTAGGTAAGGCAAGACCATATTTCTTAATGTATTCCAGGGAATGCCCGCCACAGTACGGCCTTACTATGAATCCAAGATCATGCAGATGAATATCCCCTATTAAATGCGCAAGCGCCACATCTTCACTAAATACTTTCCTAAGCGCAAATTCCTTTAGTATGGCTTCGGCAATTGTTAGGTTTATTGATTCCGGATTGTGGGTTGTATTACTGTTTTCTTTGTTTGCATTAAGGATTATTTGTTCCAGGTCATACATGGGTAAACCCAGTGATGTATGCTTCTTGTGTATTATGCTTAGTCCCCTGTCCAAAAGCTCTATATCAATAAGCTCACGGATCATGCTGGTCGTTATTTCTCCGAAACCGCTTTCATAAATCTTTCTTTCCACGGTATCAGCAATTTGATGCGCTAATTCACTACTTGCACCGGTTTCTTTAATAAGCGAGTCAGCAATTTTTGTCTTGTCCCAAATATTGATTTCCGACTTCGAAGATGTGCTTACCAAAAGTGCAATGTCAGTTGCATTGTTTGTTTCATGACGTCTTTTAATTACATTAATAGTACGACGATTCATCGAAGCTTCCTCCTTGGGTACACAATATGTTGGATTTCCTATTTCAGCTCATACCACATGTTGAATACTACTACAGTTGTCCATACGCATCAACCCTCTTTCCAAAGTTTTTTAATATTTTATTTAATCCCTTTCACCAGGGACTTAACAACACAAGCGAACAGGTGTTTGCTACAATATATTGTAATTGTTTCTTTTTGTCAACAATATAGTGTTATACCACTTAAAACATGGTTTCTCCTTATCTTATCTCCCCCTCAGAATATCTTTATAAATTCATTACAAATTGCGAACTGATGTTTGCATACATAAACTCTCTATGCTATACTCTGCGAAGTAAAAAAACTTAAACAAGGGAGGGCCTGTGATCGCTAAACGTATTACTAAAAGACAGCAGCAGATTTACGATTTTATACTTAGTGAAATTCAAAAAAAGGGTTATCCCCCATCAGTAAGAGAAATAGGAAAAGCTTTTGATCTGTCTTCCAGCTCAACAGTTCACAGCCACCTGTCCGCCTTAGAGCAAAAAGGTTTGATAAGAAGAGATCCCGGAAAACCTCGAGCCCTGGAAGTTCTTAACTACAGGGAAACCGATACCGCCGTTTCACCGACAAAAATGCGAAATGTCCCTCTTGTAGGAAGAATTGCCGCGGGGTCCCCCCTTCTTGCCCAGGAGAACATAGAAGATACACTTGTAATTCCAGCTGAATTGGCTGATGACAATACATTTATCCTGACTGTAAAAGGCGACAGCATGATTGAAGCCGGAATATTTGACGAAGACTATCTCGTTGTGCGCCATCAAAACACCGCTGACAACGGCGATATTGTCGTGGCTTTACTTGGTGAAGAAGCAACTGTTAAGCGGTTTTTTAAAGAGGATGGCCGGGTCAGACTTCAACCAGAAAATAGAACCATGGAGCCAATAATAACCAAAGAGATAACTATTTTAGGAAAAGCTATTGCCCTTCTCAGGAGCCTATAATTTATATTAACTAATGTCTTTTGTTGCCTTAACGGCTAATGCCTTGAATTCATCCAAATGAGTTTGAGGAATTTCAGCTATGATTTTTGTCCCTTGGGGCGAGTGCTCTTCGGAAATAACTTTTCCAAGTCTATGTATCTTCTCTACCAAGTCTCCTCTGGTATAGGATATCTCCAGTTCAACCCTGGTCATGGATTTAGTGGTAATAGCATCAATCTTGTTCACTAATTCATCTATTCCCAATCCTTGAATGGCTGATATGAAAATACCATCTTGATAGCGTTTTTTTAAACGATCAACTTGCTCTTCAGATACTTCATCTATTTTATTAAATACGCTCAACCTCGGCTTCTCAGCTGCTCCAATTTCTTCAAGCACAATTTCAACAGCTTCTGTTTGTTCTTTTATTTGGGGATGACTCGCATCAATAACGTGCAGCAATAAATCAGCTTCTCTTACTTCATCCAGGGTTGACCTAAAAGAAGCAACCAGTTGATGCGGTAGCTTTTTGATAAATCCCACGGTATCGGAAACAACCACCTGTTGATGACTTGGGAGTTCCAACTTTCTGGTTGTGGAATCCAGAGTGGCGAAAAGTTGATCTTCAACAAATACATGAGCATCGGTCAGACTATTCAAAAGAGTTGATTTACCGGCATTTGTGTAACCGACTAAGGAAATACTAAATACTGCTGCCTTCTTTCTCTTCTTTCGCTGTACCTTTCTGTTTTGCCGGACATGATTAAGTTCACTTCGCAAGTGTTGAATTCTCTTTCGGATGTGCCTTCTGTCTACTTCCAGCTTTTGCTCACCCGGTCCGCGACGTGTTCCTATTCCTCCGCCCATACGGGAAAGTTCAACACCTTTCCCGATAATGCGGGGTAGTAGATAATTAAGCTGTGCTAGTTCTACCTGGAGCTTACCTTCTTTCGAATGTGCGTGCTGTGCGAAGATATCCAAAATCAATGCGGTTCTGTCTATGACCCTTTGGTCAATAATATCTTCCAGGTTATATTGTTGAGACGGAGTGAGCTCGGAATCAAAAATAATTAATCCGATATTTTGCTGTTTTGCTAAATCTTTAATTTCTTTGGCTTTTCCGGGACCAATAAAGGTACGAGTATGCGGTTTTTCTCTAGTTTGAATAATTTTAGCAGCAACTTCTCCGCCCGCCGTTATCAGTAGCTGCTCAAGTTCTTTGAGGGATTCTTCAATACTCTCAAGAGTGAATTCAGGCAAATGAACGCTTACCAGTATAGCTTGCTCTTTCTCGCCCGTTCTTATCTCTTCGATCTAAAATCCACCTCTTTTAGATACTTATACCCCATATTATTTCTTATCATTGCCGTAACTTATAATGATTCTCTTATCCTATCCAATGCTTCCCGGAGGCGATTATCTTTAACCGATAAAGAAATCCTTATGTATCCCTCTCCGCTTGGACCATACGCATTTCCCGGAGATACCACCACCCCGGCCTCTTCAAGAATATGAGTTGCAAATTTTGATGATGAATATCCGTCAGGCACCGGAGCCCATATATAAATCGTCGCCATCGGCTTCTTCGCCATGATGCCGATCTCCGCAAGAGCGTCTATTACCATATCCCTGCGCCGGGAATATATCTTGCACATTTCTTCAATGCAATCCTGAGGACCATTAAGTGCCTCGATTCCCGCGTATTGAATCGGATTAAATATACCGGAGTCAATGTTTGTTTTTACTCTCCCCAGCGCGTCTATTACTTCACTATTACCTGCCGCCCACCCGATTCTCCACCCGGTCATATTGTATGTTTTGGATAAAGAATTGAACTCTATTCCCACTTCCTTTGCTCCGGGTATTTGTAGAAAGCTTGGGGCAATATATCCGTTAAATGTTATTTCCGAATAGGCATTATCAAAGCAGATGGCCATATTATTTTTCCCGGCAAAATCCACGCAATCCTTAATAAAATCTTCGGGAGCAATAGCGCCGGTAGGATTATTCGGATAATTTAAAAACATTATTTGTGCTTTTCTTGCTATATCATCTGGTATCTTACCAATATCCGGCAAAAAATCATTCTCTTTCAAAAGAGGCATAAAATAGGGCCGTCCTTCCGTTAGGATTGTTCCGGCATCATATACGGGATAGGCAGGATCAGGAATAAGCGAGTAAGAACCACTATCAAGCAGGGCAACCGAAATATGTGCTATACCTTCTTTTGAACCTATCAATGGAAGTATTTCTTTGTTAGGATCAAGCTTTATACCAAAACGCCTATTATACCAACCTGCAACCGCTTCTCTGAACTGAGTGAGTCCATAATAAGAAGGATACTGATGATTAGCCGGTTCCTTTATAGCCTCAAGTAGCCTATTAATAATATGAGGGGGTGTCGGCTCAACCGGATCACCGATCCCAAGACTAATAACATCAATATCGGCGTTTTTCTTTTCTTCAATCTTTTTGTCAATCTGCGCAAACAAATACGGAGGCAGATGCTTGATCCGCTCAGCTTGAAACATTTAACATCACCCTTGTTAGTCAATAAAGTTTTCTAAATTCACTTCGCCCCTGAACACTTCTTCGGATGTTCCCGTCATATAGATAAGATCATCATCAGCCCATTCAATATCCAGGATTCCCCCAGGCAGACATACTCTCACTTTTCTGGAAGTAAGTTTATTGCGAACCCCGGCCAGGACTGCCGCACATGCACCGGTTCCGCAAGCCAATGTCTCTCCCGCTCCTCTTTCCCATACTCTTAGCCGGATCTCTTCGGGGCTATCCACTTTTACAAATTCAACATTTACCCGATTAGGAAAGATCGGATTATTTTCAATCTTGCGGCCCAATTTCTCAACCGGATACACATCTACATTGTCCACAAAGACCACACAGTGAGGATTTCCAACGGACAAACAGGTTGCTTTAATCTTGTTCTCTTCTATTTCCAGCTCTTCATCAACAAATTCATACTCATCCACATCCATGGGAATCTCGGAAGTCTTAAATGTTGGGCGACCCATATTTACTTTAGTCGCTTTAAGTTTTTCTTCTTGAAAAATCAGAAATGCTTCCCTTATACCGCCCATTGTTTCAATTTTTATTTCACGTGAAGAAGCCAGACCGTGATTATATAGATACGTAGCAAAACACCTGATTCCGTTTCCGCACATCTCTGCTTTGGAGCCATCCGGATTAAAGAAAAGCATGTAGAAATCAGCTTGATTTGAAGGACGGACCACCATTAATCCGTCCGCTCCTATGCCAAAATGACGATCACAAAGCTTTTCTACCGTTTTGGGTTTGAATTCAAACCTCTCTTCAATATCCTCTATAATAATGAAATCATTCCCGATCGCTTGCGACTTAATAAAGTTTGTTCTCATCGTTATTCAAAACTCCCAATATTTTATCTGCACTCAAAATTTTTTAGCCTTAAGATGCCGGATAGTTATATCTTCGATCTCATCTTCCGGTTTGTCACTTAAATCTATCCAAAAGATCCTGGGATCCGCTTTCAACCAGGTTATTTGACGTTTTGCGAATCGACGGGTATCCCGTTTTATCAGATTTATACAATCAGCCAAAGATATCTTATCGTCTAAATAATTCAGAACCTGCTGATAGCCGAGAGCCTGCTTTGAGGTTAAGGTTTTTCCATATCCCCCCTCAACCAATTTCTTGGTTTCTTCAATAAGACCGTCAGCAATCATCCTATCAACTCGTCCGTCAATTTTAGCATAAAGCTCACTTCTAGGTAAGATAAAAGCAATGATCTCTGAGTTATAAATAGACTTCCTTTGGTCCCATTTCCTCTGAAAATCGGAAAATGGATGGCCGGTTGATTCTATTACTTCAAGAGCGCGAATTATCCGCTTACTGTTATGCGGATGTATATTTCCAGCTGATTTTGGATCAAGTTCTTTAAGTTTCCCGTGTAATCTTAGTGAACCAACTCTTTTTAGCTCCACTTCCCACTTTTTTCGGATCCTTGATTCCAAAGTACCTTTTGGAAAATCCAGTTCATCAATAGCGGCACGAATGTATAACCCCGAACCTCCCACTAATATGGGTAGCTTTTTACAGTCTGAAATACCTTCAATTGCCTTCCTCGCCACATCTTGATATGTGGCAACACTAAAATCTTCATCCGGATCGATAATATCAATCAAGTGATGGGGTACACTTTGCCGGTCTTTTTTATCAGGTTTTGCTGTTCCGATATCCATGCCCTTATAAACCTGCATGGAATCTGCAGAGACTATCTCTCCATTAAGTTTCTTACTCAGACCTAAAGCTATTCTACTTTTTCCAATAGCTGTAGGTCCGGTTATAACAAGTACTTTTAATTTTTTCATTTTATTTGTTGATTTTATTTAACGATAGCGGGTTACCTTAAAACGATAGAGTAAGACCTGCTCACCCGGAGTTATTCCAGCTTTCTGTTTGGCAATTGATATCTGATCCTCAACACTATCAACTCCATCAATATCGGGTAGCAGTAGACCTTTCCGAAAACCTGATTCCACAATAACACCGTAAGTCTTCGGATCAAGATGCGACTGATCAGGAATCTCTTCCGGTTTGTCCAAAATATCAACCGAATATACCAGATCGGCAAACTCACTAGCTTGGACAGGTGGGAACCGCGGATCTTTTGTAGCTGCATTGATGGCATTTCTTATTATTTCCTCGGCAATACTTGGCTGTGTTGGTGCTGTCGTGCCAATACATCCTCTCAGTGCAGAACCCTTTTTTAAACTGACAAAAACCGCTCCCTGTTTTTTTTTCATAAAATCCGGCAGATCATTGACGGCACTTATTGTATCACCATCTCTTACATATGCTTCCACTGCCTCTCTTGCTAACTTGACCGGCTCACTCTCTTCCAATATGCATTTTTCCTTTCGTGTTTTAATTGTTTTTGAGATCTTATCAACCAATTCCTTTTCATTATCTCTCTTAACCGGCTTTGCATATGCAACCATATATCCGACACCAAAAGGCCCCTCATAAGAAAGAATCTTGGTGTCAATGTCAAAACCATTCAACATACCGGCCATTACCAGTATAGATCTAAATCCGCACTCCCCCGCTTCGTTTATCAGAGACTTGTTTATATCAAATAATTTACTGAAATCGCCTTGTTCCAAAATTTCCTTAATCTTATAATCAAAATCTTTTCCTCTTTTACTATATCCTGCCGGAGCATCAGGCGTTAATCTATGCGACAGATCTCCGCTGGCTATCAGGGCAATATCTCTATCCAATCCATCTACTGCCTTTTGAATTGCCAATCCAAAAAGATAATGCTTAAAGAAGCTTAATTCGGAGATAGAAATAGATACTATTGGTCCTTCCCATACATCCTTTAAATAATAAAGCGGCACTAGAATCCCGTGATCCAGTTGATCGGAATATCCCATTTTCACCAGCTGTTCTCCGAACTCAAAACCGGGAATATCTAATTTCGATGCCTCATTTATTATCAGCTCTGCTAGTTCTATATCATTTGTCTCATCAAACGAAACTTGCCCCGCCCCGAACTGCGCAAAAGAGCCACTCAGATTCTTTCTGGTTTTTATAGCAAATACATCGGAAAAAGCTGGGCTATGTGGAGATATGAAAATCAATGTTTTGGGCGATAAATTCTCTACTTCTAACGCAAGCCGCTTCATGCTTTTTATTGTCGCTATCGCTTCGTTAGCCCGTTGTCTTCCTATTTCAGGTACAATAATAGGAGGATGAGGCACTAAACAAGCAATTTTAATCCCCATAGCTCGCATCCCCAATTCACGTTTCACCTACACCAACTTACCCAGCAGGCTTTTCTTTGATGCCCTGCTTATTTCCACTTCCAAGAAACAACCTAGCATCTCGGGAGCAGAAGCAAAATTTACGACCTTATTAGTTCTTGTTCGCCCGAATAATTTATTGTTATCTTTTTTGGATATTCCTTCGGCAAAAATCTCAAATCTCCTACCAACTAATTTTTTATTCTCCTCCCAAGATATTTGGTCCTGAAGAGCAACTAGGCGCTGAAATCGATCCGCTTTTTCTTCCTTAGGCACCTGATTTGCCAGATCAGCTGCAGGAGTACCTTTTCTGGGAGAATATATAAACATAAATGACTGATCAAACCGTACTGTTTTTATCACATCGAGTGTTTCTTTGAAATCAGCTTCTGTTTCTCCGGGAAATCCCACCATAATATCCGTTGTTATACTGCAATTGGGAATCTTACTTTTAATTCTTTCAATTATTTCGATGTACTGGGACTTGCTATACCCTCTGTTCATTAACTTCAAAATCTTACTTGAACCTGCTTGCAGTGGTAGATGAATATGTTCGCATGCCGAATTACAATCAGATACTGCGCGTATTATCTCATTATTCAGATCTTTAGGATGTGACGTTGTAAAACGGATTCTCTTCAGTCTTTCAATCCCATCCAATTCTTCTAAAAGAGTCCCGAATCTACTTTCACCGTAAAGATCATGCCCATATGAATTCACATTCTGACCCAATAAGGTTATTTCTCTAGCCCCTTGAAGGACAAATCTATTGGCCTCTTTTATTACTTCCTCCATCGGTACACTTATTTCCCTGCCTCTCACATAGGGAACAACACAATATGAACAATAGTTATTGCATCCGATGCTAACCGGAAGCCAGGCAAACAGTTTTGATTCTCTTTCTGTGGGAAGTTTGGTCGGCAAGATTTCGGTTGATTCATGAATCTCGCATATTTGATTTTTATTTATACGAACCCTGTCAATTAAAACCGGTAAGCGATGGACATTATGCGTTCCGAAGACCAGATCTATGTGGGGAAGCAATAAAAATAACTTATCTTTATAATTCTGTGCCAAGCAGCCTCCGACTGCAATTACTAAATCCTTTCTTTTCTTCTTCAAAGGTTTTAATGAATTGACGTTTCCAAAAAGTCTTTCTTCTGCATGTTGCCTGACGCAACATGTATTAAATATCACGATCTCAGCTTTTTCCGGATTATCAACTTTTTCATAACCTTTGTTGATCAATAATCCGGTAATTCGCTCAGAATCATGTTTATTCATTTGGCAGCCAAATGTTCTTACAAAGAATCTCGACATTTTGTAATCCTTTTTTTCACAGCTACAGAAGTATATTAGCATATTGGGATCATTTAGATCGTGGCTATTATCTCTCGAAGACAAACTAGATATTCAAATCTAAGATATCCTTATTTTCTTAATTTCATCTAAAAAGTGATCAGGTACATTAATTGCGCCGATTTTCCGGCCCCGCTTGCTTCTTTTTAAACCGTGGTAATCCGATCCACCGGTGGGAGTAAGATTATACCTCTTGGCCAGTTTAAGGTAGTATTCCGACTGTTCTTCCGTGTGTTCCCCGTGCATTACTTCAATACCTTTAATACCATAATCAATAAACCGCGGGATGTACTCATCTACTTCCGAAAGTCCCGGATGTGCCAAAACAGCAATTCCGCCAGTATTTATTATAATCTCTATTACTTTTTTTGGAGAGAAGTAATACTTCTCAACAAAACACGGACCTTCTCTTCCGATATATTTTTCAAAAGCTTCCTCGATAGAATCAATATAGCCTCTGTTTACCATTACCTTTGCCACATGTGCCCTACTTATCGAACCATTCCTTGCTTCCCCTAAAACTTCCTCAAAAGGTATCTTTATATTATTTTGTTGTAAAAGCTCCACCATCTTTGAAGCTCTCTCGGTTCTATATTTTCTAAGTTCAGCAAGCTGACGACAAAAATCTTTATTTTTATGATCTATGTAATACCCCAAAAAATGAATATCCCGGCAATCAAGTCCTGAACTTAACTCAACTGCCGGTATAATTTCAATTCCCTTTAATTTTCCTTCTTCTAAAGCAATCTCAATCCCCTCTACGCTATCATGATCGGTGATAGCAATTGCTCGAAGATCTAAACTAACTGCCTTTTCAACCAGCTCTTTTGGGGTGAGAACTCCATCAGATGCCGTACTGTGGAGGTGAAGATCAATCGCCATTTTATTTGTGCCCCTCTGCCCTTACTATCCTAATAAAGTTAACCTTTGGTTCAGCCTTAACGAGATTCAACTAGAAGCTTAATCGCAGTGCGCTCTTCTCCATTAATTTGAATATCTGTAAAAGCAGGTACACAAATAAGGTCAAATCCGCTTGGAGCAACAAATCCTCGAGCTATCGCAATGGCCTTAACGGCCTGGTTGAGGGCACCAGCACCAATTACCTGAATCTCAGCTCCCCCTTTCTCGCGTAAAACTCCTGCTAAGGCTCCTGCAACAGAATTTGGATTTGATTTTGATGAAACCTTTAGTACTTCCATGCTTTCCCTCCTTGGAAATCAGTGCTATATATTAATTCGCTTCAACTAGTTCATATCCTGCAATGTTTTTGATTATAAGATCAACTACTGCAGTGATCATCTCGATTAAATCTAATAGTTATATTGATTTGATTCTTCTGTTTCGTAACTTTAGGTTCACCCTGAATCTTTATAAAATATTTTCGTTCTATTTCTCGGAATTTCTCACCTATTTCTTTAGATAAATCCTCAAGTTCTTCTTTTGGTATATACTTGGTTACATTCGTATCCTGACCATAAATATCCTTCTCAGATATTTGTTCCCTTTTTTGATCAATATAATAGTTTTCAATACTCTTTATGGGCTCGATCTTACAACTCAATATCCGCCATGCATTACGTTCCGATACTTCCAGACCAAAGTAATCTTTCGCATTTAGTACCAGCTTTTGTGCATCTTTTATTGAATAAAGATATCTAAATATTTCCGTATCTTCGTTTTTAAAAACGGCACTATTTGTCTCACCCGTTATATTGTTAATTTTACTATTTGTCATCATATATAGTACCGCTAATATCTGCGATGGTGAACCAAAATATATCTTGATTTGTGGATGACTTATGGAGAATTCCAATAATAGCCGGGGAACGTTATGCGGTCCTCTGTTAATTACCGGTATTCCCTTTCTTATTTTTATGCTAGGGAAACTCGATTGATCTTTCCTTTCCGGTAATTTATTAGTATCAGCAATTATCTGTAGTGTTGTTCCCCTTTTCGGCTGTGAATAAACGATTTTTGCATCATCAACAACAGACTTTATTGAGTAAAGCGCCATTCCTCGTCCGTGAATTCCAAACTCATCAAACACAACGGAATCAAGCTTTGAGGTAACCCGCGACTCAAATATTTTCTGATGCATAGTATGTGGAATTCCACACCCATCATCAATTACAGTAATGTACCTTTTGTTTTTATCCTTTTTGTGAAAAGCAATAAATACACTTTCTGCTCCGGCTTCACGAGAATTTCGCAGTAGCTCGGCCACAACATCCTCTACCATTCTAATATCATGTTTTGCCTGGCGTCTTTCAGCTTCCGCAATATCAAGGCGAACATAACCGTGCCCTAGATCTTCCTCTACTCTTTTATAGCTAATTCCTGACAAATTTGAAACAAATGTCAGGAGATTATCAGAGTTATTTTGTAACATCCAATAATCTCCTTTCTTTTAAGCATAATTATTCTTCAACTCTTACGATATAAATAGTGCTATTCCTATTTAAACCATTAATTACCTTGCATATTCCACTGCTCGATTTTCTCTAATAACCGTTACTTTAATTTGTCCCGGATATTCTAATTCTTCCTCAATCTGTTTAGCTATGTCCCTGGCCAGAATAATTGCTTCATCATCATCTATGTCTTGGGGTCGTACCATTATCCTTATCTCTCGTCCTGCCTGCATTGCGTACGACTTTTCAACTCCCTTATGGGACTCAGCAATATTTTCCAGATTTTCCAATCTTTTAATGTAACTTTCCAGTGTTTCTCTTCTTGCGCCCGGTCTTGATGCAGATACCGCGTCCGCTGCCTGAACTAGAACCGCTTCTACTGTTTGAGGTTCAATATCTCCATGATGAGACTCAATTGCCTTACAAACTTCCTGTCCTTCTTTCAATCTCTTGGCAAGTTCCGCTCCTATTACAGCATGAGGTCCTTCTACTTCATGATCTATTGCTTTCCCTATATCATGCAGCAATCCTGCTCTTCTTGCTAGTTTAACATCTGCACCGAGTTCAGCTGCCATTATTCCTGAAAGATGACTTACCTCAAGCGAGTGCTTTAATACATTCTGTCCGTAACTTGAGCGAAATTTTAGCCTTCCTAAAACTCTAATAAGCTCCGTATGTAATTTTCTTACATCCGTATCAAATGTCGCTTGTTCGCCTGCCTCTCTTATCTCAGCCTCTACTTCTTCTTTAGACTTATTAAACATTTCCTCAATATGCGCCGGGTGTATTCGACCATCAGAAATAAGTTTTTCCAGAGTTAATTTAGCGATTTCTCTTCTTACAGGATCAAAACTTGATAATATTACCGCTTCAGGTGTATCATCTATTATTAAATTTATCCCTGTAAGTGTCTCAAATGCCCTAATATTTCTTCCCTCACGCCCTATTATTCTTCCTTTCATCTCATCGCTTGGCAACGGTACAACCGACACAGTAGTTTCTGCCACATGGTCAGCGGCACACCTTTGTATTGCCAAAGATACAATATTTTTGGCTCTCTTATCTCCTTCTTCCCGCGCTTTTTCTTCAATTTCCCTCACCAGGGCCGCTGCTTCATGTTTTACTTCGTCCTCAATCCTCCGTAGAAGCAGATTACGAGCGTCTTCGGCTGACAATCCGGCAACTTTTTGCAGCATTTCCTTTTGTTCTGAATATATTTTGTCCAAGGCTGCTTCTTTTCTTTTCATTACCGTTTCTTTTTCGTTAATCATTTTTTCTTTCTTATCTATTGCCTGTGTCTTGCCCTCAATGAATTCCTCTCTCTTTGTCAGTCTTCTTTCAAGTCTCTTAATCTCTTCCCTTCGCTCCCTGTTCTCCTGATCAGCCTGGGTCCTCATTGAATGAATTTCATCCTTTGCCTCAAGGACTGCTTCACGTTTTGCTGTTTCAGCTTCCTTTTTTGCTTCTGCCAGTACTTTTCTTGCCGCTTCTTCAGCTGAGATAATTCTCGCTTCTCCGACATATTTTCTTACAAAAAATCCGCTAACGATGCCTACTATTACCGCACCTATAACCAATGCAATTATTAAAATATTAATCTTAGACCCTCCTTTCAATACACTAAATGGCTTATTTAGCCATATCCATAATTCCGTCTTATTTAATACTCATTATTACTCTGATTAAGCTTTTTTGATTTGCATATAGTTGCCACTGGCAAAGCTTATTTCTATATCCTACAATCAAAAAACCGAGCCAAAGCTCGGCAAATAATAACTCTCCCGCAGCAAAATATGCACTTTTTCCGCAGTTTCCTAAACACTTTTTTTGTTTTTCATTCTATCTATATAAAACCGCGACTATCGAAATTATTATTCACCATTTAAATAGTATATCCATTGATATTTTATGTCAAGCATACCTCAATACATAAAACACTCATTCTACCTGCTATATATCGTATTCTATCAGTATCTACGCTATTCATAAATCTCATTATTTTCGCTCCATACTTTTCTGGCTACTTCCGAACTCATGGAACCACTAAAGCCTTTATTAATTAAATATTGATATATTCTTCGACTTTGTTTTCTTGCATTAACTTCTTTATTTCTTATACATCTTTTCCTGGCTAAGCTAATTGCCCGCTCTCTTTCATCATCTTCAGAGAAAGCGGACAATTCTCTATCAATTATTTCTTTGCTGATTCCTTTTGTAATTAATTCTTGACGAACTCTATTTTTACCAAGATTCTTTAATGTAAAGCGATCATGAATCCATGCCTTGGCAAATGCTATTTCGTCAAGATAGCCTTGCTCTTTTAGCTGGTAAATCGTCTCTTTAATTATATCCCCGGCATATCCGTATTTACCAAGGCGTTCTTCAATCTCCTTTTCGCTTCGGCTCCTTACTCCAAGAAGCTTCAAGCTATAGTTTAGGGCTCTTTTATTCTCTTCAGATCTGGTTATCATCTCGATCTCGTCAGTATTTATTTCCTGGCCCTTCTGTAATCCAAGAGAAACAGTAACCTCTAAGTTTAGATTCTTCCAAAACTCCCCATCAAGATATACTGATACCTTTTTAGGATATTTATCTTGCTTTCTTATTTCTGTTATAATTCGGCCTTGGCCTGGCATATTTTATTTCTGATCCCTCTTTTCCGGTTCAGCGCCTTCCCCATTTTTTACTGCTATTATTTCTGCCAGTTGTTCTCTTATTTTAGTGTCTATCTCTTTGGTTATTTCCAGATTTCCTTTTAGGTGTTCCTTAGCGCTTTCTCTTCCTTGTCCTAAGCGCTCTTCTCCAAATGTATACCAAGCGCCACTTTTCTGAATAATATTTTGCTCTACTCCAATATCTAAGATGTCACCTTCTTTAGAAATCCCCTCACCGTACATGATGTCGAACTCGCACTGCTTAAAAGGAGGTGCCATTTTATTTTTAACTACCTTTGCCCTCACGCGATTTCCGACTATATCCGTTCCTTTTTTTAGTGACTCTATTCTTCTTACATCAATCCGGACTGAAGAATAAAATTTTAAAGCTCTCCCCCCGGGCGTTGTCTCAGGTGAGCCGAACATAACTCCGATTTTCTCTCTTAGCTGGTTGATAAAAATTGTCGTTGTTCTTGATTTACTCACAGAACCGGCCAACTTTCTTAGTGCTTGAGACATTAACCGCGCCTGCAATCCCACATGAGCGTCACCCATTTCTCCTTCAATTTCGGCTCTTGGCACAAGTGCTGCCACGGAATCCACTACAACCACATCAATTGCTCCGCTTCTAACAAGCATTTCAGCAATTTCCAGTGCCTGTTCTCCGGTATCCGGTTGTGAAACCAGAAGATTATCCACATCTACCCCTAATCTCTTTGCATAAGACGGGTCTAGAGCATGCTCTGCATCAATAAAGGCAGCGATTCCTTCTTTCTTTTGCGCTTCTGCAATTACTTGGAGTGCTAACGTTGTTTTGCCCGATGCTTCCGGTCCATAAATCTCGACTATTCTACCCCTGGGAATTCCTCCAATCCCAAGCGCCACGTCAAGTGCTAAGGCTCCCGTTGGTATTATTTCTACGTCCATGCGCATAGGATGCTCTCCTAATCGCATCAGAGAACCTTTGCCATACTTCCGCTCAATTTGTTCCTTGGTTATATCAAGCACCTTGTCTTTATCCAATTTTTAGCCCCTTTCAATTTTCTGTGACTATTATTTCTTATCTAATCCAAAGAGAAATGGTACAACCAATCCATTATTCTAAAGCGAACAAATGTTCGTGTCAAGCCC
>ENA-OSEO01002866-OSEO01002866.1-sediment-metagenome-genome-assembly--contig:-NODE-2866-length-22466-cov-5.539908_pt1 | contig 22466 bp, 16 predicted proteins | sample MGYA00237883_ERZ534232 | MGnify/ENA metagenome assembly ERZ534232
GCGGTCACGTCGATGTACTTGCCATCGGGCGCGTCCGCCAGGCGATCCAGCACTTCAAGCTTGATCTTCGCCTTGTAGTCACCATAAAGTTCCAGCTCGCTTTCCTCCAAGCCCATCTCTTCTGCCACCTGGCGGATCGGTTTGAGCGTTGCCGCCTGGGCAATGTCAATATCCGCGGGCACGGGGGTTAATGGATTAAGTGGGGTAGGGACAAACTTTCGCCGTTCTGGGTGTTGGGTCATACTATTCTCCTTGGTTCATGGTCCTATGGTCACATCCTTTGGGATGCTGACCGAAGCTTCAAATTTGAGTTCTTCTAATATTCCGAGATAAATAATCGGGACTTGCACTGTCAATGAGCTGTTGGCACGAATATTCCCGCTCTGAGCAGAGCCACCCCCAACAATCTTACCAGACGCATCCGTTATCACCAGGTAAACCACCGCCCTGGGGATATCCGCGTTCAGGTTGTTGATGACGTTTACGCTGGCAGTCTCGCCGCCTTCATTCACCACCGGCATGCCGGCTTCAAGAGGGTCATACCCGAGCTGGAACTGGCCAAATTCTCCAGGCACGATGATCATATCCACCTGCCGCGCCACGCAATCCAGCGGTAAATCCAAAATCCCAGGCGAGAACACCATTTCCTGCTCAGGCCAGATCAGGTCAATGTAGCCTTGCTCCGCCAGGCAAACTTTGTCTGCCGCATCCGTAACCGTCAGCAGGTAATAGGTTTCTGTCAGTAAGCGGTCGGTCAGGTTTTTGAGCAGTGCCCCGCCGGAAACGTGCTGATAGTCATCAACGATAAAGTTCCACTGCCTGACTTCAATATTTTCCCACCAGGTTCCGCCCTCGAGTGAAGCAGACTGTGCGGTAATCCACGGGTAAATCTCCACCAGCGCGATCTCCTGGTCTGCTTCGATATTTGCCAGGACAGAAATGCCGGTGCGGTCTTTTTCGGGCACGAAATCAATCATGCTGCGCCCACCGCCGATGATCTTGCCGCTTGCGCTGTAAGCAATCGCGTTCAATTCGACTTTGGAGTAGGTATAGGGATCGGAATTATTGATCCAACCCGTCAGCCGGATACCTTCTTCCGCCTCAACCCAACTGGTAATTTTCACGAGCAAAGGCTGGGAATAGCGCAACTGACGGTCCTTCAGGCCTTCTTTTACGCGCACTTCCACGCTATCCGCTTGCAGCCCGGGAAGCAATTCAAAATCCTGGACCAAGCCGGTAGTCTCGCGGGGGAAGAGATAGCGCACGGTGCGCACTTCATGCGCGAGTCGGTTGCCGCTGGCATCCAGCGCCAGCACCTCCACCTGCACATCCCGCAGGATGGCGTCCGTGAGGGTGTTGAAGAGCTTGGCGATAATCTGCAGTTGGCTGCCAGTCTGGACGTATTCCAACTCCGTGATTCGGACCGGATTTGGGTTGACCAGGTCGGGTGTGGGGGTGGGATTGATCGGCTCCACCACCACCTGCGGCGTGCCATCCACGAAGATCACAGTGGGCTGAATGAGCGTAGCCGTGGGAGGTACAGGCGTGGCAGTCGGGTCGGCGTTTTTGCCCCCCCCAGAACATGCTGAGAGAAGCAACGCAAACAGCATCATGACAATCAAGCCAGAGTGAACATGTTTTTTCATCATTCTTAACCTCATGTATTATAAACGCTTCAGAACAAAAATATTGCGCTTGCGTAGATTAAGGATTTTCATGTGTCCAATAATCAGGAGGGCAGCGAAGCCACTTTTTACACTTTTTACACCATTTTTTGATAGCACCAAAACGCATTTTCAGTGTAAGAAATTGCTGGTTGGCAAAGCGCGGCGGCTGGGGCCGGGTTTTGCTCAATAAAATTTCGCGATTTGTTCTGCCCGGGAAAAGGAAACCCGCCAGGAAGAATGTATTTTTTTACCGGTGGTAAGGGCTGGTTTGGAACCAGCCCCTACCACTCTCAGGCTGCCTCATTACGGGGTTCCCTGCTCCCCTATTTGCACGATTTGCATCATTTGCACTGTTTTTTGATAGCGCTAAAACGCGAATTGGCTGCAAATGGATATCAATTGTTAAGGCGCGGCATTTCAGATCGGGTTTTAGTCGCATTAATAGCACGTTTGTTCTATTTTAGCAATGGGGAAAAATCATCTTTGAATCAATTCGCTGAGCGTGGGGCTTTATGCTAATCTTCGCCCCGTCATCGGAAGCTTAGCAAAGCGATCAACACACATGACACAAAAAACCGAAGATGCGCCTAATCGTAGATTGACGGCGGAGTGGCGAAGAGAACGCCATTCCGCCCTACTGGCTGATACCCAATCGTTCCTCCTACTCAATCTTGATCGTGCCGATCTCCACATTCCCCTGATAAAGGCTAAAGAATAAAGGCTAAAGAATGAAAACTCAATTAACGCTTGAAATGGGCAGATTCAAGCGCTGCTTGATAGGATTCTGGAGCCTTTTCCCCTACAATCTGGTCAGATCAAAAAGGAGTTTGAAATGTTAGTCACCAGGAAAATCAATGTCTTATCTTTCATCATCGGAAAGCCGCAAACTGCAAGTAAGGTAATTACCCGCAGCGCATCAAATGCTCAGAACCTTAACGACACAAATATCGAAGGGTTGGAAAAAAGGATCAACATCACAAAGAGTGAAGATTTATATAAGACCCAAGTCACCTCCAATTTGATGAAACCTTTCAGTCAACTGAACAGATAATTCATCCGCAGCCAATCAGCCGAGCCGAGGGAAGTACAGGAAAATGACCTCCCCAGGCTCACCTGAACTATAATTTTAGAAGAAGAGGTAACCATGTTTGACACAAAACTTATCGGCAAGAAAATCGCAGCGCTTCGCAAAGCCAAAGATATGACCCAGATGGAACTGGCGGATCAGATGTTCGTCAGCTATCAGGCGGTCAGCAACTGGGAGCGAGGCAACACCATGCCTGATATTTCCAAGCTTTTGGAACTATCACAAATCCTGGGCGTGGACGTGCAAGAACTGTTGGGCTCCGAAAAAGAGACCACCATCGTCAACAAGATCATCGATCAGGACGAAGACATCAATTTGGAAGAGGTCGCGGAAGTGGTCGAGCTGATGAAACCTTCGCAGGTCGAAGAAGCCGTCGAGAAAGCGTCTGGTGAGGAATATGAATTAGAGATCTTGATCGCGCTTGCGCCCCATCTGAACTCAAAACGCCTGGCTCAGATGCTTGACAAGACCCGGATCAAAGATCTGTCGCAGATCATCCCGCTGGCACCCTTCCTGGAAAGCTCCCAGTTGGCAAGTTTGATCGACCGCCAGCACGGCGTCACCGGCAGCTTTGATAAGCTGGTCGCGCTGGCGCCCTTCCTGGATGAAGATGACCTGGGGAGTTTTGCCGAAAGGATCTTCAATTCAGAAAGAGATTCCCACTTCCTGAAAGCGTTAGCACCCTTTATGAACGAAAAAAGCCTGGGGAAGATTGTCCGGTTGATGAACACCGAACAAAAGGAACGCTACCTGGTCGGTCTGGCACCGTTCATCGACGAAAAAGTTTTGACTGAAATCGCCAGGGATCTGATGAAAACCGGAAAGTTGAAGATCCTGAAACAACTGATGCCTTTTATTGATGAGGATGAAATCTAGACCCTGCTGAAGAGTGAACAACTCGTTAGCATAAATAAAAACTCACAGCCAAAAAAATATCCTGATGGTGACACGGATAATTCAGGTTGTGAGTGTTTATTTTTTAAGCTACATGAATGGTGAGGTAGCCAGGGCTTCCCCTGGGGGCTGCTTGCGTGCCGCAGGTAAGCTGGCTCCCGCCGTTGCCCTCACCTATTCGTACTTGAAGCGCCAGATACCCACCAAGAAAAAGACCAGCGCAAAGCCACCCAGCACCAGCATCTCCAACAGCACACCCTCAGGACCCTGCCCGCGCAGGGTGATATCCAGCATGCCCTGCATCGCCCAGGTAGTGGGCAGCACCCGCACCGCACTCTGGACTGCCTGCGGAAAAAGCTCGAGCGGATACCAGCAGCCCCCAAGCATGGCCATCACCATCCCCACCATCATGCTCAGTCCGCTAGCTTGCGATGCAGTCTTGACCAGGGTTCCGAGCATGGTGCCCAGAGCCGCAGCTGCCAGCGAGGAAGAGACCAGCATCATGGCAATCGCCAGGACGGAATTGCCCCAGTTGACGCCCAGCACAAACTTACCGAAAGCTACCAGGATGGTCATCTGCAGCAGGCCTGTAAGCACCATTCCGATGATTGTGCCGCCCAGGTAGACTGCCTTGCTGGTGGGACTGGTGAGCAGGCGCCGCAGCGTTCCGATTTGGCGTTCATACGCCAGCATGGCTGAAAGCCCGATGAGCGGGATAAACACCCAGGTGATCATCTGTCCGATGGAACTATTGGTGTTGGGGTCGTAATCAATCTGATCGGGCACTTCCGCTACCGTTGCCTGCACCCGGTCGGGCGCAGTTTGCAGTGCGGTTTGGGCTGCCGTGAGGGCTTGGGTAAACCAGGCGTTACGGTCTAGCTCATCCTCAAAACCAAACAATTCCTCAGCTTGTTCGGTGCTGAAGCTGGCGATTTGCACCGCGCTGCTCACCTCCCTCAGGGCAGTCTGCACACCCTGCTGCACCACGAGGGCGTTGGTGCTGCCAGGAAGCTGGCGCAGTTCAATGCTTTGCGGTCCTTTGGCAAGGTCGGCCCAATCCAAACCGGCTGGCAGCAGCAGCACGGCAGCCACATCGCGTTCATCCAGATCTTTCAGCGCTGCCTGCCTTTCCTTGAGCACAGGACGTACCGCCGTGGATGCGTTCAGGGCGTCGATCAGGCTGGCGGAAAGGCTGGTTTGGGCTTCATCGACCACATAGAAACCCACGCCGCTGTCTGTGGGTCCGCCGGTGCCCCCGCCGATAATGAAGCTGAAAAAGATGGGCAGGATGAGGAAAAATAGCCATTCAATCGGGGTGGAAAAACGGATGCGCAGGTCTTTCAAAACGATAGCAATCATTTTTTGCATGGTGAAGCCCTCACTTTCCCGCTAATCCACGCCGGCGCATCCAGATGGAAGCAGCAGCAAAAAGAATGATTCCCATCAGCACCAGCGCCAGGAGCGGCTCGCCAATACTACCCAGTGTTCCACCGCCCGCCAGGGTGGTGAAGCCCTGCAAGCCCCAGGCGTTGGGTGTGATCTTGTTGAGGATGGAAACCCACTCCGGGAGCAAGCTTATATCAAAGAAGCTGCCTCCCAACAAGCCAAAAACCAACATGATTATCGATCCGAAGTTGGCAACCTGCGCTGGGGTTTTGAAAAGGGAGGCAATAAACGAACCCCAACCGCTGGCTGCAAAGGCGGCCGCCAGAATCAGCAAAACAACGCCCAAAGGTTCTCCCCAATCCAGGCGGAAAAGCAGGCTGGTGCCGCCGATCAAGATGGCAAGTTGGGTGACGGCAGTCAGGAAAATGCCCAACACCTTGCCCCCCAGGATTTGTGCCGATGAAGTCGGGGTCTGCAGCATGCGCGGCAGAGTGCCCGTGCGGTTCTCCAGCAAAAGCGAGCTCCCGCCGTAAGTAACCGCAAACATCAGAAACATCAGTGCCATCCCGGGGGCAAAGTACATCAGCAGGTCAAACCGCACTGCCGCCCCACTGGCGGTGGTGCTCTCAAGCTGGATAGGCTGCGTTTGGGCGGATTGCTGCGCGAGCTGCGTGCCCAAAGCCTCCCCCAGTTGGGCCGTCAGCTCAGGGGTGAGTTTGCCGGTCTGGGCAAGCTGGCTCAGGGTAACTTCGGCGCCAATTCTGCCAACCTCCACCTGTGTCAGGAAGGAATCCAAGATGGAGCGCAGAATGCCAGCGTTGGTCGGTGCGTTGGAGTTGGCTATGAAATCAATCTGGATCAGTTCCCCGCTGGTGCTGCCGAGTTCATCCGGGATGATGGACGCACTGAAGCCTTGCGGGATAATGATGGCAGCCGAAGCCTCATCGGCTTCGACCAACTTGCGGGCTTCATCTGGCGCGGTGAGGAAAGTGGGGTCAACCAGGTCGGCAAGCTCTTCTGACTTGAAGACTGCCTCCAGCGCCTTGCCCAGTTCACCTTCATCCTGGTTGACGATCGCCACCGTGATGCTGTTGATCCCCGAGGTGGCATTTCCAGAAAAGCGCCCAGTGACCAAGCCCATGCCCAGGGTGATCAGGAAGGGCGCCAGCAGCATCAGGATCAGGGCTGTCGGGTCGCGAAAAATCAGTTTGAGATCTTTGAGAGCGATGATGAACAATTTTTGCATCGAATGCCTCTCAGTCGCGCAGGGCGCGCCCGGTCAGGTGCAGAAAGACCGCTTCGAGGTTTGGTTCGCGGATGTCCATTGAGAATATTTTTATCCCCATCGCTTCAGCAGTGTGGATTGCCGGGGCGATTAGCTCCTTGGCTGAGTGGGTTACGATGGAAATTTCATGATCGATCGCGTCAGCGCGGCGTACCCCATCGAGAGTCTGCAGGCGGTCCACCAGGGGCTGTGGGTCTTCGTTTTCGGCGATGTGCAGCACCAGCGTGTCGGTTTCATCCACCTGCCGGGTGAGTTCTTCCTGGGTGCCCAGGGCGATCAGTTTACCGTGGTCGATGATCCCGACCCGGTCGGAGAGTTCCTGGGCTTCTTCCATGTAGTGGGTGGTGTAGAGGATGGTCATGCCCTGCCGGTTGAGTTCCTTGACCGAGTCGAGGATAGCCCGGCGCGACTGCGGATCGATGCCCACTGTGGGCTCGTCCATGAAGAGCAGTTTGGGTTTGTGCAGCAGCCCGATGCCGATATTCACGCGCCTTTTCATCCCACCGGAATAGGTCTTGACGCGCTGTTTGGCTTTGTCTTGCATGCCGATCTGGTCAAGCACCTCGGCGATGCGGTCAGAGAGCGCATTGCCGCTCAATCCGTACATCTTGCCCCAGAACTGCAGATTCTCAAGGGCAGTCAGGTCTTCGTAGAGCGCCAGCTCCTGCGGCACCACCCCGATGCAGCGTTTGACCGCCATCGGGTCCTTAAGGACGGAATGACCGCAGACGCTGGCATACCCGCTGGTAGGGGCAAAGAGGGTAGAGATGACCGAGATAGTGGTGGTTTTGCCCGCGCCGTTAGGTCCTAGCAGGCTGAAGATTTCGCCTTCCTCTACGTTGAAAGAGATCCCATTGACAGCGGTAAAATCATCATACTTTTTGACCAGATCGCGCACTTCGAGTATCGCCGCCATAGTTACCTCGCTTTTTTTAGATGATGAAATTATACAGGAAACCAAACTGCACAAATGACAAAAAATCTGATTACGAAAGTTAGCATTTTTCACAAAAGAGGCTCAGAATTACAGGCGGTTGTCATCCTGAGCGCCAGCGAAGGATCTGATCTCTACTGATTAGGTTCTTCGCAAAAGAGGCTCAGAATGACGGGAATTATCGGGTCATCCCGATCGAAAAGTACGCGTTTTTCAACCTGATATTGTTGTTGATGGTGGGTTGGCTATAACGAGGCATAAACTGGTACATATCTTTTGACGCCAACCCACCCTACAATTTTTTCCGTCGCCAGCCGGGCTATCCTGAGAGGCTCCCGGGAGGGGGAACAAAAGGGGGTGGGTTTTGGTAAATGAGGCTCAAAAAAACAGGCGTTTGTCATCCTGACCGCCAGCGAAGGATCTGATCTTTACTGACTAGATTCTTCGCAAATGAGGCTAGAATGACAGCCATTGTCTTCATGCACTAACCAAGCCTCGCAATGGGACCAAGTATGGGGTCTGACCGCCAGGTCTACAGCAGGAAATCTACGGACTTCCCAACCCCCTACGAGGAGGGGGATGAAGGGGGTGGGTCTTTTCCTCGTGAACTTGCAAATGATAAGGTTCTCAACTGACTAGATTCTTCGCTAAAGAGGCTAGAATGACAGGCGTGTGTCATCCTGAGCGTGGGCGAAGGATATGATCTTTACTGATTAGATTCTTCGCAAATGAGGCTCAGAATGACAGAGAGAAGATAAGAGACCTTTACAGGCCTTTCATAGGGTCGAACCCACACAGTGTCACCACCGACGGATTTTAAGTCCGTTGCGTCTGCCTATTCCGCCACCGCCCCGTGTGTGCAGTATTTTACCATTATCTCAGCGTTTTCGAATCCGAAGTTCCTCTTTTTATTCCCATGCGGCAAGTGAATTTGGAAGCAACAAACCCACCCCCTCAATCCCCCTCCCTTCGCTTCGCTGGAGGGGGTAAAGCATTGACCACAAACGGATTTGCTCAAATTTCTAAATTCTGCGCTTCGCTGGAGGGGGTGAGTTAAGAGTTAGCCGACTGGATTGTTTGTGACCGGTTGATTTGTTGTAGGCTGGCTCGTTGCGCCCTATGGGTATGCGATTTTCAAGCCGGGAAGTCAATTGGCATTTTCATTACACATACCCACCCCCTCAATCCCCACTTCCCTTCCGCTGCGCTTACCCTACGTTTCACTGCGCACACAGGCCACGGATCTTCGACCCTCCGCCTCGTTTCACAGCTGGAGGGGGTCGAGCAAAACCGCATTCAGTCATAAAAGAGCTTCTGAATTATTCGCTCCGCTGAGGGGTGAAAACGACAGTATTGTTCAAAACCCTATAACTTTGCAAAATACATTTATAATGAAATGAATAATAGTTCAACAATTGAAGAGGTTCATATGAAGTTTATAACTTTTACTGTATCCTTCCTGATCATTCTGGTCTTCTTCTCATTCTTACTGGTTTATAGCAACGCAACAGCATTATCAACAAACCCTCAAACATTGGGGGGCGTTCTCTATGTAAGACCTGGCAGCAATGGGGGCTGCAGCTCCTGGACGGATGCCTGTGATTTGCAGACCGCTATTTATAATGCGGTTTCAAGTGACCAGATCTGGGTGGCAGCAGGCATTTACAAACCCACCACAACCAACGATCGGACGAAAACCTTTGAATTGTTGAGAGGCGTTGCCATCTACGGTGGTTTCCCAGCTTCTGGTGGGGAGTGGGCAGAACGGGATTGGGTTTCCAATCTCACCACATTGAGTGGAGATATAGCAGTACAAGACAGCACTGCTGACAACAGCTATCACGTGGTCACCGGCAGTGGAGTGGATGGAACAGCAATTCTGGATGGTTTCACCATTACTGGCGGCAATGCCAATGGCAGTGCACCGAATAATAATGGCGGCGGGATGGTTTACTCAGCCAGCAGTCCTACATTAAGAAATCTCACCTTAAGCTCTAACTCTGCAATTAATGGGGGTGGAATCTGGAACAGCGAAAGCAGTTCCCCGGCGCTTGACAATGTCACATTCTCTTCCAACTATGCTGATACTGGCGGTGGAATGCACAATGATGCAAGTAGTCCCACTTTGAACAATGTCACCTTTTCTAACAATACTGCCAGAATAAACGGTGGCGGGATATACAATCTTAATAGCAGCCCAGTACTGACCGATGTCACATTCTCCGGGAATAAAGCAGAAGGAACCAACCAAAGTACTGGCGGAGGGATGTACAACTCCGGCAGCAACCCCAGTCTGACTGATGTCACCTTCACCAACAATAGTGCTTATCTTTTTGCAGAGAACGGCGGTGGAGGAATGTTCAATTTTGAGAGCAACCCCACCCTGACAAACGTTACCTTCTCTGACAACTCTGCTTCCAGAGGCGCCGGAATGTCCAACAAAGCAAGCAGCCCAACTCTAATCGGCGGAGCATTTCTGGACAATTCTGCTTATATAGAGGGCGGTGGGATGTATAACGCCTCTGGCAGTGCGCCAACCTTGACAGGTATTGAGTTCTCGGGAAATAAAGTGTATGGATTCGCTTCAAGCAGCGGCGGCGGGATGTATAACATAAGCAGCAATCCCACCTTGACAAACGTTACCTTTTCCAACAACCTGGCAAGAATGACCACAAGTCAAAGTTACTGTAACGGCGGTGGAATGTTCAATGAGTCCAGTAATCCGACACTGACAGATGTCGATTTTGTAAATAATTCTGCTGGAAGAGGTGGTGGGTTGTACAACTCAGGCAGCAGCCCGATCTTGACCGATCTTACATTCACAGGTAATTCTGCTACTGGAACCGATTCTGTATATGGCGGTGGCGGAATGTACAACTCAGGCGGAAGCCCAATTCTGAACGCCATCCTTTTCGAGAGCAATACTGCAGTTAAATATGGAGGCGGGATGTACAACCACAACAGCAGCCCCATCCTGGAATACATTGAATTTTCTGGTAACTCAAGTGTTTCTGGTGGAGGAATGTACAACTCAGGTGGAAGCCCCACAATAAGTAACGTCATAATTGATGGCAACAATGCTGATTATGGCGGTGGGATGGCGAACGGTGAATGCAACGCTACCCTTATGAATGTTACTTTTTCTGATAATATTGGCAATGTACATGGCGGTGCAATCTATAACGCATGGAGCAGCCCTACCCTGACCAATGTGACTGTTTCCGGAAACACAGCTGCTTTTGGCGGGGGAATGTTCGGGGATACCGACAGTAGCCCCGTGTTAACGAATGTCACCTTCTTTGGTAACTCACTTAATGTTGATTATGGGGCAGGTGGTGGAATGTACAACCGTGGCACCAGCACTTCATTGACAAATGCCATCTTTTGGGGAAATACACCTGACCAGATCTCACCTGTCAATGTGACGATTAGTTACAGTGATATTCAAGATTGGACCTCCGGAGGCACCGGCAACATCAGCACCAACCCACTTTTGGGTCCTCTTGCTGACAATGGCGGTTTCGTTGATACTCATGCCCTTGGCACAGGCAGTCCGGCGATCGACACAGGCAGCCCCACGCTTTGCCCCGTTGTGGACGCGCGCGGTTACACGCGCCCTATTAATGGGGATAGCGTTCCTGGCGCGCGCTGTGATATGGGTGCTTTTGAATATGGATCTTCACCAGCGTCCTTCTCTCTCACTGTCAGTTTGGTCGGTGGTGGCACGGTTACCAAACTTCCGGATAAGCCGAGTTACGAATGGGGTGAGGTGGTTTATCTGACTGCCTCAGATGGACCTGATTGGATCTTTGACGGCTGGAGTGGCGATGCCAGCGGCATGACCAATCCTCTCAGGGTGACCATTTCTAAGAACACCAACATTACCGCAAGCTTCTGGCTGGATGCCTTGACATTAACCACCATGGTATCGCCGGCAGGATCTGGAGCCGTAACTCGCACTCCCGATCAACCCACATATCACACTGGTGACGAGGTAACACTAACAGCCGTGCCAAATCCCGGTTGGAGTTTCACCAGTTGGACAGGGGATGCCAATGGCAATACCAACCCGTTGATAGTGACAATGACTGCTAACAAGAGCATTACAGCTAACTTCACCCAAAATGAATATTCGCTGACGGTGTCAATCAATCCGCCAGACAGAGGGGTTGTAACCAAATCACCAAACAAGCCAATTTACTTTTACGGCGAGACTGTTATTTTGACGGCTATACCTAATCCAGGATGGCATTTTTCCAGCTGGAGTGGAAATGCCACAGGTGGAACCAATCCGTTGACCCTCATTATTGCAGGTAACGTAAGCATCACGGCCAACTTCTCGGATGTTTACTCTATTTATCTGCCAATGGTGATGAGGAATTAGAAGAAACTCGATATAGGGCGGGTGGGGGTCGAACCCACATAGTGTCACCACCGACGGATTTTAAGTCCGTTGCGTCTGCCTATTCCGCCACCGCCCCATATGTGCAGTATTTTACCATCATATTGGCTCTTTCAGTCCAACAGTTTTCCCCTGGAAAGAGTCATCTTCCACGCTCCGATCCACCTGATAAATATCAATACCGCATGGACTGTAGAGGTACCCCCCCGTGGTTACCTTGGGCAGACACAGGGGTCTGCCCCTACCGAAATACATGCAGATTTCCATGTTAGGACCACAATCCAAATGAAGCATTGGGAATGCCAAATTGAGAAACGGCCCCGTTTTTGGCGCGAGAGCTTATAATTGTTCCCCTATGGAACTGACTTTCGGCAACTGGCTGCTTTCCTTTCTGCCTATCCTGACCGTGATCGTCTTAATGCTCCTCTTCAAATGGGGAGCTTTGCGCGCCGGCGCCATGAGCTGGCTGGTGGCGTTAGCCGTCAGCCTGATCTTTTTTGGCGGAAGCTGGCTGATCCTTGCCTGGTCGCAGGTGAAAGCGCTGGTGCTGGCGGCAAATCTGCTTGTCCTCATTTGGGGCGCGCTGCTGCTCTATAGCCTTGCCAGTGAAGCAGGCAGCATCCGCGCCATCTCGCTCTTCATACCGCGCCTTTCCAACGACCGTTCCATTCAGCTCCTGCTGATTGCCTGGCTGCTCACTTCTTTTCTGCAGGGCATGGGCGGGTTTGGAGTGGCTGTGGCGGTGTGCGCGCCAATTTTGGTGGCTATGGGTTACAGCCCGATCCTCGCGATTGTGATGACCACCATCGGGCACGGCTGGGCGGTTTCTTTCGGCGGGATGGCATCCGCCTTTGAGTCGCTGATCGCGGTTACAGGAGTGCCCGGCTTGCTGATCGCCCCTTATGCCGCAGTCCTGTTCGCGCTCAGCTTCGTGCCAACCGGCGTTATCATCACCCTGCTCGGCACAGGATGGAAGGGGGTGCGCCACGCTTTCCCAGCCATCCTTGCTGTCAGCCTGACGATGGGCGCCTCGCTCTACGTTCTCAATATCAACGGTTTCTGGAGTCTCAGCACAATCGGACCTTCGCTGGTTGGCATCGGCACGCTCGTGCTCCTCACCTGCCTGCCAGGCTATCACGGTACAAAAGATGCCATCTCAAATGGCGGTCAGGAGCTGCATACAAGGGATCTCCTGGTGCATTTGACGCCCTACATTTTGCTCGTGGTGATCGGTTTTGCTGTCGCCCTGATCCGACCGCTCAACGCTTTCCTCAACCGGGTTTCAATCAGCCTCGCCTATCCCAAGATCGTATCCGGATTGGGCTTCGTTACCCCGGCAGAATCCAGCCCCATCCTCCACCCCTTCTCACACCCGGGCACGGTGCTGTTTGTGACTGTTTTGCTTTCATACCTTGTGTTGAAACGTGAAGGCATGCTCAACCACACCTCACCCCGCCGCATTCTAAGCCTCACTTCCCACAACTCGGTTGACGGAAGCCTGGGCATTGTGGTTATGGCAGGGGTTTCTACGATTATGACGCACGTGGGCATGACGAGCACTCTCGCAAGGGGGATAGCCGAGACGATCAACGCGGTGATTTACCCGGCAGTGGTGCCCTTTGTTGGGATGATTGGGGCTTTCCTGACCGGGACAAACAATAACAGCAATATCCTGTTTGGCGCGCTCCAGGCAGAGGCAGCTGCCCTGCTCAAGCTCAATGTGCCGCTGATCTTAGCAGCGCAACACGCAGGCGCCTCGATGGGGAGCGTGATGTCTCCCACAAAGTTGATTGTCAGCTGTATCACGGTCGGTCTCGGTGGGCAGGAAGGCAAGGTCTTGCGAAAGATGATTGGATATGGTCTAATCCCGATAAGCGTCGTGGCAATTGCGACTGGTATCTGGTCGTGGCTGCTCAGCGGTGGAGCTTGAAATGAGCCTGAGCAAAGAAACTAAGAAATTCCGCATCAACATGCTGATCCTGGTGATCGAGGCCTTACTGCCATTCTTGCTGCTCTTCGCGCTCCGAAATGATTACACATTACTCGGCCAGATCATCTCCGCGATCCTGGTCCTGGGTATTATTTACCTGGTGGTGTTCAAATGAAAATCAAAAGACAAACTTTTTTTCTCATTGCGGGTCTGCTTTTACTGGCTGCCAGCGGCTTTCTTTTCTCCCGGCGGGCTATTCCTGTCAGCTCGCAAAGCCAGGCTGTGGCCCTTTCCGACTGGATTTACAGGAGCGGCGGTAATCTGAACGTGATGGTGACCTATCCCGAAAAGCTGGAAACTGGTCGCAAGAATTTGATCACGGTGGCATACCAGGCGGATAAGGCGCTCGAGAGCGTTTTGGCAAATGGGGTCGTTTTCGACTTACAGCTCGATATGCTCAAGACCGTCATCCAGCCGCAGAAACGCATGTTGATCCCGGTGGAAAGCGGAAGAAAAACTTTCGTCTGGGAAGTGGAACCCTTCATCGCCGGTTTTTCTGAGGCAAGTATTTCAATGGCACTTGGCGATAAGACCCTGAGCGGCAATTATGCCATCACGACCCAGCAAAAAATCGATTTCAGCATGGAAATTGCCGAGTCGACTGCCGCCACCAGGGGTGAGTTAAGTGCCTGGGGTTTCATCTGCCTGGGTGGTGGGCTGTTGAGCCTGCTGGCTGCTTACCTGCTGAATAAGAAAAAGCCGCCTGTAAAAAAGCGAAAGTAACTGGAAATGGACCAACCCATGCGACGCCGTTCACTCCGCTCTGTTTTTTCAGACGCGCCACTGACAGCACTGGACCCCATCCCGCCAGTGATGATTACGGGAGTCACCAGTGACTCGCGCCGCGTTCGGAAGGGCTTCGCTTTTGTTGCCATCAAAGGTGAGAACAGCGATGGCTTCGATTACATCGCATCAGCCGTTGCCAACGGCGCTCGCGTTATCCTCAGCGATCGTCCCGCGCCAGAGGGGCTTCCCATTCCCTACCTTGGCCTGCAGGGAGACCTGCGCTTTGCCCTGGCGTACCTGGCGGCGAGTTTTCAGCGCTTTCCGGCGCGGAAACTGCGCATGATCGGCGTGACAGGCACCGACGGCAAAACCACCACCTCGATGCTGATCCATCACCTGCTCACCAAATCCGGCATTCCTGTTGGCATGATCAGCACCGTCAACGCGCTGATTGGGGACCAGTCGCTGGATACTGGCTTCCACGTGACCACGCCCGACTCGCCCGACATCCAGGCTTACCTGGCACAGATGGTGGCGGCCGGCATGACGCATTGCGTGCTCGAAACTACTTCGCACGGTCTGGCACAGGGGCGCGTGATCGCCTGCGATTACGACCTGGCGGTTGTGACCAACATCACCCACGAACACCTCGACTATCACGGTAATTACGAGAATTACCTCCAAACCAAGGGCAGGTTGCTCAGGATGCTCATGGAAACCCCGCGCAAACGGATTGGCAACCTTCGGTTGGCTGTGCTGAACAAAGATGATCGCTCCTACGATGCGCTCAAGCGCCTGTCGCCCCCCGGTTTCCTGACCTACAGCCGGATCAACCAAGCCCATTTTTGGGCGGATGAGATCACCAGCACCACCAGTGATCTGAGTTTCACCCTGCACACAGAAAAAAAGCAGTTACCGGTCCATTGCCCCATCGCCGGTTTTTACAACGTTTCCAACATCCTTGCCGCCCTCGCGGCAGTCACGTCGCTTGGAGTAGACCTTGAGCAAGCCGTGAAGGACCTTGAAAGTTTTGCGGGCATCCCCGGGCGCATGCAGCGCATCGAGCTTGGGCAGGACTTCACCGCCATTGTGGACTTTGCCCACACGCCAAACGCGCTCGAAAACGCCCTGGTTACCGCCCGCGCCATGACGAGCGGGTGTGTTATCGCGGTATACGGCTCAGCCGGCCTGCGCGACCGCGAGAAGCGCCGCATGATGCCCGCTGTCTCAATCCAGCTCGCCGATATCACCATCCTCACCGCGGAAGATCCGCGTACGGAGCCGCTTGAGGGCATCCTTGAAGAAATGGCTCAATCGGCGATCAAAGCCGGCGGCGTGGAAGGCGTGGATTTTTTCCGAATTGCGGACCGTGGAGATGCGCTGCGTAAAGCACTCAGCCTTGCCCAGCCTGGCGACCTGGTAATCGCCTGCGGGAAGGGGCACGAGCAATCGATGTGCTTTGGAACTGAAGAGTACCATTGGGATGACCGCACAGCCATGCGTGCCGCGCTTGCCGAACACCTGGGGATTGAGGACACGCAAATGCCCTGGCTGCCGACCAGTTCCACGCCAAAACCAGCTTAATGGATCCGGCTATTTTGGTTTGCGAGTGCGCAGGAACATTTCCCCCAGCGAACCGCCGTTGAAACCTCCAAAAACTGCCATCAGGCTGACCAGCGCAGAGAGCAATCCGCTCTTCCAGGTCATCAACCCGATCACGATCATCCCAGCCAGCCCGCCATAGACACCGTAGGTTAGACCGCGCTTGTCTTTTGCGACCATGGCAACCAGGAAAGCAACGGTCAGGGAACCGAGGAAAATGCCCAGCATCAAGGTCGTGTCCAGGCCGGTCACCAGATCCCCGTAGCGCGCCACCAGGCTGTCGACCAGGCTGAAGAAAAGCAGTGCCATGGCAACATTGCCAGCCATCGCCAGCATAAGGTAAGCGATCTTCGTCCCACGCAGGTCAAGTACTTTGCTCAGTTTCATGCGCTAATTCTATCAGGAACTTTTCGGAAGACAGGCTCTGACTCTGTCTTCCGGAGTCTTGTCCAAATCTCTTTTTCCGTAGCCGATCGGCTCGCAGCTTTAGGCTGTGTCCAGGAAGGCATTGCGCGTTTACAGCTCAACAAAGGGGGACCATCGCAAGCCCACTTTACTTGCCCAGCAGGTTACCGTATGGATTGACCGCATGCTAGCAGCTCTTGCACGGCAAAATAGCCTAAGAATCCTGTATTTACAATGACGAAGGTTTTATAACTCAATTATAGCCAAATCAATTCGAGTGTACGGGCGAAGCATCTGTAATAAGTGCGTCGGATGAGAGACAGGCTTCTTTTGGGGAATGCTTCGCCTGTACAAGGAACCACAACTATAATTATCTTTCGGAAAAAAGATTTCTCGTGTGCCAACCCCATGTGATGTCAGGTTCAACTGCGGAACCTGACCTGCGACCAATGCTTTTTTACAAAGAGAATAAATTTCGGCGCGTAACAGCCAACACACGCAATGTCAAGTTCAACTGCGGAACCTGACCTACGATCAATGCTTTTTTACAAAGGGAATAAATTTCGGCGCGTATAAGCCAACACACGCAATGTCTGTGGAACCTGACATACGAAAGCTCAGTTGGCTTCTGGGTTATGGCAAAATCGCGTAATACACCGCGTTTCCAAAAGCGAGAAACACCTGACGGTTCGGGGCGACTGCGAAGGCTGTTGCCCTGCCAGTTGGCAGACTGCCATCATTCAGCCCTGACCGCAGCACCTGGTTCAAATTTAAGCGCAGGCTAAATTGATACAACTCAGCCGCGTCAGGGGCGAGGAAATAGATCGAAGGATCTGGTGGAGGTGAATATGACACCTGGCTGAATTTTAGACTCTCAAAATCCACTCCCGCTCCTCCGCCAAGCACATTCTGGTAAGGATAGGGGTCCTCACAGTTTATTGATCCGCTGATCTGAGAAGCCAGGCAGTGCGAACTATGTCCATCGGCATGCAGCAGGAAGAGTTCATCGCCGCTCACCGCCAGATCAATCGCCTCTTTCAGCTTCACTGGCATATTATCAAAGTAAGAAACTGGCAACTGGTCAAAATTCGAACTGAAACCGCGATAGATCCAGATCGCGTTTGCGCCAGAGTCCAGCACGAGCAGTCTTCCAGAGTCAAAGGCAATGCTCTTCAAGTCCTGCCATCCACCATCGGGAGGCAGCAAACTGGCTGCGGTCGGGCTTGAGCCAACCGCACAATATAAAAGGTTGCCAGCCGCGTCAATTCCCAAAATTGGTGCCTTGGCGGGATTATTGATCGGAATTGCCAGCATGTCCACCAATTTTCCAACCTCAAGCCCTCCAAAGCTGCCCGGACCGCATCGAAAGGCTTCATCCAGGGAGTAGCCTTGCGATTGAAGGGTCAAGTGCCTGACCTCGCCGCTGTTTTGGTCCAGCAGGTAGAGATCGCGGTTAAGGGAAATAATGTTGGTGACGCTCATGTCAGGGAATAACCCAGCTGCAAAAGCCGGCTTGTAGATCAGTCTCTTTGCTCCATCGAGTTCATCCAGAGCCAGCCTCGCCCTGAGATAGAGCGCGTTTACCTCATCTGATTTTTGATATGCCGCGGCTTTATCCAGCCATTCAACGGTCTGATCCCAGGCTTCTCGCTTGAGGTCATCTGTCTGCATCAAGACTGCGTTATTAGCTGAGGCTTCCGCCTGCGCCAGGAAGTAGTTATATTCGTTGCCCTGCCCACGCGAAAAATAGATAAAGGTACTCAGCCCCACCAACAGCAAAGGCACCAGGATGGCAATCAACCATTTGCTCAGGGCAGAGAGTTCACTTACTGGCTTGCCTTCTTCCCGTTTCTTTTCTTCGCTTTTCTGAATGATCGCCTCGGCTTTTTCCTCGACACCTTTCAAAAAGCTTGCTCCTCTGGCAACAGTTTGCAGCGCATCTGTCTTAAACTGATCCACGTCAAATATGGGAGCCGACTGCTCCTCTTCCGCTGCCACTGGCTGTTCCGCAGCCTCTTGCGGGATGATTGTTGGTTCCGGTTGTGGTTCTACATGAGGGGCGGTAATTTCTCCAGGTTGTGGTTCCAGCTCGGTTTCAGGCTCTGCTGAGAAGGATGGCATCGGCACATTTCTAAAAAGATCTTCAGCCAGGGAGCCGTTTTCTTCCACAATCTCCGGGGTTTCCAGCACTTCTTCCGGCCAGTCAAAATCCTGGTCCTCAGCCGCTTCAGGCGCAACTGGTTCCGCTACAGTTTCTTCAATCTCCTGGACCTCAGGTACAGACCTGGCTTCCAGGCGCGCTTTGAGGCTCAAGCCTTCGCCATAGGTCAGCCGTAGCACCTCCGTCGCACCCAACAACGGCACATACTCACCCACGCTGGAGATATCAGCTTTGAGTCTTTCAGTTGCCAACAATTCCGCCGGAATTTCCTGGGCTAACATCACAAAATCTCCATCCGCCACCGCTGCCTGGAAAAAGCGTGGGCGCACCACCGAGCTCAGCCCAATTCCTCTTGGATCAATATCTGCATCGAAGAAATGCTCCACCCCATTGCTCTTGACCAAGAGCGCTTCCGCCTTGCCGTTGATCCCTATAAACAAAGTTTCATGGTGGATGACTCCCGCCAGCAAAGAAGCTGTCTGCCAGCTCTCTCTATCTTGAAGTTGGCTGTTGCCGGAAAGAAAGGTCTTATTCAACCCATCCGCCAGGCTGCGCATCGCATTCGTGACTGACCCACCCAGCTTGAAGAAGGCTGCCGCGAGCCTGCTCAGCGTCTGATCCAGCACTTCATCGCTCAGGCTGACTGCTTCAGACGGCCAAATCTTGATGATCAGGCTGTCTTCTTCACGCCCACGCGCGGCACCTTTACCGGCAGAAGCCGTAAGCAACAGGCGCTTCTGGTGATTCTCGAAAGAGTAAGTGGTCAGGTCAAATTTCATAGCACACCTTTACAATCAACGTTGATATTGCGTAAATCTATTAGTACACAATTCGTGCCAGAGGGTATAATCGGTCTCATGCAATTTTCATTGATCACCGATCCCGCTGAATGGCAAGGCCTCGAGGTTGAATGGCAAGCCCTCGCGGCTCAGACCCACCGTCCGCTGCCATTCCTTGAGTTTTGGTATCAGAACACCTGGTGGCAAACCCTTGGCGGGGGAGAGTGGCCAACTGACAAAAGTCAGCTCCAGTTCATCATTGCCCGCCAGGATGGCCAATTGCTTGGCGTCGCACCTCTTTTCTACTCGGAAAAAGCAGAAGACCCTCCTGCCTTGCGCTTCATCGGTCAGATCGAGGTCTCGGACTATCTCGATTTTCTCTGCCCGCAGTCAGAACTCCAACATTTCATCGCTGGCATGCTCAATTTCATTAAAACTGAGCCTGGCTTGCTTTCCCGCAGTCTCGACCTGGCTAACTTCCAGGACGACTCATCCAGCCTGCCCATCCTGCGCGAACTTTGTGAGCAAAAAGGCGTTCCTTACACCAGCGAGGTTCTGCAGCCTTCTCCTTACATCCCCATGAAAGCAGACTGGGAGGACTATCTCGCGTCGATCTCCAAAAAACAGCGCCACGAGATCCGGCGCAAGCTGCGCAACGCTGACAGCCACCACGAAACCGATTGGTATATAGTCAACGCGGAGTATGATCTGCAGGAAGAAATGCATGCCTTCATCAACATGATGCGCAATGACCCCAGCAAAGTGGCTTTTCTCACTCCCGAAATGGAAGTTTTCCTCGCGCAAACCGCCGGCAGGGCTTTAGAGCTTGGGCAATTGCATCTTTCTTTCCTGACCTTTGATGGGCAAAAGGCAGCGGCTTATCTTTCTTTTCTGGCTGGCAACAAACTCTGGGTTTACAACTCTGCCTGGGACCCCACCTTTAGTTGCTGCTCGCCCGGATGGGTGCTGCTGGCTAAAGTTATCAATTGGGCAATTGAAAAAGAACTCACTGAGGTCGACATGATGCGCGGTGATGAGGAATATAAGTATCGAATTGGCGGTATTGATCGCCATGTGGTCTCATTCAAAAGCGAGCTGCTCTAAGCCCTAAATTCGCATAAAAAATATCTAACGCAATATTAACGACGGGCGGGTATCCTTTTCTTGACGAGGCTAATCCTCGCATGGTAACATTAATGAAATCTGTCTTAGCACTCTCCGATTGAGAGTGCTAATTGTGAAAGAAATATGACTGATCTGACTTCGCGACAAAAAATAATCCTTTCTCTGATTGTGCATGAGCATACCCGCACGGCACAGCCTGTCGCGTCCAAGACTCTGATTGAAGATTATGGCTTGCCGATCAGCTCTGCTACGGTGCGCAACGAGATGAACACGCTCGCTGAGCTTGGCCTCATCCGACAACCCCACACCTCAGCAGGGCGTGTGCCAACCGAAGAAGGTTACCGCTTTTTTGTCAGCAACCTGGTACAGCAAACGGTGCTTCCAAGCGCCACTCGCAACACAATCAGCCACCAGTTTTATCAATCGCGGCGCAGTCTGGACCACTGGTTGCCCCTGGCAGCCTCAGTCCTGGCGAACCAAAGCCAGGCTGTTTCGCTGGTCACGGCTCCACACTCAGAAAAAATTGCTTTCAAACACCTGGAACTAATCTCCACCCGCGGTTTGCAGGTGCTGATGGTGCTCGTGCTCCTTGGCGGAGAAATCCGGCAGCAGATCCTGGCGCTTGATGAAGCCTATAGCCAGGAGGTGCTCTCGAGGACTGCAAATCACTTAAATCAAGAGTTCGAAAACAAATCGCTTCGCCAGATCGAAGCTCTCGAACCAAGTAACGATCCCCTCGTTCAGCAAATACTGACCGCCATCCTCGATCAAATGCACCTCAGCGAGGACCTCGTGACAGGTGAACTTTTCCTGGATGGGCTTTCGAACGTTCTCTCAACTCCCGAGTTCGCCGCGACCAACCAGGAACGCTCACCACTGCGCCTCCTGGAGGAACGCCCCATGCTGAATGATTTGTTATCGCGCACGGTACTGACGGAAGATATCGGTGGGATTCAGGTGCTGATCGGCGGTGAGGGTACCTGGCAGGAACTGAGAGATTGCTCAGTCATCCTGACCCGCTATGGCATCCAAGACCAGCTTTCTGGCATGCTTGGCATTCTTGGTCCAATGCGAATGCCCTACGGGCAGGCTATCAGCACGGTTCGTTTTGTGGGGGACCTGCTTTCCGACCTGGTTACTGACACGTTGATTGAATAAGATACGCTGTTATGAAAATTTTTTACGAGGAAGAAAATGACTGAAGATACTGAAAACAAAAACGAAACAACCACACCAGAAGAAGCAAGCCCCGACCTGGCTTCATTACAAGCTGAAAACGCGGAGCTGCGCAAGCAAAATGAAGACTACCTGGACAGCCTCCAGCGTGAGCGCGCCAGTTTCGTCAATTACAAACGCCGCATCGACCTTGACAATGCCAGTTACGCAGAACGTCTGCTTGCCGAACATGTCAAGTTCTTCCTGCCGGTTGCCGACGACCTGGAGCGTTCTCTGCTCTACCGCCCGGATGACCCGGACTGCGCCAGTTGGATCTCAGGGATTGAGCTCGTCCTGCAAAAACTGCTCAAATCCCTTGCGACCAAAGATGTTCGCCCCATGGACCTGAAACCCGGCGACATGTTTGACCCCAACACGCAGGAAGCTATCAGCTACGAAGAAAACGACACATATGCAGAAGGACAAATCATCGAAGTTGTCCAGACCGGTTATCAAATCAAAGATCGCGTTATCCGACCCGCCCTGGTCAGAGTCGCAAAATAGGAGCAATCATGGGAAAAATTATTGGTATTGATCTTGGAACGACAAACTCAGTTGCAGCTGTGATGATGGGCGGTGAGCCAGTCGTCATTCCTTCTGCCGAAGGGGAACGCCTGGTGCCATCCGTGGTGGCTGTCAACAAAAACTCTGAGCGACTGGTCGGGCGTGTTGCCCGCAACCAGGCCATCATCAACCCTGAAAACACGATCTTTTCAATCAAACGTTTCATGGGGCGCAAAGCTGACGATCCCGAAGTTCAGCGTGCTAAAGCCCATGTGCCCTATCAAACTAATAAAGCGCCCAATGG
>ENA-OSEO01002870-OSEO01002870.1-sediment-metagenome-genome-assembly--contig:-NODE-2870-length-22444-cov-9.718514_pt1 | contig 22444 bp, 26 predicted proteins | sample MGYA00237883_ERZ534232 | MGnify/ENA metagenome assembly ERZ534232
ATCCCGAGGAATGAGGCGTACAAGTCCGTACGCCGCAGTGACGAGGGATGAGCAAAACGCAGCAGATGGGCGTTTCATAACGGCCTGTCTACAGGCCGGAGAGTTCCTGGTCCTTGGGCCAACTGATCCGCCATCCCAGGGTGACGCGGGTCTCTTTTCCCGCTGCCAGCGGCATGGCCCAACGCAAAAGTCCCTTCACATCGTCCACATCCTGCTCATAGCCCTGTGTCGTCCGGTCTTTCAGGATCTCGACCTCGATCCGGTCATGACGGGGCGCCGGCACGGTCTCCAGAACAACCACGTCCACAGCCCGCGTCCCCTGGTTCATGATCACTGTGGCCGTGTGCCGCTCCAGTTGATTCTCGCGGGACAACAGGGTCGGGTCGCTGCGCATGTCCTTCAGGACGCTGCGCGTCACGGCAATCCGGTCGTCGATACCAAAACCGATGTCCTGGGCCTGACCGGGCCGCAGCAGGGGGAGTTGGAGCCGACCGACAAACGCGCCGTCGCGAAACAGGCTGGCCGCACCCGGGAGCAGAGGAGCCTCTCCTTTCAAGACCGCGCGGCTGACCACGAAGGCCTCGTTGCTGAGTTGGGGCTTGATCTGAATCTGCATCCGGTTGTCGGTCGCAAAGGTCCCGCACATGAGCTTGCTTTCGGTTCCGTCCGCCTTCACGCCGACCCGGCCGGGAATGACATATTCGGTGACCAGGCCGCCGGTGCGGATCTCAGCCCCGGCAAACTCGGCCTCCTCGCCGGGCGCAGCCCCTTCCCCGGCCTTCTCCGCTTTATCCAATGCGGCTTGCGGCGCCGCCATTCTGGCCATTTCTCCCATCACCATCGGTTTGGGCGCGGCCGGATCGTACAGATCGACCCAGAGGGGTCTCAGATCCGGCAGACCGGCCCCGCGATGGGGTTGGGCCGTGGACAGCACCAACTGGATATCCACCCAGTCCTCGCCCGTCTTCTGCCGCACAGACCCGTACTGTACCAGGGAGAGTTCCCCGCTGTTCGTGTCCAGCCGGGCATCGTACACCGGTCGCCAGGACACGCCCGGGACCTGGTAGTGGAGACGGACGCTCAGGCGCGTGGGCCCATCGGCCTCCAGGGGAAGGTGCACCACATGGGTGTTGCGCAGGCCGGTGTGGAGTTGCGACAGTTCCGTCTTGAGTGCTTTCAAGGTGCGGTCCAGGTCGCGCAGGGTGATCTGGTGTGCAAGATCGGCCTTGAGCAAATCTTGAAGGGAACGCCCGATGACTTCCGCGGCCTGGTTCCACTCGCCGGGGTTGAGGTGGAGTTCTTTTATTTCTTCGTTCACGCGCGTAGCGGCCTGGTGACCGATACTCTCGATGAATTTCCGTTGCGCAGCCAGGCCCTGCCGCTCCGCCTCCACCCCATTGCGCTGATCCTGCACTTGCTCGATCCGGGCGACCAGCTCCTTTTCTCTCGGTGCGATGAGGTCGGTTTGTGCCTCCAGCCGGTGCGTGAGGGCGCTGAACCGGACCTTCGCCTCACCCCGGCCTTCGGCCCGCAGGGAATCGGGCAGCAGATTGGCGGGCAGTCCGCGAAACACCAGGACGCTGGCTCCGGCCGGGACATCCACCACGGCCTCACGGGTCAACGTAGCCCGGTTCGGGTAGACCGTTGCGGCCACGAGCCTGCTTTGTGCGGCAATGTCGGCGGCCCCGGCATGAACCGGAAAACCCGCCGCGGCCAACACCACGACGGCTGACAGAAAGACCGTCACCATGGTTCGATCCGAAGGGGAGTGCTTCATGGATGGCTCCTTGTTCTGGAATGAGCGGAAAGGGACCGAAAACGAAAAAGCTTGGAAATCGCATTCAACCGCCCGCGCCGTGAACCGTGCCGGGCATAATCCGGGATTGGGCCTTGCCGCCGGACATGATCCATCGAACGACCTTCACCCACGGGGACCACGCCTTCATTCGCGGCATGATTCCAAGCGATGCCTGTGCCGTGGCCAGAGCGTCTTCCAGCAGTGCATCATGCAGAGGCCGAATGATGAGCGCCCAGGAAAAACAGGAGACCCCATGCAGGGACATGTCGATGGTATGCCGCAATATGACGGGCGGCCGTTGACTCTTCACCACCTCGAATCGGTGAAATCCATGGAATCCCTTTGGATGAGTGAAACGGAAGCGAATCGATTGTCCGGGTTGGTACTCCTCGACATCATACCCGATGGGACCGTGCCCCCCCTTTGCACCGATGCCGAGGGGACGATCGAATCTCATGCGGGGCCATGAATGGGTCGGCCAGAGGCGGTCATCTTCGGAGGCCAGGGAATCGATGAGCGCCCCGACCTGTTCATGATCCGCGTCGAGTTCGCGTTCGTGAATATTGATGACCTTCATTGGGACCTCTCCATTCGGGATGCCCGGCGTCCGACATGAGATCCGTCTGTTTTCTGCCGTCGCCGGTCATGCGGTTGTCCTGTGCGCCTATTTCTTCCACGATTGAATCTCAATGATGTTTCCTTCGGGATCCCGGAAATACACGAAGGTCAACACACCGACCCCATCCACTGTTTTTTCAGTCACCCTGCCCAATAATCGCCCACCATTCTTTATGGCCTCATCCAAGGTCCGACCCACATCATCCACTTCAAATGCGATGTGAGTCAGGCCGACAGAGTTCGCCATGACCGGTTCGCCATGGTGCATGGTCCGGTATGAAAAGATCTCCAGGGTAGGCCCGTGGTCGCCATGCCCGGGAAGCAACAGGTGCACGCCTTCCAAATCGGCGTCTTTTAACCCGGTCGCCTGATCCAGCCATGACCCTGAGAGCTTTCTTTCCGGAGGCTGTATTCTGCAATCAAATACGTTGATATAGAATTGAGACAGCAGTTTCCAATTTCCGGCCACGATATTCGTGTGAGCAAACCGCATACGTTCTCCTTCCGATGAATCACATAGTATGACATAACTCTTTTATTTTCCTTCAAGAGATACATCGAATGGATACCGGTACGCTACTCTTGACCGACGAATGGGATGGATTGAGCCGGTCTGTTCAGCGATAGATATCTTTCCGATGACCGATCGTCACGACCCATATGGTCAGTTCATCATCCTGGATGGAATAGACAATGCGGTATCGACCCTGTCGCAGGCGATACCTTTCCTGTCCAGTCAATTTTTCGCAACCCGACGGACGAGGATTTCGTTCAAGGTTCTGGATGCGATGGAGGATTTTCTTCACATCTTTTTTCGGAATGCCGGAAAGATCCTTTTCCACGGATCTTCTGAAAAAGACCCTATATGCGTCCATCTTGCTTGAGCCTCTTTACCATTTCGTCGTAGCTGAGCAGAGGTTCGTTCGCTCTTTCTTCGAAGGCAGCCAGGTCTTCGGCATCTTCGGCAAGGGCCGCTTTGACGGCCGAATTGACGAGATCAGAGATGGATCGTGATGTCTCTAAGGCCTTTATTTTAAGGGCCTTATGAACGACGCCATCCAGATAGATCGTTGCGCGTTTCACCGTGGTTTCCATCGTGTCGCCTCCATTCGTTTGGAGACAGTATAACGTTGTAGCGTCTGAACGTCAAGACGCTATTTCGAAGCCAATGCCCATGGCCCTGGATTACACAGCCGGCCTCATTGGCCATGACAGGGGGGCGATCATGCATGTTTTGGCATGAAGATATCCCTACTTCTTTTTTATGGCGCGATACAGGACCAACAGGAGGACGGCACCGCCGGTAGCCAGCAGAAAGCTCCCGATATTAAACCCTGTAACTGCTCCAAGACCCAGAAAAGATCCGACAAACCCACCCACGAAGGCGCCCGCTATACCGATCAGGATGGTAATGAAAATCCCTCCAGGGTCGTCGCCGGGCATGATGAATTTGGCAAGCGCACCTACGATGAGTCCCATGACGATCCACGACAAAATTCCCATGGCAAACCTCCTTTTTTTTCGTTGCCATCCATTCTTGATGTCCTCGTAAAAAAATCCATTCTCGCGCCAAGTCGCAGAGAACGCAAAGAAAAGCGATTCATATTAAAAGGTTTTTTGCTTAGCGTTCTTGGCGACTCTGCGCGAAAAACAGTTTTTACGGGTTCGTCATTCTTCCGTCGAACGCGTAAGGGAACAGATTGACCAGAGAGTGAAGCGAACTTCTGGTACCGGCATGTGATTCAGCTAGCCGTTCAAACTCTTCTTCTTCCAATCCCTATAGTTGTGTAGATCATGCTCAACCATGGCCAAGCATGCAGCCACAACCAGCGCATCGTCGATATAGCCGACTCCAGGGATGAAGTCTGGAATAAGGTCAATGGGGTTTAACACGTACAGGAGTGCGGCTACGATTGCAGCAATTGTCCAGAAGGGAACTTTTCGATATTCTCCTCTGAAGTAATCCTGTATGAGCGAGAACAACAGTTTGAGATCCGCAACAAATCTTCCAAGCGGTCCACTGCTCTTGAATTTTCTCTCGATTTCATCCCGTTTGTCGAGCACCTTCTTGAGGTCGTCCTCGGTTACCGTCTTGGCTCCCTTCTTGAGTTGTTCTTCAGCCTGCTTTTCATTGAACTCTGTCATTGCCGTTTCCTTTCATTTGACTTCCCGGCCGGTTTTGCTTTCTCGAACGGAGGATCAGGAAGAATCCGGGTTCCCCTATGGTGTTGATCTCCAATCGGCAGGCCCCCATGAACTGCTGCACGCTGTTTCTCTTTCATGGGTGAGGGTTTCGAATAACCGGACAGGGATGAAGATCGGCCCCATGGCCGGCTCGGATCCATGCGGTTATTGACCATGGCTTCCCTGCAGAAACTCCAGGATGCGAACCATGAGGCGATGGATCGACGGGTAATGATTCGGGCCTGCGGACAGGATCTCTTCCTCGGGCTGAATCGTTCCGGACGGGACCAGTTCGTCGCGGCAATGGGAGATGATCTCCCGGGCCGATTCCGGTGTGGTTTCCAAGTGGAACTGCAAACCGATCACCGACCTGCCGAGTTGAAACGCCTGGTTCTCACACCCCTCATTCTTTGCCAGCCGTATCGCTCCCGGCGGTAGATCGAAGCTCTCTCCGTGCCAGTGAAACACGGTTTCCGACGGTGGAAAACCGAACACCGATTCGTCCCCGGACTCCACCCCGTGGACGGGGAACCATCCGATTTCCTTCACGGTGTTTCGATAGATTCGCGCCCCCATGGCGCTCGCAATCAACTGGGCGCCGAGGCAGATGCCCAGGACCGGCTTTCCACGCGTGATGCATTCACGAATGAATCGTTTTTCTGAAACCAGCCACGGGAATTCATCTTCATCCTTCACACTCATCGGGCCGCCCATGATCACCAGAAAATCGATGGACCGTGCTTCCGGGAAGTCCGCTGTCTCGAAGAGGCGTGTGCGTGCAACCTCGTACCCGGCTTCTTCCAACCAGGGTTCTATGCTGCCCAGTCCCTCGAACGGAACGTGTTGAACGTAGTGTGCGCGCATTCGATGTCTTCTCTCTCAACTCAACGACCTGACAGCGGCCCTCTTTTTCCCTATGGGGCGCTGAGGCGGAAGATCGATGTCGCGGCAGGACGACGCGCCGGACAGCCACACGAGGGCAATTGGCTGCCGGGCCCCTCCCCTTCAGCCGCTTCGTCGTGTGGCCGAGGCAACGGAACGGCACCCATGGAAGGGGCCGGTCATGACGCGAACACCGCCTCCATCACCTGCAGAGCGAAACGGGCCGACACCGTGGCGGGGCCGCCCCCCATCTCCATACCCACTTCCACGGCCTCCAGAACCTCGTCATAGGCCGCGCCTACTGCCGCCGCCTGTTCGATGTGCCACTGCATGCACGACTCGCAGTCGACGCAGACCGAGATGCCCACGGCAATGAGTTCCTTCTGCTTCTTGCTGAGGGTCCCGTCCGAGAAGGCCGCCTCTTCCATTCGAATGAACCCCTGGTAGACCTTCGAACCCTTTTCAAGGAGCTTGCCGTGGGCCCACTTCCTCGTCCGCGCCATCTCTCGGAGTTTTTCTTCGATCATGTCCCGGTCCTCTCCCCCTTGCGCATGCGAAGAACCCGCCACAGCCCCTGTCATAAACCCGGTTCCCGTGAGGCATTCAACCGCCCCGATACGTCGTTGTCCCGCCGGCAGGTCGGGCCCCGGGCAACCCGACGATGAAACGCGTCAGGGTAAAGACCGGTGGCCCCGGCTTCCTGCCGCTCCATTCAGGAAGGCCTCATCCATGTTCCGTCCCGACTTCCTGAAGCCATTGGTCCGTGCCCACCTCCCTGCGTCTTGCGAGGGCCGTTTGCCGTGCCTTTAGGGATCGCTGGAATTCCTCGTCGCTCATGCCGGGGTCTCGCAGCTCCAGGAAGGTTGCACACGGAAAATCCTCGCACAGTCCGCAGTGCTCCATCTGTTTCCGGTTGCGGCAACAGTCGTGGATGGGGCACACGTCCATCTGCATCAACCCGGTCCAGAAGGGCCGGCCGTCCACCAGCCCGCAGCCGTTGCATTCGTTGCCCAGGAACTCGCAGTGACCGCAGTACAACCCACACACCGGGGCGAAGTTCACATCGATCATGGGGCTTCTCCTTTACGGACGCTCTGGGGATGGTTTCCCTGCGAGCATCCGTTTCCGTTCCGCGGTATAAGCCCACCACGGTTTCCCGGGTTCGCCCGCCATAAAGCGCACGGCGGAGATGAAGACATCGAGAAGACACGGATCGTGTTTCTCACCCGTGCAGGTCTCGAGTTCCCGGAACATGGCGTACGGGTCGCGGCCGATCATGTCTACCGGCGATTGAATACCGATCCGCCGCAGCTTTTGAGCGATGGCCGGCCCGATATTGGGGACCTGCTCCAGTCGAGTATAGGCGTCCCGATTCATCCCTCTCCTCGTCCTCGCATACTGCCGGTTCGCTCTCACCTGTTCCGTGCTCGTCGGCCGGCCATGGACATCACCCGCCAGACACTCAATGAGCCGAAAAAAGCGACCGGGGTCTCTTCCGGTCCGATGAATGTGCTGTTGAATCCCATGTCCACAGAATGGCCTATGGGACGTAGTCCAGCCTTTTCTTAGATCGTACTATTATTCCACAGTGCCGGATCCATTTCAATTCTTCCGGAGTCAAAGGCCCCTGCGACACGGCCCTGAAATTCATTCTCCGTTGATCCCGGTTTTTCGGCCCGGTCAACACCAGTAGATGTGAGGATTGTAATCGGGTGTCGCGTGTGCACCCAGCTTGTCAACAGGCTGGTTGCATGGGGGCACCCGTTTCGATGATTATATTTTTAGACTCCTCTCCAGCAGGTATTCAACGAAAGTCGGACTAGACGCGTCCGGCGAAATCGGATGACCAGACAGAGGTCTACACACACAGGATTGTCGTACCCCCAGCAAAGCCGGGGTTTTGAATTGTGAGCCCCTCAAAGCGGTGATAGAATTCGAAGTTGACTGAAGGCGGTTGGTTCAAGGAATTCAGTCGTTGGCCGATCGGCTGAACTCAATCGAAGCATGACACCCAATGATAATCAATAGAGAAATCAAGAATATACACCTAAACATCCTCATCGTAGACGATGAAGCGAATATCCGTAAGACACTCTCATACTGCCTGGAAGCCGAAGGTCATACGGTCATCGCAGTCAGCAATCCGGCGGACGCCACCGAGGAAGCGCGGAGGCGTCCCTTTGATATGGCCTTTGTCGATCTCAAGTTGGGGGAAGAAAACGGCATGGATGTGATTCCCGCTCTGCTGTCGGATTCTCCCTGGACCAAGATCGTGGTCATTACAGCGCATGCCTCCATCGAGAGCGCCGTGGAGGCCATTAGACGAGGCGCAACCGACTATATCGCGAAGCCTTTTACCCCGGATCAGGTCAAGGTCCTCACCCGGAGAATCGGCAGAATCAGGGAACTGGAGACCGAGATCGCCGCTCTCAAGGAGGACGTGCAGAGACTTGGTCCGGAGGATCGGCTTCAGAGCTTGAACGCGGCCATGCAACGGGTCATTGAGACCGCGAAAAAGGCCGCATCCTCGGAGGCGATTGTCTTGCTTTGCGGGGAGAGCGGTACGGGCAAATCGGTGTTTGCCAGGGCTATCCACCACTGGAGTCCAAGGGCCGAAAAACCCATGGCGGTTGTGGCCTGCCCGGCGGTTCCGCCCGATCTTCTTGAAAGCGAGTTGTTCGGGCATGTGAAGGGGGCATTCACCGGGGCGGTGCGGGATAACCCGGGGCGTATCACTGCATGTGAGGGCGGCACGCTTTTTCTGGATGAGATCGGAGATATGGCTCCATCGGTGCAGGCCAAACTACTCCGGTTCGTTCAGGACAAGGAATACGAGCATCTGGGAGAGTCCAAGGTGCGCAAGGCGGATGTGCGCATTATCGCCGCAACAAACGCCGACCTCAAGGAGCGCGTGGCCGAAGGTCGCTTCCGGGAAGATCTGTTCTATCGATTGAATGTCATTTGCCTTACGATTCCCCCGCTTAGGAATCGACCGGATGACATTATGCCTTTGGCCATGGGTTTTCTCACATATTTCCGCCGCGCCAATCATAAGACGTTCCTTGGGTTCAGCGAGGAGGCCGAGAAATCCATGTTGAGCCATGCCTGGCCGGGAAATGTTCGTGAGCTCCGAAACACCATCGAGCGGGCCGTCATTCTGGGCGGTGGCGAACGGATCGATCTGGCGGATCTTCCCGACAACATCGCTCCCACCACCGGCACGCCTGCCATCGGCGACAGGGTGCCCTTGTCTACCATCGAAGAGCTGCACATCAGAAGAGTCATGGCCGACACCTCCTCGCTTCAGGAAGCGGCGGACGTCCTGGGTATCGACCAGACGACGCTCTGGCGCAGGAGGAAGACCTACGGCATCTGATTCCACGTTTCACCTCCATCCGCCTTGCAATTTGCAAGGTCCTTTCCGCCCGGACCTTTCAGGTTTCAAGGCAAGTCCTTCCGTATTCAACCATAACACACTGAAATATATTGAATCACAAAATGGCACATGCGTTGCTTTGTATAGGGGTGTCGGCGGCGACTGAACGGAGGACTGTACTCCATGACGTTGAAAAAAAAGATCTTAATAGGGTATGGCGTCGCATTCGCCCTCATGGGCCTTGTGGTTGTTTGGGCGGTTACGAACCTGGTTTCGCTGGGCAAAGCGACCGATGCCATTCTAAGCGAGAACTATCGGAGCATCCTCGCTGCAGAGAACATGGTGGACGCGTTGGAGCGGCAAGACAGCGGGATGCTGCTCATGTTCCTTGGCGAAACGGAAAAAGGGATCGCTCAGTTTCGTGGATACGAAGCGGTCTTCCTGGAATGGTTAGCGCGAGCAAAAGACAACATCACGATTCGGGGAGAAGCGGAACTTGTCCAATCCATAGAGGGGGATTACTCAACCTATCGGCAACGATTCTCCTTGCTCACCGACTTGCGTGAAAGCGGCGACGCGACATTGAAGCCTGCCCATTATCAGGAAACGGTCTATCCGCTCTTCGCCAAGGTGCGCGATGCGTGTATCGGTTTACGCAACCTCAACGAGGATACCATGTACGCCGCCAGTGTCCGGGCCGGTGGCGTGGCGCGGCGCGCGATCTGGTCAACGGCACTCGTGGCCGCGTCGGCGATGATCGTGGCCTTGATGTTCAGTCTGTTTTTGGCCGAGCGGATTGTCCGACCGATCCGCCGCTTCATGGAGGCGTCGCGGAAAATCTCCTCGGGCGACTACACTGTCCAGGTCCCCGTGGAAACCGGCGACGAGCTTGGGTGTTTGGCCGGAGAGTTCAATCAAATGTCCCTCCAACTTGGCCGTTACCACGAAATGAACATCGAGCAAATCATCTCCGAGAAGAACAAGGGCGAGGCGATCCTTTCGAGCATCGAGGATGGCTTGGTGGTTTTCGACACCAATCTCAAGGTGACCGGCATCAACCCCGCTGCGCGTCGGTTATTGGATTTGGAGTTCTCTGAGAGTTCCACATTACAGTGCGCGGACATTTTTCCGGCCCCCCAGGTCTGCGATCTTATCCGCAAGACCGTTGAGACGGGCTCACAACCCGATGTTCCCGATGAGCAGCGCATTATCGTACTTCCGGAGGGTGAAGACTCCAGACACTATTTTTTTTCCGTTACGGCCATTCGGGGAAGGGACCGTAATCTATCCGGCATCGTGCTCTTACTCAGGGACGTAACCCGTCTGAAGGAAGTGGAGCGACTCAAGAGTGAATTCGTCATGGCCGCGTCTCATGAGCTTCGCACGCCACTGACCAGTCTGGGCATGAGCGTGGACCTGCTCATGGAACACGCCGCCGTTGGATTGGCCGAAAAGGATCGGGAACTCCTCCAAGCGGCTCATGAGGAAGTCCACCGCATGAAGGCGCTCGTCAGTGATCTGCTTGACCTCTCAAAAATCGAGGCGGGCAGGATCGATCTGGAGTTCGAGAGCGTTCCGGTCTCAACCTTGTTTGACCATGTTGAAGCGGTTTTCAAGAGCCAAACGGACATAAAGGAGGTCTCGTTGACATCGGAACTCACGGGCGACATACCCAAGGTTCGCGCCGATGCCAACAAGATCACATGGGTATTGACCAATCTGATTTCCAATGCCCTGCGATACGTGAGCAAGGGCGGCCACATCGGTCTTTCGGCGCACCGGATCGGATCTCACGTTCACCTCTCCGTGCGCGATGACGGTCCGGGGGTTCCGCTCGAATATCAATCCAAGATATTCCAGAAATTCGTTCAGGTTAAGGGCCAAGAAGCCGGAGGGACAGGTTTGGGCCTGGCCGTCTGCAAGGAGATCGTTCGCGCCCACGGAGGCGCGATTTGGGTGGAATCGTCCGCTGGTCAGGGAAGCACCTTCACATTCACCCTGCCGGTGGCTCAATAGGAGGAGCACATGGAAAACGAACCCATCCTGGTCGTCGATGACGAAAAGAACATCCGCCTGACCATGTTGCAGTCATTGGAGCCTTTAGACATTCCGGTCCAGACGGCCGTGAATGGCGAGGAAGCGCTTCAGAAACTTCGTGAAGCCCCGTTCAGCCTGGTTTTTCTGGACTTGAAGATGCCTGGGATGGACGGGATGGAGGTCCTTCGGCAAATCAAGGGCGACTGGCCCAAAATTCGAGTGATCATCATTACCGCCCACGGGACGATAGAATCCGCCGTGGAGGCCATGAAACTCGGCGCGGTGGACTTCATTCAGAAACCGTTCAGCCCCGGGGAGATTCGAGAATTGGCCACCTTGGCGCTGCAGCGTGAGGCGTTGGATGAGGAGACCGCCGTCGATTACTTTTCCTTGATCGAACTCACCAAAAGACACATCTCGGATCGAGATTTCCCAGCCGCCCGTAAAACGGCCCGAAAGGCCATAGCGGCGGACCCGGCCCAGCCGGAGGTGTATAACCTTCTTGGAGCATTGCTTGAAATCAAGGGTGATTGGTTGGAGGCCCAGAAATTCTACCGGGCGGCCTTGGATATCGACCCCACTTTCAAACCGGCCTGGGCGAACCTGGATCGGACCACGTCATGGGAGAAATCCGGCAAGATCGATCTCGGGCCGAACAAGAAGGCCACGGACTCCAAGGACGACAAGACCGAAGAGAGTTCCCATGAAGAATAACCGCTACATCGTGATCGTGGGGTGCGGTCGGCTTGGCTCACATCTAGCCAACCACCTCAGTCGCGCCGGCAATTCGGTGGTGGTGATCGATAGGGATCAGCCTACCTTCAATGACCTGTCGCCCGATTTCAGCGGCTTTCGAATTCACGGGGATGCCACTCAAATGGCTGTGCTCAAGGAGGCCAAGATCAATAAGGCGGATGTTCTGATCGCCACGACACATGAGGATAACGTCAACTTGATGGTGGCCCAGGTGGCCCGGGGGATTTTCAGTGTTCCCCATGTGCTGGCCAGGGTTTTCGACCCCAAGAGAGAGGAAGTCTACGCGCAATTGGGGATTGACACCATATGCCCGACTTCCGTGGCCGTGGAGATGTTCCTGCGGGCCGTTTCCAATGGAGACACTGAACGGGAAGGAGCACCATCATGAAAGTGCTCATGGTAGGAGGCGGCAAAACACTCTTTTTTCTTTCCCGAAATTTTGCGGCGCGGGGTTATCAGGTCGTCATCATCAACCGGAACCGGGAAGAATGCATCCAATTGGCCCGCCAACTGTCCGCCACGGTGGTATGCGGAGACGGCAGCGATGCCGGGATTCTCAAGGAAGCCGGCGCGATGGGGGCCGACGCCGTACTCGCCATCACCCCGAACGACCAGGATAATCTGGTGATCTGTCAACTGGCCTCCCTCACATTCGGTGTTCCAAGGACCGTGGCCCTGGCAAACGATCCCGATAACGCAGAAGTATTTGAAAAGCTGGGGGTCTCGAGCTTTTCCACGACCCTCATCGTGGGAAGTCTGATTGAGCAGCGGGCGTCCCTGGAACAGATCACCAATTTGTTGCCCGTGGGCGAAGGCCGGGTGAATGTGACGGAAATCATCCTCGATGACGATTCCCCGGTCGCGGGGAAACTCCTGAAGGATATCGACCTGCCTGAAAACGCATTGGTGGCCGTCGTGATTCGCGACAACAGGCCGATCGTCCCTCGTGGAGCCAATGACCTGCTGGCGGGCGACCGCGTGGTCCTGATCACACTTCCGGAAAACCATGGCCCGGTGCTCAAGGCGTTCACCGGCGAACGGATGTAGAGGGACCGGGCCTTGCGAGAGAAACAATACCTTAAACAGCGGTATGCCGCGATCATTTCGTCCGTCGGAATGATCCTGCTTCTTTCCAGCGCCGTGATGCTGACGCCACTTCTGATTCTCATATCGCATCCCGGGGAGGCCGATCACGCATGGGCTTTTGGTCTGCCGGCGGCCTGTCTTTTTTCCCTGGGAATTGCCTTGTGGACGGCGTTTCGTTCCTCGCGCGACATCACGCTCACGGTTCAGGAGGGCGGCATCATCGTTTTGTTGAGTTGGGTCGTCGTCATCCTCTTTTCCGCATGGCCGTTTACATCCGCTTTGGGTCTCCCCTATTCACGGGCCCTATTTGAATCGGTGAGCGGATGGACCACCACCGGGCTCTCGGTCGTGGACGTGACCAGCGCCGGCAAAATGATTCTGATCTGGCGCAGCATCATCCAATTGGCCGGCGGAGCAGGCTTGGCCATCATGATGATGTCGGCCATCGTCGGTCCTGCTGGCGTCGGCATCTCGAGCGCGGAGGGTCGAACCGACCAACTCGTGCCCAATGTCCGGCAGTCCGCGCAATTGGTTCTGATCATCTATGGTTGCTACGCCCTCGCCGGAGCCATTGCGTACCGGATGGCGGGCATGTCGCTTTTCGACGCGGTCAACCATTCCTTTGCCGCTGTATCCACGGGCGGATTCTCCACGCGAGTGGAGAGTGTCGGATACTGGGATTCAACCATCATCGAGGCCGTAAGCCTGCCGTTGATGCTTCTTGGTAACTTGAGCTTCGTCACCGCCTGGTTGCTGTGGCGCGGCAACCTGCGCATGGTGGCGCGAAACGGTGAGTTGCACCTATTGGTCATGCTCATTCCCTTATCAGCGGTCGCCATGTTCCTCCTGACGAGCCGGGCGCTCTACCCACAGTTCGGGAAATCAATCCGGGTCGCAGTCTTCGAGACGGTGACGGCCATAACCACCACGGGCTTTTCAACCGTTAGTTACGGCCATTGGAACGCCTTCGGTCTATTTCTGCTGATCATTCTGATGCTGATCGGTGGGGGAACGTGTTCAACAGCCGGCGGGATCAAGCAGTTTCGAGTCTATATGTTGTTGAAAATGCTCTGGTGGGAAATCAAACGCTACCTTGTTCCTCCCACCGCGGTGATGGAACGTCCCATCTGGGAAGGGAGCAGGCGTGTCTTTGTGGATGATGCCAGGATTCGGCAGGTGATGGTCTTTATCTTTTTGTATCTGGCGACCTATGTGCTCGGCGTCATGATCCTGTGCGCTTGCGGCTTCAATCTTGTCGACTCCCTCTTTGAATTTGCTTCGGCTATCGGAACGGTTGGGCTTTCAGTCGGTGTCACCTCATCCCGGATGCCGGACTGCGCCTTATGGTCCGAAATAATCGCCATGTTTCTGGGGCGACTGGAGCTCATCGTGGTGATCGTCAGCCTCCTTAAGATCGGCAGGGACGGCTGGCGAATGTCGGCGCGGGCATCAGGGGAAAAATGATGGAGGAGAGAAGGGATCAAACCAATCGGAGTGAAGACGGGGATGCCAAACTGCGTGCCTTGAATCCCATGTCCACAGAATGGTCTATGGGACGTAGTCCAGCCTTTTCTTCGATCGGATCCTTTTTCCATAGTGCCGGATCCAGTCCCATTCTTCCGGAGTCAAGGACCCCTGCGACACGGCCCTGAGATTCATTCTCAGTTGCTCCCGGTTTTTCGGACCGGTCAACACCAGATGGACATGAGGGTTGGACAACACGAATCGATAGCAGAGTCCCGGTGTCAGGGGAGGAATCCGCGCCTCCTGTTCCCTTCCCGGCCAGGGAGCCACGTCAATCCCCTTCACCGGGCGTATCAACTGCTGCCAGGCCAGCGCCGTATAGCTGACAATCACGGGATTCCGCTTTTTCAGATGAGGAAAGATATCTTCTTCCGCTCCGGTGTGTTTGGCATTGTAGCGGATCATGAGTAGATCGAGTTCTGAATCCAGGGCCAATCGCCCGGCCCGCCTGCGGTCATGAATGCTGGTTCCGATGGCCTTGATCTTGCCTTCCTGTCTCAGTCTCAACAAGGACTCGACAACACCCGGGGTGTACACGGATGTCCGTCCGAGCCATCCCAGTATGAAGACATCCAGGTAATCGGTGTGTAATACGCGGAGGGCCTTTTCGACACTCCGGCGCACCTGCCGGCCGAAATACCCCCAGCCCAGCAGGGCCACCACGTTCTCCTCCCTGTTTTTCCGGATGACAGACTGAATCCCCGCAGTCACCTTTCGAAAACCGGCGCCCCAGACCCAGTAATTCGCCCCATGCTCTGCGGCCCATTCGACGTCCGAGGAATCGATCCCGTAATTGCCGGCCACACCCATTCGGAATACCTGCTTCTCGATCACAGGTAACGTGCAGAAGGCGAAATCTCCTTGAATGCGGTCCTTTTCAGTGGTCATTCGGCACCTCGGTGAATGGACGGACGATGGACGGTTCCATCCACACTCACAAGAGCCGGCATCGGAAAAGGCCCGAGTCCCTAGGATCTGTCAAGGTGCTTTCCATGGGAAAAGGCCGTGCCGGCGGCGGATGGAGTGGCTGTTACGAAGCCGTCAAATGAAGCATTCCGGCTCCCGCCGCGTACCGGTAAACTGCACCTCCAGCTCATGTTTGTGCCATAAATAATTCTCATCATCAAAGTATTTCGCGCCGACAGGACACTTTTTGACGCAAGCACAGCACTTGATGCAAATGCCTGTCATTTTGGAAACATCTTCTGAATCAATCGATCCCATGGGACAAACCTGGGAGCAAAGCTTGCAGTCGATGCAATCGCTGCTTGTCTTGGGAGTCACCTTCAGGATACTGACAGGATTCCCGTTCTGATCCTTCGGCCGATAGTAATCTCGATACGGTCTATTCCCTCTCACGACAACAGCGGGGTGTTCACCTGGCGTCTTGATCTTGTCGTATACCTTCGCGGCAAAATCCACTGCCACGGCCATGTCTTGTTCGTCGGGCCGGTTGGCCCCGAGCGTCGTTGAAAAGGAATGCTCCCCTATGAATGCCCCACCGGCCATCACTCGAAAACCGTTCGACTCCAGAATGTCCCTGAACTCGATCAATGCATCGTCATAATCACGGTTTCCATAGACAACGACAGCAACCACCCTTGCGCCATTACCGGAAACGATGTTCAAATACTTCAACAACACGTTCGGGACACGTCCGGCATACACTGGAACGCCTGCAATAACGAGGTCGTCCTTTTCAAAGGAAAGCGGTTTCGTTCGAGCCTCCGGCAAGGTAAAGTCAATCGCATGGACCGTGTCTTTTCCGTCGCTCTTTTCCGCAATCTTCTCCGCAATACCGGTTACGATTTTCTCCGTTGTGCCCGTTGCGCTGAAGTACAGTGTATGAACGTTCACCTTCATTCAGTATGCCTCCCTATTTGTGTGGTTTCGGGGTTTCGGGGTCGGACCAAGCTATCCTATTGATATTCAACCGATATCTTCCCAAAAATACTCGTTCTGAGGCCTTAGAGAGGCCTTTTTGTGCCCGAAAATGCCATTGTAAGAATGCCCATTTGCCCGCCAAAAACCACCAAAACACCACCCGGTTACCGTGCGGCGTTTTCCAGCCGCCAGATTTCGCCCGCGTCAATGGCGACATAAAGCGCGCCGTCCGGCCCCAAGACGAGTGAGCGCACGCGCTGTTTCGGCAGATCAGCGACAATGGCTGTTCTGATCGTCATGCCGTCCGCATCCAGCTTTAATAGCTCGATGCGCGCGCCGCGCAGAAATCCGACTGCCAGCCAGCCTTCCCAGGCCTTCCAATGCGCCCCACTCAGAAAGACGCACGGACTCATCCCTTCGGAAACGCCGCGGTTGTTCCACGATGGGTTGAGCGCATCCGGGAATCGAGCCAGATCGGTCATGGGCGTCGGGGTGCCGTCGGGCTTGTTGGACGTGTAACCGCAATAATCGCTCAGGCATGACACCCCTTTGGTGGGTGCGGGGTCCCAGCCGCAGTTTCCGCCCGCTGTAAGCGGCGTGACTTCATCGTCATGGCCCGGGCCGTGTTCACTGGCAAAGGCCTGGCCCGTGCCGGGGCGGAACGCAATGCCCTGCACATTGCGATGTCCATAGGTGAAGATGCGCGGGTCGCCTCCGGGCGGGGTATGGTTGCCGGTCGCGGCCCTGCCGTCGCCGTCGACTCGCAATGTCTTTCCGCCCAGGCGGGAAAGGTCCTGCGGCAGCGGGCCGTTGTGGTTGTCGCCGGTGGTTATGTACAGGTAACCGTCAAACGGGCTGAATCGGATGCGGCCGCCGCTGTGCGCGCCCGCGCCGCCCCACCGGTTGAAGGATTGTTTGAACGGGATGTCGGCGACAATGTCTTTCCGGTCGGCAACAACGGCATAGCCCTTGTCAACCGTGAGGCGCACGACGCGGTTGGTCTTGGCCTTGCCGATCGTTGAGGCCATGTAGACGTATACATGGCGGTTTTCGTCAAACGCCGGATCGAGCGCGACGCCCAGCATGCCGCTCTGTCCCTGGCAGAAAAAGTCCTCCGCCTCCAGGGCCGCGCCGGCCGTTCCGAACAAGAGCCGGACCGTCCCATCCTGAGTGCGCACGGACAGCCCGCGGCATTTTTCCGTAAACAGCATGGCTCCGTCCGGCGCAAAGGCCAGGTCCCACGGGTCGCTGAGCCCCGACATCACCACCGTGCGGTTTACCTGAAGGTCGCTGTCGTCCGCCAGTGTTGACTGGTCGCGGCCGCAATGGACCAGAACGGCCACGGACAAGGCCGTGAATAACACGGGCAACGCCCTTGCCATTCTGCGCTTCATGGCCTCTCCTCTGAATCTATGTTTCGGTGAGCAAACTTTCACGCCTATCTCTTTCCGATCGCCTTCTGGATCAGCGATGGAACAACCCTGTTGAGAAACAGGACACGTTTTGTTCGGCCCGGCTTGATCTCGTAATTGTCCATTTCAATACTTCGGATGACTTCTCGTGCCAAGGTTTCCGGCGATATTTTACCTGCATCGTTGTCACGCCCTCTCGTCATATCCGTATCCACAAGCGGCGTAATGATCTCAAACACTTTAACAGTACTGCGCTGGAGTTGAAAACGGAGGGCCCTAGAAAAAGCATGAAGGGCCGCCTTTGTCGCACAGTAAATTGGTGCACTGCTTTTTGGCACTATTCCAAGAAAAGAGGAAACATTAATGATTGCCGCTTCAGGCGCCATCACAAAATCAGGTAGAACAATCTTCGTGAGGCGCGCGATTGATCTAAAATTGATGTCAATCTCTTCGTCAATCTTTTTTAATGCATTTTCATCCGTTAGGAAATCATATTGGTGTTGAATCCCTGCGTTGTTGACGAGCATATTAAGCGATGGGAAATTTGATTTTAAATAATCAATCATTTGCGTCACTTCAATTGGATTCGAGACATCACATTGGATCGCATGAATATCCGGGTGCTGTTTCTTGACCCCATCCAATTTTTCGATATTTCGGCCGCAGACGATGACCGAATTCCCTCTTTCTAAGAATGCTTTGGCAATCGACAAGCCGATCCCGGATGCACCACCGGTCACGAGGACTGTGTTTCCTTCGATTTTCATTCTTTCATTCCTTTTTCATCGAATGGGTTTTTCAGTGGAATTCGGGAGACACCATACCTATTTTTCGCCTCTCACACTCCAGCGCCCGGCGTCAGTGGCGGCACGGCTTTTATGCCGCCCCCTGAACGAGTCAGTACGTTCAACGGCGAGCTTCCGCGAGACGGATGGAGTGCCTGGCATCGAGATTTTATCATCGACTTGGTGGTGTGCGGCTGCGTCAGCCGTCTGCGTTGAATCCCTCGTGGAAGGAGACCGTGCCCTGCGGGATCCTTCCGTCGAAAGACAGGGCGAGGAAGACCTCCGGTGGTACTCCCTCGTGGACAGGTTTCGGCGTGTTGTCGAACCCGAACTTCTTGTAGTAATCCGGATGTCCCACGAGACAACAGCCCCGTGCGCGCATGCTCTTCAGTCGCGACAATCCCTCATGGATGAGGGCCTTGCCCATGCCCTGACGCTGATACGCCGGCAGGACCGAAACCGGACCCAGTCCGTACCAGTCCTGTGTACCGTCAGAGACGTTCACGGGCGAAAACGCAATGGGACATGTGGGACATGGGGACGACCTTAAATAATCAAATATCTATTTTAACATTCCGTTATTTTTAGGGTCATCCCCTTTTCCAGATGTCTCTGATGCGCACTCCTCTCTGATCAAGTTATTTTTGTTTTTAAGGTCGTCCCCAATTCACAGGAACGGCCATATTATACGGAAGGGAGAGTCACAACGCGATGCGTTGGTTGCGTTGGATCTCGTTGATGCGTCGATCCGGGACCTCTGCCTTCCCAGCGAAATCGGGCCAACGGCGCACGGCTTCGATGACGCTATCCAGCATCTGACGTGCACGCGCCCTCTTGATGCCGACTGTGCCGGCCAGCGCGAGCAGATCCTCGCGCTCGAATCCCTCTCGTTTGCCGTTTATGCTCATTTGGTGCCTGCTCGTCCATTCGCCCGTCGGATTCCATGCGTACGTAACATCAAAGGCCGGCGAGAGAGACCATTCTCCCCGGCGATTCATCAGGAATGCGATGTTCTTCACGTGATCGTCACAGTTGCGGCCCACCACGTTGAAGAAGGCCCGCAACACTTGCTGCTCTGCGTCCTTCCGGGAAAGGCCTAAGCTCTGAATCACCTGGATCGCCTGTTCGTAGGAATAACTTGCGGGCTGTCTGTAGTCGAAGTGGGCCAGGGCTCCGAAGGATTGCATGTGAAGCTTCCCTCCCCGAGCCGTTCGATCGAACCGCTTTGTCATAAAATGACTTCGGCCACCTTCGTGATGAAGGCGGCAGGGCATCATTTCTATGCCGGCCTCGAGTGCCATCAAATGATACGCGTATTCGATCCTTCCGTAGCCCATTGGGGTTGCCATCTCCGAATCTCCGGCGCTGGAAACGCCGTCGAATTTCATGATCCAATGTTCGAAACCCGGTCCTACATCAACTTGGCCCGATCGGAATTCATTGGTTTCCGGATTCCAGGCCAGGATGGCCTTTGCCCTTGCACCGCCGGCGGAGGTCCCGATGCGCAATATGTCGTTGATTGCTTCACGATCGTCGTCACCGGAGAACACCCCTCCGAGGCTCGCGCGCTCGTCGAGAATCCGGTTGATGAGGTCGACCAAGCCCGCTACCTCGACTGCGCGTTTGCTGCTCGGTGGACCGAGGGTGGCCGGCTCGAACTCAAGCGCCCCCATTCCCCGACTTCCGACATAACAGAGGCGTTCCACTGAGTGGAAACTCGCGGCGGTGCGATGTTGAGATGCAAGCCAGGCGTCGATGATAGCGTTACCGTATTTGTCCGGCAGGGAGTCGGCGAGCAGCCCCGGCAGCCCCTTGAACGTGTTCCTTGCAAGCGCCGGGAATTCGTATGGGAACTCAGCAAGCGGCATCGAGATGGGGGACAGTTCGATGCCGCTCCGCAGGAAATCGGGTGAGTACTGGAAGACCCCGATCTCCCGGTCCTCGAGCCAGGTGACGGCGCCGATCAAACTCCCCCAGAGGTTGACTCGTGCGTCATTGTTCATGGTCGTCCTCTCCGTCGCCCCACGACCACGCTGGACGCTCTTCACTCACAGGAACGGGGCGTGCACGCTTGCGTTCTCCCGTTCCTGGTCCGACCCGTTCGATCGGCCGAACAGTAGGATCGGGCAGTAGACTTTCGAGACTATGCTGGACCCTCAGTGCAGAGAGGACACGAATAAATGTGTCCAGCGAAACCCCCTGTCCTTTTTCCAACCTTCTGATGGTTCTGGTCGAGACTCCGGCTTCCTCGGCGAGCTGCTGCATCCGCGAATCCATCGTCGTGTAGATTCTGTAGCCCGAGGTCATGATCTCGTCGCGGTCCATGTTCAGTATCGAACAGGCTTCGTCCACGGCGTAGTTCGCGAAATATCCCTGTGAGGGCAGGGACTGCGCCTCCGGCGCGAGGGCAAGCGGCTTTTTGCCCGCTTCCTCCTGCTGCGCCACCGTAATATAACCGTATCTGGCCATCAGCGAGAGTACAAGGTTGCGCCGTTGCAGCGACGCCTCGGGGTGGAGGTGTGGCGCGTAATTCGTGGCGGATTTCAGCACGCCGGCGAGCAGGGCGCCCTCGTCGAGGGTGAGTTCGCTCGCCGATTTGCCGAAGTAGACCATGCTGGCCGCCTCGATGCTGTAGGCACCGTGACCGAAATACACACAGTTCAAGTACATTTCGAGTATCTGGTCCTTTGTATATATCCTTTCGAGCCGGATGGCGAGGACCGCTTCGCGCAGCTTCCGCGTAAAAGTTTTTTCCGGGCTTAAATGCGTGAGCTTGACCAGTTGCTGCGTGATGGTGCTCGCGCCTTCCTTCAGCCTTCCCGATTTGATGTCGTCCCACAGCGCCCCGAGTATGCGCCAGATGTCCACGCCGCCGTGCTCGTAAAAGCGGGCGTCCTCCGCCGCCAGGAACGCTTTTTGGACGACGACGGGGACCTGATTAAGCGGAATGTTTATACGATTGATCGTACCGTGCACGCCCGCGCTGAGCGTCCCCTCCCTGTCGTAGACCAGCAGCGTCTGGTCCATATTCTCCAGGAGGGCTACGTCCAGTTCCTGGGAATTTTCTATTCCGACTATGTATGAAATCATAAATGCGAGGAAGAATAGTATTAATACAAGCATACAGAAATCAACCGTGCGCAGGACACGCCGACGCTTGCCTTGCTTTTTGGGTTTTTCCTGCTTTTTGGACATGCGCTCACCGTCTTATACCATTCGGTTTTAGCCTTCCCATCGCCCGTGGGCGATAAAGCAGGCGGATTCGGCCAAATGCTGCAAAAAAAGACATATTACACCAGCTTTTCGAGAAAGGAACGCATTAAATCTTTCGTGAATCATGTGCAGGGGGAAAGGAGGGGCACGCATGGATATCAGGAACAGGAGGCAGGGGAGCCGCCTGATTGTACATCTGTCCGGCGAGCTGGACCACCATTGCGCAAGAAAAGTCCGTCAGGACATAGACAGGCTGCTTGCGGATACGGCCATAAAGGAACTGGTGCTGGATCTGCGGGGCCTGGAATTTATGGATTCTTCGGGTATCGGGGTGCTGATGGGGCGGTACCGGACGATGTCTAAACGCGGGGGAAAGATGCGGGTGCGCAACCTGAGCGCGCAGGTGGAACGCGTGTTCAGCGTTTCCGGACTGTACCGTATCATCGAGATGGAAGCCTGATTTTTTGACCATGTTGGGAGGTACGAAGGTATGTCGCAGAACGAAATGGTGATGCAGTTCGACAGCTATTCCAGCAACGAGGGTTTGCGCGCGTGGTCGCGGGGGCGTTTGCGCTGCAGCTTAATCCGACGATGGAAGAACTGTCGGACATCAAGACGGCGGTGTCCGAGGCGGTGACCAACGCGATCATCCACGGCTACCCCGGCAGGATCGAGCGCGTCGAGATGACCGCACGCGTCGACGGCCGGGTGCTGGAGATCGTCATCGCGGACCGGGGCGTCGGCATCGAGAACGTCGAAAGGGCGCGCGAACCGCTGTTTACAACGGCGAGCGGCGCGGAACGCTCGGGCATGGGCTTCACGATGATGGAGACGTTCATGGACGAGGTGGAGGTCGAATCCGCGCCGGGCCGCGGCACCGCAGTGCGCA
>ENA-OSEO01002871-OSEO01002871.1-sediment-metagenome-genome-assembly--contig:-NODE-2871-length-22441-cov-4.383384_pt1 | contig 22441 bp, 18 predicted proteins | sample MGYA00237883_ERZ534232 | MGnify/ENA metagenome assembly ERZ534232
GGGGTTGGTTTTAGGCTCAATAAATGGTTTTATTATTACAAAATTCAATGTCACACCCTTTCTTGCAACAATGTTTACAGGAGCTGTCTTCAGCGGGGTTCGCAGGATGCTGACTGGTGTATCTCCTCTTGGCTCGGTGCCTCCGCAAATAGCACGTTTCATTAAAGGAGAGGCGGTTGGAGAAATCCCCTATGCAGCCTATATACTGTTTGTTGTTACGATCATCACCTTTATCCTGTTGAACAAAACTGTATTCGGCAGAAAATTAATGCTTGTAGGAAGCAACCCAACAGCGGCAGACTTCTCGGGAATAAGAGTTTTGCGCATGAGATTCCTGACATATGTTATATCCAGCGGCGTGGCTGTCTTGGCGGCAGTTGTTGTTGCCGGTTATACAGGTTACGTGGACCAGGAAACCCTCGCAACAGGTATGGGGTTTGAATCACTAATTGTCGTTGTTCTAGGCGGCAACTTTTTAGGTGGGGGAAAACCTACGGCCTTGGGAACTTTAGGCGGTGCCCTTGCAACAACCTTTATTCTTAACATCGTCGTGCTTTTTGGTTTAGAAATTCAGCATCAGTATGTATTTAAAGGCCTTATACTCATTTTAGTTGTTCTGGTTACATCCTTTGCAAACAACCGCAAGTTTGCATCTACTAGATTTGGCATAATCGGCATAAAACCGATTGCAAATAAAACTAAAGAAGGAGAAGGATTATGAAAAGGAAACTAGGTATCATAATAGTTCTATTATTGATTCCAGTTATGTTTGTTTCAGCCGGAAAACAGGCCGATGCACCATCGGAAAAATATGTAATAGGCATCTCCTATCAGGGACCCAACAATGACTGGGCAATAAATTTTAAGGCACACTTTGAAATGACTCTTGCCAAATATGCAGATAAAATTGAGAGAGTTATTTACAAAGAATATGGTTGGGATGAAAAACAGCAGATTGCGGATGTTGAAGATCTTATTACCATGGGGATAGATCTTCTGATTATTGCTCCAATGACAGATACAGGTCTTGCCACCTCCATTGAAAATGCCAAAGCACAAGGGATCCGGGTTGTGGTTTATAACTCCCACCCGGGGACAGATAAGTACGATGCTCTTATAAAGAGTGATAATATAGCAGATGGACGAGCCATGGCAGAATGGCTCTGTAAACGTCTCAATGGCAAGGGCAATATTCTGATAATCGGAGGAGCACCAGGGAGCAACTATGCTGAAGATGTAATTAAAGGCTATAAGGAAGCTCTGTCAAAATACCCCGATATCAAAGTTCTTGGATATGAGTATGCCTTCTGGACCCCAGCAACATCAAAGGCAATTGTAGAGGCCTACTTGGCAAAGGGTGTAAAAATTGACGGCCTAATTGTAAGCGGGCTTATGGGTTTAGGCTGCCTTGAAGCATTTTTGGATGCCGGATTACCGATTCCGCCGATGACCTCCGGTGACGGTTGGACAGGCTTTTTACGCAAAGCAAAACAGATTGGATATACAGATTTTGCAGCAATTCCTATTAATAATTTTATCTATGGAGTTGGCGCAATCGATCTTGCTTTTGATATTCTTGCAGGAAAAGATGTACCCAAAGTTACTCTGATACCTCCCAACAAACCAATTTCCGCCACAGAGATGCTTGGTATGCTTAGGGATGATATGCCCGCAAGCTATTGGATAGGCGGAATTGTGCCTATTGCAGATTTCAATAAATATATTAAATAAATTATCCATTTAACCTAGCCCATGCCGTTAATGCCGGCATGGGCATCTAAATATTTGGGAGTATTTTAGATGGACAGTGGAACTATTTTGTCCATAAACCATATTGTTAAAAGGTTCGGAGGAATTCTGGCTCTTAACAATGTTGGTTTTGATATTAAACGTGGCGAGATTCTTGGATTATTAGGAGCCAATGGTGCGGGAAAAAGCACTCTTTTAAAAATTCTATGCGGAATTGAAAAGCCTGACGAAGGCGAGATAATATATGAAGGTGACCTGCTTAAAGCAGACAACCCTCATGTTGCACAGAAACTGGGTTTGATAAGTGTTTATCAGGAACTTAATCTATTCATGTACATGACCGTAGCAGAAAACCTGTTTCTAGGTTACGAACCCAAAAACAGCGCTGGTCTGATAGATTGGAACCGGACCAAAAAAGAAGCGGAAAAGGCATTAGCAGCCTTTGAACTTGATATACCACCGGACCTCCTTGTTCAAAATTTGAGTGTTGCAAAAAGGCACCTTGTTGAGATAGTGCGGGCAATGATTGAAAAACCCAAAGTCCTCATGCTGGATGAACCAACCGCTGCGCTCTCCGATGATCAAATAAAGTGGCTTTTTACAAAGATTCGTGAGCTAGTTGCAGAGGGTACAACCGTAATATATGTTTCCCACCGTTTGGACGAAATTGTAGAACTGTGCGAAAGGTGTGTGGTCTTAAAAGACGGATGCCTGTCTGCTGTTCTTGAAGATAGTTTTGATAAGAAATTAATCATTAAAGCCATGATTGGCAGAAATGTTGAATTGCAAAAAAAGAAAAATCCCTGCTGCTCGGACAAGATAATATTTTCCTGTAAAAATCTTTCCTTAGATGGGAGGTTTAGTGATATCAATTTTAATATTCACCAGGGAGAGATACTCGGAATTGCAGGGCTTGTGGGTGCAGGCCGCACTGAACTTTTGAGAGCCTTGTATGGTATAGATAAAGCAGACTGCGGCTGTATTACTATTCATGGTAAAGCACTGAAAAATAAACATCCCCAGGAATCAATAAAAAATAAAATAGTGTTAATTAGCGAAGACCGTAAAACAGAAGGGCTGTTTCTTCTGCAGCCTGTGGTAAACAATATCTCTGCTAATACAATAAAAAAATGGTCCAAATACGGTTTTATTAAAAGAAATCAGGAGATCTCCGTTGTAAAAAAGATAAGCGAAGATGTGTCCCTTGATCCTTCCAGGTTGTTTAAAGAAACAAACACCTTGTCCGGTGGCAATCAGCAAAAGGTTGTTTTGGGAAAAGCCCTTTTAACAGGAGCAAGCGTCCTGTTGCTGGACGAACCTACCCGAGGTGTCGATGTAGGGGCGCGTGAAGATATTTATGGAATTATCCAGGGTCTGGCTAACGAAGGGAAAAGCATACTTCTTGTATCCTCGGATTGGGAGGAGCTTTTAGCGCTCTCGGACAGGTTGATTGTATTGTCCGAAGGGAGGCTCACTGCTGAACTTAAAGGTGAAGAAGTTTCCGAAGAGAAGGTGATGCATTATTCTACCCTTGGGAATGTAAACAATAAGGTAGAAGGCACCAAGAAGAAGGGTTTTTTTACAAAAATTATCGACAATCTTTTATATTCGAACAGTAACATATTTTTCTTCAGCATGGCTTTACTGGTGCTTATGGTTGTGGGAACCTTCGCATTTCCCAGATTTCTCACTTTTATGAATATTCGTAATATTCTGAATCAGGCTTTTATATTCGTACTTCTTACCCTGGGACAACTCTTTGTCATAATAATCGGCTATGCAGATCTTTCCATGAGCGCGACAATGACGGTTGCAGGACTATTGGGGCTTACTATTATGAATAGCGGTGAAGGTTTAGTCTTAGCAGGCATCTTGGTAATGATTCTTTTCGGCATTATGGTAGGAACAGTAAATGCAACGGTTATTGTGCTTGGGAAAATGAATGCTTTAATAGCAACGTATGGAATGAGTATAGTACTTCAAGGAGTTGCCTTAATCATCTCCCCAAGGCCCCTCTCGCCTTCCCCGGATATTTTTAAAAACATCATAAGAACTACTGTTTTGGGTTTACCGCTGATACTGTATATAGGGTTGTTCCTGGTACTTCTGTTTACCCTGATTCTCAAGTATACCCCTCTTGGCAGGAGAATTTATGCGGTGGGAGAAAACAGCACCGCTGCGCTCTGGTCAGGCCTTTCCGTGAAACCGACTAAATTTTTCGCCTTTATAGCATGCTCGGTGATGGCAATTATGGGATCCTTGTTTATGCTGGGAAGAAGCGGTGCTGCGGAGTCGAGTGTCACGATACAGAATAATCTTGATTCCATTGCCTACGCTCTGATCGGCGGCGGTACTTTTACCGGCGGAAAGGGAAGCATAGGAGGCTCTGTTCTTTCCATCCTTACAGTAACAGTCCTTATGAATATACTGGGCGCAAAAGGCATAGGCACTTATCCCAGAGATGTAATAAAGGGAGTGCTTCTCATTCTGATAATAGTTCTAAATGAATATAGGGCGTTAAAATCCAGGACAATTGTTAAAAAATGATTTAATGGGTAGGCCTTGGTTGAGATAGGAATCAAAATTGAATATTTGAAAATGGAGTGTAGAGGTGGAATCAGCAAATTTTGAAAGGGATGAACTTAAAATAAGGGTCTTCAATACCCGGGAAGAAATGGGAAGGGCTGCAGCCGAAGAGGCGACAGAAAGAATAAAAAGGCTTATTAAAAAGAACGGTGCTGCCACCCTTGTTTTTGCAGCAGCGCCTTCGCAAAACGAATTTTTAAAGTATTTAAGAAAGAGTGATACTGATTGGACAAAAGTCCGGGCTTTTCATATGGATGAATACATAGGTTTACCAAGAGATGCCCCTGCCGGTTTCGGAAATTTCCTGCGGCGGGCAATTTTTGATAAAGTAGAATTGAAAGAGATACATTACCTTTGGAATGGAAGCGATTCAGCCGAGAAAGCCTGTGAAAAGTACGAAAAAATTCTAAAGAAGTATCCGCCGGATCTGGTTTTTTTGGGTGTGGGAGAAAACGGGCACCTTGCCTTTAACGATCCCCCGGTGGCAGACTTTAATGACCCAAAGGGTGTGAAGATTGTTAAGCTGGATAATATCTGCAGGATGCAGCAGGTAAATGACGGGTGTTTTAATAGTATCGATGAAGTCCCGACTCATGCGATAACCCTTACAATGAGTGCGATAATCCGCATTCCCGAAGCGATTGCCATAGTTCCCGGCATTAAAAAAGCCGGAGCAATCGACCGTATGCTTAACGGAGCAATATCAACTTCCTGTCCCGCCAGTATTTTAAGGCAGCATAAAAACACTACCCTTTACCTTGACGCGGACAGTTCAAGCCTGGTTCTGCCAAAATAATCAATAGGATGTAGTGGTATGATTATGTATGAAATGACTGCCGATGAGATTCAAGCCAGGGACCCGGAGATTGCTGTTATTCCCGTTGGCTCCCTGGAGCAGCACGGGCCGCATCTGCCTGTTATGACGGATTGGGCAATTGCCGGCGAGTTGGGTAAAAGAGTAGCCGAAAAACTGGATGCTTTTCTGGTTCCCGCCCTTCCCATCAGCACCTGCAGGGAGCAGATGGGTAAGAAAGGAACTGTTTGGATGGAACCGCCCACCTTTTACAGTATGATGAAGGATATCATCCTTTCCCTTAAAATCCAGGGTTTCAGGAAAATTGCCATCCTTCAGTGTCACGGCGGCATCTTTATAATGACGCCTTTAGTGCGGGATATGAATGCCCAGTTTAATCCCGATCTTATGGTGGTTAATGTAGATATTTGCACCTTTAGCCAGATTCTTCTTTCGGAAGGGATCGCGGAAACCCTGGAACTTCATGCAGGGGAGGGAGAAACCTCTAAAATGCTATACCTTGCACCAGAGACTGTGCATATGGACCGGGCGGTGGATTTTATCCCGGAGATATCCCGTCCTTACCTTAATTACGGAAGCATTTTTCATGCCTGCCCCGATGGTGTGTGGGGTTTTGCCAGAAAAGGTACTCCTGAAAAGGGGAAAAAAATGTTTGAACGCTATACAGATCTTGCCGTTACGGAGATTAACCGAGCCTTTGATTATATGAAGCGAAAGGAAAAGTTCGGTTACAGCTATTTTTAAGGGAGGAGCAGCATGGGAAAGAAACTTCGTGTTCTGGTTGCCGGAGCGGCCTTCAGCGCTGATCTGCATATGGACGGCTATTCTAGAATTTTAGACAAGGTTGAGATCGCCGCAATTGCGGATAAGGATCTGCAGCGGATTAAAGCCCTTGCAGATCGTTATGGGATTACCGGCTACACTGCTTATGATAGTTTTGAGGAAGCAATTGAAAAGACCGAATGTGATATGGTGGATATCTGCATGCCGAACTTCCTGCATCATGCTGTAGGGATGGCAGCCCTTAAAAAAGGAAGGCATATACTCTGTGAAAAACCGCTCACCACTACAGTGGCTGATGGGAAAGAGCTGATCGAGTTTGCAAAAAAGGCCGGTAAGAGAGTTTATTATGCGGAGGACTGGCTCGGCGCTCCGGCTCTTCGAAAGGCCCTAAGTATAATAGACAGCGGGAAACTGGGCAAACTTCTCTTTATCCGTGCCAGGGAATGCCACAATGGTTCCCACAGCCCCTATGCTCAGACAATCGGATACTGCGGAGGCGGCTGTATGATACACTTGGGAGTTCATCCAGTAGGGTTTCTCCTTGCTCTCAAGAATAACCGTTGGAGCGAGCTTGTAGCACTTACCACAGGAGGGAAAGATAAAAACCTTCGCCATAAAACTATGGAAGGGGAGGATTGGGCTGCTGCTTTAATCCGTTTTGAGGATGGAACCACTGCGGTAGCGGAGGCAAACTATGTATCCGAAGGGGGAATGGAGGACTATATAGATTTCTATTGCACCGAAGGATGTCTTCATGTGGATCTTACCTTCTCGAGTGCCCTCCGGGCCTTTAGTAAACCTGGCCTGGATTATACCGTCGAGAAGGCTGATATAACAACTGGGTGGTCCAATCCGGCGGTGGATGAAAAGTATAATCTAGGCTATGTAGCCGAGATCGCACACTTTGTGGAATGTGCACAGGATAACCGGGAGGCTAGGATAGGACTTCGCGGAATCGATGGTTTGGAAGCCCTGGAGGTTGTCAATCTAATCTATTCCTCGGCCAGGGAGGGAAGAAAGATCATCAATGAAAAGGTAAGGAAGCAGGGATGAAAGATATAATTATTCCGGTAAAGGTGGGAGGAATAACCTTTAAGAACCCCTTTTATGTAGCCTCGGGGCCTACGACAAAATCAGTAAAACAGCTTAAAAGGATTGAGGAAACCGGCTGGGCTGCGGCGAGCATAAAACTCACCATTGATCCGGCACCCTATATAAACCGCAAGCCCCGGTATGCAATTTTTGAGGACCGCAATGCTTTAGGATTCACAACTGAAAAGCGGCTTACCTTTGAAGAAGGCCTAAAACTTGTGGAGGATGCAAAAAAGGAGCTTACGGATCTTTTGGTTTTTGCCAATATCACCTATGCGGGAGATGCCGGTGTAGCGGGCTGGGTAAATATGGCTAAAAAATTTGAGGAAACCGGCGCTGATGTTGTTGAACTAAACATGTGCTGTCCAAACATGTCTTACAATATTGAGCTTACCACAGGGGACAGTGCCTCCTCGGCAAAAAAAACAGGCGCCAGCCTTGGCCAGCAGGGAGAGGCGGTGGCGGATATAGTCCGAGAAATTAAAAAGGCCATAGGCATTCCTCTCTTTGTTAAGTTAACTCCCGAAGGTGGCCAGATCGCCAAGGTTGCAAAGGCTCTCTTTGCTGCCGGAGCGGATGCCGTGGGAGGAACAGCCAACCGACTGGGGATTCCTCCCATTGATATAGAGAATCCCTCAAGGGCAATCTATCATCTGCAGGATGAAATCAGTATGACCTGTCATTGCGGTGCATGGCTTAAACCTCTTGCTCAGCGGGATGTGTACGAAATTCGTAAAGTAAGCGGGACAGAACCTGTTGTCACAGCTGCCGGTGGTGTCCGAAATTGGAAAGATGCTGTTGAGCTTATCCTTTGCGGAACAAACCTCGTGGGGGTGTGTGCAGAAACCCTTATAAGCGGCTACGATATTGTCCGGCCTATGATTAAGGGACTTAAAGAATACATGGATACCCACAAATATTCAGACCTGTCCCAATTCAGAGGTATGGTTGTACCGGAAGTTAAAACCGCTCTGGAAGTTACCCTCTACGGCGGTTATGCAAGCATAAAGAATCCCGACCTTGCCGCACCCTGCACCTACTCCTGTCCTCACCATGTTCCTGCCCAGGCCTATGTGCAGAAGGTCGCAAAGGGGGAGTTCGAAGATGCCTACCGCCTGGTAACATCAAAGGGTCCTCTCCAGAGTATCTGTGCCTGGGTTTGCAGCAGCCCCTGCGAGGATAGCTGTACCAGGGGCATAAATGGTGATCCAGTAAGGATCAGGGAAATTAAACGTTTTGTTTTGGAATACGGCAGGAGCCATGGGTTCAAACCGGACTATAGGCCCTCTGCCGATCATAAGGAAAAGATTGCCGTAGTAGGCTCTGGTCCAGCAGGACTCTCCTGCGCCTTTGATCTTGCCAAGGCGGGGTACAAGGTTACAGTCTTTGAACGTAAAAAGAAGGCGGGTGGCATGCTCCGCTACGGTCTGCCGAGCTTCAGAATGGAATCTGCCATGGTGGATGAGCAGATTACATTGCTTTTGGATATGGGGGTGGTCTTTCAATACGGAAAGGAGCTTGGAAAAGATTTTTCTTTGGCAGACCTCAGAGGGAAGGAATTTTCTGCCATCTTTGTTGCTGTCGGTGCCCAGGAAAGCAAGAAACTATTATTGGAGAACAGTGGAGCCGAAGGCTGTATGGATGCCCTGGGATTTTTAAGGAAGGTAAATGAAAAGGAAGAGGTAAAGGTCGGAGAACGCACCGTTGTCCTAGGAGGAGGGTTTACAGCAGTGGATGCTGCCCGCACTGCTTTGCGCCTGGGCAGCAGGGAAGTTATCCTTGCTTATCAGAGGACCCGGAGGGAAATGCCTGCATCGGAGGAGGAGATCTCGGAAGCAGAAGCGGAGGGGGTTAAGATCATGTACCTGGTTGCACCCGAAGCCTTTACGGCGGAGAGGGGGAAAATAACAGGTGTTGTACTTAAAAACCAGGTTCTTGGGGAAATAGATAATTCAAAACGCCGTAAACCGGAAGCAGTAAGGGGTGCGGTTTTTACCCTGCCCTGCGATACGGTTATTATGGCTGTAGGACAATCCCTGGAGGAGGGGTCTGTTAAAGAGCTTTCTGATAGAAAAGGCTCCCTAGAAATAGATGAGAAAACCTGTGCAACTTCTATACCCGGAGTTTTCTGCGGAGGCGATATTATTAAGGTGGAAAGTATAATCAGTGCAATTTCCATGGGTAACCGAGCAGCAGCTGGGATTGACAAGTATATTAAAGGGTCTAAGGCTACCATTGAGTTTCCGCGGGAATTTGTACAAGTGGATACTGACACTGTGCTTAAGCGCATGGGCTATTACAAGGATGAAAAGACTATAAATCCCCTTGAAATGCGAGTGGGAGCAGAAAGGAAAAGGGACTTTCTTCCCTATACCCGGGGTTTTACGCAAAAGGAAGCGCAAGAGGAAGCTTCCCGTTGTTTTAATTGCGGTTGCGGGGAAGGCTGCCAGATCTGCAAGACAATCTGCTGCGATTTTGCCCCTTTTATTGAAGGAATTGACCGTCTGGCTATAAATAAAGAGGATTGCGTTGCCTGCGGTATGTGTTTTAATCTTTGCCCCAATAAGAATATAGAGATGATAAGCACAGGTGAGAAGGTGTAAGTAATTGCTGTATACCCTGAAGAAAAGGGTATTTTATATATCCCCTTTCAAGTTTTTGTCTACGGTAAAGCTGGAACAGTTCACTTGCCCAGTCAATAGCAGTTTGCAAATATTATTATTGACAGTTAAAAATAAGAGTCGTACACTATAAGCCGTACAGCGTTGCCGGAATATATGAAAGCCGACTGTTATTCTGAACTTTTTCTCCGGCAGTATGCCGAACTAACCGTGGTTTCAATTAGATCAATACCGTTTACCAGTAGACGGATTGTCGCAGTCTAAGGTTTTAAGGTGCTCTCCTTGATGGAGGTTTAATTGAAAAAATCAATTTTGATGATTCCTGTTATGGTTGCACTAGGCTTTTGTTCTGTCGTTTCGTTGAAAGCAGAGGATGCCTTTCCTCTCACTTTGGTTAAAGAGTCTGTTATGTGCGGGAACATAAGTCCCGACGGGCAAATGATTCTCTTTGTCTTGTTTAATGAATCAAAAAGCCATTACGAATTGGGAATTCACAATCTGGGTACAAGAGAAAATATTATTTTATTGTCAGCAGACAATATAGCAGCACCCCGCATGGATCCCACCGGCAAGCGTATAACCTTTATGGGTAGTGTGAAAGTCCAGGGTGTTATGCGGGATGGTCTTTGGGTACTGAACTCTGACGGTTCCGGACTAAAGGCTTTTCCAGCATTGATTCCTGCCGATGTACAAGATGGTTATGCCTTTTGGTCACCCGACGGTAGCCAGATTGCCTTTACTAGAAACGGGCAGATCTGGATAGCTAAAGCAGACGGAAGCGGCACGCGCATATTAGCTGATGGGGGACCTGATTCCTTTGCCCTGGTGCTTGACTGGATGGACAAGACGCTTCTTATCGCTCGGTCGGATTCTCCTGCCTCCGATTACCGGTTGTACCTGCTTGATCTTGAAACGGAGAACCTGACGGCAACAGGTCTTGAGGTTATGAACGCCATATTCATCGATTCTATTGAAACTATCCTTTACGGTAATGGGCCTTTACGTATCTGGAATGTGTTCGAGAATAAACAAAATCGGGAAACCCTGCCCATAGAACCGAGCTTTAGCAGCTTTATCGATTTTAGCCGGTCAGCCGACAACTCCAGGGTACTACTCGATACTAAAGACTAGATGGATACTTCTATCAACCATTTGTATCTGATTGACACGGATTAACTATCAGCCCGGGCGCTTCTGCAATAGTAGAGAAGGGTTATATGACTCTGCGGCGTAAAGGTGAAAAGTGCATAAGCAGCGGTTTAATCAAGCAAGAGTTACTTCCCTTTTGGCCAAAGCTTTACGAAAAGGTAGAAGATCACCTGTACTGCGAAGACAAAGGTGATGCTGCAGATCATCAGAAAGAGGCTTTGCGAAATCACTCCGCCGCTTTTGATAGAATTTATAAGATCGTACATAGTTTTCCTCCTAACCCACTAATAAGGGAACCAGGGCAAGGATCATGCCTCCAGCAATTACTGACCCCAACTGTCCGGACACATTTGCCCCAACAGCATGCATTATTACAAAGAGGGAGGGATCCTCCTTTGTGGCCATCTTCTGAATTACCCGGGCACTCATGGGAAAGGCAGAAATTCCCGCAGCGCCGACCATGGGATTTATCTTCTGTTTTCGGAAGAGGTTGATGAATTTTGCGAATAAAACTCCTCCGATGGTATCGAAAACAAAAGCTACAAGACCCATAATGAGAATCAAAAGGGTGGGCAGTGTTAAAAAGAGTTCAGCCTGCATACTCGATCCAATGGTGATTCCAAGAAGCAGGGTAACCAGATTGGCTAATTCGTTCTGAGCCGCGGAGGAGAGCCTCTCCAATACCCCACATTCCTTTATAAGATTACCGAACATCAGGGACCCGATGAGAGGCACCCCCATGGGGGCAATAATGCCTGTGATTATAGTAACAATAATCGGGAAGGAGATCCGCAGACTTTTAGGTATGTCTTCATCCTGGATCTTCATGCGGATATTCCTCTCCTTTTTGGTGGTAACAAGGCGGATTACCGGTGGCTGGATAAGTGGTACCAAGGCCATATAGGAATAGGCGGCTACAGAGATGGGGCCAAGATACTCCTTGGCAAAACGGGTGGCAACAAAGATCGATGTTGGCCCATCGGCCGCACCTATAATCCCTATGGCAGCAGCAACCTTGAGATCAAAACCTAACAAAACCGCAAAAAGTACGGTTATAAAAATCCCAAATTGGGCTGCGGCGCCGAAGAACATCATAACTGGGTTCTTAAACATAGGCCCGAAATCGCACATTGCCCCAACGGCGATGAAGATTAAAACCGGGAAAAGTTCCGTAGTTATACCGGCATCGAAGAGAAGTTTGAGAAACCCAGGTATTCCCTCATGTTCGAACACCACGGACAAAGGCAGATTTACCAGGATCGTGCCAAAACCTATAGGAAGGAGAAGCATCGGTTCGTAGCCCTTTTTAACTGCCAGAGTAATGAGTGCAATTCCTATCAAAATCATCACGCCACTCTGCCACGTAAAGGAGGTTAAGCCTAGGAAAAGTTCTTCCATCTTTACACCTCTTAAAGAAAATCGGAGAAATTTTTTTTGATTATATTATCGGAAGCAGGGAATGAATAGATCCTTTTTAGATAATCCCGAGGCCGGGAACTGGCTGGATATGTTGGGAATACCTATTTTATACCCCGCAGTAGGCGGAGAATCCTCCATCCACAGGTATTATTGCTCCGTTTATAAAGGAAGCTTCTTTTGAACAGAGGAATTTTACTATACCCGCCAATTCCTCCGGCTTTCCATATCTTGCCATGGGAGTGGAGTTGATTATCTTAAGACCTCTTTCTGTAGGGTTGCCAGTTTCTTTATCTGTAAGCAGATACCGGTTCTGTTCTGTCAGGAAGAAACCTGGAGCAAGGGCATTCACTCTTATTTGTTTCGAATAATTATGATTAAAGTGCACAGCCATCCACTGGGTAAAATTGGATACCCCTGCTTTTGCGGCACTGTAGGCGATTGTACGGGTAAGGGGTTTAAATGCTGCCATGGAGGAGATATTAATCACACAACCTGTACCCTTCTGGGCAAAGATCTCGCCGAATACCTGGGTGGCCATAACGGTGCCTAGAAAATTCAGGTTAAAAACCCATTTAAGGGCATCTTCAGGAATTCCAAAAAAACTGTTTTCCTCCGAGGTTGTAGCCTCAGCTTTGTTGCCCCCTGCTCCGTTGATCAGGATATCCACAGTGCCGAATTCCCTAAGCACCTGTTCCCTCGCTTCCAACAAGCTCCTTCTATCCAGTACGTCGGCACCCACTCCTAGGGCTTTTCCACCCTGTCTATTGATCTCCAGAGCCACTTCATCGGCCTTTTCCTTTCTTCTGCCGAGTACTGCAATGTTTGCTCCCTCCGCAGCCATAGCCTTGGCAATTACGGAGCCTAGCACCCCATAGCCTCCGGTAATAACTGCAGTTTTGCCTTGGATATCCGACATATTCCTTCCCCCTTATCTTTTTATGTTAATATTTTGAATGGAGAGTGTCACCCTGCTGGTATGGCTTGATCCGGAAGGCAGGGTAATTTCGTGGTCAAGGCAGTTGGCGGATTCAAGGCACACAAACTCCTTCCATCCCTCCTGGATTTCGGGATTCGGTTCTCCCATGGTTTTACCCGGATTCCATACCACCAAACCTCCCATCTCCTTCTGTAAAACCTGTATCCTTTTAGCCCGGCCCAGATCAATAAGTTCGCACTCCCCAGGGGTGTTCATAAAGGCCTGAACCAAAGGCCCTGATACAGGAAGGTCTCCTGCAGATCTTCTCCGGGCATCTGCCTTAAGCCGGTCGATATATTCCAGGTTGGAAAGCCCTTTTACAAGACAATTTTCCGGATGAGAAACGGAGAAATAGGTGTGAAAGGCCTCTTCAAAGGTAAAAGATCTTTTATCTCTGTTTTCTACCTTAAGCTGCAGGGTCAAAGTCGAAGAAACGGTAACCTCAAATTCCAGATGGAAGGAATAGGGCCATATTGTTCTGGTTTCTTCTGTATCTTCTAGGGAAAATACGACCTGGGTGCTGTCACCACCACCTATCCCGCTGGAGATAACCTTCCACTCTCTTGTTCGTACAAACCCATGCAGGGAAAGATCCGTTTGTGTTCTGTGGGGACCAAACCAGGGGAAACAGAGGGGTATTCCGCCCCTTAAGGGGTTTCCCGGACTATAGTCATTGTAGGGGCTCATCCAGAGGAGGTCCGTGATCTCATCTGGCAGAAAGGAGGCTACATGGGCTCCCATTAGGTAAATCCGGCATACAGCCTGACCGCTTGTAATCTTTATCCGAGGGAGACCTCCCAGGCCGGACTCCGCTTCAACTCTTCCTGGAATTAAAAATCTTTCAAAGACTTCCAACTTCTTATCCCCTTTAATCTGATTAAAAGCAATATCCGCTAAAAATCTGCATATTTTCTTTGACAAGTCAGCTAATCCAAGATATCATATATCTAAGATATCAGCAAGTCTTAAGGAGGTTTGTTTTGATGAGAAAAGTATTATTGTGCGCATTAATTTTATGCGTACTGGGTTCATCGCTGCTTTTTGCAAGCGGTGCTACGGAAGAGAAGGGTGAGCAGAAGAAGTATACTCTGAAGTTCAACCATGTGCTCACACCGCAGGACCCTTATCACGGTGCTTTTCAGAAATGGGCGAAAGCTGTTTCAGAACGCACAAATGGAAATCTCACCATAGAGGTTTTCCCGAGTGCACAGCTGGGGGTGGAGGAGGATATTCTTGAGCAGATAAGACAAGGAGCCAATGTCGGCCAGAATACCGATGCCGCCCGGCTGGGTCAGTATGTTGCCGATATTGCGGTTATGAATGCACCCTACTTTGTAGAAACCCTGGACGAGGTGGTTAAATTAAACACTCTGCCTACAGTTCAAGCCTGGAAGGCAGAGCTTGAAAGGACCCAGGGTTTCAAGGTTCTCTCCTTTTTCTGGGTACAAGGTTTCCGCCAGACTGTAACCAACAAGCCCATTACCAAACCCTCAGATCTGAGTGGTTTGAGAATCCGCACCCCAGGTGCTCCCATCTGGCAGGAGTCGATTAGAGCAATCGGGGCAACTCCTGTGGCAATGAATTACGGGGACATGTATGCAGGGCTCCAAACCAGAGCAATTGACGGGCTGGAACTCTCCTTTACAGCCACAGCTACCGGCAATTTCAACGAAGTCTGCCGGTATGTCAGCGAAACCAAGCATATCCTTTTAATCAACTTCCAGGTTATAAGCAGCGCTTGGTTCAATTCCCTTCCTCCGGAGTATCAGAAGATTCTGGAAGAGGAGTGCAACAAGGCTGGACTCGAGGTATCCAAGGCCTACCTGGAGGATATCGATCCCAGGAACAGGCAGGTTCTCCAAAGCAGGGGTATGACAATAATTCCTGTATCGGAGATAGATATGGCTGCTTTCCGAAAGGCTGGAGATGCGGCGTATACCAGGTTGAACCTGACTGCAGCAAGGGATAAAATCTACGCAGAGCTTGGCAAAACCAGGTAACATGTAAAAGCCGGAGCTCGAAAGGGTTCCGGCAGTTTTTTGTAATTCTACAAAGTTGGGCAATTAAACCTTGAGGTGATGCAAATGCAAAAACTCTATCAAAGAATCGGTAACGTAGAGATTGTAATCTCCGCTGTTTTTTTATCCCTCTGCTGTCTTCTTATCTTCTTCTCCGCTCTGGCAAGATCCGTAGGAAAGCCGATAAACTGGTCCCAGGACTTCTCTCTTTTTCTATTTGCCTGGAGCGTTTTTCTAAGCGGGGATGTAGCCTTCCGCAGGGATAAATTGGTCAGAGTGGAACTTCTTGTAAACTATTTTTCCCCCCGGACTGCCAGGATAGTCTGTGCTCTCTGTTATCTTATAATTCTGGCTTTTCTTATTGCTCTGGTTTATTACGGAATTAAATTATCCATTATAAGTTCCAGAAGGGTTTTCCAAGGGATTCCGGGGTTCAGTTATACCTGGGTCACTGTAAGTGTTCCTCTGGGTTCTGTATTGATGTTATCTACCTTGGTTTTGAAATTTATCCGTCTTTTTAGAGAAAATAAAACAGATCCAGCGGGAGAAGAAAAACAATGATACTGGTTGGTATAATCTTTATAATCTTTCTGGCTCTGGGAATGCCTGTAGCTTTTGCCATTGGTATTTCTGGAGTGGCTTTTTTTCTTCAGAATTCCCAGCTGCCCTTTACAATGATAGTCCAGCTTCCCATAAGTCAAACCCAGAACTTTGCCATGCTGGCTATCCCCCTCTTTATCTTTGCCGGGAATCTAATGAACGCCTCAGGAATAACCTCCAGGCTAATGAGACTCTCTGCGGTTCTTACAGGCCATATGCGGGGAGGACTTGCTCAGGTTAGTGTGGTTTTATCCACCTTTATGGGAGGTGTATCAGGCTCTGCCATTGCCGATGCCTCCATGGAAGCCCGCATCCTTTCCCCGGATATGATTAAGAGGGGATACTCTCCCGGTTTTACCGCCAATGTTATAAGCTGGACAGCTCTTATAACTGCCACTATCCCTCCGGGAATAGGAATAATTCTTTACGGTACCATCGGGGAGGTTTCCATAGGCAGACTGTTTGCCTCCGGTCTTTTGGTAGGGCTTTTAATGATGATAGCCCTTATGTTTACAGTCTGGCTTACCGCGGTCCGCCGTGGTTATTCCACGGAGAGGGACAAACCTGCTACACCCAGGGAGGTACTGGCAGCGGTAAAGGAGAGCATCTGGTCCCTGCTTTTTCCCATACTCCTCTTGGTTGGAATAAGGAGCGGTATTTTTACTCCCTCGGAGGTAGGCTCTTTTGCCTGTGTTTACGCCCTGGCAGTGGGATTCTTCTACAAGGAGTTAACCCCGGCAAAGATTGTTCATACCCTGGGAGAAACGGTGGTGGATGTTGGAGCCATTATGTTCATCATCGCCTTGTCTGGAATTTTCGGATACGGAATACCCTACGAAAGAATCCCCGATCTGCTTACCAGAGTTATTCTTGGAATAAGCGAGAACCAGTTTATTGTAATGGGAATAATCATTTTCTTTCTTATCATCCTTGGAATGTTCATTGACGGTTCTGTGGTAATTCTCCTTTTTACGCCGATCTTCCTCCCCCTGGCGGTAAAGGTGGGAATTGATCCTGTCCACTTCGGAATACTTTTCTGTACAATTATCACCATGGGGAACATGACCCCGCCGGTGGGTCTTGCCATGTATGCCGTTTGTTCTGTAATGAATATCTCCATAGGTGCTTATATAAGAAATATGTGGCCGTTTCTATTAACCATTGTAATAATGATTCTGATACTGGTGTTTTTTCCGAAACTGGTTTTATTTTTGCCGAACCTTTTGTTCTAGTATAAGGAGTAAAAAGTATCATGCTTACCAATAAAACCGCTGTAATAACAGGAGCCGCCAGGGGGATCGGAAAGGAAATTGCCCTCCGATTTGCCCGGGAGGGTGCCTTTGTGGTGCTCATCGATCTTGCGGGAGTGGGGGAGACTGTTGATTTCCTGACCCGCCAGGGTCTCAAGGGGATGGGTCTAGAGGTGGATATCCGGGATTTCTTGGCTGTGGAAAGGGCGGCTAAGGAGATCCTTTCCCTCCGCGGTTATGTTGATATTCTGGTGAACAATGCGGGGATAATCGCCAGGGGTTCCATTTTGGAACTTACCACTGAACAGTGGCTAAAGGTTATAGATGTGAATGTAAATGGTACCTTCCACTGCTGCAAGGCCTTTATCCCCTCTATGATCGAAAGGAGATCCGGCAGCATACTGAACATCTCCTCCGTGGCAGGCAAGACCGGGGATATTACCGCTGCGGTGGCCTACGGCACCTCAAAGGGAGCAATGATAACCCTTACCCGTTCCCTGGCCAGGCAGCTTGCGGAGTACGGGATTACGGTTAATTCCATTGCTCCCCATGCCATAGAAACAGATATGAGTGCCGAGTGGTCAGAGGAGAAGAGGAGATCTGTGATAAAGGAAATTCCGCTAAAACGTATGGGAACCCCTGCGGAGATTGCTGCGGCAGCTCTGTTTTTAGTTTCCGATGAGGCAGGTTTTATTACCGGTGAGACTTTGAATGTAAACGGTGGTTTTTTAATGGATTAAAGGAGGTCCCCGAGGTATAGAGATGAGCAGAAAAATTAAACTGGAAAACCTTAAAAGGTTTTGCACCAAGGCCCTGGAAAAGGCCGGGATGAGGAGCGATTATGCTGAAATAACCGCCGAAGTTCTTGCGGAAACCGATGCCTTTGGAACCCATTCCCACGGAACAAAGAACCTGTTTGGTTATGTTAAGAAGGCTCAGGTGGGGGGCATGGAGATGAATGCGGAACCGAGAATCTTGAAGGAGGGTGATTCCTATGCCCTTATGGATGCAGGGCATGGTATTGGCATGGTTGTTTCCTGTAAGGCTATGGAGCTTGCCTGCAGAAAGGCGAAGAAAACCGGTATTGCTATCGTAACTGTAAAAAACAGCACTCACTTTGGTGCTGCCGGCTACTATGCCAATATGGCTGCAAGGGAGGGCTGTTTCGGCATTGCCCTCAGCAATGTTGATCCTAATATGACCGTCCCAGGAGCAAGAGGCATGATCCTGGGAAACAACCCTCTCTCCTACGCCTCTCCCACGGAGGACGAGGAGAGCATATTTTTAGATATTGCCATGAGCAATGTGGCCTCCCTTAAGGTTATTCAGGCCAAGAAGGAGGGCCGTTCAATTCCGGATACCTGGATTGTGGATAAGGACGGGCTTCCCACCACTGATCCAAGCCAATATCCGGGAGAAGGGGCTATGCAGCCTCTGGGCTCTCACAAGGGATACGGACTTGCGGTTATGGTGGAACTGCTCACAGGTGTTCTATCCGGAGGCGGAATAAGCAGCACCGGCGAGATTGTAAGCTGGTGTTTTCAGCCGGAAAAATACAATAATGTCTCCCACACCTTCCTTGCCCTGGATGTATCTAAATTCGCGGGTCGGGAGAACTACCTAAAGCGTTCCAAGGAGATGGCAAGATGTCTCCGGGAGGCTCCAAAGGCAAAGGGTAAAGACAGGATCTACCTGCCGGGAGAGATGGAGTGGGAAAAACATAAAACAGCACAGAGGGAACTGGAGCTTCCCGCGGATGTAGCGGAGCAGCTTGAACTTTTATCCAGAGAAACAGGTGTTGCCCTGGATTGGCTGGGAGGAGAGTAAGATATGGATGTATTAAAAAGAATAGGTGATTGCGGCATTGTTCCGGTGGTGGTTGTCGAGGAATCGAAGAATGCCGTGCCTGCCGCCAGGGCCCTTCTTGCGGGAGAAATCGGGGTAATGGAGATAACCCTGCGCACAAAAGCGGCTCTGGAATCGATTCAATTGGTAAAGAAAGAGGTTCCGGAAATGCTGGTGGGAGCAGGAACCGTGCTGGATCTCTCCCAAACAAAACAGGCGGTGGAGGCAGGAGCGGAATTCATTGTCTCTCCAGGTTTTAACAGGGAACAGGTGCAATGGTGTCTGGAAAAGGGGGTTACGGTGATTCCCGCCTGTGCTACTCCCACGGAGATTCTTCAGTCCTACAGTCTGGGTATAAAGATTCTCAAATTTTTTCCTGCCAATGTCTACGGCGGCCTATCCGCTTTAAAGTCCCTGGTGGGTCCCTTCGGGGATGTAAAATTCATCCCCACGGGAGGGGTGGATCAGTCAAATCTTGGTGAATTTTCTGCGGCTCCCTATGTGCACGCTGTGGGAGGGAGTTGGATCTGTTCAAAGAACGACATTGCCGAGGGTAAATTTGAAACAATTACACAGCTCTGTAAATCCGCCTTGGAGGTGATGCACGGTTTTGAATTCGCCCATTTGGGAATAAATTCGGAAAATGCCGAAGTAGCTGGAGGAACGGTCGAGGAGTTCAACAAGGCCTTCATGTTTCCAATCAAGGACGGACCAAGTTCCGTTTTTGCCGGATCAGGGATCGAGGTAGTAAAAACCCTCTACCTGGGAGCCAAGGGGCATATAGCTATAAGGACCAACAATGTGGAAAGGGCTGTGGTCTACCTGGAGAAGAAAGGTTTTTCAGTAAATCATGAAAGTGCAAAAAGCAAAAACGGGAGAATGAGCTCAGTGTATCTGAAGGGTGAAATCGGAGGATTCGCCGTTCATCTTCTGCAGAAATAGGAGGGGGGGATGAAAATACTTACCTTTGGGGAGATAATGCTCCGCCTTAAACCGCCGGGAACGGAGAGGTTCCTTCAATCTCCCTGTTTCGAGGCAACCTTTGGCGGAGGAGAAGCCAATGTGGCGGTCTCCCTGGCCAACTTTGGCCTGGAGGTTGAATACTGTACTGTTTTGCCCCAGAATCCGCTGGCCGAGGAGTGTATCCGGGAGCTTAGGCGTTACGGGGTGGGGACAGGCAGAATTGTCCGGGGTTCCGGCAGGATGGGGATCTATTTCCTGGAAGCAGGGGCTAATCAGCTTCCCAGCAAGGTCCTGTATGACCGGGAAAATTCCGCTATCGCCAATGCAAAACCGGGGGATATCGACTGGGATGTTACTTTTTCCGGGATTGCCTGGTTCCATATAACCGGCATAACTCCAGCAATCTCCAGGAGTGCCATGGAACTATCCCTTCAGGCTGTACAGGAAGCAAAGAACCGGGGAATAACCGTTTCCTGCGACCTGAATTACCGGAAAAACCTTTGGAAATACGGAGTTTCCGCGCCGGGGGTTATGGGCGAGATAGCAAGGTATGCTGATATTGTTGTTGCAAATGAAGAGGATTGCCAGAAATCCCTGGGAATCCAGGTGGATGTTGATGTAACCAGTGGAAGCCTGGACCTGGAGAAGTACCGCGCATTATCCAAGGCTGTGCTGGAAAGATTTCCGAATATTAAGGTGGTAGCCATTACCCTTCGGGAGAGTATCAGTGCCGACAGCAACGGCTGGCATGCCTGTCTCTACGATGGCAAGGAGTTTTATTCCAGCAGATACTACGAGATCCGGGATATTGTTGACCGGGTAGGAAGCGGAGATTCCTTTGCCGCAGGGCTTATCTATGGTCTTGAAAAATTAAAGACAAGGCAGGAAGCCCTGGACTTTGCCGTGGCTGCCAGTTGCCTGAAACATTCAATTCTTGGGGATTTTAACCGGGTATCGGTTAAGGATGTGGAAAACCTCCAAAAGGGGGATACTTCCGGGAGGGTTCAAAGGTAATTCGAGGAGTGACAGATGGATCAACCAGAGGTGGCTGTTATTGAAAAAAGAAGCCTTGCAGAGCAGGTGTACCTGTATCTCTGTAATTCAATAATACGGGGACGGTTCAATTACGGACAAACCATAAGTACAAAACAACTTGCCGCGGAACTCAAGGTCAGCATGATGCCCATAAGGGAGGCCTTGAAAAGGCTGGAATTAGAAGGGATTATTGAGATCAAGCCGAGGAGCATGTGCGTTTTCCGTACCCCTACCAGGGAAACTATTTTATCGGCCATCGCAGTCCGGGAACTTCTGGAGGTTTACTGTGTAAAATCTGCTTACAACTCTGTGGAGAGGGAGAGGCTTAAACCCCTTCGGGCAATTACCGAAGATATGGCCAGAGCCCTAAGGGAGGCTCCGGAGGGAGATCTTAGGGAGTACATCAACCATGATTGGCGTTTTCATATCTCCCTCTGCAGTCTTGCGGACAATGAATTTATAAACAAAACCTACAGGGAACTGAATCTGCATCTGAATATGCACTATATGTATGATATAGGAATAAAACCGGACATAACCCAGACCTTCCGGGATCATATTGATCTGATAGAGGCCCTGGAGAGGAAGGATTCTATAGCAGTAGAGATTATTGAAAGGCACCTTAAGATAAGCAGACAGAATATCCTGCGGGGAAAGTTCTTCACAGAAGAGAAGTAATCTATTGCAGCCTTTTTTTTAGATTACCGAACCTTCTCCCGCAGGTAGGCTGTTCTGACCGGTTATTACCAGCAACTCTAATTTTAAAATAGATTTGAAGGCGATGTCGTATTCTAATCTATTATAGTTGTATAGTTGTAAAAATTAGCCAATATTTTGTTAAACCTAAATCGAGTCAGTTCAAAGTGCGAATCGCCGGGTTATTACATTTCCCCAAAAATTAGATTAATCTATTATCTAGGATGATTATATTGCAGCTTATAGAAGCAACGGTACTTTTCCTTTATCTGGTCGAATCAGGGAATTTTGCCCTGGAACCCCTGGTTGCCCTATATATATTATTTCTGATTCTTGCCAGCTCAGGATTGTTCTTTTCCTCCCCTAAAGTGCTGCTTTTCCTGGTTACGCTTAAGATTGCACTCTGTCTTTTCCTTAGACCCTTTAGCCCATTACCTGTCCTGTTACTACCCGCCTTTGGTTTGGAAATACCAACCTGCCTTGCTAAGGATAAGGTTGTGCCCCTGAGTTGGATAATAACCTCTCTGGCGCTTTTATTCCCTGTTTTTCTTTTAACGGGAGAATTCGTTTTAATATTTCTAGGATTCTGGGCAGTATCGCTTTTTTTTGCCCTTCGTAGGCATTACAATTGGCATTCCAGAAAGCGCCTTTTGGAACGCATGAAGACTCTTGAAAGGGATCTGACGGAAGCAGAGGCTAAAACCCTTTTTCTGAAAAGGATAAGATCGGAAGAGGAAAGGCTGGTCAAATATGAGGAGAGGGAGCGTATTGCAATAAGGTTGCATGATAGTCTGGGACATACAATAACCGGGAGCATCATGCAATTGGAGGCTGCCAAGCTGTTT
>ENA-OSEO01002874-OSEO01002874.1-sediment-metagenome-genome-assembly--contig:-NODE-2874-length-22414-cov-11.599543_pt1 | contig 22414 bp, 22 predicted proteins | sample MGYA00237883_ERZ534232 | MGnify/ENA metagenome assembly ERZ534232
ATGTCGTCGAGGTGGACAGTACCTATTACGGCATCCCGGACGAGACGGCGGCATGGCGCTGGGTTGCCAGGACTCCAATTGACTTTCTTTTCAACATCAAGGTCTTCGGCTTGTTCACCCTTCATGCCGTGGCCCGGAAGAATCTTCCTTCATGGGTGATTCCCGAGGGAAAGGATGTGGAAGGGAAGGAAAGGTTTACCATGAGGGATTTTTCGAAGCCTACGCTTCTTGAAATATGGGAACGCTTCATGGGAAACCTTTCTCCGCTCCAGGCAACGGGAAAACTGGGATATCTCCTGTTCCAGTTTCCTCCTTATGTCGGTTTTTCCCACGCCCTGGAGCGCTACCTTTACAGGGTCAGGGAAGTGGCGGGCCCGGTAAGGATTGCAGTGGAAGCGAGAAACGGCACCTGGCTTGCAGGAAAAACAGGAGATCGATTCCTTGGTGTCCTCCGCGACCTTAACATGGCCTATGTGGGGGTGGATGAACCATCCCTTTCCTGGACAGTTCCTGCCGAATGGCCTGTTACTGCCAGCTGGGGGAGTGTCGTTCGTTTTCATGGGCGGAATTCGGCCGCATGGGAGAAAAAGGATGCCGGTGTATCGGAAAAGTTTCGCTACCTATACTCTCCGGAGGAACTGTACCCGTGGAAAAACAGGATACTCGAGACTTCTGCCCGGGTTGAAAAACTTTTCGTGATGTTCAATAACTGCTATGCGGACTATGCGGTTCAAAATGCGAACTGGATGAAGCGCTTGCTGGGTTTTACCGTTCAGGAGACGGATGGTTCCCAGGGAATTCTCGACTACGGGCCCGGCCCGGAAGGCGGCATAACGAAATCGGAGGAATGACCATGAAGATCAGGCGGACCTTTTCCTTTGACGCTGCGCACAAGCTGGAATGCTACCACGGCAAGTGCGAAAGGCTCCACGGCCACACCTACTCTTTTTCTCTTACGGTGGAAGGCCCCCAGGATCCCGAGGGAATGGTGATGGATTTCGTCGAGTTGAAGAGGCTCGTGGAAGAATCGGTCCTTTCAAGGGTGGATCATGCTTACTTGAATGACCTGATCCCGCAGCCTACGGCTGAAAACATCGCTATCTGGATATGGAAATCGGTCGATGACGAAATATGCAAAAGAGGCGGGGCCCTTTGCGAGGTAGAGGTGTGGGAAACGAAAGACGCGTCGGCCGTGGTCAATCGGGGAGACATCCAATGAGGGATGTCCAGGGGGAGAGAGACACGCGTAACATTCCGATAGACAGGGTGGGAGTGTGCGACGTTTCCTATCCGGTTGTCGTGATGGACCCCAACGAGAATGTTCAGCACGTTACCGCAGCGGTAAGGATGTCGGTTTCCCTGCCGAAAGACTTCCGTGGAACTCATATGAGCCGCTTTATAGAGGTATTGGAACGGTGCCGGGGGAAAATGACGCTTTCGAACCTTGAAGAGATCGTGGATGAGTTGAAGGCACAGCTGGACGCGCCGGAGGCTGAAATCACGGTCGCCTTTCCCTACTTCATAAGGCGCTCGGCTCCGGTAAGCGGGGCTGAAAGCTACAGCCGCACGGATGTGGAGTTCTGGGCCGTCAAGGCAAAGAGATTCGACTTCATCCTGAAGGTCGGCGTTCCAGTGCAGACCCTCTGTCCCTGCTCCAAGGAAATATCGGACTTTGGAGCGCATAACCAGAGAGCCAGGGTGGAAATAGAGGTCAGGATGAAGCGTCTCGTCTGGATCGAGGAACTGGTCGAATTGGCGGAAGCTTCTGCATCCGCTCCCGTTAGAACCCTGCTCAAGCGGGAGGACGAAAAGGCGTTGACGGAAAAGGCCTTTTCGAACCCCAGGTTTGTCGAGGATGTCGTCAGGGAGATTTCCATAAAGCTGGACTCGGATTGCCGGATCAAATGGTACAGGGTTTCCGTGGCGAGCGACGAAAGCATCCACGACCACAGGGCCTTTGCAAGCCTCGAAAGGAGTGCGGAATCCAAGACGGTTCCGGGAATAACGGAGAGGTGCAAAGGATGAAAGTGCTCTTCGCGGGTACGGCGTTTGAAAGATTGAAGGAAAGGGTGCTTCCCGTTTTCGGGCACCTTGAAGCTCGAATTGCCCTTGACGAGGATATCCGAAGCGCGCTGCCCTGGGCGGAAGTGCTTGTAACCGGACCTCGGGAGATCAGCGAAGAGTTGCTCCGGGAAGGGAAATCCCTGAAGCTTATCCAGGAATGGGGAACAGGCGTGGAAGGGATCGACCTGGATGCATGCGCCCGGCTTGGCATCAAAGTGTGCAATGTTCCTTCCCGCGGAACGGGCAACGCGGAAAGCGTGGCCGAGATCGCCCTGCTATTGATGCTGCTCCTGGCCCGGCGGTATGCACGAGCCCAGGAAAACCTGCTGAGGATAGGAAGGGTTCATGCCCCACAAGGGATGGCTCTATGGAGAAAGAAAGCCTGCATTGCCGGTCTGGGCAACTTGGGGCATTGCATCGCGGAACGGTTGCTGTGCCTCGGGATGGATGTTGTGGGCGTCAACAGGACCCTGCGTCCCGAGTTTGAAAAGTGGGGCCTCCAATCCGTGTTTTTGCTGGACGATCTGAAAGAGGCAGTCAAGGGGGCCCATTTCCTCATCATGGCACTTCCGCTCAACGAAGAAACAGCAGGCCTTGTGGATCGTGACGTCCTGAGGGCCCTGGGGCCGGGTGGATACCTGATAAACGTGGCCAGGGGACCTCTTGTCCGGCGTGAAGACCTGGAAGCGGCCCTTGATGCGAAGGAAATTGCCGGAGCCGGACTCGACGTCTTCTGGGAAGAGCCTCCCGATACGAACGACCCAATCCTGAAGCGCGCCAATGTTGCGGCAATGCCTCACCTTGGGGGTGTCACCGATGCCGGGGTGGAAGGCGTGGCGCTGTTCATCAGGGATAACCTCGACCGTTTCTCCAGGGGAGAGGCGGTTCTTTCGGAGGTTCTACCTGATTCCGCAATGAGGAAGGAACGAAGATGAAATCTTCTTTTGCAGCGGTTCTGGAAGGAAAAGGCCTTGAAAAGATACAGGCCCGGCATCCCTGGTTCTTCCGTGGGGATTTCAGCCGGCTACCCCTCGGAGAGGAAAATGGATCCCTTGTCCCTGTCGCCGGTAAAAGGGGTGAGATCCTGGGATGGGGATTATTCAGTCCAGGGGCTTCCCTTTGTGTCCGTCTTATCTCCTGGGGGCCAGAACGTCCTGATCTGGACTGTTTGCTCGAACTGAAGCTGCGCGAAGCCAGAGAGGTGCGCCTCCCATTCCTGGAAGAGGGTGAAGATGCATACCGGTGGGTTCATGGCGAGGCGGACGGGCTTCCGGGCCTGGTTGTCGACCGCTATGGCTCCGTGGCTGTGATCCAGACGCTCTGCTCAGGGATGTATCGGCTCCGTGACCGGGTCGCGGAATTCCTGCTGCGGCAGGATGGCGTCTCAACGGTTGTCTTGCGGAACGAAGGCCGGTACCTTGAAAGTGAGGGGATCCCTCGTGAAAAGCGGATTCTTTGCGGCAGACTGCCTGAAAATGCCGAATGTTCGGTTCGGTCAGGCGACCTTCGAAGCCTGGTCGATCCCCTGGGAGGACAGAAAACCGGCCTATACCTCGACGTCAGGAAATTCCCAAGAGTGATTCGTCCCTTCTGCGAGGGAGCCCGTGTACTGGACGCTTTTTCCTATGCGGGAAACTTTTCGCTTCATGCCCTTTCCTGGGGCGCGCAGGAAGCATTGGCACTCGACCAGTCTGCCGAGGCTCTTGAGCTTGCGGAAAGAAACCGGGTGCTAAACGGCCTGGACGCGGGAGGAAAGCTTGAACTTGAAGCCTGCAACGTTTTCGACAGGTTGAAAGGGCTAAACGAACGGAGCGGGCTTTTTGACCTGATCGTAATGGATCCCCCCCCCTTCGCTCCTTCAAGGAAGCAGGTGGAAGGGGCCAGGAGGGGATACAAGGAACTTGCGGTGCGGAGCTTGAGAATGCTTGCGCCGGGCGGAGCGCTGCTTTTCTTTTCCTGCAGCCAGGCTTTCGGAAGAGATCTCCTTCTGGAGACGCTTTCCTCTGCGGCCCGGGATGTCAAGAAAACATGCCGGATCGTGACGGAGATCCACCAGCCGCCTGACCACCCGGTCAGCCTGAATTTCCCTGAAAGTGACTACCTGAAAGGGTTCCTGATGGAGGTTAGAACATGAAAGATGAAATACGGGCCGTTCTTTTTGACTTCGACATGACTCTCATTGACAGCAGCCATGCCATTACAGGCTGCATGAACGGCATGGCGGGTGACCTGGGCTTGCAGAAGGTGACAAGGGAACAGGTCCTGTCCACGATAGGTCTTCCGATCGAAGCGGCCTGGCGTACCCTCTGGGGTGATTTTCGACCCGAGTGGCTCGATCATTACCGCAACAATTACAGCGCCAGGGAAAGGAAGGAGTTGCGTCCGTTTCCAGGGACCGTGCCACTCCTGGAAAAGCTTGCTGCCCACGGGATACGCAAGGGAGTCGTGACGAATCGGCGTTTTGCGAGGATTTCGGTTGAAGCTGTAGGGCTCGCCCATTTCTTCGAAGCGATCGTCGGCCTTGAATCCGTGGAAAGGCCCAAGCCTTTCCCTGACTCTCTCCTTCTGGGGCTCAGCCTCCTGGAAGTCGACTCCGGGGGGGCGTTTTTTGTCGGGGATACGGACATCGACATGAAAACGGGCATGGCGGCTGGAGTAAGGACTATAGGGATTTGCACTGGAAACCACCGGGAGGAAGAACTGTCCCGGGCGGGGGCATGGAAAACGGTCATGGATCTGCATTCCCTTGGGCAGTTGCTGGGAGTGTAACGCAGGGCACACAATATGTTGTGCAAGAACCATGATAAAACCCTATATGTTGTGATTAAGGCTTGAAGATCGGGAACTTCCGGGGGATAATGGAGGAAGATGACAAATTAACGAGGAGGGCCCGATGGATGACCCCAGATGAATTGACCCCCTGCTTCTCTGAAAATGCCGTGAAAGTCCTTGAAAAGAGATACCTCCGAAAGAACGAAGAAGGGCAGGTCGAGGAAACCCCTTCCGGGCTGCTCTGGCGGGTGGCAACATCGGTTGCGGAAGCAGAAGGGAAATGGCAACAGGACCCAAAAACACGCTCTGAGGATTTCTACGAAATAATGGCAAAGCTGCTGTTTCTTCCGAACTCACCGACCCTCATGAATGCCGGATCGGAACTGGGACAGCTGTCCGCCTGTTTTGTCCTGCCTATCGGAGACAGCATGGACGAGATTTTCGACACTCTTAAGGCCACGGCGCTGGTCCACAAGAGCGGAGGCGGAACGGGCTTCAACTTTTCGAAAATAAGGCCCTCCGGGGATAGGGTCAGGTCCACGTCGGGAGTTGCCTCGGGGCCGATTTCGTTCATGGAACTTTTCAATGATGCGACCGAGGTCGTCAAGCAAGGAGGGATGAGAAGGGGCGCCAACATGGGAATCCTGGAAGTCTCTCATCCGGATATTTTTGATTTTATCAAGGCGAAGACGACCAGGGGCCGGCTCACGAACTTCAATTTATCCGTCGGGGTTTCCGATGCCTTCATGAGGGCGGTGAAGGACAACGGCGAATGGGAGCTGAAGAATCCCCGTTCAGGCGAAGTTTGTTCAACCGTTCGTGCTGCAGAGCTATTCGACCTGCTCGTCGACTCGGCGTGGGCCTCGGGAGACCCGGGCCTGGTTTTCCTCGACCGGATCAACGCAACGAACCCGACTCCGCATGTTGGAAGCATCGATTCCACGAATCCCTGCGGTGAGCAACCGCTGTTGCCTTACGAGAGCTGCAATTTGGGGTCACTGAACCTTGTCCGTTTTCTCAACGAAGAAGGGAATTTCGATTGGGAAAAACTTGGGGAAGTGATCGATATCGCAGTGCGCTTCCTCGATGACGTGATTGAAATGAACCACTATCCCTTGCCTGCCATAAGGGATTGTACCCGGCAAAACCGCAAGATCGGCCTCGGGATCATGGGATGGGCTGAAGTCCTGTTCCAGAAAGGTCTTTCCTACGGCAGCCGGGAATCGATCGCCCTTGCGGAAGAAGTGATGTCCTTTGTCCAGGCCAGGGGGCATGCGGCGAGCGAGGCCCTTGCGGAAGAAAGGGGTTCCTTCCCCAGCTGGAAGGGCAGCGTCTGGGAGAACCAGGGAAGGCCCATGCGCAATGCCACCGTGACGACAATTGCACCAACAGGGACTCTTTCGATACTTGCGGACTGCTCGAGCGGCATCGAGCCCGTTTATGCCCTTGCCTACCGCAGGAAAGCCTTCGAAACGGATACCCTGACGGTGGTCAACGAAATCCTCCTCAGAAAGCTGGAGGAGAGGGGAATCATGAGTCCGGGTGTAGTGGAGAAAATCTGCGAATCCGGCTCGCTCGAAGGGCTAGACATCCCTGAGGACATCAGGAAGGTTTTCCTCACATCCCATGAGATTCCCTTCGAAGCCCACGTGCGCATGCAGGCTGCCTTCCAGCGCTTCACGGACAACGCGGTCAGCAAGACGATCAACCTTCCGAACGAAGCGGACAGGGAGGATGTACGGAGGGCCTACTGGCTTTCCTACGAGTCCGGATGCAAGGGCATTACGGTTTATCGAGACCGCTGCAAGGATAGCCAGATCCTTTACTCGGGATCCCAGGAAAAAGCGGAACCGGAGGCAAAGGAAGGCCCGACCCGGCCAAGGCGGAGGCCATCGCTTCTCCAGGGTACCACTGTCAAGATCATGACCGGTTTTGGGAACCTCTACCTGACGGTCAACGAGATAGACTCGCGACCTTTCGAAGTTTTCGCGACACTTGGAAAATCGGGCAAGGATACCCAGGCTCACACCGAGGCCCTGGGGCGACTGATCTCGTTGGCGCTGAGAAGCGGGGTCCCGGTGGAGGAAGTCGTCAGCCAGCTGAAGGGGATAGGTGGAAGTCAACCGGTCTGGGAGGCGGATGGCATCATCCTGAGCCTTCCGGATGCGATTGCTCGTGGGTTGGAAAGGGCCGGCGGGTTCAAGGTCGCCTTAAAGTCGACGGAAATGTGCCCGTCGTGCGGGTCTCCCCTGATTCATAGCGAAGGATGTATCCGATGCAAGAGTTGCGATTTTTCAAAATGTGATTAAAGTTTAGGGGAGGTTGTCTGATTGGAACGAGAATCCGCCGAAAAGGAGCAGCCATCCCGAAAAAAGGCTGGTTCCTGGATTTACAGGGGGCTTCTGATTGCAATAGTCGCCGGCAGCGTGGCGGCTTACTTCGGCTGGTGGAGTAATTTCAGGTCCTTCCGCCCGGAATTTTCAACCGCGGAACCCATCGTGATCCGGGATGCGGCCAAGGCAAGAACCATGCTCCTGTGGAAGGAGACCGCACTGGTTTCTCCATTTGACGGAGCCGTTCATTTTCCATTGGGACCTGAAGCCGTCAGGGTTTCCAAAGGGGATATCGTTGCCGAGATACTGTCGGGAAGCCGCAAAACGGTCATCAAGGTCCCGGAATCGGGATACTTTCTCCCCGCCCTTGACGGGCTGGAGGGAAAATGGAGCTTTTCGGATGCCTGGCCTGGAGATGGGGAACTCCCTACCGCGGGTTCCGTTGAATGCAAGGTGGAGGGGCAACGGGTCGCACGCGGCGAGAGCGTGGGGAAACTCGTTCCGCAGCCACAGGAATTGCGCGCGATCGCTTACGTTGGGATGGACGAGTCGATACGCGGACAGATCGGGCGTGGCTCTATGCTGTTTTCCCTTGGGGGTGAAAGGCCCCAGAAGGCCCTCATCCGTGCGGTTCAGGATTACGGTTCAAAAGTGAAGGTTTATTTGACACTTCCTTTTTTCCCGATGACGGTGATCGATTCAAGGAATAGGCAAATCGAATTTTTTCACGGGGAATCGAAGGGAGTCGTGATTCCTGAAAGTGCGGTCCTGCAGAAGGACGGGGGGGTTGGAGTTTACGCTTTCTCCTCCGGGAAACTCCAGTATCGGAACGTTACGGGGCAACCTCTGCCAAAGTCAAGGTTCCTGGTTACGGGAGGATTGAAGGCTGGAGACCTCGTCCTGAGCCGTGCGGCCCTGGGAGCGGAAAGGAAGGTTTTGCTCTGGTGACATCCCTGGAAAACAGGCTTGAGGAAATCCGGTTGCGGATTTGCGAGGCGGCGCATAAGTCGGGCAGGAATCCGGATGATGTTGTGGTGATGGCGGTGACGAAAACCCGAACCCTTGCCGAAATAGGGGAGGCATGGGAAGCGGGAATCCGCCTGTTCGGTGAAAATCGTGTCCAGGAAGCTGCGGGGAAGATTGAAAAGTGGCCTGGCGAACGATCTACCGAATGGCGGTTGATCGGGCACCTGCAGAGAAACAAGGCGAGGAAGGCTCTTGACCTTTTTTCGCGTATCGAATCCCTGGACCGTCTTGAACTTGCCCACGATATCGAGCGTCTCATTGCGGAGAAGGGGAGAAAGATCGAAGTCCTAGTTGAAGTCAACACCTCCGGAGAGGCTTCAAAGCATGGAGTTTCCCCTGAAGGCCTGGAGAAACTGCTGGAGTCGATTCTTTGCACTTGTCCGCGGGTGGTTGTGCGCGGGTTGATGACCGTAGGTCCCCTGGAAGGCGGAAACGCAAAGGTCTCGGCGGCGTTTGGGCTGCTTAGGGAACTCAAGGATAAGGTTTCAAGGAACCTGGGCCTGCAAATGCATGAGCTATCGATGGGAATGTCGGACGACTTCGAAATGGCTATCGAGCAGGGAAGCACCTGCGTACGCCTGGGGAAGATCCTTTTCGGCCCCAGGGAATACAGGGAGGTGTGAGCGCTTTGTGGGAAAGGTTCCTGGCATTTCTTGGCCTGATCGAAGAAGATGACGACTTCGAGGAGGAAGAAGAGTTACGCGGAAACGATTGGGAGGAGAGGAAGAGAAGGGTTTTTCAGCCTGCTATCGGAAAGCCGGCTGTCATCCTTGTCCGCGGACAATCTGCCCTTGACAGGAAAGAGGAGTTGGCGGAATCCCTCAGGATGGGACAGATGGTCATACTTGACCTGAGGCCGGTGGACCTCGAACCAGGGCAAGGCTTGCTCGATTTTGTCTGCGGGGCTGTCTATTCGACACAGGGAAAGGTTATCCGGATTGCGCCTGGGGTTTTTCTTGCGACTCCCCACAGCCGCCTCCTTGAAACGTGGGAGGAGCCGGAAAAAACAGAAGAAACGACTGAAGAAACCAGGGAGGTCGATGAGGAATGAATGACCTTTTGACCCCGCTGGATATCCAGCAACAGTCTTTCAAGAGGGCACTCAGGGGCTATGACCCCGAAGATGTGGACGAGTTTCTCGACAAGGTCGCCGAAAACCTGCAGGGTTATGTCGAGAAAATCCGGGATCTCGAACGCAAACTTGAAACGGCTGACGAGCAGATACAGGAGTGCCGTGAACTCAGGCACTCCCTGAACGAGGCGATTCTTTTCGCGCAACAGAGCGCCGAAGAGAAAATCAAGTCGGCCACACAGCAGGCGGAACTGACTCTTAAGGAAGCGGAGGCAAAGGCCGCTGCCGTTGTCGAAGAGGCGATGGGACGGATCGATGAGCAAAAGAGGGAACTAGGGCGTCTCATGCAGGTTCGGCAACAATTTGTCGCTGAAATGAAGGGAACCCTGTCGAAATTCGAAACCCTGATCGGTCTTGTTTCTGAAAACGGCAGGCCGGCCGAGTCGCGTTGAAGGAACCACCTGAACTTGAGTCTCCAGTCAGTTGCCTAAAGGGAGTCGGTCCCGCACGCGAGAAGAGCCTGTTTTCCGTTGGGGTGCGAAAAATCAGGGACCTGTTCCTCCATTTTCCGAGACGGTACGAGGATAGAAGGCGGGTTTTGCCCCTACGGGACCTGGTTGAAGGGAAAAACGGGTTAATCGTGGGTGTGCTGGACCGGGTTAAATCGAAAAAGACGAGAAGACGCGACGGAAAAGGATCTCTTCTGATTTTTACGGGTCTCATCCGGGAACCGGGGGAAGTTTTGCATTGTACCTGGTTCAATTGCCCCGGCCTTTCAGGGCGACTGCGCCAGGGAGATAGAGTTGCCCTTTTCGGAAAGGTCGAGAGGGATGAGGCAGGCTGGAGCATGAGCAACCCGGAATGCCAGGTACTGGAGGAGGATCAGCGTCCGGAGACGGGAATCCTTCCCCTATATCCCTCGGCGTCGGGGCTAAGCCAGGTTTTCCTGAGGAGAATGACAAAAAGTCTCTTCGAATTGCCTGAAACCCGGAGTTTGCTTAGTGAAACCCTGCCGCGCAGCCTGATGAATAATCTCGACCTGATCAGGTGGGACCAGGCTATCGAATGGCTTCACTATCCGCCCGATGAAAACTCGTGGAAAGCTGCGAGAAAAAGAGTCGCTTTCGAGGAGTTTTTCGCTCTGCAGGTCCGACTTAGAAAGACACGATTGGACCTTACGGGAAACGGAAAGGCTCCGGTCATTAGGCCGGGAGCGCATACCCGTCTTTTCCTTGAAAAGAAACTCCCTTTCAACCTGACTGAAACCCAGCGAAATTCAATTGAAGAGATCTGGGCCGACTTGGAGCGCGATGTCCCGATGCGTCGCCTTCTCCACGGAGAGGTGGGAAGCGGAAAGACGGTTGTTGCACTTGGAGCGGCAATGGCTGCAATCGATTCGGGGCAAAAGGTCGCTTTCATGGTCCCTACGGAAGTGCTGGCCATTCAGCATTACAGAAGAGTCGGCCCTATCCTGGGCTCGATGGGGGTCGAATGCCTCATCGTTACCGGGGGAGAGGGAAGACACGAGAAATCCCGGAATCTCGCTACCCTTGAGAACGAAGATTCGGCACTGGTTTTCGGAACCCATGCCCTTTTCCAGTCGAAAGTTTGCTGGAGGAACCTCGGCCTTGTCATAGTCGATGAACAGCATCGTTTCGGGGTTACCCAAAAATCCGCAATTGTCGACAAGGGGTTTAACCCGCACCTTTTGGTCATGTCAGCGACTCCCATCCCACGGACTCTCACCTTGACTGCCTACGGAGAACTTGACGTGAGCCGGCTGGATGAACCCATCCCGGGCCGTATGCCAGTCCGGACATTCCTGCTCGGAAAGGAAAGGCTGCCCAAGCTTCTAGACAGGATAAAGAGAGAAATTGCCTCGGGTGGGCAGGTCCTGTGGGTTTGTCCTCATCTCGAGGAAAACGGGAGCACCGAGACGGCGTCGGTGACTGCCAGGCTGGGTGAGATACGGAGGTTGGTTCCTGGTCTCCCGGCCGGGATTGTCCATGGCCGAATGCCTTCAGTGTTGAAGGAAGAAGCGATGACCCAATTCGAAAAGGGTGAAATACGCCTGTTGGTCGCCACAACTGTTGTGGAAGTCGGAATCGACGTTCCCGGCGCGACGATGGTTGTGATCGAGGACGCGGAACGTTTCGGGCTGTCCCAGTTGCACCAGTTGCGCGGACGGGTTGGCCGCGGATCTCGTGAAGGGATCTGCGTTCTCCTTTCTTCACCGGAAGGGGAGGAAGCGTTCGAAAGACTGCGGCTGTTGACGAAGACTGAGGATGGATTTTCCGTTGCCGAAGCGGATCTTCGGCTGCGTGGCCCGGGGTCCCTGTGCGGAACCAGGCAACATGGGGTCACCAATTATAGAATCGCAGACCTTGTTCGGGACAAGGCCCTCCTGGAAACGGCCAGGCTGGAAGCTCAAAAACTGCAGGCAGGGGATCCGCTGCTTGAAGTTCGAACCTGGTTTTCTTCTGACGATGACTACGACGGAAACCAGGAACCTCCTCTGTTGGGGTGAAATCGGCCATGGGTAAAAGGGAAGAGTTGGGCAAAACTTTGGCGCGTCTGTTGGGACGATGGCCGAAGACCGTTCGCCAGGCCATGGAATGGCTTGAGAAACAGGGAGCCGGGGAGGATGAGGCAAACAGGATCATCGAAAGCCTGGTCAACGAGGGTTGCCTTGACGATAGGCTCTACGCGCACCTTTTTGTGGAGGGGCATGGAGGCTGGGGGCCTCTCCGGCTTCGCCAGGAACTCAAGAGGAGGGGGATTCCGGATCGGCTGGTTTTCGAGGCTATCGAAGACGCTTATGTCCCCTCCGTCATAGAGGGAATGGTCAGGGATTGGAGAAAAGCCGGGATTGACGACCGCAGGATAGCCGGCAGGCTTCTCCGGAGGGGATTTCCGGCCGGAGAAGTTTCGGGAGCCTTGCGCTCGTCTTGTCCGGGAAGGGAATAAAAGCTAGAATACGCTCGAAAACGCGGTGTTCTGTCAAAAACAATGAACGACAAGGCAGCATGCCGAACTTTGACAAACGAACAGGGGTGATAGAGACATGTCATTTATTGCACTTGTGGCAGGGGTCGCATTGGGCCTTGCCATCGGATATTTGCTGCGAAGATACCAGGATGAGAGAGGTCTCCAGGGTGCCGGGACACAGGCCCAGAAACTGGTCAAGGACGCGATTGCTGAAGGGGAATCCCGCAAGAAGGAACTCCTGTCGGAGGGCAAGGAAGAGATCAATCGCCTGAAACAGGAAGCCGATCGCGAGATAAAGGAACGCAAAGCCGAGTTGCAGAGGCAGGAACGCCGGCTTGAACAGAAGGACGAGAATCTTGATCGGAAATTGGAATCCTTGTCAAAGAAAGAAGAAGACCTCAGGACTAAACAGGAAGAGGCGCAGCGCCGGATTGACGAGATCGAGGCGCTGAAGCAGAAACAAATCGAGCGACTTGAGGAAGTGGCTGCCCTTACGAGGGAAGAGGCTCGCGCGATCCTCCTGAAGGAAGTGGAAGAAGAGGCGGGGCACCTTATCGGCCTTCGCCTGAAGGATCTTGAGGAAAAGGCGAAACGCGAATCGGAAAGGAAGGCACGCGAGTACATCACAACGGCGATACAGCGATGCGCAGTCGACCAGACTTCGGAAATCGCAGTCAGCGTCGTCAGCCTGCCTTCGGATGAAATGAAGGGACGCATCATCGGCCGGGAGGGGCGGAATATCCGGACCTTCGAAACCATGACCGGGGTCGATCTTATCGTTGACGATACTCCCGAAGCCGTGGCCCTGAGCAGTTTCGATCCTGTCCGCAGGGAAGTTGCCCGCCTTTCGCTTGAAAGGCTCGTGGTGGATGGCCGGATTCACCCGGCGAGGATCGAGGAAGTGGTGGACAAGGCACGCAAGGATGTTGAAGAAATGATTTTGGATGCCGGCGAGAACGCCCTGCTTGAAGCCGGTGTCAAGCACATGCACCCCGAGTTGCTCAATATTATCGGGCAGTTGCGGTTCAGGAACAGTTACGGCCAAAACGCCCTTGCCCACAGCCTGGAAGTTGCCCATATATCCGGAATCATGGCTGCGGAGCTTGGCCTGGATGAAGCCCTTGCGAGGAGAGCCGGACTGCTTCACGATATCGGCAAGGCGGTCGATCACGCCGTTGAAGGTCCCCACGCAATGATCGGTGCGGACTTGGCGAGACGCCACGGGGAAAGCCTTGAGATCGTCAATGCGATCGCTTCCCATCACGAAGACGAAGAACCCCAATCCCTGTACGCCGTGCTTGTGGCGGCAGCGGATGCGGTCAGCGCCGCAAGGCCCGGCGCACGAAGGGAAAGCCTGGACGCATACGTCAAGCGCCTTGAGAAGCTGGAACAGATTGCAAAAACCTTCAACGGTGTGACGAAGGCTTTTGCCATGCAGGCCGGGCGAGAGGTACGCATCATGGTCAACCCGGGAATCACGGACGATGGCGAGATCCAGAAGATGGCCTACGACATCGCCCGGAAAGTTGAAAACGAGATGAAATACCCTGGCCAGATCAAGGTGACGGTTATCCGCGAATCTCGGGCGTTTGAATACGCGAAGTAGGCCGGCCATGAAAGTCCTCTTTATCGGGGATATCGTCGGAAGTCCCGGACGAAAGGCCGTTTCAGCCCTTCTGCCGGCCCTGAAAAGGGAATACGGCCCCTTTGATTTCGTTCTGGCGAATGGGGAAAATGCAGCAGCAGGGTTCGGTCTCACGGAAAAAGTGTTCCTTGAGATACTCGGGTACGGAGTCGATTGCCTGACGTCGGGCAACCATGTCTGGGACAAGCGTGATTTTCTGGAAGTCCTTGCAGGCGAAAAGAGGATACTGAGACCGGCCAATTACCCGCCCAACTGTCCGGGGCAGGGAATCGCGGTCCTGGAAAAATCCGGGATGAAACTGGCTGTACTGAACCTCCAGGGACGTGTTTTCATGCCGGCCATCGATTGCCCTTTCAGGGCCGCCGACTCGATCCTGCAGGATAGTGCCTTGCCCGCATGCATATTCGTGGACCTGCACGCGGAGGCGACATCTGAAAAGAAGGCGTTCGGGCTTTACCTGGATGGGCGGGTATCGGCAGTCATAGGGACGCATACCCACGTACAGACTGCAGACGAAGCAATCCTTCCCGGCGGTACGGCCTACCTGACGGATTGCGGCATGACAGGGGGGCATGGCGGAGTGATCGGGATGCGCAAGGAGGGAGTGCTTCCGCGTTTTCTGACCGCGATGCCGACAAAGTTCGATGTTTGTGAAGAAGGGCCCCGACTGAATGCGGTGATGGTGGAAATCGACGATGAAACGGGAAAAGCGTTTGACATCCGGAGGATCGACGTTCCGCTTGAATGAACCTTGAGAAGCGGACGAATCGATGCGGAAAGGTGTGGGACCGATGGCCGTGGAAACGTTGAAAGTCAGCGCGACGAGCAACCCCAACTCCGTAGCGGGAGCCATTGCCTCGGTCGTACGATCGGGCAGGGAAGTCGAGATCCAGGCGATCGGCGCGGGTGCGGTGAACCAGGGAGTCAAGGCCATTGCAGTAGCCAGAGGGTATCTTGCACCGAACGGGATCGACATCTGTTGCATCCCTGCTTTCTCGGACATCGAGATCGAAGGGACACCGCGAACAGCGGTCAAGTTGATGATCAAGCTTAGATAATATGGAAAAAAGGAAGCGGGGCTAGAAGCCCCGCTTCCTTTTTTCCATTCAAACCGGAGGGTTCTCAGCAAATCCGGGGAAGGATTTCGCCTGCGGGCATGTCAAGGACCCGGGAACCGCCGGATTGCGTGAGAAGCGAAACCCAACCCTGGTGTTCGGATGTGATCGATCCGATGCGAGAGGCGAAACTCCCGGAAGGAGAATTCCTGACGGTTTCAAGTATCGCTTCGGCTTCTTCCGGGGCGGCGGCGATTAGCAGGCATCCCTCGCAGGCAAGGGTGTAAGGGTCGAAGCCCAGGAGATCGCAGACCGAACTGACGGGATCCGTAACGGGAATGGCGGCTTCTTCAACCTCAATTCCCAGCCTGGCCCCCTCTGCCCACTCGCAGAGCACGGTGGACAGCCCGCCGCGGGTACAATCCCGCATGGCCCGAAGGCCCTCGTAGGGCAGGAGGCTTTCCACGAGTTCCCAGAGGGGGGCGCAATCGGAAAACAACCCTTCGCACTTGAGTTCGTATCTCAGGGCCGCAATCGTTGCCCCGTGGAGACCGACGGGGCCGGTTAAAAGAAGGGTGTCGCCGGGGCGCAGGTTGGTTATGCCCAGGTTTCTTCCGATGGAGGTTTTTCCCAGGCCGCATGTGGTTAAAACAAGGCGGTCCAATTCACCCCGAGGCAGGACTTTCGTATCGCCCGTCACGATTTCGATTCCCAGTTGCCTGCAAACAGCAGAGGCTTCGGAGAGGTAGGCAAGGAACTCCCCTTCGTCGAAACCTTCTTCGGCAAGAACGCCAAGGGCGATGTAGAGCGGTTTTGCCCCGCGGCAGGCGAGGTCGTTAACCGTTCCGCAAACGGCTAGCTTTCCGATGTTGCCTCCAGGAAACGAAAGCGGGTGGACCGTGTACCCGTCGATCGTCATGGCAAAACCGCCGGGGAGAAGCGCGCAGTCCTCAAGCGGAAAGGAGGGGCGTCCTCCCGCTGTATCAAGTATCGACTGGATGAGGCGCTGGCTTTGCCTTCCTCCGCTTCCTTGTGCGAGGCTGATGGGTTTCAGGGCAAGTCACTCCTTCCATAGCGGTAAACCGCCGCACAGCTCCCCTCCGAGGAGACCATGCAGGGTCCGACAGGTTCTTCAGGAGTGCAGGTAGCTCCGAAAAGGGGGCATTCGACGGGTTGTATTCTACCGGAAAGGACGTCTCCGCAGCGGCAGCCAGGGGGTTCGGCAGAAGGGAGATCCGGGAGGTCCAGGCGGATTCGGGCGTCGAAACGGGCATAGGCCGGCTTGAAAGAGAGTCCGGAACCTGGGAGGAGGCCAAGACCGCGCCACCGGGCATCGGCCTCGGAAAAAACCCCATTTACGAGTGTTCGGGCTTTTTCGTTTCCATCGCGGCGGACGGCCTGGGGATATACGGATTGGACAGAAAAATTACCGGAAGTCTTCTGGATCGCCAGCAGGGCAAGAGCGGCCATGATCTGTTCCGGATCAAAGCCCGCAACAACGCAGGCAAGACCATGTTCAGCCGCGAGGGAGGAATAAGGGGAGAGGCCGATTATCGTGCTGACATGACCGGGCAAAAGGAATCCGTCGAGTGCCAGGCTAGGATCGCTGGCCAGGGTTTCAAGAACCACCGGTACCGTCTTGTGAAGATTCAGGACCAGGAAATTCTCCTGGCGGGACCGTTCTGCTTCAAGGACGACAGCGGCAGTGGCAGGGGTGGTCGTCTCGAACCCGACACCCGCAAAGACAACCGTCCTGCCGGGGAGACGACGTGCAAGTTCAAGGGCTCCGGCGGCTGAAAGGACAACGTGGACCGAGGCTCCCAGGGCTCTTGCCTGGGCCAGGGAACAGGATGTGCCCGGGACACGGATCATGTCCCCATAAGTGGCGATCGAAACATGATCCATTCCTGAAAGCCGGACAAGCATATCGATCTCGGCCTGGGCGGTAACGCATACCGGGCATCCGGGGCCTGAAACGAGCGACAGGTTCCTGGGGAAAAGCTTTTTCAATCCCGCTCTGTAGATCGAAACGGTGTGGGTTCCGCAAACCTCCATGAATTTCAATGGCCTGTCTGCAAGCTGTTCCAGGGCCATTGCCGCAGAGTTGACCCTGGTGCGCGATGTTTCATTCATTGGTTGTCATTCCCGCATGAGCGCGGATCGATTCCCAAAGGGCCTCGATCTCGTCTGCATCTCCAGGTTGCAGCCTTTCGATCGCAAAGCCCGCGTGCACGAGAACGCGCTCGCCCTCGGCAGGATTATCGATCAGGTCGGTCCTGACCTCGACTTCGACCGTTCCAGCCCTGCCGATGGCGGTGTTGGGGCCGGTGATGGCGACAAGGGTATGGGGGATAGCAAGGCACATGGAATGTTCCTCCTTGGGACGGAATAGGAAATCTATCATCCATCCACTCCCGAACGGTGTCAATGCAGACGACTTTCAAGATATAATCCGCTGAAGGCATCCGATGTCATGCAGCGGAAGAGGGGAAACCATGGATAGGTTGCCGGTGGCTCTCGTTCAGGTCGCCATTCTTCGAAAAAGCCCTGAAGCAAATCATGAAGCTCTGCTTTCCCAAGTGGTCCGGGCCGGCGAAAACGGGGCACGATTAGCCATCCTGCCGGAACTATGGAATGTTGCAATTTCAGCCGGGAAAGCTGAAATCCCCCACTCGGGGGAACAAAAAATCCTTGATCCTTTTCGCAAAATTGCCCGGCGTTTCGGTATGGGCATCGTGGCCGGAAGCATGGCTGTCCGCACGGGGGAAGGAAAAGCGAACCGCTGTCACGTGATCGGGCCTGATGGGGAAATACCCGTTGCCTACGACAAGATCCACACCTTTCCGCTCTTTCCCCAGGGAGGAAGCTTCAGGCCCGGATCCAGCCTTGCCCTTTGGGATGTTTTCGGTTGGAAGATCGGTCTTCTCGTCTGTTTCGACATTGAATTCCCGGAACTTTGCCGTGCCCTCGTGGAAAAGGGGGCCGAGATGCTCGTGGTAGCGGGAGCCTGGCCTGCCGACCATATCCGCATCTGGAAAACCCTCCTGCTGGCCCGGGCCCTTGAAAACCAGGTCTTTACGGTAGGAGTCAACCGGTGCGACCATGGCCCGCTGGTTCGTTTTGGCGGGAACAGTCTTGTATTTGACCCCTTTGGAGATCCGCTTTTGCAACTGGACGACCGTCCAGCAACCGAAATAGCATGCCTTTCGAAGGAAAAAGTCGAAAAGGCAAGGAAAACTTACCCGGTTTGGTCTTCCAGGAGAGAAGAGCTTTACAGGAAGTGGAATTGAATTTAAAGAAAATGGGGTCTTGATTAATTATGGTTGTCCGTTTATCCTTACGATGGGCTGAAGCGGCACCGGTTTACGGATTTCCTCGCGGGTCTGTTTTGCCTGAAAACGGGGAAGTTTGTCCGTTGTGGCGTTTTTGCCGAAAATCCTTGAAAACAAGATAAGCGCTTTAAGTGAAGGGAGGCGGTGAACGAAGCGAGCCGAAAGAAACCCCATTGATTTTTTTTGCGGGGTAAAAGTGTGATAACCAACCACCAGCTTAGAGGAGGGATATCATGGTCAACGGGACTGAAAATCGTGAACAGTGGGGAAGCCGGCTAGGTTTCATCATGGCGGCAGCGGGTTCCGCGGTCGGCCTCGGCAACATCTGGCGTTTTCCTTACGTCACAGGTGTTAACGGCGGTGGAGCATTTGTCCTTGTCTATTTCGCAATCGTCTTCACCATCGGTGTTTCCGTCATGCTGGCCGAGTTCGTCATCGGCCGCAACGCCGGTCTAAATGCCGTAGGCGCCTTCCAGAAGATCAAGGGCGGTGCCTGGCCCGTCGTTGGCTGGATGGGTGTTATCGCAGGGTTTATTATCCTTTCTTTCTACGGTGTCATCGCGGGCTGGACCATCGCCTACATGCTCAAGTCGTTCACGGGGCTCATGGCCCTGGCCGCCGAAGGCAAGGCCGGGGATGCCTTTGGGGCTTTCGTCTCCAACCCGACACAGGTCGTCATGTACCAGGTTGTTTTCATGGCCGCCACGATCTGGATCGTTTACAAGGGCGTCGGAGAAGGCATCGAGAAGTACTGCAAGATCATGATGCCAGCCCTGTTCGTCATTCTTCTCATCCTCATCGTCCGTTCCGTTACCTTGCCGGGTGCTGGCAAGGGACTCGAGTTCTACCTGAAGCCCGACTTTACAAAGCTGACGGGCGCCTCGGTTTTCGCAGCCTTGGGACAGGGCTTCTTTTCCCTCTCTCTCGGCATGGGCTGCATGATCACTTACGGATCCTACCTGGGTAAGAAAGAGATCCTTCCTTCCGCAGCCGTCACGGTCACCTTCCTTGACACGATGGTCGCCTTCCTGGCCGGTTTTGCCATTTTCCCGGCTGTCTTCGCTTTTGGCTTGGAACCCGGAGCGGGGCCCGGCCTGACTTTCATCACCCTGCCGAACGTTTTCGCCAAGATGCCGGGTGGCATGTTCTTCTCGTTCCTCTTCTTCCTTCTCCTCTTCTTCGCAGCCCTTACCTCTTCCGTTTCCCTGCTTGAGGTCTGCGTGGCCTACTTCAAGGACCAGCTGGGCTGGAGCCGGCCGAAGGCCGCCTGGTTGCTGGGCGGCATCATCACGGCCCTTGGAATCCCCTCTGCCCTTTCGCTTGGCGGGCATTTCCCGAAGATAGCGGGTAAGGATTTCCTTGACGTGATGGATTTCGCTTCTTCCAACGTTCTTCTCCCGCTCGGCGGCATTTTCATCGCCCTTTTCGTCGGCTGGGTCTGGCTCGATGGGGCGAAGGACGAGGCGACAAACGAAGGCAAGTATCCGTTTGGCTGGATGACGGCCTGGATCTGGATCTGCCGCGTTGTCGCGCCTGTTTGCATTGCCTGGATCTTCGTGAAAGGGCTGAAGTGGTAAGGCGTTAGAAAAATCTGCACAGGACACGACTGTCGGGGGGGCGGGGAAACCCGTCCCCCTTTTCATTTTGGCCGGGCCCACTTGACCGGTGTTTTGCCTCGTGTACAATAGATCATGTTTCAATCCGGATGAAAGCCGCAAGAGAGACCCGGGATAAAGCCGGGCGCCGAAGGGGCAAAAGCCGTTACCGGGCTTGAAACTCTCAGGCTTAAGGATTGCGGCCGGACGGAACTCTGGAGTAGGCATTTAGCCTGCCGACAGGGACAAGGTCATTATTGGCTGATCCCCTAGTCGTTCCTTTTCCTGAAAGGATGAGGCAGGCATGAGTTATTGCGTATTGACGAACAACCCCATAATCATCTCCGAACTACCCGTCCTCTGAAACCGTTGCTCCAGTGCCTGGGAGGTGCTGGTCGCTGCAAGGGATCTCATCCACAAGGGACATGTCCTTCTAACCCATCCGCTCTACGGAAATTTCCTTCCAAACCAGCAGCCTTTCCGGACGTTGATTCTATCTGCGCCGGAACAGGAAGGCGCTGTCGATCAAAATTCCCTAAACCTGATAGAACAGGCGCTCGCGGTTTTTCGAAGTTACGAAGGGCGCTGGGCACTGCCGGGCCAAAAAAAGGAGTCCATCGAGCGGGATTACGCCGTTATTGATGCCGACCTGATGCAGGAAAGTCTTCTGCAGTATGGTTTCAGAATCAGGGGAGACCGTTAAGGGTGAACCAATCCCGTTTTGTTGTTTAAATGTAAAAAATATTAGCTGAAGGGGGGTGAAAAAAATGGTGGAACTGGATAAGGACAATTTTGAAGCCGAGGTCATGCAGAGCGAATTGCCGGTTATCGTCGACCTGTGGGGGCCCAAGTGCGGTCCTTGCCTTGCCCTTTTGCCGCAGGTTGAGGAACTGGCGGGGGAGTATGAAGGAAGGATCCGTTTCTGCAAGCTGAACGTTGCGGAAAACCGCAGGCTGGTCATTTCCCTGAAGGTCATGGGAGTCCCCACCTTCCTCTTCTACAAGGGTGGCGAACAAAAGGACCGGCTTAGCGGGGGAGAAGTGACAGTCGAGGGGATAAGACAGAAAGCAGAGGCCCTTCTGGCATAAGCGCCTAGTCCGAAGAAAGGGGGGGAAAACACGTGAAGCTTGAACTTCACAAGCTGCATATCAAGAGCCTGGCATGGGGCGAGAAAACAGGCGTAAAGGACGGAGTCCTGACCGTCTGCAAACAGGAAGTGCTCGACCTCGTGAAGGAGGACGCAAATTTCCTGAAGGTCGATGTTGACATGGCTCTTCCGGGCGACAGTACCCGGATTGTCCCTGTGAAGGATGTCGTTGAACCCCGGTGCAAAGTCGAGGGCGGCAACGGTGTCTTCCCCGGGATGGTATCCGACGTCGATACGGTTGGTTACGGCAAGACCCTGGTCCTGGAAGGGGCAGGGGTCGTGACGTGCGGCAAGATCGTGGGATTCCAGGAAGGGATTATCGACATGTCGGGGCCGGCCGCCGAATACACCCCATTTGCCCAGACATGCAACGTCGTGCTGGTTTTTGAACCGGTTGAAGGGCTTGAGAGGCACGATTACGAAGCTTCCTGCCGCATGGCCGGTTTAAAGGTAGCCCAGTATCTTGCGAAATCCGCTGTCGGCACAAAGGCCGATTCAGTCGAGAACTACGAGGCGAAACCCCTGAACGAAGCGATGCTGGAGTACCCCGGCCTGCCGAAGGTGGCGTACCTCTACATGCTCCAGTCCCAGGGACTCCTGCATGATACCTATGTGTACGGGGTTGACGCGAAGAAGATCCTGCCGACACTCATCAACTACACGGAAGTTTTCGACGGCGCGATCATCTCGGGAAATTGCGTTTCCGCCTGCGACAAGAACAGCACCTACTACCACCTCAACAACCCGATCATCAAGGCCATGGCGGCCCGCCACGGGAAGGACTACAACTTTGTCGGCGTGATCATCACGAATGAAAACGTCACGCTCGCCGACAAAAAGCGCAGTTCTTCCTACGCCGTCAAGCTGGCCACGGCTTTGGGGGTTGAAGGACTGCTCATCTCCGAGGAAGGTTTCGGCAATCCGGATGCGGACTTGATCATGAACTGCCGAAAAGCCGAAAACGCTGGCATCAAGACGGTTCTCGTAACCGACGAGTACGCCGGCCGGGACGGGGCAAGCCAGTCTCTTGCCGATGCCGCAAAGGAAGCCGATGCTGTCGTCACTGCAGGAAACGCAAATGCGATGATCCTCCTTCCGCCGATGACGAAGGTGATTGGCTATCCGAACTATGCGGATGTCATCGCCGGCGGGTTCCAGGGATCATTGCGCGAGGACGGTTCGATCGAGGTCGAACTCCAGGCGATTACGGGTTCGACCAGCGAACTGGGCTTTACACGGATCAGTGCGATCACGATCTAGAAGAACGGTGTTAAAAATTCAGAGTGGGAGGTGAAATCCATGGGTAAGCTGGCTGGAAAGAAAGTGGTCCTTCTCGGCGAACGTGACGGTGTTCCCGGGCCCGCAATCGAGGCCTGCCTGAAATC
>ENA-OSEO01002875-OSEO01002875.1-sediment-metagenome-genome-assembly--contig:-NODE-2875-length-22414-cov-7.069078_pt1 | contig 22414 bp, 19 predicted proteins | sample MGYA00237883_ERZ534232 | MGnify/ENA metagenome assembly ERZ534232
ACTCGCCTCACTCGCATGGCGGGCAGGTGAAAGGGTGTCCTTGGGGCTGGAACAGACTGAGTTTCAAAGCCCTGCTGTCGTCCCCATAAGCTGTATTCGGTTTTTGCAGCCCTTGGGCAGAGACCCCCACCGGCAGATTTCTTCGCACGTTGCGGAGAAGTTACGGACAAAGATTCTAAAGTGATACGATTTTTTTTATTTTGTTGCGAAAGGGATGGCTTTTCTGTTTAACTGTGAGAGCAGCGGCTGCACCCAGCGATGCGCCGGGCCTGTCCTTTTTGCTGTTGCCAAAAACATCCTGACCGTCAGGAGAGACGTAGGACGCCATGGGATCATCGGAGATCGAGAACACCCTGTTTCACCTCAATTACCAGTGGAAGCTCCATTCCCTTGCCATGTGGAAGGGGACGCCTCCGCCGTTCAAACTATACGACCTTTATGATTCCTATGGCGACTTCATCCATCTCAAGACCCTTGCCCAGATCGATCAGATGCCCGACACACAGGCTAAGATCCGCCTTCGACACGCCCTCATCGATCACTATCTTCAGCGCTCCCTCTTCCCCCATGAAACGGAAATGCGGACCTGGATGAAGGGGGCATCGGCCCATGTGAACGGCCGCAAGATCTATTTCAGGGACATCATCCCCTGGTGCCAGAAGCAGAGCACCCATCAGGACCGGCTGATACTGCAGAAAGAGACCGGGCCGCTCTGCAAGTTCCTTGCCCCATTTGCCCTCAATTACTGGAATATCCTCCTGGAGATCCTTGCCAATGATCTGGGATTCGCAAATTATCTGGATTATTGCGGTGAAAAAAAGGGGATCGATTATGCCAGCTATTACGCCTTCCTGAAAGACTTTTTGCCCTTGACCGACCCCATCTATTTCCCTGCCATGGAGCGCTGGTGCAGCGAAGGGTTCGGTCGTCCCCTTCGGGAAATGACGCGATTCGATGCCATCTATATGCTGGGTCTGAATCATATGGACCCCTTTTTTCCAAACAGGCCAATCACGGCGTTTACCCCCTTTTTCGATCGCTGGGGCATCGATCTGAACACCATCCCCGGCCTGCACCTGGATCTTGGAACGGGGGAGGAAAAGAGCGCCCAGGCCATCAGCTTCATCCTTCAGACGCCCGGCGAGGTCTATGTCCTCATGAAGCCGGAGGGTGGCTGGGTCGACCTGGAGACCCTTTGGCATGAACTGGGGCACGGGCTGTCCGCGGCATTCACCTCTCCCGATCTCTCCATGGTCAACAGGGACCTGGCCACCAGCTTCAGCCTGTCCGAGGCATTCGCCTTTCTCACCCAGAACATCACCCTTTCCGTTCCTTTTCTAACGGCGTGGATGGACCTTGACCAGGGGCTTGCTGAAGAGCTTCATCATTTGAAGGTCCTCAAAGACCTTTCCCTGTTCCGCCGGTATGCCGCAAAATTTCTTGCCGAATATGAGATGTTTAAAGAGGGAACGCTGTCGGATGGCCGACGCTATGCAGAGGTGATGGCCCGCTATACCGGATTCTATTATCAGCCGGAAAGCCATCTCTTTGATCTGGCGCCTGAGTTCTACAGCCTGGATTACGTCCTGGGGTGGCTGGGAGAGAGCATTTTAGAGGGGTGTCTCTCGGACCGGCTGGGACCGGACTGGATGTTTCAAGAGGAAGCAGGGCAGATTTTGAGACAATGGTGGCGGCAGGGAAACGAGCGCGACCTCCCTGAGTTTCTCGGATGGAATGGACTGGAACCGCTCCATACAGGCCGTATCATGGCCAGGTGGCAAGAGGCCCTCGGCCGGAATGGGGCCCCGCGGTTGAACAGATTAACCCCGATGACAGGCGCCCTCATGCAAGGCCGCTGAGACCCGGCCAATTCATCGTAACCGGCTAAGGGGTCCTTCTTTGCATGCACTGCCCTGTCGAAACCGAACGGAGATTGAATAGTGAAGATAAAGGCGATGATCGGTTGTGGGATTCTGGTTCTCATATCCCTGTTTTCTATTGTTTCCATCTACCCGGACTGGCTCTGGTTCAAAACATTGGGCTTTTCCCCGGTGTTCTGGACCATGCTGTCCGCCCGCTTCGGGTTCGGCTTTGCGGTCTGGCTCTGTCTGATCCTCATCATCACCCTCAATCTGGTCATCGCTCAGCGGCTCAGTCCGGGGCCGGGGGCCGGGGCCAGGGGGGAGAGCCCCTTCGCCTCCCAGATGGGCCTTTCCGCCAGCACCCTCAACCTCTTTTTCCTGGCCTTTATCCTGATCGCCAGCTTTGTCATTGCATCCAAGGGATCGGACAAATGGAATATGGTCCTCCGGTATCTCTATTCCCAGCCCTTTGGCGAGGCAGATCCCCTTTTTGGGAAGGATATTGGCTTTTATGTGTTTGCCCTCCCTTTTTATGCCTTTATCCGCAGCGGCCTGATGGTCCTCTTTCTCCTGGCCGCGGGCCTGACCATTGTCTGGTATCTGAAAAACGGCGCCCTCCAGGTCATCGGCGAGATCGAGCAGGTGGAGGGAAGACCCCCTTCGCTCCCCAAGATCACTGTGGCGCCTGCGGTCAAAAAGCACCTGATTTTTCTGGGGGGCGTCATTGTCCTTCTCATGGCCTGGGGATACCATCTCAAGATCTACGGCCTCATGTATTCCACCATGGGGCCTGCCTTCGGCGCCAGTTACACGGACGTGCACATCAAAATCTGGGCGTTCAGGATCCTGACCGGGCTTTCCATTGTCTTCGGCCTGCTTCTCTTTCTTGAGGCCTTTAGGCCGCGTAGCCGGTTCACGCTGGGGGCCGGGGCCGTCTGGGGAGCCGGCATCCTGATCCTGACCGCCGTACTTCCCATGGCAATCCAGAAGGTGGTGGTCAAGCCCAATGAGCTGGCCAAGGAATCCAGGTTCATCGCCTACAACATCGATGCCACCCGCAAGGCCTACGGTCTGAACAGGATCAAGGAGGTCAATTTTGACGTCAAAGACAACCTGAGCTTTGAAGAGGTCAACAGGGAAAAGAGCACCATCCAGAACATCCGGATCTGGGATGAACGGCCCCTGCTTCAGACCTACCGTCAAATCCAGGCCATTAGGCTGTACTACGATTTCAGCAATATGGACGTGGACCGTTACCACTACAATGACGAGTACCGTCAGCTCATGCTGGCGGCAAGGGAGCTGGTGGTGGATCAGCTACCCCCCCAGGCCCGCACCTGGGTGAACCGCCATCTCATCTATACCCATGGCTACGGCCTGGCCGCGAGCCCGGTGAACGAGGTCACGAGCGAGGGGCTGCCGCGCCTCTTCATCAAGGATGTCCCGCCCGTATCTGATCCGGGATTGAATGTGGACCGGCCCGAGATCTACTATGGAGAAAAAACCGATCAGTATGTCCTGGTCAAGACCAGGACCCAGGAGTTCGATTACCCCAAAGGCGACAACAACGTCTACACCACTTACCAGGGCAAAGGCGGGGTGCCGATCAATTCCTTTTTGAGAAGGGCCCTGTATGCCTTTGAATTTATGGACACCCAGATCCTCTTCACCGAATATCTCGCCCCTGAAACCCGGATCATGTACCACAGGAACATCCGGAATCGGGCGAGGGTCCTGGCGCCTTTTCTGAGCTACGACCGGGACCCCTACCTGGTCCTCTCCGAGGGGAGGCTCTACTGGATCCTGGACGCCTATACCACATCCGATATGATCCCCTATTCGGTTCGGTCCTTGTCCCCGTTCCGGCATGAACCTCTCAACTACATCCGGAATTCGGTCAAGGTGACCATCGATGCCTACAACGGCGACGTGTCCTTTTACCTGATGGACGACAAGGATCCCATTGTGAGGGTGTATGGGGCCATATTTCCGGATCTCCTGAAGCCCTTTGAGGCCATGCCCGACAATCTCAAACGGCACATCCGCTATCCCAAGGACCTCTTCCATATCCAGGCAATCGCTTATGCCAAGTATCACATGCAGGACCCCCAGGTCTTCTACAACCAGGAGGACCTCTGGCAGATCCCTGACGAGCTGTACGGCGACACCCGGCAGAAGATGGAACCCTACTACATCATCATCAAGCTTCCCCAGGGCGACAAGGAGGAGTTTCTCCTCATGCTCCCCTACACCCCTTCTGAAAAGGACAATATGATCGGGTGGCTGGCGGCGCGAAGCGATCTGCCCAACTATGGAAGCCTGATCGTCTACAACCTCCCCAAGGAGAAGCTGGTGTACGGTCCCATGCAGGTAGAGGCCCGGATCAACCAGCAGACCGAGATCGCCCGTCAATTGAGTCTCTGGGACCAGCGGGGCTCCCGGGTCATCCGGGGGAATCTTTTGGCCATCCCGGTATGCGACGCATTTATCTATGTGGAACCCATCTATCTGCAGGCCAAACGTGAAGAAAAGAGGGGAACCCTGGCCGGAGAGACCCCGTCTGCATCATCCGGGAAGACCCGGATGCGCAAGGAGACCGCCCCCCCCGGCAGGGACGAGTCCGCAGCCCTCCCGGAACTCAAACGGGTGATCGCCATATCCTCCAACCGCATCTCCATGGAGCTGGATCTGGACAGGGCCCTCAGCCGCGTACTGGGAGGAGACATCACACCCCGGGAAGCGGTTGTGCCGGCGGTTGCAGGGGTCCTGGAATCTTCCAGCCTGGGTCGCGAGGCCCTGGATCACTACCACAGGGCCAAGGACCATCTGCGTCAGGGAGACTGGGCGGGCTACGGAAGGGAGCTTCAAAGGTTAGAGGAGACCCTGGAGCAACTGGCCGCAGGGGAGAAGAGAAAATAGGAAGGGTTCTGGTGAGGCCAGGGATCTGAAGGGCTGTTTATGCCGGTTCGGCGATCGCTTCTACATAAAGCGGCAGGAAGACCCGGAAGGCGCTCCAGGTCCCGGCCGCATCTCCCCCTGTTAAAGGGACCTTGCTGCCCATGTTTCGCGACCGAGTTCTGGCCCCCGCGGCCCCTGTCCCACGGTTAGCGCCGCCTCCGCCGCCATGACTTTCCACAACGATGGCCCCGCCGTGGGACCGCACGATGCCGAGGGCGATGGAAAGACCCAGACCCCGGCCTGTGAATTTGGTGGAGAAAAAGGGATCAAACAGCTTATCCATGTCTTCTTCCGGTATCCCGGGGCCGTCGTCTCTCACCTCGATGCAGGCAACCGCCCCCGCATCCATTTGCCAGTCAACAGGGAAACACCGGCCCAGGGGAATATCTGCCTTTGAAACCGTCCTGACCGTCAGATAGATCGTGCCCCCAGACCCGGCCATGGCCTCCCAGGCATTGGTGAAAAGGTTGGCGACGACCTGTTCTATCTGGTTGGCGCTGGCCTGGATGATAGGCCCGGAAAGAGGCAGCTCGGTCTTGAGCGCGATCTGTTTTGGCATGCCGACCTGCAGCAGGGGAATCGCCAGGCGGCAGGTTTCTGAGAGATCCAGGGTTGTTCGTTGGCTGGGGGTCTGTCCAAGATAGGCCAGCATCTGCCGGCTGACGGTGGCGGCCCGGTGAGCCGCCTTTATTGCCTCTTTTATGGAATCGACCGATCCTGCTTCCTCGGGGAGTTCGATCATGGCCAGCTCCAGATGGCCCATCACCCCCTGGAGCTGATTATTGAAGTGATGGGCGATGGCCCCGGCCATGCGGCCCAGGCTTTCGGCCTTCTGGAGTTGTCGTGTTCGCGCCTCCAGGGCATCCCTTTCGGCCTCGGCCCGCTTGCGGTCCGTAATGTCGCGGCTCACCCCTAACACGCCGGCAGGTTCGTTGTTTTCATCCCTTAGAAACGACATGCTGGTCTCCACCCATATGGTGGATCCGTCGGACTTGTATTCTTCCAGTTCCAGGATGCGGACCCTGTCAGGCTCTGCGATCCCCTGGACCTCCAGGGCCATCTCTTCGGCAAAGACCTTCAGGGCCGTCTCGAGCGACTCAGGGGTCAGGGACAGGGCCACAGGTCTATTCATGACCTCTTCCACAGGGACCCCGTACATGCGCTCCACAGACGGGCTGACATAGGTAAAGCGCATGTTCATGTCCATGATCCAGACGGTGTCGGCCATGTGGTCCGCAATCAGCCGATACTTTTCCTCGCTTTCCCGCAAGGCCGTCTCGGCCCGCTTGCGCTCGCTGATGTCGATGATGCTCACCAGGACCCGGCCGTAGGTATCCTCGTAACCCGGGGCCGCGGACCAGTTCAGTTCAATGTCGAGGAGTTCGCCGTCCATGGCGAGGTGGGTCCTCTCCGCCACCATTCGGGTTCTTCCCTCTGCAACCGCCATGAGATTGTCGACAAAGCCTTCATAAGATTCCCTGGAATAGACCTTGGTGATCCCGGCCAAAAAATCCTCTTTGCTCTTTGCCTTATAGAGCCGCAGCGTGGCCTCATTGACGTCCGCCACCCTGACGAGACCGGCCAGTTCGCGGACCAGATCGGGCCGGGCCTGGAAAAAGGCGGCGAGATCCTGTCCATGCCGTTGTTTAATGGCATCAACCCGGGCCTTGACCCCCGAATAATCCTGCTCCCACAGGGAGATGGGGGCATTTTCAAACCATTGGCGATACTTCTGCTCGCTCTTCCGGACATCCGCCAACTGGCTCTGGAGATCCTCTACCGCCGACACCAGTGATTCTATGGAGGGTTCCTTGTCGTTCATTTCTTTTCTTTCTCAGACCGGTTTCCGGTCAGATTTGCCGGATGACAGATTGGCTCAGGCTTCAAAGGGACCTCGCCAGACAAACCACCGTCACTACACACCACACGCATCCGGTAATGGGACCTTCTGTTTCTTTGCAGCGTGCCCGTCAGGGCATTGGAGGTGAGATCTGGTTTAGCTGCGGCGTGTCCCCATTGAGATGTCAGTACCTTATCTCCAGGTCTTCTCTCATGAAGAACAAGAAAATCCCTTTGAATTTTAACCCGCTAAATTCATAAACTCACACGGAGCACCAAAGAACAGAAGAAATTGGTTTTAAACCAAGAACATGATCTCTCCGCGGCTTTGCGTGACATATTTGGGTTCCGGGTATCCGCGTCAGCTGGATTCATCTTCAGGATCGCCTTGTTTTTCCGGCTCCTTTTCAAAGATTTCAGAAAGGATCACTTCCATGGGAAAAAGGGTCAATGTCAGACCTTCATCCCAGCCAGGCCCTTACGCGCCGCTCCTTTAAGATGCGGCTTTCCTTTTAAAATCATTCATAAAATACATCTCTTGGGAGGATATTGCCAAATCATTTCCATGTCAAGATCTCATTTCCATCCGCAGCAATTCTCATTAATTGAGACAGACCGGGCGTTAATATTTTTTCTGATTGTGTCAATAGGCAACTTCTTTCCACAGAACATGATGGCCGGGTCGATTGTCATCGATGACCACACGAACGTCGGACATCCAACATCGAATGGAGGGGTAAACGCCCAACGCCCCTGTCACCTTCCGGCCCAGACTGTCGGGCGTAAACGCTTTCCAATAAACTGCACGCCCTCGTTCAGGACCCCGTGATGAGCGATCACATTGGCCGTAGGCCGGACATGTAGAGGACCCTGATGCCAGGACGGATCTTGGATGTCTCCCCGGCCAGTTCCTTCCCGCTCATCTCGGTGAGCACCACATCGATCATGAGAAGGTCGATCTCGCCGGGGTTCTCCCGTACAATGACGACCGCCCTGTTTCACAACCGCTATGCGGACTGCCCGGCCTGAGCGCAGAGTTCTGCAAATTTTCGGGAAAAATCGTTTGTCTCCAGGGTGCGATCGAATTCCCTCAACCATTTCCGAACGTAGCCCCCATCAACAACCGGATTCCTGGCAAGTATCGTCACGGCGTCTTCCAGGTCGCGGGGGCGACCGGCAAAGATCTTGTGAATGATCACGTCTTCCATGGACGCAAACATGACAGGCGTATCGTCAAAAAGGATGGGCCGGGCCCGCGCAATGGCCTCTTTTTCGTAGGGAGTAAAAGAAAAGATCAGGTCGACGCGTATCCCCGTAGCGCTGTCTTTTGCAGGCAGAACGAAGGTCCTTGCGATGAAGGCCTCTATGTCCTTGGGAATGATGTCCAGACCCATGCCGGCAGCGGTTTCGAGGACCCTTTGCATTTCATCAACGCTCACGCCCAAAGTGACATCAATGTCTCGGGTCAGCCGGAACGCCGTCGCTAATCTCCCGTCGTTCCTCTTCGGGCCACTTGAGATAATCTTCCACGGCGTAGCGCTGGCCCTTTCTGATTGTCTGTTCCATCTCCGTCCCTCCCGATACATCCCGCTCCAGGGTTGCCAGGGCGCAACGAGCTGATACCACGGACCAGGGCTGCGCTCGTTTCGGTTGCGCTGGAATCGCCAACCTGCTTCATCGCCCGCCATGAGTCGGTTCCGTTCGTCCAGCGTATTTTCTCATGTTCCTACTAAAGATCCAGCATCTGGCGAAGAGCGTGATCCATATTAGCCGTTTCTGTGGGTGTCAGCTTCCCTATTTTTCGCAAAAGCCTCTCCTTGGAAAAGGCATGGATATGACTTGCATTCAAATAGCTCGGCTTTTCAAGGCCGTTTTCTTTTGAAGGCTCGAGGCGGACACAGAAGGGAAGCCTCTCACATTTTGGACTGGTGGTGATGGCGACCACCAGCACATATCGCTTGGCTGCGACAGAGGAAAAAGCCGTGCGTTCCACAATCACAGCCGGTCGTGTGCCTCTCTGTTCAGAACCGAGGGCAGGATCGAAGGCACAGAGATAGACTTCACCTCTTACCGGTTGCCGTTCCCCAATCTTCATTGCCCAGGCTCCGGCGCCAGCTCGAAAAAGTCCTCGGCCATCTGTTCCTCTTCAGAGGCAAAAAATCCTTCGCCGTAGACCTCGGCTGTTATCCGATGAAGGCTCTCCTCGTGGTGTTCGCGAAGCGCTCGGCTCAGCAAACGTAAGGCAAACTGGTTGCGAGAGAGTTCGCCCCTCTCCCGGTCAAGTTGATCGATCATTTCAGGTGGAAATGAAAAGGATACTTTTTGCATCAAAAACCTCCATGACAAATGAGAATCTCTTAGTAGCTTCATATATTTTCATGATATTGACAAATGATCCTCATGTCCAGATTTCTTCTCCATGGGGCTGTCGTTGTAACCACATGGAAATACAGGCGTTCAGAATGCCACATCCGCCTTTTCCACTCCGTGTTCCGCGTTTCTGTTTTCTTCTTCACTAACCCTTTTACAATTTTCTGACCGCTTCATGACCACCTCATGACAACACAGCGCATACCCATCCTCGCCAACGAAAAATAATGACGATTGACAATGCCAACGCTGAAAGGAAGCCCGGAAATTATTGAATCAGACCCAAAAGCCCGTTAGAGTCGTGGAATACACTGTCAACAACGTCAAATACTGGGTTGCCACGAGTCGTCATGACCTTACAGCAGAGCAAATTGCCCTTATTTATAAGCTCAGATGGGACATAGAGATATTCTTCGGTTGGTGGAAACGCCGCCTTCGGGTTTACCATCTGATTGCCAGGAGTGAATATGGTCTCATGGTACAGATACTCTCAGGCCTGATCACCTATCTCCTGCTTGCCGTTTATTGCCGTAAGCACCACAACGAAAAAGTCAGCATAAAACGGGTCAGAGAGCTTCGCATCAAGATACAGAACGAGACACGTATCGCCAATCGGCCTAAGGCATGCCCAAATCCGGGGTCTTGTTTCGAAAATCAGCATATTTCAAACTGTTATGCAAGTACCTAACCGGAAATCACTGGGAAGAAGTAATCTTCGCCACCGGAACTCCCTGCCTGAGCAACTCCGCCATGCGCTCCATGGCCGGGGCTGCGGCCCTGTAGAAGAGCTGAAAGCCCTGGCAGAGGTAGTTCAGCCCGGGCTCGCCCTTGGGCGTGCAGGCAAAGCGGTGCTTGGGGCAGCCGCCGTGGCAGGCGAACAAAAACTCGCAGGCCAGGCAGGTTGCTGGCAGGGCTGTTTTTTTGGTTTGGCCAAAGTGCACTTGAAAGGCCGAATCGACCATGTCCGCCAGGTTGTCCGTCAGGATGTTGCCCAGCCTGAAATCTGGATACATGAAATGGTCGCAGGAAAAAACGTCTCCGTTGTGCTCCAGGATGAGATTGCGGCCGCAGGTGGGGGCGAGGTAGCAGACCCCTGGCCCGGCTCCAGCAAAGGCTCCCAGGGTCCACTCAAAATTCATGACAAAGACCTTGCCAACGTCCGTTCCCACCCACTTTTCAAAAATGCGGGCCAAAAACTGGCCATAGTCCTCAGGATCTACGCTCCAGGGCATGAGGGCCGGCTTTTCGTTATCCCCTTTTAGAGATGGCGGCCCAGCAAGACTGAGCCCCAAATCCTTGGCCTTGAGGTCGGGCATGCGTTCGACAATGGGGATAAACTGGATAAAGCGCACGCCCTGGTCGCGAAAAAAACAGTAAACCTCCAGGGGCTCCTGGGAGGTCTTGGCGTTAACGCAGGCCAGGACATTGACTTCAACCTGATGTTCGCGCAGCCGGTGAAAGGCCGAGAGGACACGCTCCGAGGTGGGATTACCCCCGGCATCGACCCTGAAGACGTCGTGCAGAGCAGGCGGGCCGTCCAGGCTCAGGCCTACCAGAAAATGGTGGCGTGCCAAAAAGGCGCACCAATCGTCATCGAGCAGGGTTCCGTTGGTCTGGAAGGAATTGCTGATCCGTTTCCCTTGGCCGTATTTCTTTTGTAATTGCACGGCCCGGCAAAAAAAATCCAGGCCTGCCAAAGCCGGTTCTCCGCCCTGCCACTCGAAAGTCGCCTCAGGGCCGGGCTGAGCGGCAATGAACTCGCGAATGTAGGCCTCAAGAACCTCGCCCGACATGCGCGGATTCGGGCCAGGGGCAAAAGTGTCCGGGAAAAAGGCTTTTTTTTCGCGGTAGAAGCAGTAGGTACAGCGCAGATTACAGGCCGGGCCAACAGGCTTGGCCATGAGATGAAACCCCTGCCGGGCCGCAAGTCCCGGCACGGAGGTTTGCGGCGGTGTTGCCCGGAAACCAGACATGGAAACACCAGGGCTAAGCTGATTTCAGCATGGCTGTTTCCTGTTTGTCCAGCTCCGCCTTGAGCCAGGCGGCCTTGGTTTCCAGCTCTTCTCTGGTCATGCCGTGCACAAACGCGTCTTGGGTCAGCTCACCGGTGCGGAAGTCCATGAGGTTTTTGCGTTCCACGGCATCCCCGGTCAGACAATAGAGTTCCCATTCGTCGGCCCGAGCCCCGGTCGGATCGAGATAGCGGGCGATCTTCCAGTCCCCGGTGCACAGGGCGTGGACATTGTTCGGCTGGAGCACCGGGCCCTCTTCCTCTACATAACCCTGGGCCTTGGCCTCCCGCACGTTGGCCAGAAACATATTGTATTTTTCCTGGGTTTCCGGATCCGGATCGGGGCCGATTTCGGTGATCTCGTCGCTGGTGGCAAAGAGAACTCCGGCCCTGAGCGAGCCGTCCGGACCGTTGATGGGCCCACTCGTTTGACCCTTGATATGGGGAGACAGGTCGGCGCCCACAAAGGGCTCGACGGCCCGGCCGAGAATTTTTTCCAGGCCCAGGCGGATGCGGCTCTGATCGAATCCGGCCAGACCCAAGACCGTGGGCGCGAAATCAATGGAACTGGTGGGCTGGACGATTTCGCGCATGGTGTCGGCCTCGGGATTGACCAGGGGCGAGGACACGACCATGGGCACGTGGATGGCTTCTTCGTAGGCGTTGTGCCACTTCTGGATCATGCCGCCGTGGGCCCCGCCCATCTCTCCGTGGTCAGAAAGAAAGATAACGATGGTGTTGTGGGTCAGACCGTTATCGTCCAGGGCCGCCAGCATCTTTCTGAGCTGGAGGTCAGCCAGATACATACAGTAAAAATAGAATTGATTGTAGGCCAAAGACCAGGCCTGGGCATCTTTCCCCTGCAATTGGAAGGGATAGGGCGAGGGCACTTTGTTGTAGTTGTATACGGCCTTGAAGGCCAAACCGTATTTGAGGGCGTACTCCTTCTGGCAGCGGGGCTTGTCCGTCAAAGTCTCGTCATAGGTGGGCGGCAGGGCGCAGTTGTCCTGCGGAAATCCGTCCGGGTTCAGGGGCACGGTGAGCGACTCGGGATTGGGCAGGCTTTCCTGACCCTGAACCGGGTTCGGCGGTGGAGGCGGATACGCGGTCCAGGGAACAACGCCCCCGTTCAGGGGAAGCTGCCAACTCACCGGCCAGGCCCCGACATCATGGGGGTTGACCAGAGAACCCACGGCGAACCACGGGCCGTCTGAAGACCGGGCCTCACCACTCAAGAATTCCTCCACGCTCTCCACGAAACCCACGTCCCGATAGACCCCCAAATTGTAGGGATCTGATCCATGTGGCTCAGGAGAGGATTTCTCCCAGTCGGCAAAGCCCCAGGGCTCCAGATAGTCCGGGGCCTTAGGATCGGAGACATGCCATTTGCCGAAATAATGGGTGGAATAGCCGGCCGCCCGCATCCAGTCGCCGATGGTCGGCGGGCCATCGGGATTCAGCCAGGTCACTGTTTCGGCGGTTTTGAACAAGCCGTCCGTCTGGGTCACACCCGTGGTGTAGGAACCGGTCATGATGCAGGTCCTGCTGGGCACGCACGCGGAGGAGGCTGTGTAATGGGTGCGCATGACCACGGCGTTCTGCCGCAGGCGCATGAAACCTGGAAAAAATTTGGCATAAGGGTTTCCCTCAGACAACGGCCTGAATCCCAAAATTTCCTTCATGCCCTCTAACAGGCCTTCTTCCGGCTTGTAACCTGTAGGCGGCATGCGCTGCTGATCAGTCATCAAAAACAGAAAATTAGGGCGGGTGTCGCTATCGCTGCTATCCGAGCAACCAGCCATAAAGCCAATGCCGGTCATTGCCCCGACCATGGCCACAGCTGAAATCTGGGCCGATTTTTCAATAAATTCTCTTCTGGTGAGTTTCATGCTTTTCTCCCTATTTTTCTATGGGCAAAATCCAAAAGGTACTTGATCCACCCGGCCCAGCAGCCAAAGGCCTCCTGGCTTTCTTGAGGGTAAAATTTAGCGGAAACGGGCTTGGGCGTCAAAGAAAATGCGACCGCTCTTCACTTCCCAACGCCCCTCTCACCTTCCGGCCCAGACTGTCGGGCGTAAACGCTTTCCAATAAACTGCACGCCCTCGTTCAGGACCCCGTGATGAGCGATCACATTGGCCGTAGGCCGGACATGTAGAGGACCCTGATGCCAGGACGGATCTTGGATGTCTCCCCGGCCAGTTCCTTCCCGCTCATCTCGGTGAGCACCACATCGATCATGAGAAGGTCGATCTCGCCGGGGTTCTCCCGTACAATGACGACCGCCCTGTTTCACAACCGCTATGCGGACTGCCCGGCCTGAGCGCAGAGTTCTGCAAATTTTCGGGAAAAATCGTTTGTCTCCAGGGTGCGATCGAATTCCCTCAACCATTTCCGAACGTAGCCCCCATCAACAACCGGATTCCTGGCAAGTATCGTCACGGCGTCTTCCAGGTCGCGGGGGCGACCGGCAAAGATCTTGTGAATGATCACGTCTTCCATGGACGCAAACATGACAGGCGTATCGTCAAAAAGGATGGGCCGGGCCCGCGCAATGGCCTCTTTTTCGTAGGGAGTAAAAGAAAAGATCAGGTCGACGCGTATCCCCGTAGCGCTGTCTTTTGCAGGCAGAACGAAGGTCCTTGCGATGAAGGCCTCTATGTCCTTGGGAATGATGTCCAGACCCATGCCTGCAGCGGTTTCGAGGACCCTTTGCATTTCATCAACGCTCACGCCCAAAGTGACATCAATGTCTTTTGTCAGCCGCGGGGAGCCGTACAGGAGCACCGCCTGTCCTCCGATGATCATGTAGGGCAGGTGGGCGGTCGCCAGCTCCCGGGCAATTCTGATGAGGAGGGCCTTAAACATGATTGAGTATCCGGGCGATCCGCAGGTCAACCTCTATGCCTTCGAGAGGGTCTTTCGGCGGCAGCGCCCCGAGAAAAACACCCTCCTTCCACATCTCTTCAAACAGGCGAAGAGAATCAAAATAGTCCGTTTTGTCCTGTCGGAGATATTCCCTCTCAAATTCACCCAGGAATTCACTGTCCTTTATCATGAATTTTCCCCCACCTGTTGGAATGGGTTGGAAAGCGAGAAAAATTTTAAATATATCTAAGCAGATACGCCCTAATTTGTCAAGGAATCCGTCTTGATCCAAAACCGTCGTCCGCAGATCCCGTTGATTACACAAAGCCGTTTAACGCCCCGTGTTCCGACTTCCCTCGGCGTGTAGGTCCTACTGGCCGGGTGCCGGGTTTCACGCTCCGCTAACACTGCAAGACCCTGGCCGCCTTTTTTGCCGATCCGCTGGCTGGAAAGATTGAATGGTCGATGAACGAACGATAACGCTTGACAATACTAACGCCGTTGAATAGCATTCAGCAATGATCCGATCGTTTCGCTGCAAGAAAACAGAAAAGCTCTTTGGGGGCGCATTTGTCTCGGAGTTACCCAATGACATCCAGCGGGTGGCCTTGCGCAAACTGACCCAAGTCCACGCTGCCGCAAGCCTGAGCTTCTTGAAGGTTCCCCCGGCAAATCGGCTCGAAAAGCTCGGCGGCAATAGAAAGGGCCAATACAGCATCCGGATCAATGACCAATACCGGATCTGTTTTACCTGGCGGGACGGTCATGCATACGATGTTGAAATCACCGATTATCATTAAAGGAGTCAGACCATGAAAAGAGAGATGCCCCCGGTGCATCCCGGCGAAATCCTGCTGGAGGATTTCCTCAAACCCATGAACATCACCCAGTACCGGCTTGCCAAGTCCATTGGGGTGCCTCAGCGCCGGATCGGAGAAATCGTTGCCGGGAAAAGGGCGATTACGGCGGATACCGCGCTGCGACTGGCCAGATTTTTCCGTACGGACGCCCAGAGCTGGATGAACCTGCAGACCCATTACGACCTCATTATCGCCGAACAATCCCTCTCCGATCGTCTGGATCGTGAGATCCAAGTTCATGCCGAGCAATGTGCCGCCTGAACCCGTTGCGTTGAAATCAGTTGCCGTTCTTGATTTCTCAAGCTTCCGCTTTTCGACTTCAGTATTTCTGTTTCCTTCTTCCTTTTACGCTTTTCATTTTTCATTTTCCCTTCAGCTCCGCATTCCGCGTTCCGACTTCCGCGTTCCCATCGCCTCCCTCACCTTCCGGGCCAGGTTCTCGAAGGTAAACGGCTTTTCCATAAACGCCACCCCCTCATCCAGGACACCCTGGTGAGCGATGACATTGGCCGTATACCCGGACATGAACAGCACCCGGATGTCCGGACGGATCTGTTGGATCGCCTTGGCCAGGTCTTTACCGCTCATCTCCGGAAGGACCACGTCAGTCATGAGAAGGTCGATTTTGTCCTCGTGGTCCTGCGCTGTGTGAATCGCCTCTGCAGGCGTGCCTGCGGTCAATACGCGATAGCCTAATTTTTGCAGCACCCGCTCGGCCAGGCGCAGCACCGAGGCCTCATCCTCCACCACCAGGATGATCTCACCGTGACCATAGGCCATCTCCGCCTCAATCGCTTCCGCCTTTTCCTCTCCCTCCTCGGTGTGCCGGGGCAGGTAGATCTTGACGCTGGTCCCTTTGCCCGGCTCGCTGTAGATGTTGACAAAGCCGTTGTTTTGCTTGGCAATGCCGTACACCGTGGCCAAACCGAGACCGGTGCCTTTGCCTACCTGCTTTGTGGTAAAAAACGGCTCGAAGGCATTGGCCAGGGTCTCCTTGTCCATGCCGCACCCGTTGTCGCTCACCCCCAGTATGACATACTCGCCGGGCACGAACCCCGCATGATTGGCACAATACGTCTCATCCAACACCACGTTTTCCGTCTCGATGGTGATCTTTCCCACTTCTGAAATGGCGTCCCGGGCATTGACGCACAGGTTGGCCAGGATCTGGTCGATCTGCGAGGGATCCATCCTGACGTTCCACAGATTCGTATCCGGCTGCCAGAGCAGATCGATGTCCTCGCCGATGAGGCGACGCAGCATCTTGAGCATCCCTTCCACGGTCTCATTGAGATTCAGCACCCTCGGCGCAATGGTCTGCTTCCGGGCGAAGGCCAGGAGCTGCCGCACGATGTCCACAGATTGTTTTCCTGCATTCATGACCTGTTGGAGATTTTCGTAGATGGGATGTTCCCTGCCCAGGTCCTCCATGGCTATTTGAACGTATCCCAAGATCACGCTCAACTTGTTGTTGAAGTCATGGGCCACGCCCCCGGCCAGCCGGCCCACCGACTCCATCTTCTGGGCCTGCAGGAGTTGCTGCTGTAGATTCCTCATTTCTGTGACGTCCCGCGTGATGCTTTGAAGCACACTGATGTTGTCCTGTGCATCCCGCTGCGCCGTGACCGATGCAATGCAGATGATCTCACGGCCGTCCTTGCGGCGGCGTTTGCTTTCAAAATTTTTAGCGAAGCCTTTCGATGTAAGTTCGGCCATGAGACGATCCGGGTCCGAGGCATCCGCATGAAGTTCACGAATATTGAGGCGCAGCGTCTCTTCCCGGTTGTAGCCGAACATCTCAAAAAAGGCGTCGTTGGCGTCCAGTATCTGCCCGCTGGGAGTCGTGAGGGCGATGGCATCAAGGCTGTCTTCAATCAGTGTGCGGAATTTCTCCTCCGAGACCCGCAAGTCTTTTTCTGCCTGTTTTCGCTTCAAGCGCATCTCGTTCAACGCCATAGATATATCACCGAATTCATCGTTGCCCAATGCGGGGACCGGTTCATCAAGGTTTCCGGAACCAATGGTATCCGCACTATGTTTGAGGACCTTCAGCGGCCTTCGAATATTCCTGATGATGAGCAGTGTTGACGCCCCTATGATCGAGGCGAATACCATGGCAAATAGGGTGACGAAAAGTATCCCATTTTTCTGGAGATCAAGCACATTTTTCCGGGCCTCTGAAGATAGCCTGGTGGCGGTGGCAAGGATCTTATGGGATTCTGTTAAGACTATGGTCATCAGGGCGTCTTCCAGATACCCATTTCTCTCAGGCAGCTTCCTGTCTTCATTGCGGAGTGTTTTCAGCTCTAAAAAAGAAGTTTTTAGCGATTTGAAGGCATTGCTGATGATGTCCAATGGAACGACATCCCGTGACTTCCCTATGATTTTCTCAATTTCTCCCATTTTCATGTTGAGTGAATTCTCGATCCTGGTGGATTGAAAGGCTGAGTATTCATGGGCAAGGACCAAGACACTGGTAGCCGCATCGGAGAATTCATATGCCGCGGCCTCCTTCTTGAGTTCAGAGTTGATTTTAATAAAAAGGGAGAGGAGCGTCACGGAAAGGATGCCGAGCAACCCGATTGAAACAACAGCGCTCAGATATAGTTTCGATCTGATTTTCATCTGATGACCTGAATACCCTGGGGTTTCACCTTCTTCATGGCGTCAAGACATAAATAATTTAGGAAATCAGGGAAGTTGGCTTTCTGATAGACCCCTTTTCGAATCAACCATCTGGCCTCACCCTCCAGCGTCAGTAAAAGGCCCTCTCCCAGGGAAAGATCAAAGTCCACCACATTCCATAGGACATTGGTCGTTTCCTGATCTGTCTTGCTCCATTTTGAGTGGATAGCCTTTGCCTCTTCCGGGTTTTTCTTGATAAAGTCTTCGGCTCTCACAATGGCCCGGAGAAATTTTTCCAGAATCTGGGGATTTTTCTCTGCAAACGGTTTCATGACGACAATCAGCCAGGCGGTGCTGTACTTGAATTTGCTTCTTAACAGAACAGCGTTTTTTCCCAGCCTCTTTTTGGCTCGGTAGGCATGGGGCTCCCAGGTAAAGATGGCATCCAGTTGACCATCCACGATTGCATCTGTCAGTTGAAAGACGTTCATGTCTACAATCTCCACCTCAGAATATTGAATGCCGTTTTCCGTAAAGAAGATGTCCATAAAATAGTCGAGGGTTGTTCCTTTAAAGACACCGATCTTTTTCCCCTTCAGATCAAGAGGTGAACTGATCCCTCGATCTCTGCGTGCAACGATTTGCTGAACATCTTGCTGGGAATAGATCATATCCCCTATGATACAGAAATCATCCCGCTCAAAATCGGTGTATTTTTTCTTGTCAAAGGCGGAATAGACAACGGGCAGTTCCGCAACGGTGGCGATGTCCGCCCTGCCTTCAAAGAGATCCTTGAGAGACATCCAACCGCCGGGATTGGATTTCAGTTGAATATCGAGGCCCTCGTCTTTGAAGAATCCCTTTTCATAGGCCACATAGGAGGGGGCCTCCCCGATGAAAGGGACTGTGGAAAACCTCAGTGGGGTTGACTCGCTCCACGAGAAATCACTGAAGAAAAGAACAATCCCCAACGCAACCGCCCCTGCAAAGGAATAACATCTGTTCCCTGGTCTCGCCATTTTTCCCCTCCTCTCTGGATTCTGTAGATTGTTGCTTTCCGCTTTCAAGCGGTTACGTCAATACACTTATCTTCTTCAGTTCCCCGTTCCGACTTCCGCGTTACCCGTATCCATCACCCCCCGCACCTTGACGGCCAGATCTTCAATGGTAAAGGGCTTCTGAATGAAATCCACGCCTTGGTACAAAGCCCCGCGGTGGGCAATAGTGTCGGCCGTGTAGCCGGACATGAACAACACCTTGAGACCGGGGGGAACCCGTCCATGACCGGCATCAGGATACCGCTGATGATCAGGTCGAAGGTGCCGACCCGGAGCTTTTCCAGGGCTTCCTGGCCATTCTCGGCTCCCGCAACCGCATGCCCCTTGGCCTTCAGGAAGGTCTCCAGGATGTACCGTCCTTGCTCGGTGTCATCCACCACGAGAATGTTCATGGCGTTACCCCATTCATCTGTTTATGCCTGTTTCAATCTCTGTTATGACCCCGGCTTCTGAGCGCGGAGCTCGGAGCGCGGAGCTCGTAACGCGGAACCCGGAAGGAACGACTTCATGACAACCTCATGACAGCAGAGCGCCTGACCACCTCAAACAACATAACGTCCCCATGCCACTGACCTACATCCATCTATGGGCCAATCATTCGGCTGATGGCCTTGCGCAGCTCATCCAGGCCATAGGGTTTGGCAAGAAAGGCCTGAGGCCGTTCGGCGTGGTCTCCCGACATGACGCTGGCCTCGTCATATCCGCTGGCCAAGATGACGGGGATGTCCGGTCTCGTCTCCCGGATGGCCGCCAGGACCTCCCGTCCGTCCATCCGCGGCATGGTCAGGTCGCACAGGACAAAGCGGATCTTCTCCCGGTGCTCCCGGAAGACCCTTACGCCTGCGGCCCCGTCCTCGGCGGTCAGAACCTCGAACCCCAGCTTCTGGAGCATCAGCCTCCCCAATCTGCGAACATCCGCCGCGTCTTCCACCAAAAGGACCGTGCCACCTCTGGACACGGCTGAAATCGCATCCTCCTCCTGTTGAGGGACCGATTCCGCAGACAAGGGGAGATATACCCGAAACACGCTGCTTGGAGGTCCTTGGCGCAAAGCGATGGCCTGTCCATTTTCTTCCGCGTTCCCCGCTTCGCGCTCCGCGCTTTGCGTTCGACACCGGCTTTCCACCACGATGCCGCCGCCATGGGCGTGAACAATGCCCAGAACAACGGACAGCCCCAGTCCCCGACCCGTGAACTTGGTGGAAAAAACGGATCAAAGATCCTTTTCATGTCCTGTTCGGGTATCCCGGGGCCGGCGTCTCTCACCTCGAGGCAGGCGTAAGCCCCCTCCTGAGGCTCCCAGTCAACCGGGAATCGGTACCATAACGGGATATCCTCCAGGGAAACGGTCCGGACACATACGTGGATCGTCCCCCCTGTATCGGCCATGGCCTCCTGGGCATTGGCGACCAGATTTCCCACGACCTGTCCCATCTGGTTCCGGTTCACGTGAACAGGCGGTCCGGGAGAGGCCAGATCGACTCCCAGAACCACATTTTCGGGAAAATCTCTTTGAAGGTCGGCCAGCGTCCTCTTGCAAATCTCGGAGAGGTCCAGGCTCTCGCGCGTGCCGCTGGCCTGTCCAAGGTAGGCCAACATCTGCCGGCTCACCCCTGCGGCCCGCTGGGCCGCCTTCATGGACTGGATCAGGGCCTCTGAAGCCGATCCATCTGGAGGCAGCTCGCCCATGGCCAGTTGGAGATATCCCATCACGGCCTGAAGATGGTTGTTGAAGTGGTGGGCAATGGCCCCGGCCATGGTGATCAGGCTTTCCCGCTTCCGGGCCTGCTGGACCTTCCGTTCCAGGGCCAGACGCGCTTCCTCGGCCTCGAGACGCTCCGTGATGTCCACGCCCGTGCAGAGGAGCCCCAGCACGTGTCCCTCTTCGTCTTTCAGGCTCCTGTCATACCATGCTATCTGGCGCAGGCGTCCATCTTTGGTACGGATGGGGCTGACCTTTCCTTTTGTCTCAATATCACCCACCGCATTCAAAAAGACATTCCGCGTTCGTTCACGATCGTCCTCGGGCAGAAAAGTGGAAAACCAATCCGTTCCTTCCAGTTCTTCCATCCGGTATCCGGTCAACTCCTCAAGGTAGCGGTTGACCCGAACGATCCGCCCATCGGCATCCAGGAGCAGCACAATAGCCTGGGCCGTCTGGAGCAACCTGTCCACGAAGTTCCTCTCCTGACGATATTGGTCCATGGCGACCTTGAGATCCTGGGTCCGCTGCGCCACGGTCTCTTCCAGATGGTCCCTGTCGTTACGCAGCGTGGCGGACATGGTGTTGAAGGCCCCGGTCAGTCCGTTCAATTCCCTGCCAAAGGGCAGAGGAATCTGATCCCCCAGATGGGATGCGGATGACGCGATGAGCCCGGCCTTTTCCTGAAGGGCGGTGAGGGGTCGCAGCAGGAACCGTCGGTAGAGGGCGTACTGCGCCAGGAAAAGTGCGGTCAGGACCAGCAGGAGAATGCCCGACAGCCGCCACGAAAAGGCGTCCGCCGCCTGGTAGGCCTCGGACAGGGGAATGCGGAGGGAGACAGCCGAGACCGTCTCCCCAAGTTTTCGGTGAAAGCTCCTTTCCGGACCGTATATATCCACCAGACCTGTGGGCGCTGCCTTGGCCTCGCTGTGGCACCGGAGGCACGAGGTTTCCATGACCTCGGCCCGTCGCAACACGTCGAGATACGCCTTCCCGTCGATCATGCGGTAGCGGACTGGGATTCCAGTTTCTCATCCGCATTGATGGCCTTCAAAAAGGCCTTCTCATACGCATCGGCCTCGTTTTCGGGACTTCGAGCATCGATGGCCACATCCCTGAAATAGTATCCTGACGGGTTGAACTTCTTGAAATATTTTTCGATTTCCCGAATGGCGTAGGTCGAGGACATCCAGGTGGGATCGAAATGTTCTTTGGTCAGGATCGGTTCAGCCCATTTAAATATGCTGGGTTTCATGATTTGGGAAAAATAGGTATGGGTGGCGAAGTTCCGGTCCAGGATGATGCGGGCCTTGGATTCCGCCTCCACAATGGCCTGCCGTCGCATGGCCTGGTTCACGGCCACGACCGTAACGACCGCGGCAATGACGAACACGATCCCGATACCCAAATTGAGGGATATCCCCAAAGACATATTTCGATGTTTTTCGACCATACCAGACTCCTAAATTCCTATGTCCCCAATGCGGGCTACGCCCGCAACCCAAGACCTCAGCGCGCTGTCCCGTCATTCCGGCATGCCCTTAGCCGGAATCCAGTCCGGGCCAGTCCTGGATTCCGGCCAGAATCGTGCCGGAATGACGGAAGGGCAAGCGTGCAGTTGAAGGCTGGCTACACTTTCTTGTATTTTATGACAGAAAACCTGGCAGGTAGTAATGGGTTGCCGGGTATGTTTGGGTGGGACTTTGTGAAAAATTGGACTATGTGCGAGATAATCATTATTGACAATAAGTTAGCAACAATCAAAAGCAGGTTTTACGCAAGGGAGTACACCAATGAGCGATAAAGTGCAACACCCTGGACTCCAGGGCGCCGTGATGGTGGTCGGCGGCGGGATCGCCGGCATGCAGGCCGCCCTGGATATGGCAAATTCGGGCTTTTATGTCTACATGATTGAAAAATCGCCTGGCATTGGCGGGGTCATGGCCCAGCTCGACAAGACATTTCCGACCAATGACTGTTCCATGTGAATCCTGGCCCCGAAACTGGTCGAGGTCGGCCGGCATGTCAATATCGAGCTTCTGACGCTGAGTGAAGTGAAAGAAATCTCCGGAAAGGAGGGGGATTTCACTGCCACCGTGGTACAACATCCGCGATATGTGGATGTGAACAAGTGCATCGCCTGCGGGACCTGTGCCGAGAAGTGTCCCAAGAAGGTGGATGACCTGTATAACGAGCGGTTGATGAAACGGAAGGCGATTTATGTCCCCTATTCACAGACCGTTCCCCTCAAGTACGCCATCGA
>ENA-OSEO01002876-OSEO01002876.1-sediment-metagenome-genome-assembly--contig:-NODE-2876-length-22390-cov-9.784879_pt1 | contig 22390 bp, 14 predicted proteins | sample MGYA00237883_ERZ534232 | MGnify/ENA metagenome assembly ERZ534232
TCCGGAGTTTTGGTCTGGGCAATCGGCAGCCGATATCCTGACCTAATCATTGGTCTTGGTATTTCAGCCGTCGTGCTCCGTGGCGGCCTCCGCATTATGAAAGAGGCAAGGGACGATCAAACAGGGGCGGAAACCTGTTCCTGCAAAGGTTCAGAAAAATGCGTAAAATAAATCTGCATAATCATTCCAATATATTATGGCATTTTTTTTGAAAGATTTTTAATTTTACATAAATCGTTGTCAAGCGCCGAATTGATATAATTTTCATGTGCTTTGGCGTTTTTGAAATGGCCGTAGAAGATCGGCCAAAATTCCTTGATACCCTCCAAATCCGTCGATCCGTTACTCTCCACCCGCCGAGTCTGCAAATTATCTCGCCCTGACGAAAAATAGTCTCCCCTTTGACCGCATCTGTCAAAACTATGGGATAGGATTCGGTCAAAAGATCGGCTTTCGCGTCAAGATTCTGGACATGTAGAGGTATGGATTGTTCCGAGCCCGGAGCGGAAAAACGCCCCTTTTTGTGGGGCATCCAGCTTTCAAAATATTGACTCTGGAAGCAGACAGGTATAAAGGGACAAATGAATGTCCATCAAGAGAACACTACTTGCTCTCCGTCCGTTATTTGAAGCTTGCTTGAACATGACGCCAAATTATGGCTGGTCGTCCAACCTCGAGCTGTCATAGCAGTGGCAATGGGCATTGAAGGAGTTTTGCCCGATGCGAAACATCGCTTGCCGGAGCCGTCTCCCGCATCGGGGCGTGGATAGAAGAATGATTAACAATCGTACCGCAGGAAACCCGATCGTGGCCGCTTCCTGCACAGCAGCCCAGAATGAACTTGGGGTCCGAAGTCGTTTGGTCTTTTCGCACAGAAAAACCGTTACATAGCAGTGGCTCCATTAAAGCAAGCATCGGATGGGCTTAATAAAAAATGCATGCAGCGGCTCCTTCAGAGCGGTCACGGAGCGGCTCGATCAAGGAGATCAGACAATGGATTTATGCAGGCGATTATGAGCAAACCTCTCCAGAATATTTAGAAAATTTTATCCACCCTTCTCATTTATTTGAAAATTCCTGGCATAAGGCCGTTTCAATCCAGCAGCAGAAAAACGAAAGGGGATGAAGGACAGGTGGGATCATTTTTTTGTGCGCCGCCTGAAACGGCCTGAATTGACACCCCGGATTCAGAGGACTGGCAAGTAAAAATCCCTCGGCAGACTTGCGCCTTCTTCTGAGGGAACAAGAACGTGTTTTTTCGAGAGCAATGTTTTTTCCGACAATGAAAGGAGTGCATCCTATGGCAGATCAATTCACGACCGTTGACCAACTACTCTTGCTCGTAGGCTCCAATCCCCTGCCGAACTACCTGGCCGCACTTGTCCTCGAGCCACGCGTTATCCGGCTTTTCTACAGCCCTGAGACCGAGAGCGTCAAAGACTCGCTTTCGAAAGGTCTCAAGAAAAGGCAGGAAAAACTGATTCTGGAGGAGGTGTGCATCCGGGATGCTACAAACGCCGCTCAGGTGGGGGCCGCATTTGCGTCATTGCCTCAGGGGGCGCATTTGCACTATACGGGCGGCACCAAGATCATGGCCGCTCATGCGCGCATGGCCTTCAGGAAAGCCGGCGGCAGGGACGACCAGGCTTCCTACCTGGATGAAAGGAAGGGAGTCCTTCGGTTCGATACCGGCTATGAGATCGATTTAGCGAACCGAGCGGTCAAAATGTCCATAGACGACGTCCTTGGATTGCATGGAATTGAGCGTCTTCTTAAAAAGGACAAGCCTGGAGAACTTCCCACGGATGCCGATGCGGGAATCATCGCAGCGAAGGTGCTCAGTGAACCTGATCTCGCGGCAAAGCTGCATGGACTCAATCGAGAGGATGGAAATCTACTTTCGATCAGCAAAGCGAAAGAACAGCCGATTGATCTCAGCGGGTTGGTAGAAGGTTTAAGTGTTCTCCATTTTCCGGAGGCGGACTGGAACAAGGAAACCTATCAGAAGTGGTGCAAATTCCTTGGGGGCGTATGGTTGGAGCGATGGTGCGGCGGATTGGTGAAGAATATTGCCGCCGGCTCGGAAATTTTTGTCGGCGTTGACTGCAGGCTGCCCGGCGATCGTCAGTTCGAGATCGATGTGGCCGTCGTTCGATGCCACCGGCTCTATGTGCTTTCTTGCACCACGGATATAACGACGACGCTCTGCAAGCCCAAGCTCTTCGAGGTGGCTATGCGGGCCCGTCAACTGGGAGGGGACCTGGCTCGATCCGCCCTGGTCTGTTTGCTTCACGGCAGCGATCCAAGGGGCCTGTCGCGCATCAATCAACTGCAAAAGGATGTCGATGACATTTGGAATGCGCCTAACACGCCGCAGGTCTTCGGCCTCGATGACCTGAAGGAATGGGCGGGGACCGATGACCGGCCGAATACGAGATACCTTCAACGATGGCTCGATTCATAGGAGGAACATTTCATGCGCGTTTTGACCGCAATCGACCTGCTTGGTGTGCAGCGCTTCATCTTTTCCTCGAATCGTCTGCGGGATGTGGTGACCGGGTCCTATCTGGTGGATTGGAGCACCTCCAGCAAGGGCGCATTGGATAGCTTGGCCCCCGAAAGGGACATCCTTCTGGCGGGGGGAGGCAATGCTCTTCTCGAATTCGACTCCATGGGGAAGGCGCAGGAATTCACCGCCCGCTATACACGCCGCCTGTATGACGAGGTGCCAGGGCTGGAGATCGCCGTGGTCCACAAGGCATTCCAAGCGGGGGGTTTAGCCCGCGCACTCCAGGAGATTCAGATCGATCTCGCGCGGAGGAAGACGTCTAGGCTGCCCTCCGCACCTCTTTTGGGGCTTTCGGTCACCGCGGCTTGCGGAGAGACCGGCTTGCCTGCAGTTGGCTTCGATCAGGCCGACAAGGGTGTCCCGCTGTCCAACTCGGTCTTACAGCGCCGCAAGAGGAGGGATGAGGCCAACCGGCACTGGTCGCCATACCTGGAAGGCATAGAAGGATTCGCCTTCCCGACCGAACTGGACGACCTCGGTCGAACCCTCGGCGACACGAGCCTCATCGGGGTGGTGCATGCCGACGGAAACGGCGTAGGTGAAAAGATCAAAGGCTGGCTTATTCAGAAGTCCAAGCACCAGGTGGACGACGACACCGTGCGCCGGGAATACCGCGAGTGGTCGCAGGCGATCGACCAACTGGGGCAAGATGCCCTTTGCGCCATGGTGGAGCGGATCTACCAAAGCTCCGAAGAGAGAAACGGAGCGCAGAATAAGCTAAAATCTCGCTGGGTAACCGGGATGCCGTCGAGGCTGGAATTCGAACTCAAGCCAAGCGACGGCGGGTGGTTGCTTCCCTTGCGCCCAATCGTTTTGGGCGGGGACGATCTCACCTTTGTGTGCGACGGGCGCATCGCCCTGGACCTTGCCGAAACGGTTTTGAACGTTTTTGAAGGCGCAAAATTGCCCCACCTCGGAGAAATTTCCGCCTGTGCAGGAGTGGCCGTTGTCCGCGTCCACACGCCCTTTGCCAAGGCGTATCGCCTGGCTGAAGGACTCTGCGCTTCAGCCAAATATATGTTGAAAAAGGAGAGGCTTTCCGGCTGCGCCCTGGATTGGCACATCGGGATGCCTCGCCCCGGGCAGGGGGTGGAGCGGATCCGGGACAGGCAATACAGCATCAATGAATGTCGATTGACCTGCCGGCCTTTCCTTCTGGGTTCAACAAAAGAGGACTTGGGGACTTGGCGCTGGCTGTCCAAGGCCCTTCTGGGTGACACCGACGAGGGCCTCAGAGGAAAACCCTGGTCCGGGCGGAGGAGCAAGGCGAAGGCCCTGGCCGAGCTGGTCCGGGAAGGACCAGACGCAGTAAGGAAGGCCATGACTGCCTGGCGCGCAGTAAACAAGCGACTCAGCCTGCCGCAGGGGATCGCCGAAGACGGCTTTTTCGCGAAGAGCCGTACGCCGCTCCTTGACGCCGTGGAGCTACTCGATCTGCACCTAGTGCTCGAACCATCCGCTCGTGACCGCGGAAAGCAGGAGGAGAAGCCATGAGTCAAGATCATTTCATTCAGATAGAACTCCTTTCGGATGCCGCCTTCAGCCGGGGCGAGGGCACTGCCGGGGCGGTCGATGTGGAGGTGGAGCATGATGAATTGGGGCTGCCGTTCCTCGGCGGAAAGACCCTGCGTGGACTGCTGCGTGATTCTTGGCTTTCCATGGAGTTTTCAGGATGTTTCCCGGAATTGTCATTGTCGTGGGGCCGGGTTTTCGGCACCGAGGCTGATTTTGGTGAGCGCTGCATCGTACGGATCGGAGATGCGACGGTGGACGGGGAGACCCGCCGGTGGATCGAGGCGGCGGAGACCCGGAAAGGCAGCCTGATTTCACCGATGGCGGTCCTGGAGGCGCTGACGGTTATCCGTCGGCAGACCTCCGAGGATCGCATCACGGGAGCGCCCGCCAAGACCACCCTTCGCTCGCTCCGCGTAGTGGTCCGGGGCCTCACGCTGCAGGCGCCTCTCTACTGGATGGAAAAACCCTCCCCTGCCGAGATTCGCTGCCTCGCCCTGTCCTGCCTGGCGACCCGTCAGGCGGGGCTTGGCCGGAATCGCGGCCGAGGGCATATCCGGCTGACCCTGGACGGGGACCTCGAGAAAACCTGGCACGCGGCGGAAGGAGAAACGTCATGAATCTGCATCGATATGTACCTTACACCCTGACCCTGAACTCCCCGGCGATCGTCACCGCTTTGGGCGGTGACCCCAACAGTTCTTCGTGCCTGCCCTTCATCCCGGGTGCGGCCGTGCGCGGAGCGGTCGCGGCAGCTTTGGGCGATCCGGGGGGCGACGGCTGCAGACGACAGGAGTTTCATGACCTGATTCTGAGCGGAAAGATGCGCTACCTGAATGCTTACCCTTGCTTCGAAGACCGGCGTGCGCTGCCCGTCCCTGTCTCTTTGCGGCGGCAGAAGAACGCCGCAGATAGCGACAACCCCGTGTCGGCCATCGATCTTGCCGCTTTTGACGACGAGACGCCTTCAGATGAAGAGGCAATCAATTCCTGGCCCGATGCGCAACTGACCCCGTTGGATGCGGGATTTCTCACCATCGGCGAGGCGCAGCCCACCCTCTCCCAGCCGAAAATGAACGCCCGCCTGCACAATCAGCGTGACCGCGCAAAAGGGCGGGCTTGGAAAGACCAGCAGGGTCGAACTCACGGGGCGATCTTCTCATTTGAATCCCTGGAAGCCGGTCAGGCGTTTCAGGGGATCGTCCAGCTAAAGTGCGAAGACGAGGAGGAACTGCTGCGAACCGAAAACCGCATCAAAGAACTGCTCGGCGGTTCGATCCTGGTAGGCCGTTCCCGAAGGGCGGGGTACGGCGGCATGGCGACGGTCGAGTGGGGGGAGGCGCGCGGGCGCGAGGTCCATGGGTCTGGCTGCGAGGGAATGCGGCCCTTGACCGGCGATATAGGACCGGGGCGGCAGTTCCGCCTGCTTTTCACCTCGGCCTGCATCGTGAGGGATTCGGCTACCGGCCAAATAGATCCGGCCGCACTGGTGGAGTTGATCGGAGGGCTCTTCGGGGCCCGGGCGGTGCTGCTGCGCAGGCGTTGGTCCTTTGAAGGGATCGGCGGTTTCAATCGGAAGTGGCGGCTGGAGGTGCCCCAAACCATCGCGGTCTCGGCCGGGTCGGTCTTTGTGTTCGAAGCGAAGCAGCGGATCGAGGCATCCGAGATCCATCGCATTGAGGATGACGGTTTGGGCGAACGGAAGGAGGAGGGGTTCGGTCGTCTTGTGTTTCTCGACAAACCTCAGAGGACTGTCTCCCTGCGGAGGCCGAATGAGGCCGCAAAGGTCCAGACCGGTGGTCAGCCGCCCCCCCTGGTTGCAGCAATCGAGGCGGCGATATTGCGGACCCAAATCGCGAGACAGATCGAAGAATCGGCGGCTGAATTGCTTCCCTCCCCTGAAAAGGCGGCTGCGATCAGCAACAGCCTGATCGGCCGGCTGCGGACACCGTTGCGAGGTGGGCCTTCAGCTGCGCTCGACACCTTGAGGCGATGGCTGAACGGGGAGCGGGAGGCGGAGCGCCTCAAGCGGCCCGCCATGCAAAAGCTGGAGCGCTGCGTCATGAACGACGGGAAGAGCCTTGCCGAATGGATTCTGGAGGCTGCAAGAGGAGAGAATGTCCTTGAATGGCTCCATGCGGATCTCCTGGCCCAAAAATGGCACATCGTTTCCGAGGAATCGGCGATGCGTTTCATAGAAGCGGGAACGGAAGAGCTGTCGGCCAGGCTGATCGATTCCGTGCTGGCCGCTCTGGCGCTTCGGAACAAGGCTGAGGAGGTCGGCGATGAAAGATAAGACCACGGATTCGGGGGAGAGGGGCGATGTTCGAGCCATGACGGCCCGCTGGGTGGTCACCGCTCGCATGAGGCTCAAAACGGCCAGCCACTTCGGCGGGGAGGGCGATTCGGCTGTCGATATGGCGGTCCTGCGCGATGCGAAGGACGGCAGGCCTCTGCTTCCCGGCGCTTCTTTGGCCGGGGCCTTGCGCAGCCACATGGCCGACGTTTACGGGGGATACCGTTCGGACGAAGATCGAGAGGTCGCCGGCCTCTTCGGCGTTGAGCGGCAGAAGGATGAGGGCGCCCAAAGCCCGTTGATTGTCTTCGATTCCCTGGGAGAGGTGCCGGAGGGCATGACGGTCGAGATCCGCGACGGAGTGGCGATCGATTCGGCCACCGGAACGGCGAAGGCGCACAAGAAATTTGATTTTGAGGTGCTCCCGGCCGGAACCGTTTTTCCTCTCCGGGTCGACCTGATCATCGAGGATTCTGCATCCGGACCGGCGCAGCTCGGCCGGCTGGTCACGGCGCTGGACGGGCTAGACAGCGGGGATATCGCTCTCGGCATGAGGCGTTCACGCGGGATGGGATCGATCGAGGCCGGCCACTGGAGGGCCCGGCGCTTCGATCTGAGCACCCAGCAGGGCTGGCTCGACTGGCTGACGACGGACCATCTGAATCCTTTACGGGATGACGTTCAGTCCCATGAATCTCCTTTGAAGGCCATTCGAGCCAGTCAGACCGGCAAAATTCCGATGGAACTCCCGGACAAGCGGGACCGGATACTTGTCGACCTTGCCTTGAAAGTGGTCGGGGACCTGCTGGTGCGCAGCCCGGCCTGCGACCCCGCAGCGCCGGACTCTGTGCATCTGCGCAGCGCCGGCAGGCCCGTGCTGCCGGGAACCGGCCTGGCCGGCGTCCTCAGGGCTCAAGCGCAGAGGATTGCGTGGCTGGTGCGGGAATCCGCCGCCGACGCCGAACAGTGGGTCGATGGACTATTCGGGACGCAGTGCAGCGATGAGGATGAGCGCACGGATGCCCAGACAGGCCGGAGCAGCGCCTCGAAGCTGCGGATCTCGGAATCCTTCCTGGAAGGTTCTGACCCGCGCCGCCAGGCCCGGATAGCCATCGACCGGTTCACCGGCGGGGTGGTTCAGGGGGCGCTCTTCGATGAGCAGGTAGAGGTTGGAGGATGTCTGAAGGTGCGGCTCGAACTACGCAATCCGACCGACGGTGAAGCCGGACTGCTCCTGCTGCTGGTGAAGGACCTGCTTTCGGGAAACATCCCGGTCGGGGGAGAGGCTTCGGTGGGCCGAGGTGTCTTGAAAGGCTCGGCCCGGATCCGTTTGAACGGAGATGCACAGTACGAAATCCGCTCCGACCTGAGCGTGGAAGAAGAGACCCGAAAGCTCTTCGATACTCGAATCAGGGCCTTTCATGAGGCCGAGAGCCTCAAAGCGCAGGAGGTGAGATAATGAACGCGATTCAGGGATGCTCGATTGAACCAATGAATGAAGAAGCGTGCCGCTCGCTGATTGAATGGGTTGCCGGCAGCGCCCGCCCTGACCAAGCCAGAGTGGGATTCAAATGGCTTCTGGCCCACTGCCATGACGGCGTGACCTGGGGGCGTACCGATGACCGATCGCAGCCTTGGCTCCTCTCTTCAAAAGCCTTTCCGGACCTATGCCCGGAACCCTCCGAATCCAACCTCCTTCAAATCCGGCTCTTTGGAGACGAAAAGGAGGTCATGATCTGGCGGACTGAAAACGGATTCTCGGGCCGTATGGTGGTCGATAAGAAGGACGCGGATGCCGGCTCCCCCACTCGACCGGACGACGAACCCCGCATTCTCCTCGGCAACCGCCTTCTGGACGGCCCGAGGGAGGGCTTCACCCTCGTCGGTACGGCCGGCGGTGCCCAGCATGCCGTTCCGCTGCAATGCACTGTGAAGGATTTCGAAAAAGGGACATGGCCCCTTCGCCTGAAGGTCCGCCATTACTTCCAACAGGATCAAAACACCGGAGCGGTCCGTGTGGCTTTGAGCCGCCTGGTCGATGTTTTCAAGGAGGTGCGATGATGGCGCTGGAACGCGGAAAACTTGTGCTCAGCAAAAAGGGCAAGCCGCTGATCGATATCAATGGCAAAATATTCAGTCCATCCCAAAATGAGGTGTCCCAATCCATTATGGGACGGTTGAAAGAAATGAATGGAAAGGAAGTGGAGTTCGAACGGGTGGGCGGCCAGCCCAAAAAGATCCGTGAAGCGGGGTCCAGGTTCGTGCCTTGCGGGGCGGACGGGGGACTCCATTCAAGTACCACAGTCAAGGCAGACGGAGGCCCGGCGGCCATAATACGTCATTTCCACAACCCGTATAATTTCGTTCCGGCACCGCCACGGCGCATTGATGACCCGGATCTTGGCGATTGCGGGCCGATTAGGCAGGATCGGTTGTTCTCGGATCGCTTCACAGGCCGAATCCGGGTTGAGATGGAGGCGGTTACTCCTCTTCTTGTCCCTGACACGGAAGGCTCCAAGGAGGAGAAAGAGCACAAGACCCTTCCCTTGCTCCTTGGCAGGGACGGAAGGCCCCTCATCCCCTCATCGAGCATCCGAGGGATGCTTCGTGCGGCATACGAGGCCGTGACGAACTCGCGCCTGGGCAGATTCCCTGGAAAGGAGCACGAGAAGCGGCTCGCGTATCGAATGAATGCGGCGGACGGTCTTCGCCTGGTCCCTGCCCGTGTCGAAAACGGAAAGATTCGCCTGCTGGCCGGCGCATCGCAAGTCGGTCCCGATGGTAAGCCGGGCGGCCCCCAGTATGCCGCTTGGCTGCCGCGATACAGCGGCTCCAAGAAAAACACGCAAAACGCCTTGAAATACCCGGACGGCTTGCTTCCCCGGCACGCAGACCCGGTGGAATGCTGGTTGGAGCGATTTCAGCATCATCGCTGGGACAAAAATAAAAACAAACACGTCGAAGATTTTGAATTTTGGAAAGTGCGCGCTATCGTGAGAAGCGGAGGAGAGCTTCCCGATGTCAAACCTACCCCCGTTTCTGGTCCTGCAGGTGGCCATTCTTGGCACAAGACGATGAAGGAAATGAAACGAGCTCACGGTTGGGTGTGCATCACCAACGCCAATATCAACCGCAAACACGATGAACGGGTCTTCTTCCGCGATCCCTCCGTCAAATGCCCCGGGCCCTTTGCCCTTACAGACGAGCTTCGGGCAAAATGGGAAGAACTGATCGAAAACTACCAGCAAATCCATGAGGAGGATCTGGACAGGCGTAAAAGGCAGGGAGAAGACTTTGATGCCTACCTGGGTCCCGAGCCGGGGCGGACCGCCTGGTCGCGCCACGTCTACAGGGAAAGCGACAGCGAACTTCGAGACGGTACCCTATGCTACGCCCGTATGAAAAAGGATCTTTCCGCCGTTGAAGGTCTTTTCCCCGTCATGATCGCACGCGAACTGTATGAAGCTTCGCCTTGGGCACTGCTGGATCCGTCGCTCAGGCCGGCGGAAAAAGAATCCGAACTGTCCCCTGCCGACCGGGTGTTCGGCTGGGTCAGGGGGGATGCCGCGGGTCGGAAGCAGCCTCCGGGTAAACTTGTGGGAATTCGCGGCCTGTTGCGCGTGGGCCCGGTCTTTTGTGGATCGAGTGGGGAAGAAGCCGTTGAAAGGTTTCCTGACGGAGGGTTGCCGTTGGCGATTCTGGCTGGCCCGAAGCCTCAGCAGGGCAGGTTTTATGTTGCCTCCTCGTCGATGGGTGAAGCGCAGGCTGACGGACAGTCCAAGATCGGCGCAGGCTATGCGTCCGGCAAGGGGCTCAGAGGACGCAAGGTCTACCCTCATCACCAGGGCCTCCCGGAGGGCCACTGGGAGAGTCCCATGCAAGATCGGACGCAGAGCGAGCAAGGCCCTTGGCAGGAATACCGTCGTCCGAAAAAAAACGATCAAGAGCAGCGTGATGATCAAAACCGGTCGGTCCTCGCCTGGGTGAAGCCGGGCACGCGTTTCAACTTCGATATTCATGTCACCAATCTCTCCAAGGTTGAACTGGGGGCGTTGTTGTTTCTTCTCACCCTCCCGGAAAAGCATTTCCACCGCTTCGGCGGGGGTAAACCGCTTGGTTTTGGGAGTGTACGGCTATCCGTCGCACAGCGCGATTTGCTGACAGGAGAGTCGTTGCGCGAAAAGTATCGCTCATGGCAACTTCAAGCGACCACTGAAGATTTGTCGGAGAATGCTGTCGACGATTTCAAAGCGGCTGTCATCAGCGCTTATGGCGATACCGGCGGGGCTTTTGAACAGATTTCCTTTATCAGGGCTTTTTTGCAGGCCTGCCGTGGTTTTGACGATTGCCTGCCGGTGCACTATCCAAGGGTTGCTAAGGACGGGAAACCCTCTCCGCCCAACGCTGAGGGCGAGTCGTTCAAATGGTTCGTCGCCAACGAAAAGAAGGGTGCTGGTTATGCGCTTCGCGATCTCGCCGAGGACAATGGATTGCCCCAACTATAGTCCCCGTAGCAAAACGTGAATACTGAGTCGGGCCTCGCTGCCCCGGTGGTTGCGCCTGCTCTCGCAGGTGTGCAAGCCTGCCGAGCGGGTCGGCGTTTCCAGAGCCCCGGGGCGCGAGTCCTTCTTCTTCGAAAGATCCATGTCATAAATCATCGAAGGAGGTGCTCCTTTCTTTTGAAAACCCGGCGGCGGATGCCGTTCCTTGCAGGCAGGAAGTGGGCGTTGAAATGTGCATCCGGAAATTTTTCACTTCTGGAGAACATCGTCGACACTTTTGTTTCAAAACATTAATGAGAACCATTTTCAAGTCCAATCGCTGATCTGTTCCTATTGAATCGCGTTGGAGCATGGATAGCAGATCGGCATGTGCAATCGAAAAATATATAAAGTAAACTGCCGGTCAGTATTCATTTGACGGGATATCCACGCTTCTGTTATGGAGATCCATATCTTGATGCGGCATTTTCAGCTGTTGATTCAAGGCGTGGAAGTACGCTGCATCCAATCATCATTTTCATCAAGGTTGAACATGAGTGATTCTCTGCTTTTTTTGCCGTCCAGTCTTGCGGGGGACCTGCCCGTCCTCAAGTGCCGCATCCTTGCGGAGTTGGAGGGCGAGATCGAACCCGAGGCCTATTTGGGTTCCGCGTGGCGCGGGGTGCTGGGCTGGGAGTTGCAGAATCTGGTGTGCCCATTCGAGGGGCGGCCGCGCTGCGAACAGTGCATCGTGAGGGACCACTGTCCGCTGATCCTGCTTTTCGACCAGCGCTCGGAGCTGCCGGGGCTGTTGGATTCGCCGCGGGGCTACATCCTTATGCCGATCAGGGACAACACAGGAGGATCGGTCTCTCTGGAGATTACTCTGGTGGGGGACTGCAGCCGGTTTCTGCCGGTGATCCTGAAGGCCCTCGAACGGGCCCAGCGCTCTGGACTTGGCAGGGCTAGGGTGCGGTTCCGGTTCTCCGCCCTTCAAGAGATCCTGCCGGCGGGACGGCCCGGTGAGGTCGAGGCCTTGGACCGGGTTCCGGTGTACGAGTCGCCGCCGCTTCTCCGTGACTGGCTCGGGCGACCACCCGAGGCCGTCCCCGAGGAGCTGCAGGTGGATATCCTCACGCCGCTCCGCCTCCGTAAACAGGGGAAAAATGTCGGAGTGATCGACTGGCCGTTCTTCTTCGCCACCCTGGCACGGAGAGTGGAGGCCCTGGCGGCGCTTTTCGGGGAGCGGGAGCCTTTTGGCAAAGAGGTTTGGCAGCGCGTGACGGCCCAGTTCGGCAACGGCCTCGGCTGCATCGACGGCCGGTTCGACTGGGACGACTACCAGCGCTATTCGAACCGCCAGCACAAGAAGATCCCCATGGGGGGGCTCGTAGGGACCGCTCGCTTTCGTACGCCGGCCCCCTGGGTGTGGGAGTGGTTGCGGGCGGGGGAGCTGCTACACGTCGGAAAGGGCGCGGCCATGGGCCTCGGGGCGGTCCGGGTGTCCTGTCCATCCTTTTGGGAAGGCCGCGGCTGATGCCCTGAAGGGATGTTCAGAGCGGCAGCCGATTATCGCGTGTTAACGGGAGGAAAGATACCCATGCAGGATGAAAAAGAAGTATTGATCGTCCTGGCGGCCCTGCTCCACGATACAGGGAAGCTGTTCGAAAGGGGTCCGGTGTCGGACCTGGGGGACGCGCACAAGGACAACGACTACCTCTCCATGTGCAGGGAGGACGGCAAGGGCCATCACACACATCTGCACTCGGCCTATACACGGGCCTTCTGCGACTGGCTGGAGAAGCGCTTCCCTTGCCTGAATTCTTCCCCCCACAAGGACTGGAAGATCTGGTGCGCCGCCCACCACCGCAACGACGAAAGCGGGCTGGAAGCGACCGTTGTCCGGATCGCCGACCGGCTTTCGTCGAGCGAGCGGGAGGAGGGTCAGTACTATGTCCGCAAAGTGCACCAGCGGACCCTTCTCGAGCCGGTGCTGGAGCGCGTCTTTCTGGGGCGGCACGAGAAGACCTTCACGACCCTGCGCTATCCGTTGAGGCGCCTTAGCGCGGACCGGGACGGACTTTTCCCGCTGAGCGCCTCCGATCTGAACCTCAAGGAGGGCAAAGCGGCGGGGGGAGGCGTGCAGCGGCCGTCGGAATGGGCCCACCTCCTGTCGGAGCAGCCGATGGAGGCGGAGTACCGCGCGCTTGGGGAGGCTCTGCTCGCGGATCTGGAAGCCCTCTCGGAGCAACGCCCCGAGATCCCGTTGCTCCATCTGCTCGAGACCCTTTTCATGCTGCTCGAGCGCTACACAGCGAACGTGCCGGCGGCCACCAACGTGCGCCATCCGGATATCAGCCTCTTCGACCATCTCCGCACTACGGCGGCGATCGCACAGGCTCTGATGCTCGAGCATGCCGGACGCGAGGCGCCGCGCCAGGGAATCCAAACCAAAGACGATCCGAAATGGCTCCTCGTCTGCGGCGATTTCTCAGGCATCCAGCGCTTCATCTACAACCTGACGAACAAGGGGGCCGCCAAGGGGCTCCGCGGCCGGTCATTTTACGTCCAGTATTTCTGCCGCCTGGCAGCCGATTTTATCCTGAGGGAGCTCGGCATGACCAGGGCCGGTCTCCTCTACAATTCCGGGGGGAAGTTCTACCTGCTGATCCCTGGCCGCCTCGAGGAGCCCGTCCGCTCCGCGCGCGCGAAGGTGAACCGCTGGCTTCTCGAGGCCTTCGAAGGAGAGGTCTTCCTGGGCCTCGGCACGGCCAAGGTCACCGGGGCCCAGTTCAGCCAGGGGCGGATGCAGGAGGCCTGGGACGAAGCCGCCCGGTCTTTGGAGCGCGACCGCCGGACCCGCTTCCGTGAGCACCTGTCCCCGGCGTTCTTTGCCCCGAGGTCGGATTTCAACCCGGTCCGGAGCTGCGAGGTCTGCGGGACCCGGAATATTGCGCCGGACAAGACGCGCTGCGATGCCTGCAACACGCTTCAGGACCTAGGGGGCCGTCTCAAAACCGCCGAGGCCATCCTCACTGTCTGGGGGGATTTGGACTGTGTGACGGGGGTCGCCAGGCGGCTCGGTGTCCAGGACAGCGCGGTCGTCTGTTTCGAGGGTCTGGGTGCGGGGCTGATCGTTCTTTCCGGGGGACAGCTTTCCGCACTTAAACGGCTGGATTCATTCGACGGCGAATGCGCTTTTCTCAATCAGACCGGCGAGAGGCCATTGGCCGCCCTGAGCCTTCCTGCCTGTAGCCTGGGGGCGCTCTACCTGGGGAGGTGGGGCGCGGAGCAGGGCGAGTTCCCGGATTTCGAGGACTTCGCCGATCAATCCCAAGGCATCAGGCGGCTCGGCGTCCTGCGCATGGACGTCGACAACCTTGGCGCCGTCTTCATCGAGGGACTGCGGTTTCCGGAGCGCTCGCCTGTAACCGTGGACGGGGAGATCAAAGAGGGCTGGGGGGATGTCATCCTGGACAAGAAGACCGGAGCGGCCGCCCGCAAGCCCATGGCCTCCATTTCGCGGATGGTCACGCTCTCACGGCAGTTGAATCACTTTTTCTCGGGGTACGTGCCGCGTCTGCTCGAGGAGGAGTCGTTCAGGCAGTGCCGTGTCGTGTACGCAGGCGGCGACGATCTCTTCATCATCGGGTCCTGGCACCAGCTGCCGGATCTGGCCCAGCGGATCCACGACGATTTCAGGACCTTCTGCTGCGGGAACCCGGACCTTTCCATCTCGGGCGGAATCACGCTCCAGCGAGGAAAGTTCCCCATCTACAAGGGGGCCCTCATGGCCGGCAAGGCGGAGGAAAAGGCCAAGACGGTCCGGAGGTCCTGGGCCGAAGACCGCGACCTTCTCCACAAGGACGGTTTCTGCTTCCTCGATGTGGCGGTTCCGTGGGAAGACCTGGCGGGGGCCCTTGAGATCCGGTCGTGGCTGGAGGCGGACATCGCCCCTCCCGGCGGGAAGCCGGGGGACAGAGGCCTTCTTTCCTTTCTCATGCGCACGGCCGAGGTCAACCGCGGACTCGTCGGGAGGTTGATGCTGCGCCGCGGCCTGAAGGAGCCGGAGGCCTGGCGCATGATCGCCTACGAGGCCTGGAGATGGCGCACCGCCTATCAGCTGAAGCGCCGGTATGGGAAGGATGAAGGCGGCATGATCACCCGCTGGGCCGAGAAGCTTTTCCCCACTGAACAAAAAGGCGCCGGGCCGGTCCTGCCTGTGTACACCTGGCTGGAACTGCCCCTGCGTTGGGCTGATTATTTGCATCGGAAAGGAGACAAATCATGAGTGCCTGTGAGTTCGAGAAAGAGATCGACGCCATCATCGTTCAAGGCGACCCGAAGACGCTCGTCCGGGTGGCCGAGCAGGTCGCCGGCCGGATGACCCCCAAGCGCCGGGACGGCCGGGTGGACGAGGGGTCTTCAGTCACGACGTCCCAGATCCGGAACATCTATGGGACCTGCAAGACCATCCAGATGAAGCTCAAGAAGGATAACATCGGGGAGATGTTCGGCCGCCTAGTGCTGCTCAAACCCAAAATGGCGTATGCTGACGGCAGGGTCAACAAGGGGTCTTCTCAGGACCGGGCCAAGGTGCCTGGTTTCAAGACGCTTGTTGAATGCCTTTCCCATGCCATCGATCTTGCCGACGGCCGCGAGGAAAGGATGAAGCGATTTTTCGATTTTTTTGAAGCGATTCTCGCATATCACAAGGCGGAGGGAGGGAAATAACCATGAGCGACGCCACCCAGTTCGAATTCAAGACCAGGCTCTTCGTTTCCGGCACGATCACGGCCCTCACCGGGCTGCACATCGGCGGAAACTCCACCGAAATGGCCATCGGCGGCGCGGACCAGATCGTCGTCCGCGACCCGTTGACGAACCACCCTTACATCCCCGGCTCCTCGCTGCGGGGGAAGATGCGCAGCTTATTCGAGCGGATGCGCGGGGAGATGACCGTCAAACTCGACAAGAGCGAGAAGCGGGAGGTCACACGCCTGGAAGAACTCGGTCCGCATCTCGCCTCGGGGGCCAAGCTGAAATCGGCCGGACCCGCCTCCGATTCCGGGCAGGCGTCCGCAAAGCTCTTCGGTGTCCCCATCGACCGTCAGCCGAAGGAGGGTGCATTCATTCCCCAGCGCCTGGTGGTGCGTGATGCCATGCTGTCGAATGCGGATCTGCTCGAGGAGGCGCGCAACACCGACATGCCGCTTACCGAGGTCAAGACCGAAGTGGCCATCGACCGGATCACGAGCCAGGCAAACCCGCGGCAGATCGAGCGCGTCCCGGCGGGCGCGGCCTTCGGCTTCAGCTTCGTCCTCAACCTTTACGGGGAGGACTCGGAGCAGGAGTACCTGGGGTGGCTCTTCGAGTGCATGCAGCTTCTCCAGGACGATTACCTCGGCGGCCACGGGAGCCGGGGCTACGGCCGGGTGCAGTTCGATGTCGCGTCGGTGACGGCCAAGACGGCCCGCCACTACCGTGAGAACCTCGAACCCGAGGCGCTGGAGGTCCAGGTGCCGGAGGCGCTCAGGCGCCCGTAGGCGGAGGGGAGTATGAAGCTCTTCAGATTGAAGTTTCGTTCGGCCCTGCACGTCGATTCGCGGGGTTCCGGGGAGCCGGAAAGCGCCGAGGAGTTCGTCCGATCGGATACCCTGTCGGCCGCCCTCGCGCTGGCCTGGGCGGCGCTGTTTCCCGAAGATGCGCCGGGCGTATTCTCAGACCCTCCGTTCAAGGTGAGTTCGGCCTTCCCGTACGCGGGCTCGACCCTGCTCTTCCCCGCGCCGGCATGGAATATTTGGCGGCAGACAGATAGGCTGCAGCCGCAAGGATCCAAAAACGCGCATGAAGCCGGCGCACAATCCCTCCAGATCCGGAAGGATTTGAAGAAGGTGCGCTGGCTCTCGCGCCCTGTCTTCGAACAGGTGCTGCAAGGCGGGCGGATCGACTGGGAGGAGGTGGAACTCCTTCCCGGCGGAATCGCCGTGTCCAGCAAGGAGCTGCACGGCACCGAACTGCTTGGCAGCGGTGCCCTACCCTGGGTGCTGAGCGAGAGGCAGCGCGTGAGTGTAGACCGTCTGGGGGTTCCGGGCGGGGAGGGGCTTTTCTTCTTCGCCCTCCAGTTTTTCGCGCCGGACGCAGGGCTTTTCTTCCTGGCGGATGCCGCCAAAGGGCAAGATGCCCGCCTTCGTGCCGCCCTGGACTTTCTAGGCGATCAGGGCCTCGGGGCGGATAGGAGCAGCGGCCTGGGATCGTTCGAGGTGCGCAGCGAGGAGGAATTCGAGCCTTTCGCAGCGACGGGAAAGGGGTGGGTCACCCTGTCTCTCTACAACCCCGATCCCAAAGAGGATCTCCAGGGTTTGACCGCGAAAACCGCCTACGGGTTGACCACACGCGCGGGCTGGATCCATCAGTCCACCCTCGGGAGGCCTCCGATCCGGGCGTTTACCGAGGGCTCCTATTTTTCCCTCAGGCCTGAAGGACGAATCGTGCCGATGCTGGATCAGACGCTGATCACTGAGTTGAGACAGAGCTTGAACCTTCGGATCGGGCACTCGGCCCCGCGGGATTTTAGAGCGTTTGCGGTTCCGTGCTCCGAACCGCCCGAACTCATGGAGGTTGAATCATGACCACGCGCCGGGATACGAAAACCTTCGAGGTGCACCTTCTGACGCCTCTCCACATCGGGGACGGCGAGGATCTGAGGGAGGGCCTTGATTTTGTGCGATCCACCGCCGGACTCCGGGTGATCAGCCTGGAGGAGCTTCTCATCTCCCTGCGGTCCAACAACGCTGCGCTGCGCGAACTGGGACACGGGTCTTTCCATCTCGAAAGGTTCATGAAGGCCTATAAGCTCGAACCTACCGGCGCTTACACCTTGCCGGTGAGGGGCGGCGGCTCCCCCGCTGAACTTCGCCGCTTCATCAAAGACGCGTATGGACGGCCGTATCTCCCTGGCAGCACTTTGAAAGGCGCCATAAGAACCGCCCTCTGGATGACCCTCGACCGGTCCGCTTTGCCAAAGGCCAAAGGGGATTTTAGAGGATTTCAGCGGGCTGTCGCCGCGCTCGATGGGAAAGACCCGCACCACGACTTTCTGCGCTTTCTGCAGGTGAGCGACAGCCCTGGACTCGAACCGGAGGGGAGGCTCGAGGCGCTGGACGTGCGCTTTTTCAATCTCCAATCGCCCGATCAAGCAGGGTGGAAGGATTTTGGCGACAAGAAGACGAAAAACAGCTGGAATGAGGCGCGTGGCGTTTTTGTCGAAGCGGCCCGCGCGGGGACCTGCTTCGTCGCCCGGATCGGTATGGATTCTTTTTTTCAGTCGCAGACGACGCGGCTTGGAGGGGCGTTGCCGGACTGCCCGGGCATCCACACCCTGCAGGACCTCGCGGACGCCGTCAACCGCCACAGTCTGAGCATAGCCCAAGGGGAGCAGGCGTTCTTCTCGCGCTATGGCGCTGCCGGAGCGGGAGCTGCGAAGACCTGCGCCGAAATCGCAGCGGCCATCCGAAATCTCGACGCTTCATCGGGCGAATGCATCCTCCGGCTTGCCTGGGGGAGCGGCTGGAAGGGGATGACCGGGGACTGGATGAGCGCGGGTGATCTCGACGCGGTCAGGCGGGAGAAAAACCTCGGAAAAATCCTCTGCCCATTCTGCGGCCGTGAGAAACCGCGCAGAGATGGACCGGGCAAATACAAATGCACCAATATAAACTGCGGAAAGATCTTCGGCGAGGCGGAAAGGCGCCTGTTCGCTGTTTTCCCCAAGACGCGCCGCCTGGCTCTCAACCCTTCGAATGGGACCCCCTGCGTCCCCCTCGGCTGGGTGCTCCTCCGCCCGGCGGAGCGGGGGCGTTTTGCAGGAGAAGCCCTGGTTGCCCTTGGAAAGGCAGCCAAGCTGCCTCGTCCACATGGGTTGGCGGTTCCTAAGGGTGCTTCAGACTCGGTGCCGCCTGCATCAGATCTCCAGCCCGAGAAGTCTGCCGATTCCGGGTCGGAAGAATCGGTCGAACCGGAGAAGATTCTCTGGCCTGCCGCCGTCCTGGTCTGGACACCGAACAACCAGACGCTGACTGCAAACCACGAAGGGCAGAAGGCCTACACGAAAAGCCGTGACATTGTCCCGGAGAATCTCCACAAAAAGCTGTTTCAAAAGAAAAAACCAGTGACCGCCGATGTGCGGGTCGAACCGATTGGCAATGGATTCAATATATTGGAGATATTGCCCTAAAAATGATAAAATACCTCGGAGCTTGGTAATCGACTCGAACCAGCTCCGGGGTTCGGATTGAAGAAAACCATTGAGACACTACCACGCTCAACCATATATACCGTGTATCTCCCGACAAAATTGTAGAAATGGTTTAACATGTTGAAATCACAATTTTCAGTAAAAATAGATGCCCGGTTTTCGGTATTTACCGAAATTCCAACATCTTACTTCGATGAAGCTCCGCTTTTTTGGCTGCTTCAAAACAACCGGTCGCCCTTTTTGGGGGATATACCCGGTTTTCTCCCCTGGGGCGCGCGTAAATATTAGCTCTCCAGAGACAGAGTCAGAATGAATGCCCCGACTTGAGGGGATTGAGACGATGCAAGCGAACCGGGGGGATCCCATCTCCACAATGGTCAGAATGAATGCCCCGACTTGAGGGGATTGAGACTAATTGATGCTGAGCGTCTTGGAAGATGTCAAGTTGCGTCAGAATGAATGCCCCGACTTGAGGGGATTGAGACCAGATCGGAAGTACATTACGTCTGTGAAGTGTAAACGGTCAGAATGAATGCCCCGACTTGAGGGGATTGAGACTAGTTACAAACGTTACCTTGCGGACAAAGTCCACAATGTCAGAATGAATGCCCCGACTTGAGGGGATTGAGACACCTACTCTATCCTGGAGCATCTCTGCCCCAATGTAGGTCAGAATGAATGCCCCGACTTGAGGGGATTGAGACTTGACAATTCAAGCAGTTGCTCCGGTACTTGGAGCAACGTCAGAATGAATGCCCCGACTTGAGGGGATTGAGACAAAAGTAACGGCGCCAGCGACAACAGTCACGGTCTCAGTCAGAATGAATGCCCCGACTTGAGGGGATTGAGACATTCCCAGGCTGACCGAGAAGACCTCCACCTATATTAGTCAGAATGAATGCCCCGACTTGAGGGGATTGAGACCAATTAGAGTGTCAAGGTGGAAGTTCTCACGAGGATGTCAGAATGAATGCCCCGACTTGAGGGGATTGAGACGAGGTGAGGTGGACTTCCGACCGGAAGTTCCCATTGGTCAGAATGAATGCCCCGACTTGAGGGGATTGAGACGGGACTGGGACGTTGAACTTGACAATCCCAGCCCGAAGGTCAGAATGAATGCCCCGACTTGAGGGGATTGAGACAAGATGTGATACTTGATCGACCCAAAGTCAGGATGGAGGTCAGAATGAATGCCCCGACTTGAGGGGATTGAGACGATGGGTTTGCGCTGCTCGGCGCGTTTACAGAAAACAGTCAGAATGAATGCCCCGACTTGAGGGGATTGAGACCTCGATCTCGCGCCATTCCCGATACAGATCCACCAGGGTCAGAATGAATGCCCCGACTTGAGGGGATTGAGACATCAGGGAGCCCATGATGGATTCTGCGGTGCAATCGAGTCAGAATGAATGCCCCGACTTGAGGGGATTGAGACTTCGCGAGCCTTTTGGCAACAGACCAGGACGGACGGTCAGAATGAATGCCCCGACTTGAGGGGATTGAGACCGAAATTCGGCAGGGCCTTGGCCCTCGCCGATCAATAGTCAGAATGAATGCCCCGACTTGAGGGGATTGAGACGACTTTTTGCAGCTGAGCGATGAACTTGGCTCGTTCCGTCAGAATGAATGCCCCGACTTGAGGGGATTGAGACCTGAATCGTTACCCTCCAATTCGCGAAGGCGTTTGAAAGTCAGAATGAATGCCCCGACTTGAGGGGATTGAGACAGACAGCGCGCTCCGCGGGCACACCCAGCAAAGAGCGTCAGTCAGAATGAATGCCCCGACTTGAGGGGATTGAGACCGCCTGGCCTTTGAGACGGATGGATTCGAGGTGTTGTGTCAGAATGAATGCCCCGACTTGAGGGGATTGAGACTTACCGGCGGAAACCCCGTCGTTGGATTCGATGATGTCAGAATGAATGCCCCGACTTGAGGGGATTGAGACTGTGCCAGATGTTTTCCCAGGTTTGCTGCATGCTCATGTCAGAATGAATGCCCCGACTTGAGGGGATTGAGACAAAACAGATGCGGATACCCTCCCAGCTTTGCGAGCTGTCAGAATGAATGCCCCGACTTGAGGGGATTGAGACCTCTTCCGCACACTGCGCATCATGGCTGCCGTAATAAGTCAGAATGAATGCCCCGACTTGAGGGGATTGAGACTTGGCGGTGAGGAGCTTCACTGGTTTACGCTGCCTTGTCAGAATGAATGCCCCGACTTGAGGGGATTGAGACTTTATGGACGAAGGTGGAAAACCCGGCGGACCTCAGGTTGAGTCAGAATGAATGCCCCGACTTGAGGGGATTGAGACATGATCTATTGTCCTTGAGGCCCAGGGCCCGCTTGAGTCAGAATGAATGCCCCGACTTGAGGGGATTGAGACCAATACCTGGTCTGTCATCGGATTATCCCCAGTTTTGTCAGAATGAATGCCCCGACTTGAGGGGATTGAGACTTGCGCCTCTGTCGTCGGTTGGTCGTATGTCAGGTCAGAATGAATGCCCCGACTTGAGGGGATTGAGACTCGATGGTAATCTGCTTCTCCTCCATGTCATCACCTGTCAGAATGAATGCCCCGACTTGAGGGGATTGAGACGGGATCTCCCAGCCTGCCTTCATCATCTCGCGCATCCGTCAGAATGAATGCCCCGACTTGAGGGGATTGAGACGCCGGGCTTGTGCTCCTTGTAAAATAGTCTTTGACTAGAGTCAGAATGAATGCCCCGACTTGAGGGGATTGAGACGACCTCCCACACCTCTCCGGGGCGGGGCTCAGACCGAGTCAGAATGAATGCCCCGACTTGAGGGGATTGAGACCGCCGGAGCCGCGAAAGCCTCCGGGAACATCTCGCGGTCAGAATGAATGCCCCGACTTGAGGGGATTGAGACGATCACTTACTCGCCGGGGCGTGCCCTAGAACGGGTAGTCAGAATGAATGCCCCGACTTGAGGGGATTGAGACAACGCTTTACTTTGAAACAAGCAAAACCAAATTTGGCGTCAGAATGAATGCCCCGACTTGAGGGGATTGAGACTCGACGCCGAGCTCGACCCACTCGATGTAATGCGACAGTCAGAATGAATGCCCCGACTTGAGGGGATTGAGACCTCCTAGAAGGGGACCTCGTCTGAAATTTCAATTTGAGTCAGAATGAATGCCCCGACTTGAGGGGATTGAGACATCCCGGATCCAAATTTCACTCTCGGGAACGCCGGTGTCAGAATGAATGCCCCGACTTGAGGGGATTGAGACCGCCCTCTTCGCTCCGGCAA
>ENA-OSEO01002878-OSEO01002878.1-sediment-metagenome-genome-assembly--contig:-NODE-2878-length-22368-cov-3.722130_pt1 | contig 22368 bp, 17 predicted proteins | sample MGYA00237883_ERZ534232 | MGnify/ENA metagenome assembly ERZ534232
CGCACTCGCGCCACCTCCTCTTCGTTGCGTGCGTCGAAAAGGATCAGCGGGTGCAGGTTTCCGTCACCGGCATGGAAAACGTTGCCAATGAGGACGCCATATTCCTCGCCGACCTGTGAAACTCTCCGCAGGACGTCAGGCAACATCGTTCGCGGCACGGTCCCGTCACAGACCAGATAGTTCGGACGGATGGAGCCGACTGCCCCGAATGCGCCACGCCGCCCCGCCCAGAGCTGATCCCGCTCCTGCTGCGTCTGGGCGATTCGAACATTCTGTGCGCCGGCGCGATCGCAGAGCTGCATGATCTCCCCGGCCATGCGGTCCTGATCGTCTCTGAGGCCATCTAATTCGACGATGAGCACCGCTTCGGCATCTACCGGATAACCGGCGCATATCGCTTTCTCGATGGCGCGGATGATCAAATTGTCCATCATCTCCAGGGTCGCCGGAATGATTCCCGCGGCAATGATGTCGGACACGGCCTGTCCCGCACTTTCCAGGCTGGGGAACACCACCAACATCGTTTTGATCGCTTCGGGTTGGCGGATGATCCGTAGCGTCAGCCTGGTGACGATGCCGAGCGTCCCCTCCGATCCCACGAATAAACCCACCAGGTCGTAGCCTGGGGTGTCCAACGCTTTGCCGCCCAGTTCGATGATCTCTCCGTTGGGCAGCACAACTTCCAGACCCAAGACGTGGTTTGTGGTCACCCCATATTTAAGACAGTGTGGACCTCCGGAGTTCTCCCCTACGTTCCCACCCATCGTTGACACCTTCTGGCTGGCAGGGTCGGGCGCATACAGGTAGCCATAGGGCGCCAGGGCTTTCTGGACGTCCAGGTTGAAGATGCCTGGCTCGACGATGATCCTTTGATTGGGGATGTCGATCTCTACGATGCGCTTCAGCCGCGTCGTACTGAGCATCAACCCGCCCTGCAGCGCGATCGCACCCCCGCTCAGATTCGTGGCCGCACCGCGGGCGGTGAACGGAATATTCTCCCTGCCCGCCAGCTTGACTACCTCGGAGACCTCTTGCGCGGTGCCGGGCAGCACGATCGCGTCGGGTGTGCCAAAATCCATGGAAGCGTCATATTCGTACAGAAAAATGTCCTCGGGGTTGGTCAACACGTTGGCCGCACCGACGATGTCTCGGAGCTCCGCGATGATGGATTGCTGTAGCATGAATCTACCTCCGGTCTACAGAATAGATAGCCCTGGTTGCTTGCGCATGAGGACGAACGTCCCTGTGCCTCTCCTAACGTTCCTTTCGGATTAACCGCAGGTCGCAGCTCCCGTCAGGCAGAAACTGGCAATTCTTGAGCTTGTTGCTCATTGCGGTCGTTGTGAAGGGAGAGGCCAGATAGACAACCAACGCATCCTCCGCCAAGACATACTGCAATTCAGCAACGGTGCTTCTCAGCTCGTTCCCCGAAACCTGCGTTGCCGCCTGGCACAATTCATCGTAGGCCGGATTTCGGTGATTGACGTAATTCCATGAGCTGTCTGAGGTATATCGCGATAATGCCTCAAGCGGGTCGAGTTTGCCTTTGTGCACCATCACCGTGAGATCGAAATCTCTGCCAAAAAAGACCTCATTCAGAAAGATCGCCCAATCTACATGCTGGATCTGCAGGCGTACACCAATTTCGCCTAACTGGCGTGCCAGCTCGTCTGCCAGTCTCAGATACTCCTCATCGAACGGAATCTTGATGGTTGTGTCGATGCCTTGTTCGTAACCCGCCTCTGCCAGCAATGCCTGTGCCTGGGTAGTATCGTAGGCGAAGTACCCCGTCAGATCGAGATAGAACGGATCTCGCGGCGAGAACTCGCCGTAGGCCGGCGCGGCTGCCCCCGGCCAAACCACAGCGATCAACGCCTGGCGGTCAATACCGTGACAGAATGCCTCACGCACCCTGACATCGTCGAACGGGTGGCGGGCGTGGTTGAATGCCAGCACTTTCACGTCGGCATGCGGCATCCGCGCCAGGACGAGACCTGGCTCTTCCTGCAATTGCAGGCTGGATGAGATCGACAGGCCGGTGACGATGTCAACCCGTCCTTGCCGGATTGCTTCGACACGATCCTGTTCGTCTGGGATGATCTCGAAGACCACAGTGTCTACGACTGGTTCGACCGAACCGGTCTGAACGGTGGAACGCTGCAATTTGATGTAGTTGCCCCGCTCCCACTCCACCAGTTGGAAAGGCCCGCTGCCGATCGGATAGGTGTACAACTGGCCCGCCTTTTCTTCGGGGATGATCGCCGCCCAATCGTTCGCCAGATCGAATGGCAGCGTCCCGCGCGGTTGCCGCAAATGAATGTTCACGGTTTGTGTGTCCGATATCGTGACCGAATCGACGAAGTCATAGTCCTCAGCCTTCTGGCTCCCTGTGGCGGGGTCGATCAAGTTCTCGATGCTATAGGCAATGTCTTGCATCCGCAATGTCTTGCCGTTGCTGAACCGGAAACCTTCCTTGATATGAAATGTCCAGACCGTGCCATCGTCGTTCACTTCCCAACTTTCGGCCAGGCCCGGCGCGATGTCACCCAGCGTGTCGATGCGCACGAGCGTGTCGTAGATGTTCCGCGTGATCTCGAAGCTGATCGGTGAGACCGTCAACTGCGGGTTGAACCCGGCCGGATCGCCGGTAAGGGCGACAATCACGTTGTCTTCAGAAGGCTGTGGTGCCTGACGCGTCGCCGTGGGTTCCGGGGCGCTGGTGCTCAGTGCCTGGGACGTTGGTGCGGTGTCGGGCTCTGAAGCGGGAGTATCCCCACAGCCGCTGCACGCCGCAATGAGCAGCCAGCACGCTGTGAAGAGCAGCCCCCATTTGTTCCAACACACTGGGGGAGCGTTATGTAGCCTGGCGGTGACATCTGCGATTGTGCCCGCTAGATGAGCAGAAAGAATATGCAAAGCCGATTTTATTGACATAATATCAACACAACTCGCTCTGACGGATTCCTTAGCAAACGAATTCTAACAAAGGCTTATCATTAAGTCAAAGTGCTATTCGTGCATTGGCAAATCGCGCTCTTTAAGGTATAATGCCATTGACTGACGATCAAGTGCGGTGGAGCGATGAAGAGCATGCCCAATTGGGTGATTACCCTCCTGGCTTTTCTGATCGGAATGGGGTGTTGGGGTGGACTGGGTTACCTGGTGACTTTTTACGTCCCGGACTCCTCGACCATTGCACTTTCATTACTACTCTGCTTTCTGGCGATGGTGGGCACGGTCATGCCGCTCGTCCACTTATTGAACTATCGGTTTACCAAACGGCGGGATGCCGATGGGCGGGCGCTGGTGGATCGCTGGCGTGTTTGGCGGCAGTCCTCGATGTTAGGGTTGCTGGCACTTCTGGCGTTGTGGTTCCAATTGCTACGGGTACTCAATGCGATTGTAGTTGTATTGCTTGTGGGCGTGTTTGTGTTGATCGAGATATTCTTCACAACACGCGGCGAATAGCTATCAGTCTACGCGAGGCGAGACATGACTGACGATTTGACGGCATTCGAGCTGAGAAAGTTACCCAGCGTGAGCAGTCTGCTCCAAATCCCCGATATTCAGGCACGGTGCGACGATTTCGGGCACGACCTGGTCGTGGATGCCATCCGCGAGGTTCTGATTCGCGCGCGCGATTATATCGTTGCCGGCAACAACTGTCCGGCGGATGCCCAACTACTCCGTCAGGTCGACCAGTTGTTGGATGGTTGGGTGCGGCCTTCGTTGAGACCGGTCATCAATGCCACGGGAGTGGTCATCCATACGAACCTGGGACGGGCACCGCTGAGCGTGCAAGCCAGGCAGGCGATGGAATTTGTCGCGCGGGGCTACAGCAATCTCGAATACGATCTGGAGAGTGGCCAGCGCGGGTCGCGGTACGTGCACGCGGAGGCGCTTCTGAAGCGTCTTACCGGCGCTGAGGCGGCACTGGTCGTGAACAATAATGCCGCGGCGCTGCTTCTCATCTTGTCGGCGCTGGCGCGTGATCGCGAGGTGGTCATTTCGCGCGGACAACTTGTGGAGATCGGCGGAGGCTTTCGTATCCCGGATGTAATGAAACAGAGCGGGGTGAAGCTGGTCGAGGTTGGCACCACCAATCGTACGCACGGCCAGGACTATGAGAATGCGATCGTTTCCGATACCGTCGCTTTGCTGCGCGTCCATCACAGTAATTTCCGGCTAGTGGGTTTCACCCAGGACGTGTCGCTCTCAGAGATGGTGGCGATCGCACGCCAGCACAAGCTCTTCGTTTTCGACGATCTGGGCAGCGGGACGTTATTAGATACCGCTGCGGTGGGCCTGAAACACGAACCGACCGTGCAAGAAAGCGTTGCTGCGGGCGCTGATCTGGTGTCCTTCAGTGGTGACAAGCTGTTGGGTGGGCCTCAGGCCGGGATCATCGTCGGCAAGGCGGAGCTTGTGAATCGGTTGCGTAAATTCCCTCTGACGCGGGCTTTACGTGTTGACAAGACAACACTGGCTGGGCTTCAAGCCACGCTGCAGCACTATGCGGAAGGCAAAGCGACAAACGAGGTTCCGGTATGGCGGATGATGAGTCTCTCGCTGGATGATCTGCGGACTCGCGCGGAGGCTCTCTGCAAGGTACTGCAGGAACGGTGTCCGCGCGTGCGTGCCAGTGTGCTCGAGGGGCGTTCTGCGGTGGGTGGAGGCAGTTTACCCGGCGAGACACTTCCTACTGTCCTGGTGGCGCTCGATGTTCCTTCACCGGAAACGTTTGGTCTCAGGCTGCGGAGCGGTCATCCGCCGGTTATCGGACGCATCGAAAATGACCGCTTCATCCTGGATATCCGAACCGTGTTGGAAGAGGAAGAGGATGTCCTGCTGCGGGCGGTCGTGGCGGCGGACCCGTGCGGATGATAGAGGTAAGAGTGAGATGACCTGTATTCTGGGAATAGAGACTTCGTGTGACGAGACTTCGGCAGCGGTGGTGAGCGATGGGCGCACGATCTTGTCGAATGAGATCGCGTCACAGATCAATCTGCATCAGCAATATGGCGGCGTTTTTCCGGAGATGGCCTCTCGGCAGCATATCCTGAGCATCGTGCCGGTCGTTCGCCGCGCCATGGAAACCGCTGCCGTGGGCTGGGACGATCTGACAGCGATTGCGGTGACGTACGGCCCCGGGCTGGCGGGTTCTCTATTGGTGGGAGTGAATATGGCGAAGGGGCTGGCTCTGGCACAGGATCTCCCTTTGCTAGGTGTGAATCACCTGGAGGGCCATCTGTATGCGAATTGGCTGATCCCAAAGAGCGGTGAAGTGCAGGAGTTCGAATTCCCGCTGGTCTGCCTCATTGTCTCAGGTGGACATACGGAGCTGCTCCTGGTGACGGGTCATGGCGAGTATCAGAAGTTGGGCGGGACGATCGATGACGCCGCCGGCGAGGCGTTCGACAAGATCGCGCGGATCCTCGGTCTTGGCTATCCTGGCGGTCCGGCGATTCAGGCGGCGGCGGAGCGAGGCAAGCAATCCGCGTTTCAACTCCCCCGTGCGTGGTTGGGCGATTCGTACGATTTCAGCTTTTCAGGGTTGAAAACGGCGGTCTTGCGGATCGTCGAGAAATACGAAGATAAAGCCATTCCCGCGCAGACAGCGGACAAACGGTCACGCCGTCTTTCTTCCACCGAGCCGCCCCAATTGCGCGGGGCCTTGTCTATTCCGAACCTCGCCGCAAGTTTTCAGTGGGCAGTCGTAGACGTTCTGGCCGAGAAGACCTGTCGGGCTGCGCAGGACTGTGGTGCCCGACAGATCGTTCTCTCCGGTGGTGTCGCGGCCAATTTAGCATTGCGCGAAGAGGTCGAACGCCGTGCGACTGTCCCGGTGCTGTTCCCTCCGGTCTACCTGTGCAGTGATAACGCGGCAATGATTGCGGCTGCCGGACATTGGCAGTGGGTGCGCGGCAAACTGGCAGGGTACGACCTCGATGTCCTGCCCAATCTGCGGTTGGTTTCCGAGGTCTCAGCCGTCAAACATGGGTGAATCAGGAGATAAGCTGATGCAAGTCACTATCAGGCCATTCGGAATCGTACGGAACACTCTGGGACAGAAGGAATTCGTGCTGAACCTGCCTGACGATGCATGCGTCCGCGATGCCATCGACCAGATCGTACAAGCCGGGGGCCCCGATTCTCGTGCATTGCTCTTATCAGCGGGCGGTGACGGCCTGAAAGTCCGCGTCGTGGTCGATGGGAAGGCCGCTCTGCTGGACACATCTCTCCACGATGGCGCAGAATTGAGCTTGATGTTTGCCATTGGCGGGGGCACCTAACCCGTATTGATCTGCCCACACAATTAGTGGTCCGAATTTTCACAGTCATCATGATATATGGGAGGTATTCGATATTATGCAGGTTTTTGTTAGCCCACCCAAAATAGTCACAGGCGACGGTTGTGCCGCCGCTGTGGGGGACCAGGCACTGGCTTTGGGCGCAAAGCGCGCCGTCATCGTCACCGACAAGGTCCTTTACGAGAAGACGGATTGTGTGACGGGTGCTATCGCTTCGTTAGCGGACTCTGGTGTGGTCACAGAGGTGTTCGACAGTGTCGAACCGGACCCATTGGTTACCACAGCGGAACGCTGCGCTGAGTTTGCGAAGGCTGTGAAACCCGATATCCTCATCGGACTTGGCGGTGGCAGTTCGATGGATGTTGCCAAAGCGACCTCAGCGATTCTGGGCAACGACGTTCCTCTGAGCCAGATGTGGGGCGTGGACAACGTTCCCAGACGTGGTGTGCCGATGGTTCTGCTGCCCACCACGTCAGGTACCGGCAGCGAAGTGACACCCAACAGTATCATGACGGATATCAAGCCGGATGGCTCTCACATGAAGAAAGGGATCGTCAGTCCCTTCATCCTGGCGACGGTGGCGATTGTCGATCCGTTGCTGACGGTGACGGCGCCGCCGATGATTACCGCGTCAACGGGAATGGATGCGCTCACGCATGCCATCGAAACCTACGTGTCGAAAAATTCCCAGCCCCTGACGATGCCTCTGGCACTGGAAGCCATCACGCGGATCGGAAAATACCTGCGCCGCGCTGTTGCGAATGGCGGTGACGTGGAAGCGCGGCGAAACATGGCATACGCGAGTATGATGGCCGGGTTGGCCTTTGCCAACGGACAATTGGGCGGCGTTCACGCTATCGCTATGGCAATGGGTGGGCAGTTCGATGTCGCGCATGGTGTGGCCAACGCGTTGATGTTGCCGTACGTGATGGAATTCAATGAGATGGCTGCGGAGGAAAAATTCGCACAGATTGCGGCGGCACTGGGAGAGCGTATCGAGTCCCTGTCGATGCGCGATGCGGCGCACCGGGCGACGGTTGCTGTACATCGCCTGGTCGATGACCTGGGCCTGCCCCACACGTTGGGCGACGTGAACATTGCGCTGGAAGCGATCCCTGCGCTGGCCGAGGAATCTTTCGGCAACCAGCGTCTCCTGAAGAATAACCCGCGAGCCTCCAGGCTGCAGGATATGGCCAATATCTTGCAGCGAGCAGCAGCCGGAGGCTACTGCTGACGGCGGGACGCCTTTTGACAGTCAGGAGTTGCCGATTTCTACGCTATGTGCTGCCTAACGTCGCCATGCCGGGTAGGTGCTGGTGACACAGGTGAATGCGTTCACTCTGATTCGTGGCGGTTGTTCATCTGCGAGGTGGAGGTGTCGAGTGATGCAGAGTTTCTACAGTCCGGCCAAAATCATCACGGGTGATGGCTGTGCGTCTGTTGTCGGCGCCGAAGCGGTGGCATTAGGCGCCAGGCGGGTACTGCTGGTCACCGACAACGTGATTCGTGAGCGGACCGAAAATGTGGCGAATGCGCTGTCTTCTCTGAGGAACGCGGGAACGGATGTAGAGGTCTTTGCTGAAGTGGAGCATGACCCGCTGGTCACAACGGCGCTGCGCAGCACGGAGTTTGCGCGAGCATACCGGCCTGACGTCATCGTCGGCTTGGGCGGTGGCAGCTCTCTGGACATCGCCAAGGCGACGGCGATCTACCTGACCAACGAAGACACGCCGCTGGGCGAGATGTGGGGCCTGGAGAATGTTCCAAAGCCGGGGTTGCCATCGATCCTGCTGCCGACCACGGGCGGAACGGGCAGCGAGGCGTCGCGCGCCTGTGTCCTGACCGACGTCGAACCGGATGGCGCGCACAAGAAGAAATCGATCTTCAGTTCGCAAGTGGTGTCCACGGTGGCGATCGTGGACCCACTTTTGACGATGACGGCGCCGCCTGCCTTGACCGCGGCGACCGGCATGGATGCGTTGACGCATGCCATCGAGACCTACGTGTCCAAAGAAGCACAGCCGTTGACCGATCCGCTGGCGCTTGAGGCCATCCGTTTGATCGGCAAGTATCTGCGTCGAGCGGTGGCAAATGGCGATGATCTGGAAGCGCGGCGTGGTATGGCGAATGCCGCATTCATGGCCGGGCTGGCCTTCTCGAACGGCCAGTTGGGCATCGTCCATGCGATAGCTGTGGTGCTGGGTGGGCAATTCGATGTGCCTCATGGCATTGCAAACGCGATCATGTTGCCGTACGTGATGGAATTCAACGAAATGGCCGCGGACGAACGGTTTGCACGTGTTGCAGCCGTGCTGGGGGAACGCGTGGAAGGTCTGTCGAAGCGAGATGCTGCGCACCGTGCCTCTCTCGCCGTGTTCCGCTTGATGGATGACATCGGTGTGCCGCGCAGACTCGAGGCGGTGAACGTGCCGCGCGAGGCCATTCCCTCTCTGGCGGACGAGATTTTCCGGACGCAGGTACGTCTGCGTGGCGTGAACCCGCGCGCCACTACACAGCAGGATTTTGTGCGCATCCTGGAGAGAGCCGCCGAAGGTTGAGCTCAGCTCACCGCGGCGTGCGCTGGAGACACCTCCTTCATCAAAGGGAACCCGCTGGCGCGCCAACGGGCAGGTGGCCGTGTGGCGTTATTCCTGGGATGTCGGTTCTTCGCCGGACTCGCTGGCAGATGTTGGGTTGTGGCGCTCGTGCGGAACCGGATCTTCGTTGAGAGGCAAATCGTACATACGATAGGTCTTGTATATGTGGCCCCCGAAGTTCTCGATGATGCGCCGCATCATTTCGTTGTCTTCCAGAATCAGGGACATCTCCACGTTGGGAAGATTCTTCCTGAACGCAGCCTGTGCCGTCTCGAGGTAAAACACCGCGTCGAGACCTGCGCTACGGTATTCTTTTACCACGCCCATGATGAAGACGCGCACGGTGTCGATCCGTCTGCGGTAATACAGAAACTTGATCCAGCCGAACGGGAAAAGTCTGCCTTTGATGTGGTACAAGGGCTGATTGATATCCGCAAGTGACAGGGACACACCAACGAATTTGCCGTCTTTCTCGGCAATGTACACGAAATCAGGATCCAGAAAAGGCTTCAGCGATTTGATGAGGTGAAGCGCCTCTTCCCTGGATACCGGCGTGGCACCCCAGTTGTCTCTCCATGCCAGGTTGAACACGTCGTACGCCCGGGACAACTCGTTTTCCCAATCATCCAGATTCGCCTTACGAATGGTCACCCCCGCTCTCTTGCGCGCGTGCTCTGCGACACGCACGAGCTTCTCGGGAATGCTGGAACGTCCACTGATGTGTGGGCTCACATCGAGGTAATAGGCATAATGGTCTTTGACCTTCACGAACCCAAATTGTTCGACGAACTCCGCGTAATAGGGCGGGTTGTAAGTCGTTGCAACGACGGGACGCTTGTCGAACGCGTCGATCAGCAAGCCAAACTCGTGGTGGAACGCCATGTTCATGGGACCGCGCAGGATGTCCATGCCGGCCGCTTTGCCCCAGGCGCTTACTGCGCTGAACAGTGCTTCCGCGACAGTATAGTCTTCTACCGTCTCGAAAATCCCCCAGAAGGCGATTTTCTCTTCGTAAACGCGATTGTGCGTGTGATTGATGATGCCGGCGATAGTCCCGACACCTTCCCCCGCCCGTTCCGCGAGGAAAAGCTGTACGTCAGCATGTTGGTGGAAAGGGTTTCTTCGTGGATCGAAGAACTCTTTACGCTCACTGATCAAAGGAGGGACCCAATACGGATTGTCCCGGTAGAGGCGAAATGGGAACTTGATGAATCTGTCCAGGTCTTTCTTGGATTCGACGGGTCGAACGTGCACTGCGTCCGGATATTCACTCATGTTTGCCATCTGACCTTGACCCATCCTTATGGTGCGGAAAATACTGCGCGAGAATTTGTACCGTGTGATGCATACTTCAAGATTATAGTCGAACAGACCTATCCAGTCAAGGTCATCCCACCAGGAATTTTGGCGACGAGTGCAGCGCCTTTGACACGACCAATGCGCTGGAGAGCATGCCCACTGGAGCAGACTGGGCCAATCTCCGCACAGGCCGTGCGGGGGTCTGGTGGCCTGTTCCCGTGGATCTCCGCGCAAACGGAACGCGTCCAAGATTGGCCCAGTCTTGACCGACACGAAGATATTCGTGTGAACCTGGCAGATCACGCTGAAGACACGACCTGCCTATTGCTCGCTGGCCCCAAAAGTCTCGGATGCACGCTTGTGAACGGGCTTCGTTGACAACATAAATTTGTTGTGTTATCATCTTCCCGAAATTGCTGCAGGTCGACTCTTGACTTTCCTGACACCTGGTGGTAAGCTATTTGACGCTTTGGTTTGTTCAATCTATTATTAACAACACTTTTTAACGGAGGGTAGCTCAAGATGGCTCACAAGATTACTGACGACTGCATCATGTGCGGTGCGTGTGAAGCGGAATGCCCGGAAAATGCGATCAGCGAAGGCGAAGACACCTACGTTATCGACCCGGAGTTGTGTACTGATTGCGGAAGCTGTGCAGAAGTGTGCCCCGTGGATGCTTGCGTTCCGGCATAGCACGGCAGAGATGTGCGCGATTCGATAGCAGGACGGTGACTCCGCTGTCGAACGAGTTGTCTTCTAATCGAATAGTCCATCAGCAGGCCCGAAGGAAGTCCAACTTCCCTCGGGCTTCTGCATGCGTCGCGGAGGCGCGTTCAGTGGGAAAGGACCGTGCTGGGGTGACGCAGCTTGCGGTAGAGCGTGTTCCAGAGCGTGATGATTTCGTCCTGTCCCAACACAATGCTGAGGAGGAAGTACGTGATCAGGCCGGATGTCCCGCTGACGCTCAACAAGATCAGGTTGTTCAGAAAACCGCTGAGATTGTCGAAGTTCGGTAGCCAGCTCAGGACGCCACGGATGACTCCCGCCATGATCAGCGAAGCGACAGCCGTCTTCAGCAGCGTCGTGAGTACACGCCTGTCGTCTATTCCACCCAGTCTCCGGTGAGTGAGAATCAGCATCGTGAGTGCATGGCTCAGTTGCTTGAAGGAATCGGCCAAGACGAGCCCGATCATCCCATAGCGGGGCAGGAGCGAGAAGGCGACACCCAGATAGATGGCGATGCTGAACACGCCCACCAATGCTGGGGTCGCGGTGTCCTGTCGCGCGTACGACGCGTAGTTGAGCGGCCAATCGATCGCGGCGAAGACCAGCCCGAACAGGTAGAACTGTAGTGCGAAGGTGGTCCACGCCGTATCCACGGCGGTGAACTTGCCGTGCTCAAAAATCGTGGCCACAGCAGGTCTCCCCAGAATGAACAGACCGACCACAGCGGGCACGATCAGCACGATGACCAGGCGCAGCCCCAATGAGAGCGTGTGACAGTATCCCTCCATGTCTTTGATTGCGAACAACCGTGAGAGCGAGGGCAATACCGCCAGGGAAATGGCGACCGCAATCAATCCATGCGGAAATTGGATCAGTGTCGTCGCATTCATCATCCAGGCGATGCTTTGCTCTCCGGTGTGCGATGCCAGATTCCGATCCACTGCGATCTGGACCTGCGTGATGACGAGGCCGGCGAGCACGGGCAGGTAGAGTTGAGCGATCCGCCGCAGTCCCGGATGGGACAGATCGCAGGTGATGCCCAGTTCTATACCACGCAGTGCCGGCAATTGGATCAGCAATTGAATAAGGCTGCCTACAACGATCCCGATTGCCAGGCTGTAGATTCCCAACTGTCCGGACAGGAGCACCGCACAAACAATGATGCCGGCGTTGAACGCGGCTGCACCAAACGACGGGAGAGTGAACCGTTTCAGGGTATACAGCACGGCGGTTATCACGCCGGATAGCCCCAAGAACAGCAACGCCACCCCGCTCACACGGATCAGACTGGTGGCTGTCACTTGCAGGTGAGGAGGAAAACCGCCCCCCAATATCCGCGCGATCTGCGGTGCGAATATCTCGATGAGCAGTACCACGCCGATCAAGATCAACAGGGTGATTCCCAGGACCGTGCTGATCAGGCGTGAAAGCTCTTTGCGATGTCTCGACGCGGCATATTCGCTGAAGATGGGAACCAGCGCGGAACTGAGCACCCCGCCGACGAGAAGCTCATAGGTCATGGTTGGCACGGTTGCCGCGACCTGGTATGCCGAAACCAGCCCGGTCGCGCCGAAGATGCCGGCAATGAGGGTCATTCGGCCCATGCCCAGAATGCGGCTGGAGATGTTTCCCGCCGCGATAGTTCCTGCTGACCTGGCTATCCCGCCGCTACGCTCTATCGCTTCCTCCGGAGGCGCTGTACCGTCGATTGGGTTGTCCGCAATCACAAGTATTTCCTTATTTCGACGGCAGGATAGGAGACGCGGCGGAAAGAGTTCCGTTCTTCCTGGGAGAGTAGGCGGCCATGCGGTGCCGTCCAGGGAATCGTCGCGTCCAGCCCCATCTTTGCGGTACGCGCCTTTTGGCCGGGGACGTGCGTCGCAGACGGGTCCAGCGAGCTGGAGGGTTGGTCGGATTTCACGATCAGGTCACGGGTGGCCTGGAAACGGGTGGCGATGGCCCATTCTACCGCCGCCATGTCGAACAGATCGACGTCCGTATCGACGATGACGACGTGTTTCAGAGACGTATGCCCTCTGAATGCGGCCTCGATGGCCTTCAACCCATCATCCGGGGCGTTTTTTTCGATCTGGATTACCGCGTGCAACCATGAATTACCTCCGGGGGTGATGAAGACGTTCCGGCAATCACACTCACGGCTGACCTCGGCGAACATGGTCGGTTCGCGAGGCATGCCCATGAGCAGTTTGTGTTCGCTGCGACCGGGCAGCAGCGCGTGGTAAATGGGATGCTTACGGTGAGTGACGCGGTCGATTTCGATGATCGGTTGTTGGCGCACATAATCCAGCGTGCCGGTCAGATCGATGAACGGACCTTCGGCAGTCAACCGGTGCGTGAGTCTGCCTTCCAGTACGATCTCTGTTTCCGCCGGGACCAGAATGTCTGACAGCGTACAGCGGGTGACCGGGGTCGGGTGCAGCGTATTGGCAATGTGCAGCTCGTTGGTCCCCTTCGCTGGAGACATGGCTGCTGCGAGGAGGACCGCCAGGGAATTGCCAATGCAGATCGCGATGGGCACGTCGCTGGCAGTTTTGCCTAGCGCTGTATGCAACCCTCGCCCCTCGACGACTCGCGGAACGAATTCTCGCGGGCCAATCTGCATCAGGCGGTGAAAACTCAGATTGAGACCATAGTCGGGATCGTTCACCACTATAATGCCGGTGGAAACGTACGGCCCCCCGTCGAGTTGCGTGTGAGTGAGGATGGGTAGCCGGTCGAGATCGACATCAGGCTCGATCTCTTCCTGACAGGGCGCGTCCGTCACGGTCACAGGTGGGGTGGGGGCGGCCAACGCATGCGCCATCACGCCCACCAGCTCCACTGGTTCGACTCCGAGAGCCAACGCGAATTGCCGGCGTTGCGCACATATCCCCGAAACCACGCCGAAGCCGGATCTCGAAGGATGAGCGAAATATACCGCCTGCCCTTCCAATTCACTGATTACCCCTGCTATCTCCAGATTGGGATCGACTTCTTGCTCGATCTCAATCAGCTCGTTTCGGTTGCGAAGCAAATCGACAAAATCTCGCAAATTCATGGTTCGTGTTCTCCTGCTACCCCTGCCCAACGCTGGTAGAGTTGGTGTTCTACGTCCAGAGCATCGAGAACCTTGCCAACGAAGAAATTGGTCACGTCGTCGACGGATTTGGGCTCGTAGTAATAGGCCATGATCGGCGGTAAAATGATGGCCCCGGACAACCGCGCGAGTTTCATGTTCTCGATGGCGCTCAGCGACAGCGGTGTTTCTCGCGGAGCCAGCACCAATTTACGGTTGAAGCGCAGCATATTCTCTGCCGCACGCAAAATCAGGTTGTCCGCATAGCCATGCGCGATCCCCGCCAACGTCTTGAGGCTGCAGGGGACTACCGCCATCGCGTCGATCAGGTACGAGGAACTGGAAATTGGAGCGGCGATGTCTTTGTTGTCATATTTGTAGGTTGCTGCCAGGTGTCTGTCTTTTCGCAGTTCCAGAGCGATGACCCGGCGCGCTGCGTCGGAGATGACCAGGTGAACTTCATGCTCTTTGAGATTATCCAGAAGCCTCTGCCCCAAAATCACGCCAGATGCCCCGGTAATCGCAACACAAATTTTCATTGGCCCACACCCACCCTTCGGACAACTTCTGTACTGATGACCCGCGTTGCCCCGTGCGATACCAGTGCCTGTTCGACACTGGATTTTGTCTCATCCGTGACCAATGCGATCATGTTCCCACCGCGTCCGGCGCCGGATAGTTTGGCTCCGGATGCACCTGCCCGGCGCGCTGCGTCGATGAGCGTCTCCAATTCCGGGCAGGACACGTCGATCTGCTGCAACAACTCCTGATTTGCGTTCATGAGCGGTCCAAGCGCAGCGGGTCTGCCCGTTTCGATTACCCGTCTAGCCGTTTGCACGATCTCTCCGATTTGATCGAAGATCTGCTCGTACTTGTGGGGGGAGCGCTGCCAGTTTTGACGGACATCACCGACCGCGATGTGTGTCGGGCTGCAAATTCCCGTGTCTCCGATGACGAGTTGGAAAGTGGTTCCGACCTCCACGGGTTCAGGGCTTTCTCCTTTGACGAAATACACCGGTGTTTGATAGGTGACGACCGTATTGTCGATTCCGCTGGGTGTGCCGTGGTAGATCTTCTCGACCTCGAATGTCAACGCGGATATGATTTCGTTTGACAGCGAGACACCGAAATAACGGGATAGCGCGCGGACGATCGCCACCGAAAGGGCGGTTCCACTGCCCATACCGCATGCCATCGGGATAGTTGATGTCACACGGATGGCAATATCGGGACATGGTCCCACGTGCAGACGTGACAAGGTGCTTGCGACGATGACGCACAACGGATTGTCTGCAGCGGTTTCACTCAAGCGGCCTGACCAATCGATGTCCGGTGCGCTTATGAGCACCCCTGTTCCGGGTTTGGACGGTTCGATCGTTGCTTGGGCCTGTACTTGTGTCACCGGCACGGCAATCGCCGGACGATGGTATACCACCGCGTGTTCGCCCAGCAGGATCGCCTTTCCAGGAGCATACTCGCTCACCATGTCTCTATCCAGCGTTCCCATCAATCATTTGTTAGCATGAGTATAACACAGGCGAATTCATGTGGCAAAGCAAATGGTACGTCACTGCGGGAATGTGGAACGTTTGACAGAGATTTCAAGTGCTGCGATAATGAAACGACCAACGGGTAGACGAGAAAGGATTGACCTGTGTCCGGTTATTGTATGAAATTTCTCGTGTTGATGCTTTCTGCTGCGCTTCTGCAGGTGGGGTTCGCGGCTTTCCCTGTTAGAATAGCGGGGAAAACGCCCTTGTTCACGGGGGTCGGGACCGAAATAGAACCAACGGGGGCAATAGTTCGCGCGCAGGACAGCGTGGATTCGGCTTTCCAGGAACAACTGGAAGAAGCTCATAAACTGCAGGCGATTGGTGAATATGAAAAAGCCGAGACGGTGTACGAAACCTTGCTCGATCTCATTCCTGCTGACGCGCCAGCCCGTGCAGATGCCAGCTTCGGACTGGGCCAGACCCGTTATTGGGCCAAAAACTACCCGGGTGCCATCCAGGCGTTTCAAGACTTTGCCAGGGAATATCCTGCCGATGCGCGGCGCGGACCGGCAGTATTTTTAACCGGTCAAGCTTACCACTCTCTTGGTAGTTGGTCCGAGGCCATCACCGCGTTCCAGGCATATCTGACGATTGATGATACTGTCGCCAGCTTTGTTTACGAGGTGATGGGAGATTGCTATCTTGCGGCGCATGACTTCGCGGCGGCGGTGGAGGCGTATCGCCGTGGGGTGGAAGGGCCTGTAGACAGGCTGATGAAGATTCATCTGCTGGAGGGCATTGCGGACGCGCAGACTCAGGCCGCGCAGTACGACGATTTGGTGGCGACTTACGACGAAATCCTGACGTATGCGCAAGGGGCCGATTATCGTGCCAAGACGGAATATCTGGCGGGCCAGGCGCTGGCTGCCGCCGGCAAGGTCGATGAGAGCCATCAACGCTATCTCGCAGCAGTCGATGACTATCCGACGTCGTATCACGCCTATCTGGCATTGATCGAGCTGGTAAATGCCAATTTGCCGGTCGATGAGTTTCAGCGTGGTCTCGTTGATTATCATGCTGGCGCCTATGGCCCGGCCGTTCAGGCCTTCGATCGTTACCTGAAGAATACGCCCGAGCACTATGCCGGTGAGGCCCACTATTACGCCGGCATGTCATATAAAGCTGCGGGCAATGCGGAACTGGCATTGGCGAAGTTCGCCGGTGTGATCGAGGATTACCCGCAAGGCAGGTATTTCGGTGATGCCTGGATTGCCAAAGGTGAAACGCTCGTCAGCGCAGGTGCGGCGGACAAAGCCACTGCGGCCTGGGCGCAGTTCGTGGAGCTGAATCCGGACCATCAGCTGGCGCCGCGGGCTTTGTGGCTCTCCGGGGAACTTTGGGAAGAGCAGGACAGGTTTGAAGAGGCGATCTACAACTATTCGGAGTTACAGTCGCGCTATCCGGAATCAGAATTTGCAGCGGAGGCGCTGTATCGCGCCGGGTTGTGCAGTTATCGTTCTGCAGAGTATGCTAGCGCGCTATCTCTCTGGCAGAAACTCGTCGATGAATATGGGGCATCCTCATTCCGTCCCGCGGCGCTGTATTGGTTGGGTAGAGCCTCTCACACTATCGGGAACAATGAGAACGCCGTGGCATACCTGAACAGGCTGCAGGCGGCTTATCCCGGCACCTATTACGCAGTTCGCGGTGATGAGTTCCGCCAAACCTGGAGTTCCAAGCTGTTTCAGGTGCCGGGGCAGAAGAACATGCTGTTGTCTTTACCAACGGCGGATGAACAAGCGGATGCAGAGGCGTGGCTTTTGAGTTGGTCGCCGGTGCAGCCAGCGGAAGGTGAATCCGTGTCGGAACTGCCGGAAACGTTGGCGCAAGATGGCCGGCTGCAGCGCGGCGTGATTCTGTGGACTCTCGAATTGACCGATGACGCTTCCGCCCAGATCAGGAGCTTGAAATCCGATATCAACGATTCTCCTCTCGACCTGTACCGGCTGGGCCTGTTGTTGCAGAAGAAGGGCATGTATCGCCTGGCGGTTTCCTGTTTCGAACGGGTGGTCGACTTGGCGCCGATCGAACAACGTGTATCGATACCCGCATTTCTGTTGAAATTGACCCACCCTTTTCACTTCAGTGACCTGCTCGTCGCACAGGCGGTTGAGCTGGGTGTGGATCCATTGCTGTTGTTCGCTCTGGTTCGTCAGGAAAGCAGCTTCGAATGGCACGTGCAGTCCTGGGCCGGAGCGCAGGGTTTGATGCAGGTGATGCCTGCCACCGCCGACTGGATCGCGTTGCAGTTGGGGTGGGGTGATTTTCCGCAGCATCTGATCTATCGACCTTTCGTGAACGTGCAGTTTGGGACGTGGTATTTCGCCCATCAGTTGTCTTCCTTCAATGGCGATGTAGTCGCCGCACTTGTGGCCTACAACGCCGGTCCTGGCCGGGCGAAGCGCTGGCAGACCGCGGAGATGGCCGTTGATGATGATCTCCTGCTGGAGTATTTGCCGCTGGATGAGCCTCATCTCTACGTCGAGAAGGTTTACACTCACTATAACATTTATCGACAGCTCTATTCCGCGCAGTGACAGCGTCTGTCTTGCCTCTGGGTTCGACTGTTGCCGGTGGCATGGCGTCGTGGAGTCCTACATCGAGGTGTACGTGTGATAGTCGATTTCCATACTCACATCTTCCCGCCGGACATCTGCCGGAACCGCGACAGGTATCTGGATGGTGATGTCTGGTTCGGACAGTTGTACTGCAATCCCCAGGCGAAACTTATTTCAGCGGAAGAGCTGCTTGCATCCATGAATGCCAACAACGTGGATATGGCGGTCACCTTTGGCTTTGGCTGGACGGACATCGCGATGTGTCGTGATGCCAACGATTATGTCATCGATGCCGTGACGCGCTTTCCGGACCGCCTGATCGGGTTTATCTCGGTGAACCCCGCACGGCCTGATGACATGGAGAAAGAGATTTCCCGCTGTGTGGCCCGAGGCATGGCTGGCATTGGGGAGTTGATGCCAGATGGACAGGGGTTCTCGTTCGATCAGTTGGAGATCGTATCGCCCTTGGCCGAGGTGGCCCGCCACTATCGTCTGCCAATTCTGACCCATACCAGTGAGCCGGTTGGCCATATCTATCCTGGGAAAGGGACACGGCCGATTTCTTCTATCTTGAGTTTTGCCGAGCGCTATCCCGACATCACCATCGTGTGTGGTCACTGGGGAGGCGGCCTCTTCCTGTATGAACTGATGCCGAAGCTGCTCGGTAGAATGGTAAATATCTATTACGATACTGCGGCGTCCCTGTTCCTCTATCGGGACCGAATATTCAACATCTCGACACAAGTCGTGCCCGACAAAATCTTGTTCGGGACTGACTATCCGCTCATCGGCCATGAGCGATTTCTGAAACGTGTCAGGGCGTCCGGTCTTTTGCCGCTTGTCGAACGTGCTGTGTTGGGCGGTAATGCCCTGCGTGTTCTTGGCCGGGCACAGCCGGAGCAAAGGATGGAAACTGGCAGCCCTACGGGAGCAAACGATGCATAAGTCTGTGGGTGGAGTGATTCGCTCTTTCATTGCAATTGAATTGGACCATGCCGTGTTGAGAGCCATCGACCGGGTACAAAGCGAGCTCCGGAGTGAAGCGCCGCAAGGGGCGGTCCGCTGGGTGAACACGTCGGGTATTCATCTGACGCTGAAATTCCTTGGGGATGTTCCTGTTGGGCAGCTTAAGGACATCGAAGCTGGGATTCTGCGCGCCTGTACCGGATGCGTACCGTTTCGCATGCTGTGTCACGGAGTGGGCTGTTTCCCCAATCCGGCGCGTCCCCGTGTGGTCTGGATGGGGGTAGAAGAACCCACCGGCATGTTGGCGGCGGTGCAGAAGACGCTCGAACGAGAGATTGCTCCACTGGGATATCCTTCGGAAGACAGACCTTTTTCCCCGCACCTCACGCTGGGCCGCGTGAGACCGGGCGTTTCGCAAGGGGACCTCAAACTGCTCGGAGATCTCCTGGTTTCATATCGGAAGGGAAAGCCAGTAGAGATGCACGTCTCTGCCGTCAGCCTGATCCGCAGCGACCTCACGTCTGGTGGAGCGATTTACACCCCATTGGCGCACGTTTCACTGTGAGCGCTGGTCGGTTGGGCTGATGTGCTGTGAAGACGTCGAGTCTGCCTCGGGCGTCACTGGCACCGGCGATGCACCGGTCGCGGGTCCCGTCGTGACTGCAACAGCCTGCAGGGCGTCACTGGATATCGTGACGGCGGACAGCAATCTGAAAACTAGCCACGCGCTCAAGAAGGCGAATGCCGCGATGGCCGCCAATCCGACGAGTTGTGCGTACAACTGGAGCGGGAAATCCGGTTGGAGGTTCGTAGCCGTCAGCAGGCCTGTGACGCCCTGCCCTTTCACGCCCAGAAACTCCTCGACCCCGACGCCGTTCCAGCCTGCGCCGTATTGCCCGCTGGCGAACAAGCCAACCGCCAGTAAACCCCACACCGCGCTGATCCCGTGGATGGGTACGATCAGCGCGTGATCGGACAATTTGATGACGCAGGTGAAGAAGTAGCTCATCAAGGGCAGGAGCAGGCCTGCGCTTGCTCCGATCAATAGCGCGAGCCAAGCCGGAACAAACGGGCACGCGGCGCTGACCGCAACGACACCACAGACGAATCCGCGCGCGGTCATGTAAACGTTGGGTTGTCCCGTGGTGAACCACGAATAGAGCAGTGCCAGAAGAGCGCCACCCGCTGCGGCCAGGGTCAGGTTCACCACGATCACGGGACTTGCCACCCCATTCCCTGCACTGAGCGGATTGGCCAGCGCCAGCCCAATGACCCCGGGCAGGACGACAAAACTACCCAGCACAGAGAGAATCGGCAACTGAATGGGCGGCATGCGCGCGGGTTGAGTTTCGAGACTGTCTCCAGGAGGTGGAGTGAAGACGATCAGCCCGGCCAATGCGATACAGGCGCCCAACAGGTGAATCATGCCGCTGCCTGCGTAATCTACGAATCCGTGTCCCCAACCGAGATTGGTACCCAGATTGGCGAGCCAGCCGCCTCCCCAGACCCAATTGCCGGCGACGGGGTATATTATCATACTGACGAGTAGTGTCGTTATCAGCGCGACCAGAGGCCCAACGCGGTTGCGGAGCGCCAACAACGGTAGCAGGACGGCGGTGGCGACCGGGGCGAGTTGCGAGAAGAATAGAGTGTATGCGGCAGGGTTTGATGCCTCAGCACTCAACGCGAAACCGCGCAGGCCAAGAATGCCCCAGCCGAGTCCCCAGTTTGCGTCGAGAAATGACCACTCCCAGATCAAATCCTTCAGCCCTGACGTCGGTGCGATCAGTCCAATGCCTCCGAACTGGAAAGCGAATCCGGTGAGCAGGTAGCCGACGACGGCTACGGACAGCGCCGCTATCCCCAGCAGTGCGGCAAGGGCGGCTCGTTCGTCTGCGAAGCCTCCACTTGCCAACAAAGCCAACCCGATAGGAACCAACAAGGCTAATCCGGAGGCCAGCACCGACCAGGTGGCCCCATCATCCGCGCCCAAGCCGGTTGACCATTTGAAGGCCGTGGCACAAACCAGAAGAACGACTGTCATGGTCCAGAGACCCGTCACTTTGCGGGAGCGCGTCGAATACATCGATCCTCCGTCGTGGTCATGATGGCGAGTATCTTACCATGCGCGCAAGAATAATTCAAGCACGAGCGGAGCAAAAAAACACAGCCCCACAAAACAATCACTTGTAGGGCTGTGCGCATCACGCTTACGTTACAGGCAGAGCAATCTTTTCAGGGGAGTACCGCAAACACGCGTGCAGGGAAACCGGAACCGTTCAGCGGTTTGGGCCAGGTAACGAAGACCATCGCGCCTGCTTCCGGGACCATGTCCAGGTTGTTCATCAACTCGATCTGGTAACGGTCTTTCTCCAAGATGTAGCTCTCGGCAGCGAAGCCGGTCTCATTCTGCTGCACACTTGCGTCGGTGTCCGGCGGTTCGTGGCCACTGGCAAGAATGCGTCTGTCCTCATACAAGTATTTGAGGGCGTCCAACGTCCAACCCGGATAGTGCGCCTGCCCGGATTCGTCCTTGTTGAAGAATGAATCGACATCGCCGAACCGCTTGGCCCAATCGCTGCGCATGGCGACAAATGCGCCTTCGGGAACCGGACCGTACTTCTCTTCCCAGGCTTGCACATCGTCAACGGTCAACTGATAATCCGGGTCTTCAGCGACTTTCGCGGATACGTCCAGGACCACTAACGGAGCGAGCATGTCCTTGACGTCGATGTCGTCGACTGTCGCCAGGCCCTTGTGGAAGTGGGCTGGAGGATCGATGTGGGTGCCGTACTGGCCGACGTGGATGAATTGTTGTGCCCAAAAACCGTCCGGGTCGAAGTTGTAGACGTTCGTGAATACGGCATCTTCGAAGCCGGGCCAACGCGGAATACCTGGCGCAAAAGCATGGGTCAAATCGACGAAGTCATGTTTCTCCAGGTCCTCGAGCAACGTCCAGAGCTCGAAAGAGCCAGACTCACCGTACGGCGGCACAATCGCGAATACGCGCGCGGGGAAACCGGAGCCATCCTTCGGCTTCGGCCAGGTCGCAAAGATTACCGCGCCCGCTTCCGGGACCTTGTCCAGGTTGTTCATCAGCTCGATCTGGTAGCGGTCCTGCTCCAGGATATAACTCTCCGCGGCGAAGCCGGTTTCGTTCTGCTGCACACTTGCATCGGTGTCCGGCGGCTCGTGACCGCTGGCAGTGATTTTTCTGTCCTCATACAGGTACTTAAGCGCATCCAGCGTCCAACCGGGATAGTGCGCCTGACCGGATTCGTC
>ENA-OSEO01002879-OSEO01002879.1-sediment-metagenome-genome-assembly--contig:-NODE-2879-length-22364-cov-5.220532_pt1 | contig 22364 bp, 22 predicted proteins | sample MGYA00237883_ERZ534232 | MGnify/ENA metagenome assembly ERZ534232
CCGAAGATGGCGCAGTACATCTTCACGGAGCGCAAAGGGATCCACATCATCGACCTCGAGCAGACGGTCGAGATGTTTCGGAAGGCATACTACCACGTGCGTGACCGCGTCGCCGAAGGGTCGGAGATCCTATTCGTCGGGACGAAGAAGCAGGTCCAAGCGACGATCGCCGAAGAGGCGGAACGCTGCGGGGCGCACTATGTCAACCGCCGGTGGCTGGGCGGCACCCTCACCAACTTCGCGACGATCAAGCAGAGCATCGAGCGGATGAAACGGCTCGAGACGATGGTTGAAGACGGGACGGTCGACCAGATGCCGAATAAGGAAGCAAGCCGCCTTCGCCGTGAGCTCTCGAAGCTTCAACGGAACCTCGACGGCCTCCGCCGACTCCAGCGGCGTCCCGATATCCTCTACGTGATCGACCCCGACGTCGAGGCGAACGCGGTGCACGAGGCACGCATCCTCGGAATTCCGATCATCGCGATCGTCGATACGAACTGCGATCCCGACCCGATCGACTTTCTGATCCCGGGAAACGACGACGCGATAAAGGCGACGAAGCTGATCACCGCGCGCATCGCCGACGCCGTGATCGAAGGCCGAGAGGGCCGAGAGGACGCGCCGGCCCGGAGTGCGCAACCCAGTCCGACTGCGACGGACGACGCCGTGGACGCGGACGAGCCGAGCGAGGACGAAGAGCCGGTGGACGACGCGCCCGGACCGGAGGAAGAGGAAGATGACGACGATTCGAAGTGAGGACGTGCGGAAGCTCCGTGCTGAGACGGGCATCGGTGTGATGGACTGCAAGAACGCCCTCGCCAAGGCGGGGGGGGACTTCGCTCGCGCCAAGCAGATCCTCCGGGAGGAGGGGCTCGAGCTGATGGCGCACAAAGGGCGCGAGGCGACCGAGGGACGCATCGAAGCCTACGTTCATCACAGCGCGAAGATCGGCGTTCTTCTCGAGATCGCCTGCAATACGGATTTCGCTGCGAAGAGCGAAGACTTCGTCGATCTCGCCCGCAACCTCGCCATGCACATCGCGGCCGCTGGTCCCGGGTACATCGCACCGGAGAACGTCCCGGCGGAGGTCCTCGAACAGGAACGCGACATCTACCGGAAGCAGCTCGAGAAGGAAGGTAAGCCGGCGAACATCGTAGAGAAGGCGGCCGAAGGGCGGCTGAAGAAGTTTTATGAGGATGCCTGTCTGATCAAGCAGCCGTACGTCAGGGACCCCTCCGTGACAATCGAGGAGTTGCTCGCCGATCTTCGAACGAAGACGGGCGAGAACATCTCCGTCAAGCGCTTCGTCCGGTACGAGGTGGGGGACGACACCGAATGAGCGGACGTCCTCCCGGTCGGCTCCTCCTCAAGCTGAGCGGTGAGGCGTTCGGTGATACCGACGGGGCGTTTTCGCCCACCGCAATGTCGAGCATTGCCGATGCACTGGCTCCGGTGTCGGTTGAGCTGGCCGTCGTGGTCGGTGGGGGGAACATCATCCGCGGTGCGCGGGCCGACTGGCTCGGACGCGTCGAGGCCGACACCCTTGGGATGCTCGCCACCGTTCTGAACGCGCTCGCTCTGCGGAGTTGCCTCGAACGATGCGGGCGCAGTGTCGTCGTGCAATCGGCGCTCGGGACCGAGCTCACCTCTCCGGTCTCTCCGCGCGATGCCGTTCGCGCGCTTTGTAGCAGAGAGATCGTCATCTTCGCCGGCGGAACAGGCAGCCCGCTCGTCACAACCGACACGGCGGCTGCCCTCCGGGCCGTGTCGATCGACGCGGATCTCTTCGCCAAGGGATCCAACGTCGCGGGTGTCTTCAGCGACGACCCGGACCAGGTCGCGAACGCCACACTCCTCCCCGAGATCCGCTACGATGACTACCTCGCCCGTCGCTACCGCGTCATGGACCAGATCGCCGTGGAGATCTGCCGTGAACACCGCATGCCGATCGAGGTGTTCGATCTGCGGCGACGGGGCGCGATCGGTGAAATCGTAGCGGGGCGACGCGTCGGGACCCGAATCGACTGATCGAGGCGGACGCCGCGGGTCAAACCTGCAGCCACCGGAGTATCTCGCCGTATCGCTGTTCGACGGTCTTCATCAGCGCTGGCGGAACGCCTCGCTCGTGCGTCGCTCGCGCGGCATCTCGCGCACTTCTCATCAGGTCGAGATCACCCAGCAGGTCGACGGCGCGGAACTGGGTAAGAAACCCATGCTGCTGTGTGCCCAGAAGATCCCCTGGACCCCGGATCCGCAGATCCTCCTCCGCGATCGCGAATCCGTCGAGGTGCCCCGAAAACGCGGTGAGTCGCGCACGGGCCTCGTCCGTTCGCGCATCGGCGACTGCGATGCATGTGGCCCGCTGCCCGGCCCGCCCGATCCGACCGCGGAGCTGATGGAGTTGGGAGAGGCCGAATCGCTCTGCGTGCTCGATGACCATGAAGTCCGCGTCGAGAACGTCGATCCCGACCTCCACAACCGTCGTTGAGACGAGAACCTGCGCGTCGCCGTTGCGGAACCGCTCCATCGCCCCCGCCTTGTCCGCGGCCGAGAGGCGGCCGTGGATCAACCCGACACCGTGCGCGGGAAACCGCGTGCTCAGCTCCTCGGCGACCTGCACTGCTGCCTTCGCTGTCACCTTCTCCGATTCCTCGACGAGCGGCAGAATCACATAACCTTTCCGGCCGTCCCGCAAGTAGCGTTCGACTTGATCGTAGACGCCATCGCGGCGGGACTCCGCGATCCAGACAGTGTGGATCCGCCTCTCGCCGAGCGGCAGCTCGTCGAGGATCGAGACATCGAACTCCCCATACAGCGTCAACGCGATCGTTCTCGGAATCGGCGTTGCGCTCATCACGAGCAAGTCGACCTGCTCTCCCTTCTCTTCGATCAGCGAGCGCTGTACGACGCCGAACCGGTGTTGCTCGTCGATGACGACCAACCCAAGGCGGGCGAACGAGACACCCTCCTGAATCAACGCGTGCGTGCCGATCACGAGATCGATCTCACCCGCCTCGACCGCACGATGGACCGTCTCTTTCTCGCGGAGCGCCCCCGTCAGAAGCGCAGTCCGGACGGGAAGCCCAGCGAGCAGCCGTTCGATGCTCGAAGCGTGCTGTTCCGCGAGGATCTCTGTCGGCACCATCAAAGCGACCTGGTAACCGGCCTCGATTACGTGGAGAGCTGCAAGGACAGCGATGAGCGTCTTCCCGGATCCGACGTCGCCCTGCAGAAGGCGCATCATCCGGCGCGGCCGGCGAAGGTCCTCTCCGATCTCGCGCAGCGCAGCCGCCTGCGGTTTGGTCAGGCGGAACGGGAGACTGGCCAGTAACGACGACGAGATCTGGCCATCCCCCGCGTGAGGGACGCCCACCTCCATGCGGACCGACGCGAGAAGACCGAGCTGCAGAAGGTAGAGCTCCTCGACCGCGAGGCGCCGCCGCGCACGTTCGAACGCTTCAGGGTCGGGCGGAAAGTGAATTGTCCGCAGAGCGTCCTGCTTCGACGGAAGCCCCATTGACGTTCGCACCTCGACCGGGAGCGGATCCTCGATCTTCGGGAGTACATTGTCCAGGTTCCTGCTGATCAACGACCGGATGTACCTGTCGCTCAAGCCCTCGGTCGCCGGGTAGATCGGAACGAGACGGCCGATTTCCTGTCCCGTCCCGGCCGGCTCCCAGACGGGCGACCGCATCTGGACTTCTCCGCGGCTGAGTTCGACCTTCCCGAAGAGATCGATCCGCTCGCCGCGCCGGAGCTGCCTGGCGACCCAAGGCTGGTTGAACCAGACCGCGTAGAGGTACCCCGATCCGTCGCCGACCGCCGCCTTGACGACCGTCATGCCCCGCCGCAGTCGAAGCTGGTCGATCGCGACGACTTCTCCACGCACGCTCGCGTCCTTTCCGCGACGGAGGGCGCCGATTGTGACGAGGTTTCGTCGGTCCTCCAAGCGCCGGGGGAGATAGAGGAGGAGGTCCTCGACCCGTTCGATCCCGAGTCTCTCGAGCGACTCCGCCCGCTTCGCGCCGACCCCTCTTGCTTGCGCGATCGGGTCATCCGGCCGGAGCGTGGCGCTCCGGCCGGCGTCCGACGGTGCTCCCCCGGCGAGGTATTCTGCCAAACGCGCGACGATCCGCTGCCGCTCAAAATGGTCCGCATCGGCGTAGCCTGCGGCGATCGGCAAGGCTGCCGGGAGATTCCGATCGATGAACGACTCGAGTCCTCGGGTGACCGCCCGATCCGCGAACCCAGTCGAGCGTTCCAGTCGCAGGACCTTCTCGAGCAAGTCACGGGAATCCCTGTTCTCTTGTGTCATCCCGTTGGCTACTTTATAATGCGTCGATTCCGGCCGCAAGGATGGTCATGCACATTCGAACATACGGCGATCCGGTCCTTCGGCGCATCGCGCGCCCCGTGAAGGAGATCGGCGACGAGACCCGGCGGCTGTGCGAGCGGATGGTCGAGGCGATGATCCGCGCCCGCGGAATCGGGCTCGCCGCACCGCAGGTCGGCGTCTCTCATCGTATCTTCGTCCTGGACGTGGATGGCGAGTTTCACGTGATGATCAACCCCGAAGTCGTCGAGCGCTCCAATGAGACCTCGGAGACGCCCGAGGGGTGCCTTAGCGTTCCGGGCGTGGATGCTCCGATTGCACGACCGGCGCGGATCGTCGTGGAAGGGACCAGCCTCGACGGAGACCGGGTGCGCATTGAAGGGGAGGGGCTCCTCGCCCGCGCGATCGAGCACGAGATCGATCATCTCGACGGCCGGCTCTTCCTCGATCACCTCAGCCCAGCTCGTCGCCGCAGCCTCCTGAAGGAATATGTCCGACAGCGCGACGACGAGGCGGACGAAACGGCATGAGAATCGTCGTGCTCGGGACCGGGGCGTTCGCCGTGCCGACGCTGCATGCGCTCGCCGAACACCACGAGGTCGTGCTGGTCGTTACCCAGCCTGACCGGCCGGCCGGGCGGCGAGGGAGCCTGCGTAGACCGCCGGTGAAGATCACCGCCGAGAAGCTCAACCTCCCGATCGCGCAGCCCGAGCGAATCAACCGGCCGGCCACGGTCGATCAACTGCGTGCGGCAGCGCCCGAAACGATCGTGGCGGCTGCCTACGGGCAACTCCTCCGTCCCGCGGTCTTCGATCTCCCTCCCCTCGGGACGATCAACATCCACGCATCCCTTCTCCCGGCGTACAGAGGGGCGGCTCCGGTCAACTGGGCGATCATCCGCGGTGAGAGGACGACCGGGGTGACGACGTTCGTCATCGACGAAGGAATGGATACCGGCGCCCTCCTCCTTCAACGTCCGCTCGAGATCGATCCGGACGAGACGGCAACGGAGCTAGAGGCGCGGCTCGCTCAGCTTGGCGCCCGGATGATTCTCGAGACCCTGGAGGGCCTTCAGCGGGGCGACCTTCGGACGATCCCGCAGCCGGAGTCCGGCGTCTCGTACGCGCCGCTCCTCGAAAGGGAGAGCGGCCGAATCGATTGGAGCCGTCCGTCGAAAGAGATCCACGATCTCGTTCGCGGGACCGCCCTGTGGCCGGGAGCCTGGACGATGCTCAGCGACGAACGGATCAAGGTGCTTCGCACGAAGAGGAACCATGTCCAGCGCGGCTCCGTTCTATCGGGTTCGATCGCGTGTTCGGAGTCGGGGCGGCTTCTCGTCGCCGGCGGCGACGATCTGATCGAACTGCTGGAGGTGCAGCGCGAGGGGCGACGCCGTGTGACCGGCCCGGAGTTCTTGAGTGGCGTTCGATCCGCAAGACGTTTCACGTGATCGTGCGGGGGTGAAGCCCCATCAGCCCTGTCTCCTCCGCTCGGCGCTCGATGGCGATCCCCGGCGGGCGGATCAGGACGAGCTCAACGGTGTTCGCAACACGGGCGGCGAGAAGATGCCCCCCGACGACCGAGCCGTCGCGACCGGCGACCGATACGTGACAGTGGACGATCGATCCGGCCGGACCGCGACCGATCGTTCCTTGCATGGTCAGGAGTTCGACGGGCTCCTGGATGTGCCTCGTCTCGTACTCGGCGCCGCTCCAGTATCCGAGTTGCACGTCCCGGAGCATCCCGATTCCGCCGGCGATGACGGCCGACGTCGCCAGCTCACTCATCCGAGGGACGATCTCCTCTCCGTCGTGGAATCGAATCACGGAATGGACATTCCCATGGGCTTCGATCATCCGCTTTCCCCTCCCAGTTTCGATGATAACCGCATCGACAGGGCGCGGCCAGTTGCAGCCGACTCGGTCGCGCTCTATCCTCCCGGCGATGAACGATCGTGCAGCGACGGACTGGGTCGTCGGCCGGCTTCGGGAAGCGTTCGGGGCTCCGGAGCTCCCGGAGAGCGATCCGATGGAGGCCCTTGTCCTGACCGTCCTCTCGCAGAACACGAACGACCGCAACCGCGATCGAGCGTATCGCTCGCTTCGCAGGCGATTTCCCTCGTGGGACTTGCTTGCAGACGCGGATCCGGCGGAGATCGCGTCGGCGATCCGCGTCGGCGGCCTCCATCAGCAGAAAGCGGTGCGGATCCGGGACGTCCTTCAGCGAATCCGGACCGAGCGAGGAAGGTTCGACCTCTCATTTCTCGCTGACGGCCCAATCGACGCGGGCATGGATTGGCTGCTCGCATCGCCCGGGGTCGGGCGCAAGACGGCATCGATCGTGCTCCTCTTTGCCTTCGGGTTCCCCGTCTTCCCGGTCGACACCCATGTTGCGCGCACGACGCGTCGGATCGGCTGGGTCCGGCCGGGCGAGGATCCGCATCGACGGATGAACGCGATCCTTCCGCCGGACTCGAGGCGGATGGCGGACTTGCACCTGCTGTTGATCGAGCTGGGGCGGCGTCTCTGTCGGCCCCGGAATCCCGATTGCCCTCGGTGCCCGCTGCGCGAGCGATGCGAGACGGGACGGCGAGCGTTGGCTGAGGACACCGTGTCGGCGCCGGTAGGGAGGAGTGCGGAGTGACCGACCCATCGGAGCGCGTTCATCAGCTCATATCCGCGCTGCGTCAACAGGGGTGGAGGATTGCCGTCGGCGAATCCTGCACCGGGGGTGAGCTGGGCGCCTGTATCACTGACCTGCCCGGTGTCTCCGATGTTTTCCTCGGCGGTATCATCGCCTATCACAATTCGGCCAAGACCCAGCTGCTGGGAGTCTCGGCGACGACGATTGCCCGACACGGTGCGGTCAGTGCCGAGACCGCCCGCGAAATGGCCTGCGAATCCCGGCGGCGCTTCGGCGCCGACCTCGGTGTAGCGATCACAGGGATCGCCGGCCCAGGCGGCGGAACCCCGGAGAAACCGGTCGGCGTCGTCTTCATCGCCGTTTCGACTCCGAGTGGGACAACCGCCCGCGCATTCAGATTCAAAGGCGATCGAACGGCTGTGCGCCGGCAGGCCGTCGAAGCGGCCCTGGAGATGGCGCTCTGCGCGACGGAGGAGGGTCCGAGCCTCCGTGCGGCCCGGCCGGCATAGCGGTCCAACGCACCTTGCGCTCTGACGAATCGCCGTGCTAGTATCCGCTCATGAAGATCCCCCTCGGGCGCGGGCTGAAGTCCGCTCTCTCCGTCATGGTCGGGGCGGGCATGCTGGCGGGCGTGATGCACTTCGTCGGATGGCGGCGAACCCTTGCGGCCGTGCACGCGCTTGGTGCGGACGGAATCGTCGGCGTGCTCGCGAACGTACTGCTTGCCGCGACAGCGTGGATCCTCTGTTGGTGGCTGATCCTGCGCAGTTATGGGGTCCGAATCCCACTCGTCCGCATCATCGGCGCGCGGATGAGCGGGTACGCGATCAGCTACTTGACGCCGACGCTCTACTTCGGAGGGGAGCCGGTCCGCGCTCTCTTGGTCATCGACGAGGAGACCGCTCGGGCGACGCGGATCTTCGCGACGATCGTCGTCGAGCGGTTTCTCGGCGGCTTGAGCATGATCTCGTTTGTGCTGATCGGCGGGTTTTACGCGATCATGTCTCCCGCCCTTCCGTGGGCACAGAAGCGGCTGCTCGTCGCCGGGGTCGCATTCATCACGTTCTGGATCACCGTCGGTCTGATTGACTTCGCGGGGAATTTCAAGTGGATCAGCCGCGCGATCCGGATGTTCGGTCGTCTCGTTCCCCGTTGGCGGACCGCGGTGAAGCATGCGGCGGACAGGGTCTCGGAGACAGAGGATGAGATCTTCGCGGCATTCACCCGCCACTGGAAGGCGACGCTCCTCGCGTTCCTCGTGCAGGTCGTGGCGACGTTTCTCATCTACATGCGGCCGCAAGTCTTCTTCCACTTCGCGAGTGACTACCGTTTCGGCTTTCCTCAGCTTTCGCTCCTGTTCACGCTGAGCATCATGATGTCGTTCTTCCTCTGGATCACGCCCGGTGGGCTCGGGACCGGTGAGGCAGCGCTCATCGGAATCTTCATCTTGCTTGCGCCGGGGATCGCCAAAGAGGAAGTCGTCGCCTATTCCCTCATCTTCAAGGCGGCAGAGTCGCTGCTCGTCGCAGGCGGCCTGTGGTACTTGGCGCATCGAGGGTTCACACGATTCGGGCGGCGCGCGATTCCGCCTGGCTCATAGCGTTCGCTCAGGCGAGGGGGCGGAACTCCCGCGAACTCACAATGCTGGCGCCGTACACCCCGATCAACGTCCCCACGACGATGCCGAGGACCGAGCCGATGACGCTCACCGCTAGAACGCGCCCGGCGTCGGTGACTCCGACCGCGTCGCCAGCACGCGAGATCGCGGCGAGGTGAAGAAGGTAGACGCCCAATACGAACAGAACACACGCGAAGCAGCCGATCCCCAGCCCAAGGCCGATGACCGGTCGCTGGATGACCCGCTCGGAGACGCCGGCAAGGCGTAAGAGGCGGATCTCCCCGGCGAAGCCGCGCAAGAGATGGCGAAATCCCTTACGCGCAGCGACCAGACTCAAGGCGACACTCGCGACGAGCCCGCACAGCAGGGCGATTCGCGTCGTCGTCGACAAGAGAATCCCGCCCGTCGGTTCGGGCGCGCTTCCCCGCTCCGCGGACGTGACGCCTGAGAGGACCCGTACCGCCTCAACGACCGCAGAAGCGGCCTCCGGAGACGTCGTTCGGATCGTGAACCGTCCGCCCGTCTCCCCAGGCGCGATCTCTTGAGCGAACTGGAAGCGAATCCGAGCGACATCGGGGCGCTCCTGCAGCCGCAGGTAGAGCCCGTCGATCGCGGCGGCAGAGAGGCGAGGAGACAACCGGACGACCACTTCGTCCGGGGCCAGCCCGCCGCTGTCGGCCGTTTCCACTGCGGTGCCGAGCAGGAAGAACGATGCGAACGACGCGAGGAGGACGAAGACGGACAACAGCGTCAACCCGAGGAAGAGCGCGCTGCGCGGTCGAACGGCCCCCAACAGCTCGCGCAGGAGGAAGACGGACGTGCTCAAGGATCACTCACCATCCCGTCCGCCAGCGCAATGACGCGGCGCCCGTCCGCTGTTCGAGGAAGCGGGCCGCGCGCCGCGGTCAGGATCGTCATCCGGCCGGCGTGAATCCTCTCGAGGACCCGACAGATCTCTTCTTGCTCGTCGGGTGTCAGCCCGTCGAGGACGTCGTCGAGCAATAGGAGCAGGGGATCGTCGCACGCTACCATTGCCAGGCCGAGCCGCACCCGGTCGATCGCGCAGAGGTCGGCTGCCTCCGTCGACTGCTCCCGGAGGAGACCGACCGCCTCGAGTGCGATCACCGCCTTCTCTTCAGCTTGTTCGCGGAAATCGCCGAGAGACCGCAGTTTGAACACCAGGTTCTCGAGGACGGTCCTCGGCAGTGGAACATACCCCTGCGGCAGGTACCCGATCCGCCGTCGCAGTTCGAGGGTCTTCTCCGAACTCAGCCGGACAATGTTCCGCCCATACACAAGAATCTGGCCACGCTGGGGAGGTATCTGTGCTCCAAGCAACCCGAGCAGCAGGCTCTTTCCCGACGCCGCCGGTCCGACAAGGTAGACCAGCTCTCCGTGGTCAACGCGGAGATGCACGTCCTCGAGCACCTTCAGTCCGTCTTCCGTCGAGTAATGCAGCTCGGACACTTGGATCATCACGGACATCTCGCCACCGCGAATCTCTCTCTTCCCGCCAGGTCGGCCTTGATCGCAACGTCCACCAAGCCGGCTTCCTCCAGCACGGACCGAACTCGCTCGCCCTGATCGTGTCCGATCTCCATTACCAGATGGCCGCCGACACGCAGGTGAGAGCGCGCTCCACGAGCGATCGATGAGATCCTCTCGGTTCCGCCCTTTCCACCGTCGAGGGCGGCGCGCGGCTCGTGATCGCGGACTTCCCGCGGCAACGAATCGATCTCTCGCTCGTCGATGTATGGGGGATTCGATGCAATCAGGTCAAATGTGCCGTCGATCCGCGCGAACCAATCACTCTCGACGAGGTCGATGCGATCGGAAACATCGTTTAGCTCCGCGTTCTCACGGGCGAGATCGAGCGCTCCAGGAGAAAGATCGACTGCCGTGACTCGCGCCTGAGAGAGGTACCGTGCGAGGCAGATCGCGATGACGCCGCACCCGGTTCCCATGTCAAGGCATCGGACTGGACGATCGCGCGGAAGAAGACGGAGCACCCGATCAAGCATCTCCTCTGTCTCCGGTCGGGGGATCAGGGCGTCGCGGCGGACGCGGAACCGGAGCCCAAAGAACGTCACCTCGCCGATCACGTGCTGCAGAGGGATCCCGCTTCGGCGCTCCTGAATAATCGTCCGATACCGCGTTCGTTCGTCCGATGTCAGCGGCTTGTCGGGGGCAAGGTAAAGGTGGAGACGGTCGACGTGCAACGCGTGCGCAAGAAGAATTTCCGCCTCCAAGCGCGGTTGAACAATCCCGGCCTTTTCGAAGTACCCGCGGGTCCAATTCAACACCTCGCGGATCGTCCATTCGGCAGCCAGCGTGGTCCCCCCCATCTAAACCGGCGGATGCCCCAGTATCGTTCCCACAATAGCGGAATGTTGTAGGCAATTCAAGCGCCGACTATAATGGATCTTCACGGTGTAGGGTCATGGAAGATCGCGATGGGGGGCTCGCGGCGACTCCGCCCATCGGAGGTGTCCCTCTCTATGATCTGATGAAGGCGGCGTCGCGATTCATTCAGGTCATGAACCGAGGCCGCGGGGATGTCGGGCGCGTCCGAGGCAACGGGAACCGGGACGGGAAAGGAGGCGTCGTGAGCCGAGCGAGGATCCGGCACTGTGCACTGCTGGTCGCGCTGGTGGCTCTGTTGGGCGGATGCACGTTCTTCGGACAGAAGGAGCTGGACTTCACCAACTGGGAGCCGGCTCTCTCGCCGGATGGAACGACTCTCGCGTACGAGTCGCCGATCGATGGAACCCTCGAGCTGTTCACCCGACATCTTGAGACCGATGAGGTTCGGCAACTGACGGACAACGACGTTGAGGACTGGTCGCCGTCCTGGTCTCCGGACGGGCGCAGGATCGCATTCGCATCGAGTCGCGACAAGAACGCCGATATCTACGTCATCGATGTTGAGACGCTCGAGACTGCGCGGCTGACGACCCACGAGGCGGACGACATCAACCCCGACTGGGGCGTTGACAACAGGATCTACTTCAACTCGAACCGCTCGGGCAAGTGGGAGATCTACTCGATCGATCCGAACGGGCAGAACCTCCTCAAGATCACCGAGACGATCGACTGAGACGGGATGTACATCAGCGCCGTGCTGCTGGCCGCCGGACGGGGCGAGCGGATGGGAGGCGATCGGAACAAACTCCTCCTGCCGATCGAAGGACGACCTCTGATCGCGTATTCGATCGAGGCGCTCACCGCCTGCCAGCAGATCGATGAGATCGTCCTCGTCGTCCGGCCCGAGGATGCCGCGACGATCGAGCGCTTTCTCCCCGAGCGCCCGTCTGCTCGAATCGTACCTGGCGGCGAGATGCGGCGGGATTCCTCACTCGCCGGCACCGCCGCATCTCGCGGCGAGATTGTCCTGATCCATGATGGGGCACGGCCCCTGCCGAGCCGTGAGCTGATCGGACGCGTCATCGCCGCCGCGGCTGAGACAGGCGCCGCCGTCCCCATTCTCCCGATCGCGGACACGATCCGCTATGTTGATGAAGAGGGGCGCCTCCTTCTCCGGCAGATTGATCGCTTCCGTCTTGCTCTAATGCAGACCCCGCAGGGATTCCGGCGATTGCTGCTCCACCGCGCTCTCGTCGCTGCCGATCCGTCGATCCCCGATGATGCCGCCGCCGTTCTGATGGCCGGTCATCCGGTTCGAGCGGTGCCAGGGGATCCGTCGAACATCAAGGCCACCACTCCCGAGGACCTGGCTCTGTTACGGGCGTTCATCCGGGAGAGCCGGAGGGTTTGATCCGCCCGGGACGGGCGCTTCGTTGTCGCATTGTCGAACTCGGGCTAGAATGCGTTGTACTCACTGCGTCAAGGAGGATCAGTATGATGAGTGGCAAGTCTGTCTGGGTGGTGCTCGGTCTGGTCGCGGTGCTCTCGCTCGCCGCGTTCGCGGATAGCGTCGTTGTCTCTCCGTACATCGTGGGGAATACCGCGTCGTGGATGCTCGATAACAAGGTTGGCTCGGCGGTCACCGGTCTACACATCGAGTTCGATCGAGAGGTGACCATCATCGGGAAGGTCGAGTTCGGAGGGTATCTTCCCGCTGTCGGACCGTCGACCGGGAGGACGTTCGATTTCGCCGGCGGTCAACTGGTCGCGGACGGCACGGTGATTCTCGATTGGCAACCCGTTGACGCGCAGCCGATTCTGATTCAGTGGATCTCCGGCACATCGCCGATCGGGATGCCCTACTTCACCTCAGTCGGCGTGCTCGGGCGGCTGTTCGGCCAGGGGATCGTCGCCGCCCGCGAGTCAAACCCGCAGGCGCTCATCGCCTCGTTTGACCAGTTCTTCGCCGACAACGCGGAGTTCCTCTCCGGGCTCTCCGAGACGCTCGGGATGTCTCTGCAGGATTCGCTGATGCCGATCATCATGGCGGCTCCCGCCGAGGGGATCGAGAACTTCTTCAACACGATCGTCGGGATGCTCGGTGTGACCTCCCTCGACGAGCTCCTGCTCGGAGACGTCGATTTCTCCGCGTTGTTTGCGCTGATCGGCTTCTAGAGTACCGACTTATCGAACGCGCACTGATCGAGGGCGTGGGCACGGTCCGCGCCCTCGATTACCCATCGTCAGACGGACTCTCGTCTGAGGGAGGCCGCAGCAGGGCGGCGACGCGATCGGGAGATAGGGGATAGCGGTCGACTCGACGGCCGGCGGCGTGAGCGATCGCGCGTGCCACCGCTGCGTGCGCAGCCATCAACGGGACCTCCCCGATTCCCTTCGCTCCGAACGGGCCGGACGAGAACGTCGTCTCGACGAAGCGGACATCGGTCCGTGGGGCGACGTCCTGGACCGTCGGAAGTCGATACGTGGTGAACCCATTGACGATCAGCCGACCTCCCTCGGTCGGGATCTCTTCCATCAGCGCGAACCCGATTCCCTGGGCAATCCCGCCGCGTACCTGCCCTTCTGCGGTCGACCGGTTGACGATCCGCCCCGAATCGTGGACGGCCACGTAGTCGACGACGGAGGTCTCCCCGGTGGGCGCATCGACCTCGACCTCGGCGATGTGAGTCGCGTAGGCGTAGACAGCGTACGCGTCGCCGAGACCCGTTTCGGGGTCCCACGTCACCGGCTCGGTCGACGCCCACCCTTTGACCGCTGGATCGAGATTGCGGAGCCAGAACGCTTCCGCGATCTCCGGCAGGCGGTCGGAGATCTCTCCCTCGGGGATCCCGAGATCGCCGGCGACGCCGACAATTCGCTCGCGCAGCTCTTTGGCGGCGTCAAGGATGGCAACGCCACTCATCATCGTCCCTCGGGAGGCGACCGTCGGTCCGCTGTCCGGCACTCGGGCTGTGTCAACCGGCGCCAGATGGATTCGCTCGGCCGGGACGGAGAGTCCCGCGGCGGCAATCTGCAGAAGGGCCGTCGAGAGTCCCTGTCCCATCTCCACCGTGCCGACGGCGAGAGCGATCGAGCCGTCGGCCTCGAGCTTCATGTAGGCGCCCGCTTTGTCGAGAAATGGCGCCTTCCCGCCGAGCCCGACGCCGTAGAAGACCGAGGCGACGCCGAGACCTCGTCGCGTCTCGTGACGCTCTGCGTTGAACCGCCCGACCGCCGCGATCCGCTCCGACCAGCCCGCAGCTGCCGCGGCCGCCTCGAGGGTCCCAGCAGCCCCGACACTCTCTTCGACCACCTGTCCCGTCGACGTCTCGTCCCCGGGGCGGAGCACGTTTCGTCGGCGGATCTCGATGCGGTCGATCCCGAGGCGCTCCGCCAGTCGATCGATCTGCGACTCGTGGGGGAAGATCACCTGCGGGCTGCCGAAGCCGCGGAACGCGCCGTTGGGAACACTGTTTGTCGCGACCGAACGAGCATCGACCTTCACGTGAGGGATCCGGTACGGCCCGGCGGCCGTCACGAGGCTTCGCCAGAGGACCGCCGAGGAGAGCGTCTGATACGCCCCCGCATTGAGAATGACATCGACGTCGATCGCGGTCAGCCGGCCGTCTGCGGTCGCGCCCGTCCGGTACCGGACCGTTGCCGGGTGCCGCTTGCTCGTCGTCAGGATATCCTCGGACCGATCGAGGACGAGCTTCGCCGGTCGTCGGGCCCGTCGGGCGACAAGCGCCGCGAGCGACCCGATCAGCGAAGGCACGTCTTCCTTCCCACCGAATGCGCCGCCTGTCGTCGCGTGTACGACGCGGACCTTGGCGATCGGAAGGCCAAGGACACGGGCGACCGCGCGCTGTACGTAGAACGGGCACTGAATCGACGCGTAAATCGCGATGCCGCCGCTCTCCTCTGGAACGGCGATCGCGCCCTGCGGCTCGAGATACGCATGCTCCTGATAGCCGGTCTCGTACTCCCCCTCGATGACGACATCGGCCTCCGCGAACCCGCGTTCGATGTCCCCTTTGCGTAGGACCATCCGGTTGAACACATTTCCGCCGCCCTCGGCGACCGCTGGATCCGCGATCACGGGCGCGTCCGACCGGAGCGCTTCGTCCGGATTCGTCACCGCCGGGAGCGCCTCGTACTCCACGACGGCGCGCCGGACCGCCTCCCTCGCCGCCCGCCGCGTCTCGGCGCCGATGAGAGCGACCGGTTCCCCGATATAGCGGACGATGCCGGCCGCGAGAGCCGGCTGGTCATCGTAGATGACGTGGACGACGTTCTCGCCCGGGAGGTCATCTGCCGTGACGGCGCAGACGACCCCGGGGTGGGCCAGCGCGGAGCGCAGGTCGATCCGCAGGATCCTTGCGTGCGGATGCGGGCTGCGGACGATGGCCACATGCAGCATTCCGGGGAGGGCGAGGTCATCGACATACCTCGCTTCTCCCCGGACCTTGTCCACCGCATCCGGGCGGGGCCATTCGCCGCCGATCCGGTCCGCGCGACCGTCTGACACTACAGACGCCCTCCCATCGTCAGCGTGAGAACCGCCTTCTGGGTGTGAAGTCGGTTCTCCGCTTGATCGAGGATCCACGACAGCCGATTATCGCAGACCTCGGGATCGGCCTCGTTCCCCCGGTCGATCGGCATGCACTGGAGCAGGTACCCGGGATTGCAGAGCTTCCTCTGCCGCTCGAGCGAGTACTTCCAGTCGACGTGTTCTCTGGCGATCTCGGCCTCCTTCTCCTTGCCGATCTGATATCGGTCCTCGGTGAACCAGTTCCGCGGGAAGACGACCGTTGCGCCGTCTAACGCCTTGTCCAGATCGTGGTGGATCTCGAACGATCCACCCGACGCTGCCGCCAAGTCGCGGCACTGCTGCATTACGTTCGGATCGAGGTCGTACTCCGGCGGGTTAGCGACAACGACATCCATCCCGTACATCGACGAGATCAGCGCTGTGCCCTGGACCGAACACCGTCCGCGGATCCACGGAGACCAGGCCCACATGATGACGATCTTCTTCCCCGTGACACTCCCGTCGAGCTTCTCGTGCATTGTATAGATATCGGTCAGCGACTGGCAGGGGTGGTTGATGTCGGAAGCCATGTTGATGATCGGCACGCGGCAGTGCTCAGCGAACTCCCGCATGACGAGGTCGCCGTGCCCGTAGTACTGGACCGAGTCGTCGAGGAGTCGAATCCCGATCCCGTCGCAGTAGCGCTCCATCGCTCTTGCAGTGTCCTTCACGGTCTCGCCCGCCCCGGGCTTGTCCTCGAGCGCGAGCCGCATCGTCTGGGGGTTGATGAACTGCGCGTGCCCGCCGAGTTGGGTCATCGCCGTCTCGAATGACATCCTTGTCCGGGTCGAGCCAGCGAAGAACATCATCGCGAACGTCTTGTACTCCAGGTGTGGATGCGCCGTTCGGCTGTAGTACGCCCCCTTCAGCTGGTCGGTGACCTTCATCGCGACGTCGTACTCCTCCTTTGTCCAGTCGATCTCGCTGATCAGGTCCCGCCCGGAAAGCTCGAACCAACTCATCGTCCCTCCTCTAGCCCATGATCAGGGCCATCATCCCCTTCTGCGCGTGCAGCCTGTTCGCCGCCTCTTCGATGATCACCGAGTTCGGGCCGTCGATGACCTCGTCGGTCACCTCCATGTCCCGATCGGCCGGCAGGCAGTGCATGTAGAACGCGTCGTTCGTCAGGTTCATCTTCTCCTGCGTGCAGATCCAGTGCTTGTTCGCCTCGAAGATCTCCTTCGCTCGCGCCTCGTCCCAAGCCCCTCCGTCGGTCGGTTGAGCCGTCCACGCCTTGGGGTAGACGACGTCGGCGCCCTGAAACGCCTGATCCATGTCGTGAACGATCTTGAGCGAGCCACCGTTCTTCACGGCCCGCTCCTTTGTCGCCGCCAGGATCCTCGGATCGAGATCGAGACCCTTGGGATGGGCGAGCACTACGTCCATCCCCATTGTGGCGGCCGAGACGACCGCGCTCTGTGGAACCGCCAACGGCTTCGCGACCGACCCGGAATACGCCCAACTCATGACGAACTTCCGCCCCCGCAGATCGTGGCCGAGCTTCTCCTGCATCGTCATGACGTCCGCGAGCGCTTGGCACGGATGGTACACGTCATCCTCCATGTTGATGACCGGCACCTTCGACCACTCGGCGAACTCGCGGATGATCCGATTCCCCTTCCCGTAGATCCACCCGGTCGGCTTCCCGTAGATCCGGATCGCGATCGCGTCGCCCATCTCGGCGAGCACGCGGGCCACGTCGCTGATCCGCTCCGTTGAGTACGCGACCTCCTCGCCTTTGAGCGCCGGCGTGTAGACGGCCCCCGGCTGGAGGAAATGGGCGTGCCCGCCCAGCTGAGTCATCCCGGCCTCGAACGAGTTCCTCGTCCGCAGCGACGTGTTGTAGAAGAGCATGTGCAGCGTCAGGCCGTCCAGCACCCGATGAGGCTCCCGCCGGATGAACTTCCGTTTCAAGTCGTGCGCCGCGTCCAGCATCGCATCGATCTCGTCTCTCATGAACTCGAGCCAGGTGATGAAGTCCCGGCCCCGCAACGTCGTATTCGACATCGTCTCTCCTTTTCGACTCGGTCTGTCCGAACTCCCCTATTTCTCAGTAATCGTCGTCCCCGCGTGCCCCTCCAGCGCATCGAGCGCCCGATGGAGAGAGGTGATGATCGCCCGCTTCCCGCCGGCCTCGATGAACCGGATCGCCGCCCGGACCTTCGGTTCCATCGATCCCTTCGCGAAGTGCCCCTCGGCATGGTATCGCTTCGCCTCCGCCAACGTCATCCGGGAAACCCCTTTCTCCTCCGGCGTCTTGTAGTTCAATTTCACTTGGTCGACATCAGTCAGGATCATGAAGATCGAGGCGCCGACATCAGCGGCGAGCCGTTCGCCGGCCAGGTCTTTGTCGATCACCGCATCGACGCCCCGCAGGCCGCTCTCCTCTCGGACCACCGGGATTCCACCGCCGCCGGACGCGATGACGATCGCGCGTGCCTCGACGAGCTTTCGGATCGCCTCCTTCTCCGCAATCGCGATCGGATCGGGGGACGGAACGACACGGCGCCAGCCGCGGCCGGCGTCCTCCCGCACGTGATACCCCTTCTCCCGCTCGAGCGCTTTCGCCTCTTCCTCCTTGTAGAACGGACCGACCGGCTTTGTCGGATGCGCGAACGCCGGGTCGTCTCTCCCAACGATAACCTGTGTCACAACCGTCGCGACCGGGACCTGCGGCATCCCCCTCTCCGCGAGGAGATTCATCAGATTCTGCTGAATCATGAACCCGATCAGCCCTTGGCTCTCCGCGCCGCAGACGAAGAGCGGCATCGGCGCCGCGACCGATTTCGCCGTCTCGTTCTGAAGCAAGATGTTCCCGACCTGCGGGCCGTTTCCGTGCGTGATAACGACCTTGTACTCCCCGGAGACGACCATCTCCGCGAGCTGCTCGCAGGTGACACGCACGTTCTTCATCTGCTCCTCGAATGATCCTTCTTGGCCGGGCTGGAGGATTGCATTTCCGCCTAGCGCCACGACCGTCAACTGCTTCTGTTGATTCATCTGACCGCCTCTCTCGTTGTGAGGTGCTTCTCACGCGCGGGCGAACTGGACGCGCCACGCTGTCACGCTTCCCAGATCTCCCGCATCCGCGACCAGTGTTCGACTGTCCGCTCGTACGCCGTCCGCTCGTCTCCCGCTTCGATCGCGTCGAGAATCTCACCGTGCAGGTCAACGACGTGCCGAAGGTCGGAGACGTTGCGCAGGTAGTAGTGGCGGGTGAACTCGCGATAGACCTTCTGATTCATCGTCTCGATCAGTGGAGCGAGCGACGCGCGGATCAGCGGGTTCCCTGCGAGCTCGGCGAGGATGGAATGGAACCGCTTGTCCGACTCGAAATAGGCATCGAAGTCGTCCCGATCTGCGTGCGCGTACATTTCCTCGAGCGCGGACCGGAGTCGTCCGATCCCGTCGCCCGGTCGCTTCCCGGCGGCGAGCGCGGCAACCGGCGGCTCGAGGGTTTCGCGGGCCTCCATCACTTCGAGGCATCCGGCCTCGCTCTCGATCAGGTGCGCCGTCCGTGATTCATCGGTCTCGGAGGGGACCCTCAGTACGTAGTTCCCGCTCCCGGGTTTCGATTCGATGATCCCCATCGCCTGCAGGGCGCTGAGCGCCTCGCGGATCGACGGCCGACTCACCCCCATCTGCTCGGCCAGCTCGAACTCCGACGGGAGCTTCGTTCCCACAGGGAAATCGCCGCATTGGATCGCCTCGGCGACTTGCTCCGCCGCGATGGCGGACACCTTCTGTGAACGCACTCGTTTGAACGGCATCTCCCCGCCCCCATCCGTCAAGTTGTATGATAGCTTGACGGGTAGGCGGTCTCAACCGACCGCCAATCTTCGTTCGATGAACCGCCCGCGACCGGCGACGCCCAGTGGTTCCCCGTCGCAGTGGACGAGCTCGCCTCGAGAGAGCGTCGCGCGGACACGCCCGACAACGTCCCGCCCCTCGTAGGGCGAGAAGTCGGTCTTCATGTGAAGCATCGACGCCGAGATCCGCCACCTCGCGTTCGGGTCGAAGACGACGAGGTCGGCGTCGGCGCCGATTTCTGCGCTCCCCTTCGCCGGGCGGAGGCCGAACACCCGCGCGGGTCCGTCCGAAAGCAGCCGCGGAAGGTCGGGCAACGTCAGAAGCCCGGATGCGACCCCCTCCGAATGAAGGAGCGGCAGCAGCGTCTCCACGCCGGGGAGTCCGTACGGGAGCCGCCGGAAGTCGCCGGGCCATGCCTTCTGAGCTCGCGTGAACGGGCAATGGTCAGTCGCAACGAGGTCGAGCGGGCCTCCTCTTCGGAGGCCGTTCCAAAGCGCCTCTCGGTCTCCATCGGTCCGCAACGCCGGCGTCGCGGAGAAGAGGTGCCCGTCCGGGCGATCGTAGACGCCCCGCGTCAGCAGAAGGTACTGGGGGCACGTCTCCGCGCTCAACAGCGCGCCGCTCTCGCGACCTGTGGCGAGGGCCGCCAGGCCCCGCGCCGAACTGACGTGAACGATGTGCGTCCGGCACCCGGTCTCCCGAGCCGCTCGGACCACGGTGGAGATCGCCGTCTGCTCGCACAGATCGGGGCGCGCGTCGGCCAGCGTCGACATTCGCGCGAGCGCGTCCGTATCGAGCTGCTGCTCGATCGACGAGATCAACCCTTCATCCTCCGCGTGAACGAGCGCGGTGGCTCCTCGTGCGGCGAGCGCGGCGAACGCCCCCCGCAGAAGGGGATACGGGGTTCGTCGACCGGACGACTCATAGGCCGTGTAGAACTTGAAGCTCGTCACCCCCGCGGCGATCGCCTCGTCGAGCTCGCCTGCCCGATCCGCCCGCCATCCGACCACCTCGGCATGCAGTGCGTAGTCGATCACTGCGGCCGCAGCCTCGTTCCTGCGTCGCGCGATCGCGTCCGGGAGCGAAGCCCCCGGGCCGCCGGCCGTGAAGTCGATGATCGTTGTCACCCCGCCGCACGCCGCCGCCTCGGTCCCCGTCCGGAAATCATCGCTCGAACGCGTTCCCGAGACGGGGAGGTCCATGTGCGTGTGTGCGTCGATTGCGCCCGGGAGGACGACGCACCCGGAGGCGTTGATCTCCCGACGTCCCCGCAGTCCCCGCCTGATCGCCGAGATCCTCCCTGCATCGATGCCGATGTCTGCCGTCTCGACGGCCCAGGGTGTGACGAGCGTTCCGCCTCGTACGGCCGCCTCGTGCATCGTGCCTCCCTGCAATTGCGTGTCGTAGGGGTTCTTGAAAACCGGTCAAGCTGCATGATAGCATTGGCTTCGCCCGCCTGCAATCGGAGCGGGTGCCGACAGGAGGCAATCGATGATCGACTTGACCGTTGACGAGGCGCGCCTCGAGCGGACGGCGCAACGGGCGCGGGAGCGGGGGATCGTCGTTCCCACGTTCCCGCAGATGCGCAATCCGGAGACGATCCCCGCCCCGATCCGGGAGCAGCTGCTCGAGATCGGCCTCTGGGACCTTCACCCACTGAACCTTTTCCGGATCACCTGGAAGAACGAGCCGACGCGGCACGGCGGCGGATTCGGGGGTGTGAACACGTTGGAGTTTCCGCCCGAGCTGACCGGCGTCCCGGCGCGGATCATCGCCCTGGTCGGGAGATGGTTCCCGACGGGCGCCCACAAGGTCGGCGCGACGTTCGGATGCCTCGTCCCCCGCCTGGTGACGGGGCAGTTCGATCCGACGTACCACAAGGCGGTCTGGCCGTCGACTGGGAACTACTGCCGGGGCGGGGCCTACGATGCCCACCTTCTCGCCTGCGAATCGATCGCCATCCTCCCCGAGGAGATGTCGCGTGAGCGGTTCGAGTGGCTCGAGACGGTTGCCGGCGAAGTCATCGCCACCCCGGGATGCGAGTCGAACGTCTGGGAGATCTTCCAGATGTGCAAGGAGCTGGAGGCGACGCGCGAGAACGTCGTGATCTTCAACCAGTTCGACGAGTTCGGGAACCATCTCTGGCACTACGACGTCACCGGCCGCGCAATGGAGGAAGTCCTCGCCGGCCGGCTGAACGGCTCCCGGTGCGCCGGTGTCGTTCTGACCTCCGGCTCGTCGGGGACGATGGGCTGCGGCGACTACATCAAGGAGCGGTTCCCCCGGAGCCGGCTCGTCGTGTCCGAGGCGCTCCAATGTCCGACATTGCTGGAGAACGGCTTCGGCGGACATCGGATCGAGGGGATTGGCGACAAGCACGTTCCGTGGATCCATCACGTCCGAAACACCGACATGGTCGTCGGTATCGACGATGAGGACGCGATGAGCCTCGTCCGGCTGTTCAACGATCCGCATGGGCGATCATTCCTCGAGTCGGTCGGCGTCCCGACTGCCACGATCGAGCAGCTCGACCTCCTCGGCATCTCCGGGATCGCCAACCTCCTCTCCTCGATCAAATTCGCCAAGTACTACGAACTGACGGGCGACGACATTGTCCTCACCGTCCTGACGGATTCGATGGAGCTCTATCGAACGCGGCTCCGGGAGCTCGCGGAACGCCGTGGCCCGTACGATCGCACCCAGGCGGCCATTGACTACGATCGCCACTTGATCGGGATCAAGACGGACGCGATGCTCGAGCTCGGCGACCGCGACCGGCGGCGGATTCACAATCTCAAGTACTTCACGTGGGTCGAGCAGATGGGGAAGTCGGTCGATGACCTGAACGCGCAGTGGTACGATCCCGAATACTGGGACCGAATTCACGCGTTGGTCGATCCGATCAACGAGCTGATCGAGGAGTTCAACGAGCGCGTCGGTCTTCTCCGCGAGATGTCGACCGCCGGATGACAATCCCGTGCCCGCCCGAGCCTGAGGCTAACGAG